>Ga0209554_1000083_pt1 | contig 70879 bp, 67 predicted proteins | sample MarorgKNORR_S2LV_5_FD_188221 | JGI IMG/M metagenome (GOLD analysis project Ga0209554, IMG submission 188221) | Marine microbial communities from the Southern Atlantic Ocean, analyzing organic carbon cycling - Bottom_A/KNORR_S2/LV (SPAdes) (version 2) | ecosystem: Environmental > Aquatic > Marine...
AGGAGCGCCGACGCGACCACCACCACGCTCCCAGCGGTCGGGGCGATTCCAAGGGCGATGTGGAATGGCGTGCGAATGGAGTCCGGGTCGCGTCGCGTGCGGACCGTCTGCACTGCGTGGCGCGTGAGCGCGAACGTGACGAGGCCCAGATACGCGAGGAAGATCAGGAAGCCGAATCCTTCCGGGTTCTCCGTAATCGAGGCTCCATCAGCGAGCGCTCGGCCGATGCGAATGGGTGGCGTGAGCATCGCGCTGCCGGCCACGAAATAGGCGCAGAACGCGAATATCTTCCCGAACAGCTTGTGACGTTCACCGCCCTTCTTGGTCAGCACCGGCACCCACCAGGCGACCAGCCCTACGAAGCCGAGCACGATGTGAACCCACCGTATCCCTCCGATTACCGCATCCATCTCGTCGTCTCCTACCCTGCGGGTGTAGGCTCAGCGAGCTCGAGCCGCGTCTCTAGTCGTTCAAGCGTCTCCGCACACCACGCGAGCTTGGCTCGCAGCATGTGGATCCCCATGCGAAGCGCCGCGTGATTGTGAAGTCCGTCCCCCCCGTAGTGGCTGGGGTCACCATGGTCCTCCTCGACCATCCGCTCCACGTGCTCCAGGTATCCGAGCTTGTGCTCCCACATCGCACGCATCTTACGCACGATACTGAGCGACTCCTCGTAGCTCTCCAGCTCACCCAGGAAGAACGTCTGCGCGATGAAGCCCAAACGCTCCCTGCCGAGGTGAGGGCCGTCCCGAAGCCAGGTGCGGAGTTCGGCGCGCCCCTCAGCGGTCGTTTTGTAGACTTTCCGCTTCGGCCCGCGTTCCGAGGGTTCCTCCCAGGTGTCGAGCCACCCACGATCACGCATTCGCTTCAGAGTCGGATAGATCTGGCTCAACTCGGCGAACCAGAAGTGCTGCGCACCCTCGGAAAACTCCTTGCCCAGCTCGTAGCCCGTGGAGGGCTCCCTGAGCATGCCGAGGAGGATGTGGTTGAGACTCATGTACTTCCTAATGCGAGAACTAGATAACTATGTAGATAAATAATTATGTAGTGGAGCAAGAGCCTGTGGCTGCTTAACTTCGGGTCATGTCGGTAGAATGGAGCAACGCACGGATGACGGGCTGGCGGACCGCAACACGGTGCCGCGCGGGAGTCCTGGCTCTGTTGTTGATTGCCCTCCCGGGCTGCTCGGAAACCACGGCTCCCATCACCCGGCCGCCGGGGCTGGAAGTCTTCGATTCGCTGATCGTGAACTTCATGGAGGCGACCGGAATCGAAGCGGCAGCTCTCGGCATCATGCGGGATGGAGAGGTCGTCTACCAGAAGGGCTTCGGGTGGCAGGACGCCGCTCATCAGGTGCCTTTGGCATCCGACGCGATGATGCGGCTCGCGAGCGTCTCGAAGCCGATCACCGCGGCGGCCGTCCGCCAGCTCATCGACGATGGGATGTTTACGCTCAGCGACGCGGTGTTCGACGTAGGCCAGCCCGATGGAGGTCTACTCGGTCTGGTGCCGTTCCCCGTGCTCGGCGATGACCGCCTCGGAGACGTGACCGTGCGGCATCTCCTCCAGCACGAGGGCGGGTGGGATCGCGATGTCGCGGGTGACCTTACTTATCGCGAGATCACGATCGCATCAGTGATGTCGGTCTCGAGCCCGCCGGGCCGTCTCAACACGCTGCGCTACATCCTGGGGCAGCCTCTGCAGTTCACGCCCGGTACGCGCGACGAGTACTCAAACATCGGGTACATGGTGCTCGGTCTCATCGTCGAGGAGGTCACAGGCCGGGACTACCTGAGCTACGTGTACGAGACAGTGTTCGAGCCGCTCGGCGTCCCACATGAGGACATCGTCCAGGGACGGACGTTTCCGGCCGATCGGGACCCACGGGAGCCTTGGTACGATGACGACAGCATGGCACCCAATGTCTTCGACCCCGAGGGCTCGACTGTCCGACGACCCGACGGCGGCTGGGACCACGAGGCGCGCATCGCTCAAGGAGGACTCGTCGCCTCGACCCGCACGATCCTCGAGTTCCTCGAGGTATTCCAGGTCGCCGGCGATGCGATCGGGACGCGCCGGACCGGCTCCGAGAGTTCCGGGTGGCGGTGGAACCACACCGGGAGCCTCCCCGGGACTAACACGCTGGCCCGTCAGCGGGGGGACGGCATCAACTACGTGGTGTTGTTCAACAAGCGCGCCACATCAGGAGACAGCTACTCGACTCAGATGAGGACCGAGATGGATGCGATCCTGGATGCCGGGACTGTCCAGTGGCCCGGATAACGGAGTGAGCGAAGACTAGCCAGCCAGCGCCCGAGCGGGCATCGTCCCGAATCCTTCGCGAGCCGCACAAATGTTCCAGTCACTTCGATTCGCACTGAGGGCGCTCCGGCGCTCGCCCGTGTTCAGCGCGATGAGGACGGCCTCAGAGACGCCGTTCGAGCTTTCGCCAACCACCTGAATCCAGGTGGCGTCGTCATCGTCGATCCCTGGTTCGGACCCGGCGAGCTGGACGAGCAGCGCATCTCGACTCTGCTCGCGAAGGACGAGGACATGACCGTGTTCCGCATGTCCCGGACAGTCCTGGACGGGGACATCTCCCGCCTTCACTTCGAATACCTGATCGGCACGGCGGATGGGATCGAGCGAACTTCGGAGGTGCATGAGCTAGGGCTGTTCACGCAGGAGCAGTCGGAGGCTGCGTTCGCCGCGGCGGGCCTCACCGTGACGCGGAAGGAGAAGGCGCTGCGTACGCGCGGGATCTACGTCGGCGTGGCCGCGTAGAAATGGAAATGTTTTGGACTGGCTAACGGTGAGCGCGCCATGAGTCGTCCCGTGCGATTTCTCCTTTCGGTGCTGATGGCCTGCGCGGTCTCGACTGCATCGGATCTCTCCGCCCAGACCGTCCGCGGACTCGTGATGGACTCGGGTACCGGCGAGGCGATCAACCAGGCGTCGGTCTTCATGATCTCCGAGTTCGGGGACACGGTTGCCTTCGCGATCACGGCCGAAAACGGGTTCTACAACCTGTCCGCCGAAGACGGGGGAGGAGTCTTCGTCGTCATCGCCCGAGCTCTCGGTTACCGCTCGAGTAGGGAAGGACCGTTGGAGATGGAAGAGAGCGACATGCAGATCCTGCGCATGAACCTCGATGCGCAGCCGCTGAGTCTCGAAGGCATCGTTGTCGAGGCGGCCAGGGACGAACGTCTCGTAGCGACCGGCTTCTACGATCGCATGGCCGAGGGGAAGGGCACCTTCTTCACCCCCGAGGACATCGCAATCAGCACGGCGGCCTTTACGCCCCACTTGTTCCGCGAGATGGATCGGGTCGTCCCGCAGTATGGGGCGGCTCCCTGGCGGATCTGGGTCAAGTTCCGTCGCTCGATTGGGAAGCGTGGGGCCCTGACGTGTTTCCCGCGCATTTTTATTGACGGTGTGTGGGTGAATCAGGACTTGATCAAGGAAGATGTCGAGTCCGCATGGGGCCTCGATGACCTCGCGCCAATGAGCGACTTGGTCGCCGCCGAGGCCTTCTGGGGGCCATTTCAGGCGCCGCTGAAGTACCGTGGGGTCTCGGAGGAAGCGCCGTTCGAATCGTGTGGGGTGATCCTCCTGTGGACCACAGCGACAGCGGGGGGGCGCTGAGCCCGTCGCACCCGTGACCCCTCGCGCGCTCGCCCTCCCGGCGGATTCTAGACAGACCCCCACCAGGCTGAAGCCATCGACCTAGCGGTGTGCCATGTCAGACTTGGTCTCGAAGCGATCGTCCCGTATCGGCTTACTCATCGTCCTCGTCACAATGGCGGGATGCGGCTTCAAGAAGACGAGCGGCCGGCTGGAAATCTGCTGCCCGGTACGGAGTGATCCGGTCGAATTCACCTACCTAGGCGCCGGTGGGTGGAGCATCGAGGCGGGAGGGGAGATGCTGCTCACGGCGCCGCTCTTCTCCAACCCCGGTTTCATCAGTTTGATGACCGGGGTGCTCGACGTGAAGGAAGACCGCATCGATGATGCCGTGTCCGCGTACCACCTCGATGAGGCGCTAGCCATCCTCGTCAGACACGGCCACTACGATCACGCGATGGACCTTCCGTACCTGGTGACACAGCATGCCACCGGCGCCCAGATCTACGGAGGACGGACGACCCGGTATCAGCTGATGCCATTTCCTGGACTGGACCGGACGCGGATTACGGCGATCGACAGGCGTGCCGCCACGAAGTATCGGCGGGGCAGGTGGACCCGGGTCGGCCGACGTTTCCGCTTCATGCCCGTCCGGTCTCTCCACACCCCGCACACTGAGAACATCCACATGTGGCAGGGCATGCGCACCGCTCCGATGACCACGACCCCCAAGACCGCGCACGACTGGCTCGAGGGTGAGACCTACGCGTACATCATCGACGTTCTGGACCGACGGGGTCGTCCACAAATGCGCATCTATTACAACGACAGCGCGAGCACGGAGCCCGTCGGCTTCCCGCCCGCAGGAATGAAACCCCCTGACGACATTCCCATGGTGGGGATTCTTACGGCTCCAGGACACAAGCTGGAGACCGACTATCCGGAGCGGATCATCAAGTACATGGACATCGACTACGGGCTCGTAGGTCATTGGGAGACCTTCGTCGGAAAGTTCGCGGCGTCGCTCTTCCGATCCGGAACCCCGACGACGGACGTGGGAGGCTTCGTCGACGAGATGAAGCGGCTCATGCCTGGCGCATTTTGGGTGCCCGAGATCGGAACGGAGTTCGTCTTCCGCCGGCGGTAGCGAACAGCTCAGCACACAGTCGATTCAGATAGGAAAGCCGATGGTCAAGACGCAACTGACCCCCTGCAAGGTCCCATGGATGATCTCGCCCTCGATAGGCGCCGTCACCCTCACGCATACGGAAACGGACGTCAGACCCGAGTGCTCCGTCGTATTAGGAGGGGTTGGACGGACAGAAAAAGGCGAGCCCGACAGTCGACGCATCGAGATCGAGTTCGGCATGTGTTATCACACGCGAACTCTTCCGCTGGATGGTGGGGGAGTACATCGGATCTACCCGGTGGAGCCGCGGTACGAGGGCGACGTCAACGAGTACCTCGACTGGCTGCAGCGCGAATGGATGACCACCGGCCTCTGCTCATCGCCTGGATTCTACGTCGCTACCGAATCGGCCTGGCTGGCCGCCCTTGGGGAACGGTACGAGGGAACACACCACTATGTCGTGGTGGGCCGCGACGGCTATGTCGAGCTGATCGCCGAGCGTTACCGGTGGCAGGAGTGGATGTGGACCACCGGCAGTCGTGACGACCTGGCGACGCTGGGACCCGTGGTCGAGACCGGTAAGGGCGAGTAGGCCTCGGCCTAGCGGTTCCCCTGCAGCGCCGTCACCGAGAACGCGGTCACCGCCCCGACGATGCCGCGTGCCGCGCGATCCTGGTTGTCCACGATCACCCGTCGGTCGCTCGCGCTCGTCAGGAAGCCGGTCTCGAGGATGACGGCGATCGTCATCGGATGGAGCGCATGTTCGTAGCGGCGATAGTTGAACGCGTAGTAGTTCCGCATGCGACGGGTGTTGTCCGGCAGGCGCCGGATATTCGTCGCCGCCCCGTAGCTCTGCTGGAGCAGTGACACCACCTGCTCCGCACGGCCCGTCGCGTCTCGGCTCGGCGCAGCCACGCGGAAGCCTCGCGCCGATGGGTCGTTGCTCCCGTCCGCGTGGATCGCGATGAACAGGTGCGCGCGGTAGTCTGGCGGCACCACGGCGGGCAACACATCCACGACGTATCCCAGCTCCTCCAGCATTCCCGCCGCCCGCTGGGCGATCTCCAGATTCACTTCCCACTCGGGCGTACCGTGGTATTGCGTGCCGTTGTCGCGAAGGCCCGACAGCTCAGCGGGTGCCTCGTTTGCTCGCCAATGCCCAGCCTGCAGCGCGATACGAACCGGTCCTTCCGGCGGAACCCACTCTTCCGGAGTGGGGATCGGTCCGGGATAGCGGTTACGGCTCCGCCAACGCCGGCTCCTGCGTCTCTCCTGCGGGGGTGCGGCTTGCTGAGCGAGCTCGATGATCATGGGCGGGACAGCGGCGGCCTCCCTCGCCTCAGCGGTCAGCGCGTCGGGCGGTGCCGCCTCGCTCTGGAGCGTCGCGCTTGATGCGGCCTGGGTCTCAGCAGTCGCCACGTTCCCGGCGTGAGCCGACAAGCGAAGCACGACTACGCCGACGAGCAACGCGGTAACACAGAGTCCCCCGACTGCCTTCACATCCCCTCCGCTGTATAACCGTTGAGTTTTGCGCGACCAGCCACGCTATCCGCGAGGTATCGATCGCGCAAACGCTCCAGACTCCGATCCAGAACACCGCTTCGGCGTCCCCCTCCACGGTGTAGGACGGGTGCGGGCGGCGCCAGGTTGCCGTGGTCTGTCACCGCTGCAGCGCCTCGAGGAACGCTGCGCCGTATTTCTCGAGCTTCGCCGGCCCCACGCCCGGCACCGCGAGCATCTCAGGATCACTGGATGGGCGGCGAGACACCATCTCCAGAAGCACCTTGTCGCTGAAGACGATGTAGGCGGGGACTTTCTGCCTGTCGGCGAGTTCCTTTCGCAGCTCTCGGAGGCTCTGGAAGAGCGCCTCCTCCTCGGGCCCGAGGCTTTCCCCGGTCGCGGCAACGTGCCTCGCACGGCTGCGGCCACTCCCGATATGGCCCAGCGACCCCATGGTCTCCGCCGCCAGCTCCTCCGGTCCGGTCCCCGTACAGACGTCGCAGGACGAGTCACACGGAGCCATCACCTCGTCGAAGTGCGCGAGGATCGCCTGGTGACGACAGCGCCCCGACTCGAGAAGCCGGAACAAGTCCACGGTCATCTGTCGCTTCTGATGCCAGAGGTCGGGGTCGTCGATGTCGTTGAGGAAGCGCTCGTGCAGCTTCACGTCGGCCCACGAGTAAAAGAGGAAGCAGTCACTCGGGAGTCCGTCCCGACCCGCGCGTCCGATCTCCTGATACCACGACTCTACGTCCTTCGGCATATCCCTGTGGATCACCATGCGGACGTTCGATTTGTCGATGCCCATCCCGAATGCGATCGTCGCGACGATGACGTCGATCTCATCGCGCTGGAACGCCTCCTGGTTGGCCTGACGCACCTCGTGCGGTAACCCTGCGTGGTACGGCCGGGCATTCACGCCGTTGGCGGCGAGGAAGTCCGACGTCTGCTCGACGCCACGCCGGCTCAAGCAATAGACGATGGCCGATTCGCCCTCTCGCCGTTTGAGGAGCGCGAGGATCTCCTTGCGCGTGTTGCCCGAGCCCTTCTTTCGGCAGCCGATCTCGAGATTCGGTCGGAAGAACGATCCCTTGAATCCGGCGGGCTTCGACATGCCGAGCTGGTGCAGTATGTCGCGCGCGACCGCTCGTGTCGCAGTGGCCGTCAGAGCGAGCACCGGCACGGAGAGCTCGTCCTTCAGGCCCTGGAGGCGGCGGTACGAAGGCCGAAAGTCGTGACCCCACTGGCTGATGCAATGGGCTTCGTCCACGACCATGAGCGAGATCGGACATCCTTGCACGAAGTCGCGCAGGTGGCCGTCGAGCGCTTCGGGTGCGAGGTAGACGAGCTCGTAGCGACCCTGCCTGAATCCTTCCAGTCGCGCCTGTCGCTCCTCCCGGTCCAACGTCGAGTTGATCTCCACCGCGCTGAATCCGAACTGATGCAACGCGTCGACCTGATCCTTCATGAGGCTGATGAGCGGAGACAGCACGAGCACGGTTCCGTCGAGCAGCCGCGCCGGAAGCTGATACGTGAGGGACTTTCCCGCGCCGGTCGGCATGACCGCGATGCAGTCCCGGCCCTCGAGCACGGCATCGATGACCTGCCGTTGGCCGGGGCGGAACTCGTCGAAACCGAACACGTCTCGCAGAACGCTCTGTGGATCGGGTCGGGTCACGCGGGTTCGGCCGAAGAGGGGAGGAGCGCTCAAGCTACATAGGAGAGAGCCCCTCCGGGATGCTCCGATCGGCTGACGGCTGCGTTGAACCACGACGCGTGAGGCTTCATGGCGCGTTGTTTGGTCAACGCGGGGGGATCGGTCCGTATGTAGGTTGATAGCTCACTGCGCAGTCGCTGGATGTCCTCGGGGCGCGTATCTGTGCCTACGAATCGCCCTCGAACGAAGCTGAGGTTGCCTATGACCCGAACGACCCTCTCGCGGGTGCTGCCAATGGCGGCCGTGGGGTTGTTGGGCTGCTCGGACTCGGCGGGCCCGGGCGCTCCGGACTTCGAGGATCCCACCGCGTATCTGACGTACGACGAAATTGTCGATCACATGAGGTCGGCCGAATCGAGGGCCCCGGCCATCGCCGAGTTGGTGGATGTGACCGCGATGTACGGGACGCCGCTCACGCATGAGGGGCGCGCGATGTACGCGCTGCGCATCTCCGATAACGTGGGCGTGGATGAAGATGAACCGACCTTTCTCATGGTCGCCGCGCACCACGCCAACGAGATCGGCACACCAGTTGTGGCGCTCGACGCGATCGGGCGTTTCCTCCGCGGATATGGAAGCGATCAGACGATCACATTGCTCGTGGACGAATACGAGATCTGGATCGCTCCGCTCTGGAACCCCGACTCGCACCCCGACTCCCGCAAGAACGGGAGGACGCCGAACGGCGTGAATCTGAATCGCAACTATCCCTTTCTCTGGGACACCGCGTGTTCGGGGAGTACCGACCCCACCCATGGGAACTTCAAGGGCGCCGCGCCGGGCTCCGAGCCCGAGGTCCAGGCCATGGCGGCGCTTTCCGACGACCAGCGCTTCACGAAGGTCCTGGACTACCACAGCGCCGGACGGGAGACACTGTTCGGCTACAGCTGCAGTCCCCACGAATTGCTGGGCTATCTGGGTGTCGAGGCGGCCGGCTTGTCCATCGCCTCCGGATACGAGGGACGTATCAGGCCACCCAGCGCGGAGGGCGAGCACTATCAGTGGCAGCTCGGACTTTATAGCAACTACTCGTTCCTGACCGAAATCGGCGTGTCCCAGAGCCCGACCTACGAAGAAGCGGTGGCGGAGACCGAGGGTCTTTGGGCTGGCACGCTGTGGATGCTGCAGAGACCCGTGCCGATCTCGGGGCACGTAACCGACGCCGTATCAGGCGACGCTCTCGAGGTGTCCATCGAATATCTCGAGCACCCGTTCACGCTGGGTGAGCGCAACGTCAGCGAGCCTCGGTTCGGCCGCTATCACGCCTTCCTTCCCACAGGTGCTCACACGCTTCGTTTTTCTCATCCCGGATACGTGACTCTGGACGTGCCGATCATGGTCACGAGCGCCGGCGTCGTGAGGGATATCGCTCTGCAGCGAACACCGCTCGGTAACTGAATCCTTGCGATCAATCGCGACGCGGCACGATCGTGCGCGAACCATGTCTACGTCACTCATCGATCCCGGGCCCGAGTTCTCGGCTTCGACAATCAGCCTCATGGAGGAACGGTGGGCCGCAAGATTGATGTTGTGCCATACGATCCATCGTGGCCCGCGGCGTTCGAGCTCGAGAGCGCGAGGTAGGCGCGAGCGCCGTGGCTCTCAGCCGCCCCTTCTCTCCTCGTATCGAGCGCCCTTGAGCACGCCTTCCATCGAGTAATTCCCCTCGTGGCAGGCGTACTCGTACAGCAGTTGGTTCTGCGCCTTGAACGGGATCTCCCCGCCCCAGGCCTCCGTGTACGTCGTGGGGTCCTCGATGGTGAAGTCGTAGAGAATCGTCTCCGCGTCGATACGGCTGAAGCGCTCGGTGACCTTCGTGCTCGCGGTCGGCCTGATACCGCGGAAGGCGTGCTCTGGATTGAGGTTTGTGGTCTCAACGACGAGGACGTCGCCTTCCCAGTGGCCCCAGGAATCGCCGAACCAAGGCGTAATACTCTCCGGAAGCGGAGGGCCTTCGCCCAGACGGATGATGCGCACGTCGTGCACCATCTCCGCCAAGATGAGGATGTGATCGTCGGTCTGAACGATCGTGTAGTTGTTGTTGTACGCCGAGTTGGGAACCATCGGGGGGCCCGCGCTCATGCCGAAGGACACGATGCAGCGTTCGGCGAGGGGGCGGAGCTCGGGATGGTCGTACTGCTCGAACTGGCTCCTGAATTCCCTGCGCTCGGCCAAGCGAGCTTGGGCCGCCTCGGTGAGAGGCGGACGGCGCCCATTCGAGGGACGCGTCAGGAGGGACGCGCGAGGCTCACCGTTGATGATCGCCACCTGTGAGCCGCGGTCCCAATAGAACTCGTTGTACTCCTGGCCACTGAGGAACGCCTCGTTGGTAGTCGTGCCATCGGCCCGCGTGGGGATCGCACGTCTTCCGCACGCGATCGTACCGGGGTTGGCTGGGCAGCCATCCTCCCCGACGCCCTCGATTTCCCGGACCTCTTCCCACGTGAAGATCCGGTCTCTGCCTTCCGCCCTCTGGAACGGCGTGAGCGTTGCGTTCGTCCAATTGCCCTGGAGGTCGGGGTGTCCAGCGGGCGTTCGCGGCACCTCCCACGCTGCGCGGTCGGGCGCCGCCTGCGCACCGAGGGTCGGGGCAACTCCAAACGCCGCGGCGGCGAGGAGCGCGAACAGTCGAACGAGCGGCCTCAGGGCCGGACGAGCCATAGGTGCGTGACGAGTCATGGCGACCTCCATGCGTGGGCACCGGAGCCGATGGACGCGGCCCCGGTCCCAAGGATGATATCGGGCCAGCGGGCCGAACGCACGAGCTAGGGGTGTCGAAGCGTCGCGCTCCACCGGCATGTCGTGCTAGCATGGATGCGTCCGCGACGGAGGGCGCTGTGCACCTGAGCTCACTCGGACACCGGTCTTGGACCATGGACACATCTGACGCTGCGATGCCCGACGACGTCGCTGGTGGCGGGCACGAATCGAACCCCGACGCCGTCGCGCTGGAGACCCGCAATTCGCTCCTCTACTTGGCGAACCACTCGGCCACGATGTCCACTCTGTCCGCCGCGTGCCTCTTCGGATGGGGCCTGGGTCTGGCCGGGTTCATCGGCTTCGGGTCGTTGGCGATCTGGTCCGCCCAGCGGCTTGTGAGTCGACTCGTGAGGCTCCGCGTGACCGAAGAAGGAGTCCACGACGATACCGGATGGTATTCCCCGGGATTCATCGCGTGGTCGGAAGTCGCCAACGTGCGCATCACCAATCTGGGCTTCATCGAGATCGACCTCGTCGATGAGGACGCCTTCCTGAGCCGACTTGCTCCACTGTCGCGAATCAGGCGCATGCAATGGCGCTTCTTTGGGTTCGGCCCGCAGTTGATTGCCCCGTGGGGCCTCGCCGCCTCGCGCAGTGAGATTTTCGAGGCGCTCGAAGGCGGGCTGGACGAGTACACGCTCAGGGCCGTGAGGCGAGATGCGCAGCTGGGTCCGCCCGAGTGAGCGTTGTGGCGACGGGAAACTTTCGTCTGGCAAGCGCCGGGCCTAGGATGAGTCACGGGTCGCGGCCCGTCGAATGTGAGAGTCTGTCGACCACAGCGAGGGTGTAGGGGCGATGGGTGAGGGTGATCGAGGCTTCGGTGTTGTTCCCGGCGAAGATGTCCCGGAGAATCCACGAGTCGTAGATGAGGCCCACGAAGTCCTGGGCACCTACTCGTGGCAGCTTCTGGGGGGAGGTGTAGCGGCTGCACTGCTCTGGTTGGCGACCATCTTCCTGGGGGGTGGGGCGTTCTCGGGCGTGCTTGGCATCGCGTTGGCCCTCGTGGTCGTGCTGTACTTCTTCCCGATCACGCGGGAGCTGCGCCTGGCGCGTGACGTGCTGCGCCGATGGGATCAGCTGAGGGTCGAGCGGGCTCTCCAGTCCTCAGGCGTCTCTAGCGATCCGAGACTCGAGGTCGCCGAGTCCATGGCCGATCGCGTGCTGCGCCACCCGTCCGCCGATCAGAGGATCCGCGAGGCGACGAACGCCTTGCTGAGGCGACTTCAGCGTCTTCTCAGGGACCTTGGCCGAATCGAGTACCTCACGCACGCGCGGATGACGATGGATCAGGGCGATGCAGCCCGATCCATATCGGATCTGCAGGATCTGCTCGATGCCCGCGTAGCAGAAGTCCTTGGTCAGATCGCTGTGCTTCATCGCACAGTGGTGCTCCGCGACGAGGCAGCCCTCGAGGGCGTCGTCACCGCTCTAGAAGACTTGGTACGGGAGCTTGAGGCGGAGCAAGACGTCGAGCGGCTGCTCTCGGATGCAGAGCGTGGATGACAGACTGAGCCCGCGCGGGTCAGGTCACCATCGCGAGACGACGGGGTGCGGTTTCGGGAATCGAGAGGCCGCTATGCTCCCCGGGTCGCCGTTAGGAAGGAGGGTGGAATGGATATCGGATTCGGCATGTGGGAAGTCGTCTTCATGATGGCGGTGGTCTGCGCCTTGTTCTCCGCCAAGCACTTCCCGCGCGACCGCTAGCACATGGCGCTCCGATCATGAAACGCCGTCTCGTCACAGGGGCGCTCGCGCTTTCGTGTCTGGCCGCGGCGACGCCATGTGCTGCTCAGGGCCTCGCGGAGGATCCTTTCGCGTCCCACATCACAGGTGAGTGGACGGGGATCGGCGTTTACGACGGGAACGAACTCTCGCTGACCCGATCCTGGACGTTGGAGCTCGGCGATCAATTCCTACGCGCCGACATGGGTGTAGCCATGCCGAACGGAGCCACGTTCGGGGCGGTCACCTACTGGAAGCCGACCGGGGAGGGGGGCTACGAGGTCATCTGGATGGACGCCACGGGCAGGATGCAGACGTTTTCTGCGACCCGAGACCCGGCTTCGGGCGTCGTCCGCTCCGACTTCGTCGATAACCTCGTCGAGGGAGGTGCGGAGCCTCGCCGGTGGGAGTTCGAAGCCATCGGCTCGGATGCCTACGTCGAGCGACTTTTCCGGCGAAACAGAAACATCTTGGAGCTTCTTACCGAGTGGACCTTCAGGCGCGCCGTCCCGCGTTCCTGAGAATCGGGTCGGGTATTCCTCAGCTTCCGCGTTCGTTCGCCCGGATGGGCATCGCCGCCACCATCGTCGTCCCGCTCCGCCACCCCCGGACCTGCACGACCCGAGAGCGCGCCGCGGTGCGGCCACGACCATCCCTAATCGTGATGGTCAGTCGATAGAGCCCCTTGGGCAGCGCGGACTGTACGCGACGTAGCTCTGCCAGGGAGTCGTCTTCGCCAGCGGTCGACTCGCTCGAGAACATCGTGCGCACGACTCGGTCATCACTGTCGGCGTCATCAAGCCGCTCGATCGCGAGCTCGGTCTCGAACGGGATGCCGTTCGGGATGTTGTATATCTCGTAATAGAGGTCGAAGGAGCTCTCCGGGAACTCGCTGGTGGGCAGCAGCGCCAAGGTGTGCCCACGTCGCACCCACCCGCCCTGCGCGTCCGGCAGCCCAAGCGCGATATCGCTGAGCATCAGCTCGGGGCCGCTGTAGTCCGGGATCACGAACTGTGTGGTGTAGAGCTGGCCGCGCCCTGGCCTGTTGGCATCGGTCACGATGACCCGCTGCACGGTGCTGGATGACGGCTGTGCCTCGGCCTCGACGTACGTGTGCAGGAGATGCCGGCTCGGCAGACGTCCTGGCACGCTGACGTACACGGAGTCCTGTATCGAAAACACGGAGGGGCGCGCCGTGTCGGCGAGCACGAACCTCACGTCGAACCGGTACCGGTACCGCCCGTCGACCCGCTCCGCACGCAACTCTCCTGCGGGCACCGCGACCGCCCCGATGACGATTGTGCCACCACCGTCTTTCCGGAAAGTGAACAGGTCGTATAGGAAGGGGACGTGCCCCGGAAGCCGTTCCGGGTTTGCATCCATGACGACGGCAGTTGGCGCCGCGTCGATCGGAGACCCGTCGGGCGCAGCCACACCGCTCGCCAACGCAGCGGCGAGCATGCTGAGGATCGATACGATTCCTCGAAGCATCATGATGTTGTCTGTGGCATGCGTGTCTCCAGCTTTCCAGTAACCTGAATAGCACCGCGCACTGCTGGCAACAAGCTCTTTACCTCTCTACGACGATCGGGCGACTCGTGACCACCGGCGTCCGGCCCCGTAGCTCGAGGCGCAGGTGAAGCGTGTACTCGCCCGGCTCCAGGTCGGGGAGCTCGATCTCCACCGACCGGAAGATGGACTGAACAACGTCCGGACCGGTGTCGTCGAAGGTGATGTCGACCGGCTGCTCCGTTTCGATCACGCCGAGAAACTCACCGACCCTCGACAGGAAACCAGGCCGACCCTGGCTGAAGCCGATCGTGACCTGGACCGGCTCGAGAATCCTCAGCCCGTAGACCTCCCACATGATCGGAAAGCGCTCGCCGACCTTGAGGCGTACGCCCGGTCTGATGTTCGGCAGCCCCTCCTCGAACGAGTCGGGCAGCGGTGAACCCTCTCGCAAGATCATGAGGTCGGATACGTCGACCAGGCCGAGCTCGAGCGGGAGCTGAACCACGCCCTGGCGCGCCCGCCACGCCTGCCTCCCCTCCAGGTTCACGACCTCGAGCCCGCTCACGTATCGATTCGGCCAAGTCTGGATGGTCAGGACTCCTTCCGGATCGCTGCCCTGAACGTAGACGGGGTCCTCGCCGTTCATCGGAATCAGGAACAGCGCGGCATGCGCCTCGCCCACGATGCCTCCGTCGGAATTCCATGCCGAGATCACGCGGCTCTGGGCGTCATCGACTGGCACTGTGGGTCGATACGCGCCGACGACCAACATCTGGTCGTCCCTGCGGAAGCGACCGACCTGCGTCTCCAACGCCTTGATATCCGGCGCGTACAGCGGAGCGAACCACGTCCTCGCCTCTCGTGGCGCCGTGATCCAGCTCTCGGGCGGAATCTCCGACGGCGACGTGAGGAACTCCTCGGGGAAAAGGTACCCCCGGCTCTTTGGATGGTGATGCCCCACAACCCGTCGCGTATCGTTCAGACCACCGCCGAAGCCGACGGTTCGGCCCGGGTTGTAAGTGCGGCTGTATCCGGTGTTCCTTCCGTACCGGATCAGCGTCGCTTCCACGTCGTCGTCCCAGTCCCAGCCCTGAGGATGCGCCGCGTCCTCAGAGGTCTTCGCGACGACCCATCGGGCGAAGTGGTCTGTCAGACGATCGTTTCCCTCGAAGAGGAAGAGCGGGTCCGAAAGCTTCCAGAAGAGCTCGAACTGCTCTTCGCGTTCCATGAAAGGCTGGTCGTTGAAATCGTCCGCCGCATCCTCCGTGAAGATGTACGTCGGGGTCGTCCATTCCTCCCACTCATCGTCGGGCATGGCGGCGAGCGCCTCCCGGAAGGCCTTTTCTGCCGGGACGTACTCGGTCCGAACATGGAGGGCATATCCGAGAAGAGCGGAGCACCACCACGTCTCTTCGATCCCGCACTCCGTCGCGATCCGTTCAGCCTCGGCCATGTTTCGGGTCTCGACCAGGTAGTGGACCATCTGCCCGATGACCCAGCGGTCTTTGATCTGCTCGAAGGCGTCCGTCAGCTGCCGGATCAGCTCGACGCGAGCTTGCCCGACCTCGCGAAACTCGGCTGGGAACGTCTCCTCTTCCTCGCCGCCGAACCAGATGCAGATGCGGCCGATTCTCTCGTCACACGTCCCGCCAACCCTCTCCATCTCGACGGGAATCTTGCTCTCCCGGAATCGCTCGAAGTCTTCCTGCAGATCGCGTACGCTCTCCAACACCTCGGCGGAGTCGAGCGGCTCTTCCTGTGAGAGAGAGCTCGCCGGCGCGAGAAGGCAGGCCAGAACCGTCCCCAGTACGCCTGTGACGCGAACATCGAGGGGTCGAGGGGAGGTTCGCATGGGTCTCTGGGCGCCGGGGTGTGAGTCACTGTCTAGACACTCTACTATGACGTTCGGTACACCGGAATTCGCACGCGTGGTCCTGTCACGCCGAGTCATCAGTGGATATGAGCGCACGCCGAGTCCGCCTCGAGGGACGTCGCATCGGAAAGGATCATGCAGCGTTGTGCTATGAACCAAGCCAGCCGGTGGGACGCGACCGAGGTATCGCCCCAGTCCTACTGATGGCCTGTATGCTCAACGCATGCGCCGACTCGGAGGTGAGGCTCAACCGAGCGATGCGCACGACCGTCTGACGTCGCCCCGTATCAGGCGATCCAGCCGAGGTGACACTTCAAGCTTCGTCCAAAGAGGCGGACGGCTTCGCAGAATACTACGATGGGGCGGGCCTGAGATTCTCGACTGAGGAGCCTCATGACATCTCTCGTGGTGCGGTCTTATCTGCCTGAAGACCGAGAGGCGTTGATAGCACTTTGGGATCGGGTTCGCCCCGATGACCCGGTGCTCGTCGAGGCGGCTGAGGATGGCCTCCGCGATCTGGGATGTCCGAAGGTGAACCTCCAGATTCGGGCGAAGAACGCCGGCATCGCTGATTTCTACCGATCGAGCGGTTATCAGGTGGAGGAGCTGGTCAGCATGGGCAAGATCTTGGGCGGCGTCCCGGGCCAATCCCACTCGCCCGACGGGCGCGATGCACGCTGACCTCAGCCACTTCGTCAGGGACCGCATTCCGGACTTCGCGACTCCGATCGTGTGGGGGATGGAGATCATCGGCTGACGCTGACCGGTTATGTCACCACTGAGTCCCCGCCGGATGAGCTCATCTTGGCCGGGCGCGCCGTGGTTCTGAGGGGCAGCGAAGTGTTGGTCATTCTCTCCCCGAGCGGAGAGGAGGTGCTTCCGGGCGGAAGGCGCGAAGAAGGCGAGAGTCCCAAAGACGCGGCGCGGCGCGAGGTCATCGAAGAAACAGGGTGGACGCTCGACACTTTGGAGCCCCTCGCCGCCCTCCACTTTCACTACGTGACGCCGCGCCCAGAGGGTGTCGGCCGGGTCATCTATCCGGACTTCTTATGGCAGGTGTTTGTCGGGAGCCCCCGCGATCACGTACCGGAACAGCTTCAGCGCGGCGACTGGGAGATGGACGCGTACTTCCGGCCGGTATCCGACATGCTCGAGGTCTTAGTGCCGTATCAACGGGTTCTGCTCGAGGCGGCTGTTCGTTCCTTGGGTTCGCGTGAGCCGGAGCCCAACTGATCGGAACGGGCCTCACCGCCCTGAAAGAGCGCGATCTCGAATACGTCATGGTTCGCGTGCGACCCGGCCCGCTCAGCCTCGATGCTCCAGGACGGAGTGGCTATCGCCCTGAGGTCGTATCCGGCTGAATCAAATCCATGCGGTCGGTCTGCCCGGTATCCATGGGCGGGGCCACATCGGGGCAGCTCGTATCCTTAGTGACCCCTGTCGTGCGTAGGTCCAGGTACGTCGCGGTCGCGTAGGATGTGAACGCGGGGACACCCTGAATGATCCGGCTGTCGACCACGCTCGGAAACTCGACGAACATCGAGTACGCGAGGCCGGGCCCGAGCGTGCCGGCGGCGACCGAAAGCTCTTTCGCCCGGAATGTCAGGTGCTCCCCCTGGAACGGCAGGCCCGTGTGGACCAGTCGCTCGCCGTGGCAGTCGGCTACAACCACGAAGATCATGTCATCGACGATGCCGCGCGGGTCTGCCGAGCCGCCTGAGTACTCGCTCCATCGGATCACCAGCTCTTCGTTGGGATCGATCGCCAACGGAGAGACATCTGCCCCGGCCTGCGCCAGCGAGATTGTGATCGGGGCAGGGATGGCGGTCTCGCCGCCGGGCCCAGCCAACTCCATGGTCTCGTTCGAGAACGAGACGGATGGTGCCTGAATGTCGAAGACGAACGTCCCGTTGGGATACGCGGCATCCAGCTCCTCGACCGAGTCGAAGTGGCCGCCCTCCATGTAGTAGTTCGTGCCTCGATCCTCGTACGGCCGCGGCGCATCCGGCCGATTCGGCGTCGTCAGGGAGGCTCCGAGCAGCTCCACGCCCTCGTTGACGAAGATCTCGGAGAAGAAGTGGTAATTCAGGAACGTCAGGTCCCCTGATGCGTTCTGGGCGTAGTTCGAGGACTTCACGAGCACGAAGAAGGAGATGTCATCCTGGCTGTCGTCCTGGCTCTGAGCGCACGCCGTACCGAGCAGGGCCACGGCCGCCAGGAGCGCCACGCGCGGTACGTCTCTCACGATCCTTCCGCCCAGTACTCCTCGAGCTGGACCCCCAGGCCGTCGATCGTGCGATTGCACCACGCGAAGAAGCCGGTGATCTGGTTGATGTCCAGAATCTCCCGGTCGCCGAAGCCGGCGGCGCGCAACGCGAGCACGTCCGCTTCCGCCATCTGCCCGGGCGTACGCGTCAACTTGTCCACGTACTCGAGCATCGCTCGGTCGGCCTCGTCCATCTCGACCGACCGGTAGTCCTTCTTGAACGACTCGACCCATTCGGCATCGCCTACCTCGTCGAGGAGACCTTCCCCGTGATGCTGCACTCAATAGAAGCAGTCGTTCACGGCCGACACGGTCACGGCGATCATCTCGCGGCGCCTCAGGCTGATCGCGCAGTCGCCGTGCATGACACCCTTGTAGAACGACATGAGCGCGCGCAGGGCGTTCGGGTTGAGGCTGTGCACCTTGAGGATGTTGTCGAGCGTGCCGCCGCGACGACTCGAGTCGCGGTACACAGATTGGACGATGCCGGTCGCTTCGCTCTCCTCGACATGCTCGATCCACATCGGTCGGCTCTCCCTCACAGGTGGTGCGACCTCAGCGCAGTCGGTAGCGCTGGATCTTCCCGGTCGCGGTTTTGGGCAGCTCGGCGACGAACTCGACCCATCTGGGCCGTTTGTACGCGGCCATGTTGTCGATGCAGTGCTGGACGAGGGCGTCAGCCAGTTGATCGCCGCCCGGGTGGCCATCCTTGAGAACGACGTAGGCCTTGGGCTTCACCAGATCTGCGTCGTCGGTTACGCCCACCACCGCGCACTCCAGCACGGCCTCGTGGGACACCAGCGTGCTCTCGACCTCAACGGGTGACACCCAGATTCCGCCGACCTTGAGCATGTCGTCCGAGCGGCCGGCGTGCCAGAAATATCCGTCCTCGTCCTCGTAGTACTGATCGCCCGTATTGAGCCACTCACCCAGAAACGTCGCGCGCGAGCGCTCGGGGTCATGGAGGTACGAGAGCGCCGCCGTTTCCCCCCTCAGGTGGAGGTTGCCGATCTCCCCCTGGGGAACCAGCTGACCGTCGGTCTCGACGATGCGCACTTCGTAGCCGGGAACCGGGCGGCCGCTGCTGCCGGGGCGGATGTCTCCAGGCCGGTTGGAAATGAAGATGTGGAAGTTCTCGGTCGATCCGATGCCATCGATGATCTCGATGCCGGTCTGCTCGTAGAACTGATGCCAGAGTGGGGCAGGGAGCGCTTCACCGGCTGAGACGCCGAGTCTCAGCGATGACAGGTCGTAGGTGGTCGCGAAGTCATCGATCGCCAGGATCGAGGCGTAGCCCGTGGGCGCGTTGTACAGGACGGTCGGCCGGAAACGATCGACCGCGCTCAACACGTCGGCCGCGATGCGAGGGCTTCCCGGGTAGAGCACCGTGGATGCGCCCACGTACCATGGGTACAGGAGATTGCCGCCGAGCCCGAACGTGAAGAACAGCTTCGCGACCGAGAACGTGCGGTCTTCGGGCCGGAGGCCGAGCACGTCGACGCCCCACAGTTGAGACGTGAGCGCGTAGTCCTGATGGCTGTGCAGGATGCCCTTGGGCCGCCCCGTGGTCCCGCTCGAGTAGTTGAGCGTGCCGAAGTCCGTGCGGTGCGTGTCCGCTTGGCCCAGCTCCGAGGGCTGCCCCTCGATCCAAGCTTCGTACGCGATGCCGGGTCCGAGGTCCTCACCGTCCGATCCGATGACGACGACGTGTTCGACCGCGTCGACCTGCGAGAGAGCCTCCCGCGCCGACCCGAGAAGCGAGGTGTGAACGAGGAACACTCGGGATCTGGCATCACGCAGGATATACGCTAGCTCCTTTGGTGTGAGCAGTGTGTTCATGCCCACCGCTACCGCACCGATCTTGAGGCAGGCGAAGAAGGAGATCGCCCACTCAGCGGTGTCGAGGCTCAGGATCGCCACCGTGTCGCCATGCCGGACGCCGAGTCCGCGGAGGGCGTTACCGACCCGGTCGACCTCATGAGCTACTTCTGCGAAGGTCAGGTCGCGCGCCTCCGAGACGATCGCTACCTGGTCGGGCCTCCCTGCCAGGTTCCTCTCGAGGATGTCGACCGCGTTGTACCTCTCAGGCAGGTCCGACGCCCTACGGACCGGTAGGCGATCCTCTTGGGTCATGAGGCGCCCTCGCGCCGCCTAGGAGAACGCCCCTTCGATATCCTCTCGGGAGTACACCCTGAACGCGATCAGCGTCTCCGTCTTCACGACTCCAGCTAGGTGGCGCATCTGTCCGCTGACGACGTCGGCGATCTGCTCGTTCTCCCGGACCCGCACTACCGCGACCAGGTCGTACCGCCCAGCTACGGAAAAGACCTCGTGGATCCCGTCGATCTCGACCAGGGCCTCGGCGAGGTCGTTGATCTTGTCGGTTTCGGCTTCGATGAGAACGACGGCGCTGACCATTTTCGTGTGCTCTCCGGTGGACCTCGTGCAGGGCTTGAATCCGGTATGATGCGGATCGAGACGAGAGAAGTACAGGCGGTGCGCGGTCCGGCGAATGGCTGAGCAGGCCCCCGAGTACGCGCAGGATCGCGACGCGTATCAGGACGGCAAGGCTGCGCTCATGAACGACGTGTACAGGAGAGCAGAGGACTCGCGGGCTGAGCTCGGACCACCGGCGGAGTGACGAAGGACGACGAGCGGGCCGCTCTTGGCTGCACCGGAGCACCAGCTGACGGGACAGGGCGTGCCAGGCACGTCGTTGCGGGGCGTATTGCACGAAAAACCGGTTTCCGCGATTCCTCCGCGCATGATTTCCGTCTCAAACCTCGCAAAATCGTACGCGGATCGAACTCTGTTCGCCGGTGCGTCCTTCCAGCTCAACGCGGGGCAGCGTTACGGGTTGGTCGGCGCGAACGGCTCCGGGAAGACGACTCTGCTCAACATCCTGTGCGGCGACATAGAGGCGAGCGAAGGCACGGTCTCGGTTCCGAAGCGCCTACGCATGGGGGTGCTGCGGCAGGATCAGTTCGTATACGAGGACCAGCAGATTCTCCACGTCGCGCTCATGGGCAACCCGGAACTGTGGGAGGCGATGGTCGAGAAGGAGGCCTTGCTCGCGAAGGCCGACGAGCACTTCGACGCCGATCGTTTTTCGGAGCTCGAGGAGACGGTGCAGCGCCACGACGGATATTCTGCCGAGTCACGCGCGTCGACGATTCTCGAGGGCCTGGGCCTGCCCACCGAGGTGCATCATGCCCCTCTGTCCACGCTGTCGGGTGGCTTCAAACTCCGCGTCCTGCTGGCCCAGGTTCTCGCGGCCAATCCGGATATCCTGCTCCTCGATGAGCCGACGAACCACCTCGACATCCTGTCGATCCGATGGCTCGAGATGTTCCTCCGCGATTTTGCGGGTCCGGTCGTCGTCATTTCCCACGACCATCGATTCCTCGACAACGTCTCGACGCACATCCTCGACGTGGACTATGAGACGGTGCGGCTCTACACGGGGAACTACAGCGCGTCGTTGATCGCGAAGCAGGCGGAGCGCACCAGGCGCGAGAAGGACATCGCGGCTCGGGAACGCGACATCGCACATCATCAGAAGTTCGTGGACCGCTTCAAGGCCAAGGCCAGCAAGGCCCGTCAGGCGGGCAGCAAGGCTCGAATGATCGAGAAGAAGGCCCAGGCGCTGACGAAGTTGGCTCCCAGCTCGCGGCGCTACCCGGTCTTCAAGTTCGAGCAGCGACGTGATAGCGGAAAGCAGGTCCTGGAGATCAAGGGCGTGAAAAAGGCCTTCGGCGACAACAAGGTCCTCCACGGAGTGGATCTCCTGGTGAATCGGGGCGATCGCCTCGCGATCATGGGACCCAACGGCATAGGGAAGTCGACGCTGCTCAAGATCGTGATGGGCGAGCTGGAGGCGGACGAGGGCAGTGTGGAGTGGGGGTACGAGACGCACCCGAGCTACTTCGCGCAGGATCACCACGAGCAGTTCGAGTCACCGACGCGCACGGCGGAGCAGTGGGTCTGGGATTATTGCTCAGATCGGGATATCGGCTACGTGCGCGCCCGCATGGGCCTCATGCTCTTCTCCGGAGACGATGGCAAGAAGCGGCTGAGCGCCCTGTCTGGCGGAGAGGCCGCTCGGCTCGTTTTTACCAAGCTGTCGCTCCAGTTGCCCAACGTCCTGGTATTGGACGAGCCCACGAATCACCTGGACCTGGAATCGATCGAGGCGCTGGTGAAGGGGCTCCGCTCCTTCGAGGGCACGCTGCTCCTCGTGTCGCACGACCGCTGGTTCGTGAGCAAGCTCGCGACCCGTGTGGTCGAGGTGAAACCGGATGGAATCGTCGACTATCAGGGCACCTACGAGGAGTATGTGCACTTCTGCGGTGACGATCACCTCGACGCAGATCGGGTGATTCTGAAGGCCAAGCGCGAGAAGAAGAAGACCAAGACGAGCAAGGCCGAGGGGTCATCCAAGGGCGGCAGGCGCGGCTCGCAAGGGCGGGACAAGAGGGGGCGCGACAAGAGCGCAGCGTCAAAGAATGGGGGCAAGAAGACGAACAAGGGCCGTCTTCAGGCGGAGCTCGACGCCCTCATGGCACGCATGGAAACGGCCGACACCCGCGTCAGCGAGATCGACGAGTTGTTCTGCCAGCTGGACTACTATGAGCAGACGCCGCCCGATGAGGTACGAGCCCTGGAAGACGAGCGTTCGAGCCTCCAGGATGAAACGAATGACCTCACACGGCAGTGGGAACGGGCTGAGGAGCGGCTGAGCGCGATTTCATAACGCGCTGTCACCGTTTCTGAGCGTTTTCTAAAAGCCCCGCCAATGCTTCGTGGCCCCCCTCACGGGCCCATCCGGCAGGCATCGCACCCCGAGTAGGCGACCCAGTGCAGGGCCCCGAGCGATTGTGCCCGGCGGTCGCGTCCTGCGGGCAGCTAGTTCCCCGGGTGGTACTCCCGCTCGATATGGCCCTCGAGGTCGGCGCGGTAGTAGTAGACGTCCCGCAGGTTGCCCGTCGAGTACCGGTCCGTCTGATCGTTGAAGTGCGGGGACGCCGGGTCGCTGTTCAGTCCGCCGGCGGTCACAGCACGCGCGCGGACCTGATCACCGAATTCCACGACTGCCACGAAGCTGTTTCCGCTCGTGCCGTACCATTTCTTGGTCTGCGGATACGCCCGTGCGCCGAACGATGCGAGCGATCCCCACCTGCCGGAGGCGAACGGGACAGGCGTGCTGGGCTCGTCGTCGTTGAACGGCTGTACGATGTCTCCGTTCAATCGCTGGAAGCGGTTGATGTCACCCCACGGTATGCGCCACGTCCCGAAGTCGGCCTCGAGCTTGTCGGACGCCGCGGCAAGAGCCTGGAGCAGCTGCTGCGGTGTCGCTCGCTGGATGGCCCCACCTCCTCCGATCTCCTGGCCCCAGAACATCGCGAGCGACGTCGGGATCGACTGGGCCGACCAGCGCAGATCCCAGGCCCGCAACATATCGATCTGGTCGGCCATCCGGTCCTTCAACGGGTCCGACGGGGCGGCCTGATCATACGCGCGCAGAAGCGCCTGAATCGGGTCCTCGAAGCCTGTGAGGTAGCTGTCGAACGCCGCGTCGATGAGGGACTGGATCGTGAAATCGGTTCTTCCCTCGAGCACGCGCATCGCGTGGATACCTCGAGCGTTCTCGCCGCTTCTCTGCACGTAGATCGGGAAGTCCTCTTTGCGAGGGCTGTCTGGGCCGGCGGCCGAGAACGGGTGGTTGTTCGTGTTCTGTAGCCAGCCCAACGGTGGGTTCACCGAGTTGGGCGTCTCCTCGACGGTGTGCACGCCCTGCCAGTCCGTGGCAGGGTCGGAGCCATCGACCGGCTGGAGGTAGTCGTAACGAACGTCGCGAACCGGAATGAAGTTCGAGTGCAGATAGGCGATGTTGCCCTCGGAGTCGGCGAACAGAGTGTTGTTCGACGAGTTCGTGTGCGTCCGCATCGACTCGATGTACTCGTCGTAGTTCTGCGCCTTTGTACGAGCATAGGACTGGATGAGCGCGTTCATCGGCTCTTCCATGAGCGCGACGCTCACCCATCGGCCATCGGCCTCCCTGACTATGGGGCCGTGATGCGTGCGGTAGACGGTGAAGTCCCGCTCGGCCATTCCCGTCGCGGTTCGGTAGGAGACGGTGAGTTCCCTCGTAGTCAGCTCTCGCTCCTCGTCGCCATATACGTAGTAGAGGGTGCCGTCGCGCTCGACGACGGTCTCGAGGAACTCGTCGATGTTGTCCACACCGCTCGACGTATGCATCCAGCCGGCGTTCTCGTTGAAGCCCTGGTAGACGAAGAACTGGCCCCACGTCACGGCGCCGTACGCATCGAGTCCTTCCTCGCTCACCATGTGGAGCTCTTCGCGGAAGAAGAACGACGTGTGCGGGTTGATGAGCAGTAGCGCGTTCCCATTCACGGTGTTTTCAGGCGCGACAGAAATGCCGTTGGAACCCCGAGGCTCCTCGTTGGGATCGGGCTCGTTCAGGCTCGACGCGACCATCGTGAGGGGCTGCCGTGACGGCTGGTCCAGGGCTGCTTGAGCGGTCCGTGGCTCGCCGTAAAACGCCTCCAACTCCCTCAGGTTCACGCGCTCGATGTCTCCACCGATGCTGCCCTCACTGAACGTCAGCGCCATCCATGGCTCGAAGTGGGTGAGCACGCGCGGGGTGACTTCGGGGTGGGTGTGCAGGTAGTAGTTCAGCCCGTCCGCCCACGCGTCCATTAGGTCCTTGAGCCACTGCGGGCTCGCGTCGTATTGGGCCTGCATGTCGACGGGATCAATGAAGAGCTTCATCCGCAGGTCGCGCCAGATCTCACCCTCGCCCTCGGCTTCCGCGAGGCGACCCTGAGAGTTGAGGAAGTTCACCTCGATGCGGTTGAAGTCGTCCTCGGCCTGGGCGTAGATCATCCCGAAGACGGCGTCCGCGTCCGTCGTCCCATAGATGTGGGGGATGCCCCAGTCGTCACGGATGATCGTGATCTCTTGGGCCCGGGCCTCCCAGGCTGCGACGTCCCCGCTGGTCTCGGGAGATGCGCACGCGGTGCAAACGATGAGGACGGTGAGGAGAGCTTTCTTCATGGGTGGTGCATCCCGAGGGTAGAGCAGGTCACTGGGCCGACGACCCTATTTTGGCATCCTACGGGACACGGCTCATATCGACCAGTCGGGTAGTGGGGTGGCCGCGATTGCCGCAGGTGCCGATCCGCTGGCTCCGGGCGTCTACGGCGCCCAAGTTGAGGCCTTCCACGTCGCCCAAGACCGAGGCGTTCGCATGCCAAAGCAGGTGCCCCCCACTCCGACAGACGAAGAGCTCGACGCGTACATCCTCACGAGGTACGCGCTGCTCGGCATCGACATCTCAGTCCTACCCGAGGCGGACGAAGACGCCCCGATGGATCAGGAACGTCTCCTGGCGAACGGTCGGTCGATTCTCAGGCAGGACGCGGAGGCGGCGGACTTCGAGATCGATCCGCAGTTCAACCTCCCGGTCGCGTTCCCGGCGCCAGCGAGCGTCTGGAGCGGCGAATGACCGCCCGGGCGGACCGGCAGGTCGAGGGCCAGGGTCCTCCACAGGACGAAACCGTATCACGCCGGTGGTTCCTGAACCGCATGGCTTGGGTTTCCTCCGCGGCGGCGACCGGAACGCTGCTCGCGCCGCGGTCCGCCGGGGCTGTTCCGCGCGGTGCCGCGATCGGTGAGGAGGCCTTCGCGACTCAGGTCAGGCCTCAGGCGCTCGACGAGCTGACCGAGCTGACCCTATCCGAGAGCATGACACTGTTGCGCACCGGGACGGTTACGCCGGCCGACCTCGTGAACGCGCACGTCGACCGCATTGAGCGCTTCGATCAGTTCTATCAGGCCTACGCAGCGCGCCCCACGCGAGAGGATTTGCTGGCCCAAGCTGAGCGCACGCCGCCCAACGGCCTGGATGCCCCGCTGAGGGGCGTCTGCCTCGCGCCCAAGGACAACTTCTACACCGCCGACCTGCTCACTGAGGGCGGGTCCTTAGTATACGAAGGATTCCAGCCCGACTACGACGGAACTGCCATCGCGCTCATGCGCGCCGCAGGGGGGCTGGTCGTCGGCAAGGCGCAGATGGGCAACCTGGCCGGCGGCCGCGCGCAGGTGTACGGCACCAATACGCCTACGACGCGCAACGCGTGGGCGCCCAACGACGTGCGCTTGAGCCCGGCCGGGTCGTCGTCTGGCACGGGGAGCGCCGTGGCGGGTCGCCTCGCAGTTGCGGGCATCGGGACCCAGACGGGCGGGTCCGTGATCGGGCCCGGAAATGCTGAGGGACTGACGTGCATCAAGCCGACGTTCGGTCGGATCTCGCTCCACGGTGTCATCCCGCTCAGCTACACCCGCGACCACGTGGGTCCGATGGCCCGGAATGCCCTGGATGCGGCGATCCTGCTGCAGGTGTTGGCTCAGCCGGATCAGCGTGATCCGAGAACGTTGGGCTTGCCTGCCGCTCCGAATTACGTACTGGCTGCCACCCCGTTCCCCGGCGATCAGCCGGCGGTGCGTTGGCCGACCCGGGTCGGTGTGTGGCCGGGATACCTCGACGGAAACAACGAGCGGGTGAACGAGCTACGCCGGGAGTTTATTGCGACACTCGAGCGGAACCCGTCTGTCGATGTGGTCGGTGAGGTAACGCTCCCCGATCAATGGGACGAGCTCACGGGCTCCCCCCTCGGAGGCTCGCACGGTGATCCCACGGCGTTTTTCATCGAGCACCTGCGCAAAGACGTGCGCAACTTCGCGAGCCGCCTCCCGCGTTTCCTGAACGGGATGCTGCAGAGCGCTGACACCTACGTGAAGGTTCAGCAGGCGCGTAACCTGCTGCTCCACCGAATGAACACTCAGCTGTTCAATCAGTGCGACGTAGTGCTCACTCAGGGCACCGGGGCCTTCGACGGAACGGGCCTCCCTGCCATGTGCATGCCGATGGGGTTCGACACCGACGCCACCACGGGACGACGGGTACCACGAGGTGCGACCCTGGCGGCCCCACCTTTCGGAGAAGAGCGCATGTTTGCCGTCGTGGCGGCCTACCAGGCGCTAACGGACCATCACACCGTGAGGCCTGCCGACCCGGAGTAGCTCGTAACCGAGGGCCGGAACGCGGACGGGGTCGCGCCCCCTCGTCGATTTAACTACACTGTAGGTATATCGACGCAGCGGGGGCACCGCCCCGCGGGCACCAGGGAAGGTGGCATGGGCTATCTAGGCGAGTTCGAGCAGCTGATTCTGTTCTCGGTTCTGAAGTTGGGTGACGACGCCTACGGCGTCTCGATCCGGGACACGATCGAGGAACGCACGGGTCGTACCGTCTCATCCGGAGCCATCTACACCGCTCTCGGCAGGCTCGAGGACCGTGGGATGGTCTCTTCGGTGGTGGGCGAGCCCATCGCTGGCCGCGCCGGGCGTCCCAGGAAGTACTACGCGCTCGAGCCCAGCGGAGCACGGATGTTGCTGAGCTCCTACACGACCGTTCAGGCGATGGCGGGTGGATTGGTGCCCAAGCTGACCGAGCTAGCGGAGGCCTAGCGTGGCCGGATCGGCTCCCAACCCACGCGGGCTTCTGCGTCGTCTCGCTGCGCTCCTCATTCGGGGCCCTGAAGCTCCGTTCATCCTCGCGGATCTCGACGAGCTTCTGGAGCGGGACATCGAGCAGGGTATGGCCGGTGCAAGGGCTCATTCGCGTTATCTCCGTAACGCCGTAGCGTCCGCCTACAGCGTGGCCCGCCGCCGGACCCGCACGCGCATCTCCTTCGGCGTCTCCTGGCTGGACGTAAAGCTCAGCGTGCGGATGCTCGTGAAGCATCCGGGCCTCACCGCGGTGGCGGTCTTCGCGCTCGCCATCGCGATTCCGATCGGCTTTGCCCCCCTGCAGCTGTGGAACTCGTTCAAGACCCCGCTCCCGTTCGAGGACGGCCACGAGATTCTGGGCATTCAGACGTGGGGCCTCGACGCTTACGTCGACGGAGCTCGACAATGAGCCGACGACGTTGGAGCCCACTCGTGTTGTTGATGGTCGTGTTTCTCGCTGTTTGCGGCGGCAGTGACGCGGACGATCCGTTCGATATCGAGGACGAGACTCCAGATCCACCGCCCGCGGATACGACCACCACCCCCACCGCGACGGAAAAGCCCGACACGCTCCCGTGGTTCTCGAGGCTGAGCCTCTTCAGCGCCGAGAGCCATTTCAACAAGCGCATCGGGGCGAACCCCGTGATCGATCCTGACTCCGACGAGATGATCCAGGGCTTCATAGCCGAAAGGGTCTTCCAGGTGCAGCTCACGGAGTTCTCGACGCCGGTCTACTTCGCGGATGCCGAGACACCCAAGGTCGAGGTCTCGGTTCCGTGTGGCTCGTTCTGGGAGACGGGGGTCACGCGCATGATCGGCGTGCCGATTCCCACGCACGCCCAGCCGGGAAACGACGCCTCGGGCACGAGTCCACCGGTGGGGTGCGGCGAGGCGTCCGACCAGGACAACAACATGGTCGTGCTCGATCTCGCCAACCGCTGCATGTATGAATTCTGGCAGGCCCGGACCGCCGGCAACGCGTGGACAGCGAGCTGGGGGAACTCGCTCTCGATGGACGGGACCGGGATCTACGACAAGGGACTGTCGATTCGGGCAGCCGGATGGGCTTTCCTGGGAGGCGTGATATGGCCCGACGAGATCGCCAATGGCCAGGTCGATCACGCGCTCGTTTTCAGTTATCCGAAGGCGGGCACGAACGGTCCTGTTCCGCCAGCCACTGAGCACCATGGGTCGTACGGCGGCTCCGATCAGATCCCTGAAGGTGCGCTACTGCAATTGAATCCGGACCTGGATCTCTCGACGCTAGGCCTCACCGCCTACGAGATGCCGATCGCCCGGGCACTACAGGAATACGGGCTCTATCTGTCAGATCGCACCGATGAGGGGACGGGACTCTACGCGGTCGATCCGCTCAGCGTGAGCACCGACCCGTGGGCAGGGATGGTGCCCCAGATCGACCCGTGGTTCGAGCTGCCTAACATCCCCGTGGATCAGATGCGAGTGCTCGAGATTCCCGCGCAGATCACCGGATGGGAAGACAACGTGGACGTGGTGAACAGCCCGTGTCACACCTGGGGCTAAGACTAGGTAGGCGGCGCCCGCTGCTCCGTCGCGGGCGTCGCCGTCATCGGTTTGGGCGTCGCCGCTACCGCCTCGGAATCCCCTTGTAGCCTCGTACCGCGCCGGCACCCGAGTAGTAACTCTCGGTGAGCGCCTGCATCGCCATGTTCGGGAAGTCGAACCGAATGTTGAAGTGCCCGTACGACGAGATCTGCGTCATGAAGATCATCACCAGCTCTTCGACCGGGTCGATCCAGAACACGGTCCCCCACGCGCCGCCCCAGCCGAACGTGCCGGGCGTGAGGCCCTGACGCGCCTTCGCGGGGTCCGTCACCATGGCAAAGCCGAGTCCGAAGCCATAGCCGTCCGGGCCCTTGATGTAGATGGGCTTGTCACCCGTGTGGTTCGTGATCATCAGATTGACCGTCGCGGGGCTCAACAGGCGCACTCCGTCCAGCTCCCCACCGTTCAGGATCATCTGGGAGAACCGGAAGTAGTCGGCGGCTGTGGACGAGAGACCTGCGGTGCCGCCGAAGTACGAACTGGGGTCCCGGGGCTCGGGTGCGCGCAGGAGCTCGATCGTGTTGTCGGGGCCGGAGGGGCTATACGCAGCCGCGACTCGATCCACTTTGGCGTGGGGAACGTTGTAGTGCGTATCCGCCATGCCCAGCGGATCGAAGATGCGCTCCTGGAGGAACTGATCGAGCGTCTGGCCGGAAATCCGCCCGACCATGAGGGCCACGTAATTCGTGGAACCCCCGTACCGCCACTGGTCTCCAGGGTGAAACGCCAGCGGCAGTGAGCTCTGGGCCGAGAGGGTCTCATCTAGTGTCGCCTTCCTGCCCAGGCCGTCCCGCTCCATCTCCGTCAGGAGACTGCGTCTTGGATCGACTCCGGCGGTGTGGGTGAGTACGTGCCGGAACGTGATCGGTCGCTCGGCAGCGACGCGTTGTACGCCGCTCTCGGTTTCGACCAGGACCTCTTTATCGGCGAATTCGGGTGCGTACTTCGAAATCGGGTCGTCCAGCAGGAAGTAGCCTTCCTCATACAACATCATGAGGGCAGTGCTGACGATGGGCTTGGTCATCGACATGATCACGAAGAGGTCGTCTGGGCTCATCGGTTGGTTTCCCTCGATGTAGCGATGCCCCTGGGCTTTGAAGTGCACGACCTTGCCCTGCCGCGCGACCAAAGTGACGGTCCCCGCCACCAAGTTGTCGTCGATATACCGCTGCATGAGCGCGTCCATGCGCGCCAGGCGCTCGGACGACATGCCGACGTCCTCGGGTGCTGCCATCGGGAGGTGTTGGGCAGCGAGCGGTGATGGGGAGGCGACGAAGAGCTGAGCCGCCGTGGCCATGAGGGCTACCAAGACGATCGAGGCTCCACCGATGAGCGTTGTGGAGCGGGGGCTTCCCTGATGTCGTTGCGAGTCCATCTACGTTCCACCTTGTGATGCGGCCAAAAGACGAGCCCACGGGACGGGATCGCGCCCCGCAACGTTTCGCTTCCCCCGCGGGCGCGCAATCGGTTGCCGCGCTCGGCGTCTCGCGAAGCCCCGGGCGCGTGGTTATCGACCCTTGTCTGCCCCGATCCCCGCGAATCTTGCGCGGTGTACGCCAATCGGTCACGATGAGGCCGATATCCAGAGATGTAGTGTGAAAACCGGCAAGGAAGACGAACATGACAACCGACTCAGGCTTCATGTCGAGGCGGAAGAACCCGGCCCTGTGGCTCACAAAGGCTCTGGGCGTGTTGGTGCTGGCACCGACCGTCGCGATGGCGCAGGGACCGGGTACCGAGGGCGGGAATTGGACGTACCTGGGTGGCGATGCGTGGCACACTCGCTACACGCCGTCGACCCAGATCACGGCGGCCAACTTCAATGACCTCGAGATCGCGTGGCAGTGGAACGCGTCGAGCTTCGGGTCGAGCACGCCGCGGGCTACCCCAACCTACGTAAACGGAATGCTCATCACGGTGACGGGCGACCGCCGGCACGTCGTGGCGCTCGATCCGGCGTCGGGAGAGCTCCTGTGGAGCTTTACCGAGCCGAACACGCGGCGGTGGGAATACTCCATGCGTGCCGGCTACGGGAAGGGCATCTCGTATGCCGAGGTCAACGGGCGAGGCGTCGTGTTCATCTCGACTCCCGGCTTCTTCCTCCACGCGCTCGATGCCGAGACGGGACAGCCTCTGGAGAACTGGGGTGAAGGCGTGCCGATCGAGGGCTTCCCCGAGTCTGGGAGTGTCGACCTGGTCGCGGACCTCATCGAGGGCTGGGGCCCCTGGGAGCGGCTGAACCAGGAGTACGATCCCTACATGGGGATTCCGCTGGAGATCGGCTACATCACGGCTTCCTCGCCGCCGATCGTCGTGAACGGCACGGTGGTAGTCGGAAACTCCGCCGAGCAGGGCTACAACCAGACGCGCACCGAGATGGTGCCTGGCGACATCCTCGCCTACGACGCGGCCAACGGGGACTTCAAGTGGAGGTTCAACGTGATTCCGCGTCCTGGTGAGTTCGGCCACGACACGTGGGAGAACGACGCTTGGGAGTACACGGGCGACGTTTCGTCCTGGGCGCCGATGTCCGCCGACCCCGACCTCGGTCTCGTCTACATCCCGACGAACGGGGCCACGATCGACTACTACGGGGGCTTCCATCCGGGCGACAATCTGTTCAGCACCACGCTCATCGCGTTGGACGCCGAAACGGGTGAGCGCGCCTGGCACTTCCAGATGGTACGCCACGACATCTGGAACTACGACACCCCTACCGCTCCAATCCTGATGGACGTAGAGGTCGACGGCGAGATGATCCCAGGGGTGTTCCAGGTCACCAAGCAGGCGTTCGTCTATGCTCTCGACCGTAGAACCGGCGAGCCGATCTGGCCCATGGAGGACCGAGAAGTCCCAGCGTCGAACGTACCCGGCGAGAAGCTCGCGCTGACGCAGCCGTTCCCGACGAAGCCTGCTCCGTTCGACCTACAGGGTCGGACCGCGGAGCACCTCATCGACTACACGCCGGAGATCCGGCAGATGGCTCTGCAGGTCGCGTTGGAGCGGAACTCGTTCGCTCCGCTGTTCCAGCCGCCGACGCACGTCGGAGACCCGGCTGGTCCCGCGCGCATCTGCCCCGGTGGCGGAGGGGGCGCGAACATCACCGGCCCGCCGGTCGCGGACCCGGTGACGGGCGTGCTGTTCATCACGTCGACGAGCGGCTGCTCGGCAGCCTATCTCGGCGCGGGCGTCGAGTCGCCGTTGGATGGGCCGGACCAGACAGGAACGACCCACTCGGACTTCGCGCGCGCCCTAGGTGGTGAGCCTGCCCGGTGGCAGAGTGGGGAGACCGTCCAGGGCCTGTCGATCTGGAAGGGCCCCGTCGGGCGCATCACGGCGATCGACATGAACACCGGTGAGCATCTCTGGATGATCCCGAACGGCGATTCTTCCATGGAGGACCAGGAAGAGATGCGGAATCATCCGCTTCTGCAGGGCGTGGACGGCGTCATGGTGAACCGCGGCCGTGGCGGCACGACGGCGATGACGGTCACACCGAACCTTCTGTTCACGTCAGGGATCACCGCCGACGGCACATCGAGCCTGTTCGCAATCGACAAGCGGACGGGCGAGCGCGTCGGCTCAGTGGAGATTCCGGGCGTGACCCGCTACGGCATGTCCAGTTGGACTCACGACGGCAAGCAGTACGTGATCATTCAGCTGGGTGGTGGCTTGGCGGCGTTGGCGTTGCCTAACTGACGCCAAGGCTGCCGACGCCAGTCGGTATCGAAGGCGATATACGGTCCAGGGCTTCGGCCCTGGGCCGTTTTCGTTAGGAGCCCACGACCTCGGTGACGAGAAATGATACCCGCGGATAGAGCGAGACGATCGCGAATAGCGTCACGCTGACCGGGTCGCAGGCGGGACGGGACCTAGCGCGCTTCCCCGGACTCCCGTTCCTGCGCCCGTGCGCCGCGCAAGACGTTTTCCATGGCGTAGTTGGCCTCGTGGCACGCGTATTCGTAGACGTCGCCGCTGAGCCTCTTGAAGGGGACTTCACCACCCCATTCGCTCGTATATGTCACCGGGTCGATGATGGTGAACTCGTAGTTCATCGTGACCTCGTCGGCGCGGGTGAAGCGCTCGATCACCTTGAAGTCGGGCGACCCTCCTGGAAACGTGAGCGCGTATCCGAACAGTTGCTTGGCCGGGAGATTGGTCGTCTCGACCACGAGCGTATCGCCCGCCCAATGACCCCACGAGTCGCCCATCCACGGACGTACGTCGTCAGGCAACGGCCGCCGGTCACCCAGTCTGATGATACGCACGTCGTGCACCATCTCAGTGAGGATCATGACGTGGTCCGGTGTCTGCACGATCGTGTAGTTGTTGTTGTAGAAGTAGTTGGGGAGCATCGGTGGGCCGGCATTCGAGCCGAACGACATGAGGCAGCGCTCGGCGAGCGGCCGATTCTCCGGGTTGTCGTACTGTCCGAACTCGCGGGTCCGCGCGAAGACCGCCGCGCGTTGCTGCCGTCCCGCCGCCGTAAGCTCAGGGATCCGGCCGTCCTCCGGGAACGTCACGAGTGAGCCTCTCGGTTCCCCATTGAAAACCGCGACACGTTCCCCAGGGTCGATCCAGAAGTAGTTGTACGCCCCGGTCCCACCTCCGGCTGCGTCCCAGAGCGCGTTTCCGGTGCGGACGCCGCCAACAGGGGGGGCTCCTCGGTCGGGATCGCTGTCCTCATACCTCTCCGAAAGGAAGTCCGCCATGCCGCCTTCCATCGCTGCGATCGCTTCCGGTGACAACACCGCGGAGAGCCCGGGCGGCCTCTGGATCTGCGTCAGGGTCGCGTTGGTCCAGTCGCCCTGCAGGTCCGGGTGACCGGCCGATGTCCTTGGAATGACCCACTGAGCGGAGGCGTCGGCCTGGGCGGTGAGGTGTGGCGGCGTCACCAGCGCAGCGCAAACCGACGCGCTGAGAAGAAAACCTCCGAGAAGTCGTCCGGCTCGAGTAGTCATGCGCTGAAGCTCATCGTAGCTCTCCTGAGTATTCCACACGCCCCCCGCGGGAGCGAAAAAGCTCGATGAGCTCACCGACGCGGCGCCGGAGCTCGTCGTCCTCGCCCGACAGCCAGCGACGGTCGACGAGGCTCAACACGTCCACGCCGAGCAGCTCGTCCTCCAGGTCCTGGAAGAGCTGGTCCGCCGTGCGCACAGCGACCCGAGTCGGTTGGTCGCCGTTCTCGGCAGGCTCCGACTCCTCGGCCTGCGCTTCATCGGCACCCTTGGTCTCGAGCCAGCTTGTGCGGAGGCGCTGGCAGGATATCTCGAGCGTACGCTCGCCGGAGTGGGTCCGGAGCTTGAGAAAATCGCGGCGATTCAGGCTCATCGACGGGCGGCTGGGTTCGGCGGGTGAGGTGGTGCTTCGAAACGGCTTCCCTGTCGCAAGAATTGAGGCGCCCCCACCTTGCGGCAAGTCGATCGGCATCATCGTGCCCGAGGAGGATGGACTATGAGGCTTCTACTGACCAGCGCATTCGCACTGCTGCTCGTCGCGCCCGTATCCGCGCAGCTCGCGGCGCCCAACGCTGCCGGGGTGACGTTCGCCCACGTTCACGTCAACGTGGTCGACATCGAGCTCCATAAGCAGCTTTGGGTGGAGCACTTCGGTGGCGAAGTCGTGCAGAAGGGGTCGCTGGTCACGGTGAAGTTTCCGAACTTCTTGCTCGTCCTTACCGAGCGGGAGCCGACCGGGGGATCGCAGGGCAGCGCCTTGGATCACTTCGGATTCAAGGTCCCGGATATCGAGGCTGTGCATGAGAAGTGGCGCGCCGCCGGATACGAGGTACAGGCCGAATTCACCGGGACTGAGGGCTTCAACAACTCCTACCTGATCGCGCCTGATGGAATCCGCTTCGAGCTCCAGGAGGACACGACGCTCGAGCAGCAGGCGATCGGCTACCACGTCCACTTCTGGCACCCCGAGTACGAAGAGTTGCTGGACTGGTACGTGGATATGTTCGACGCGGTGAAGCGTCAGCGCGGACGGACCGCGACGACCGCCGACGTGCCGGGCATGAACATGAGCTTCCAGGGCTGCCGCACGGAGTGCGTCGCGACGCAGGGCCGGGCGATCGATCACATCGGGTTCGAGGTCGAGAACCTCGAGGAGTTCGCGAACATGCTCGTCGAGCGTGGCGTCGAGTTCCAACTGATGCCTCGCTACATCGAGAGCATCGAGCTCACGATCGCGTTCTTCGTAGATCCGGCCGGTGTCCGGGTCGAGCTGACCGAGGGTTTCGACAAGTACTAGCCGCTGCTGCCGAATCAGGAGATGTGACCCCGATGCGCTTCAAGACGCTCTCGCTCGCCGCGGCCGTGGCCTTTGCAGGATGTGCCGAAGCCACTGTCGAGCTGCCGCCCGCAGCCGGCCCCTCTGCCTTCCAGGCTCATGACATCGCGGACATCAGGGGCGGATACGCGGTCGAGGTGGCGGACTTCAACAACGACGGGCTGCTGGATGTCATCGCCAACTCCCTTGCTGTCCCCGGGCTCAACTGGTACGAGAACCCGTCGTGGGAGCCCCACGTGATCTCGCCCGATCTGAGCTCGGTCATCTTCATGGCGATGGCCGATATCGACGGCGACGGGATTCCAGAGGTGGCCTTTCAAAGCGGCTTCGCCATGCAGGCGGCACGGAGTGAGGGCCTCACGTGGATCGCGAAGAGCGGCGGCGATCCGACCGGCCAGTGGCAGGTCGAGCAGATCGACGCATACCCGACCTCGCACCGCCTTACGTGGGCCGATCTGGACGGCGACGGTAGCCCGGAGATCGTAAATGCTCCGCTGGTGGGACCCGAGAGCCTGTCGCCCACGTTGGACCAGGACAGTGCTTCACTCATCTGGTACGGTCAGGACGGGTGGGATCGCCACATGATCGCCGATGGCGACATCCCCGGCGTAGTGCACGGCATCCGCGCGGTGGACTGGGACGATGATGGGCGGGAAGAGATCCTGCTAGCGAGCTTCGAGGGCATTGGGCACTACCGTGCGGTGGGGCAGGGTGATGCGATGACGTTCGAGAAGACCCTCATCTCTCGGGGACATGAAGAGGCGGCGCCTCGCCTCGGCTCGAGTGACGCCGCGGCGGCCCCGACCTACGGGGGCATCCTTGTGGGCTCGGTCGAACCGTGGCACGGAAACATGGTCGTGGTCTACACCCAGTTCGGCACACTCTGGCGCCGCCGAGTGATCTTCGAGGACATCGGGGCAGGTCACCAAGTGGCGGTAGCCGACCTGAACGGCGACGGGTTCGCGGATGTGATCGCCAACGACAACGCACGCCGGACCGAGAGGAACCCGGACGGCCCCCAAGGGGGCGTGCACGTGTTCTACTCTCCCAATAGTCCGAGCTCGGGCGAGTGGACCTATGCCAAGATCGAGGACGAGTTTGCGATGAACGGCTGCGTTTCCGGGGACATGAACAACGACGGCCGGATGGACATCATCTGCAACGGGTCAGGCGGCAAGGTGCGGTGGTACGAGAACCTGGGGTTGCGCGAACGGCCCTGAGGAGGGATCTGGAATGATACGCGGGAAGCTATTTCGTGGACCACTGGTGTTCCTGGTGGCCACACTAGGGGCAGTTTTGTCCGGAAGCGCTTCGGCGCAACAGGCCGAGAACCCCTACACGACCGGACTGGACGTGCGTTACGGTCGCGACCAGTTCGCCCGACATTGCTCCGGTTGTCACGGTCTCGGCGCGACGGGCGGCGAGACCGGGCCCGACCTCACGAGTGGCTTCCAACACACCAGTTCGGACGCCGGTCTTTTCGGCGTGATCGCGGACGGGATTCCCAACACACAGATGAGCGGCATGATGCTCCGGCTGCAAACCGACCAGACCGTCTGGCAGGTCGTGACGTATCTGCGCTCGATCACTGGGGGCATTCGTGTAGAAGTTCCGGGCGATCCCGCCCGCGGGGCGGCTCTTTTTCGTGGGAAGGGTGACTGCGTGAGCTGTCACATGATCCGAGGCGACGGTGGCCGGCACGGCCCCAACCTGTCGACGATCGGCAGTCGGCGTTCTCCGGATGAGCTTCTATCGGATCTGGTCGAGCCAGACGAGCGGGTACAGCCGCGCTGGTGGCGGATGAACGTGACGCATCGGGACGGCACACACGTTGAGGGGCTGCGCATGGGTGAGGGCACATATGCCGTCAGAATCCTCGATGCCGACGATAACCTGTGGTCGTTCGAGAAGCGCGATTTGGCCGAGAGCGAGCGCATCGAGACGTCGTCGATGCCGTCGTACGCTGACGCGCTCAATAGCGATGAGCTTCGTGATCTCGTCGCGTATTTGTACGGGTTGACTCGTGGCCTGTAACGGATGGTTGTTTAGCACCGAGAGTGGCGAGGCGCCGCTCCGGCAAGGCGCGACGACGAGGCATAGCAGGGCTATGGTGAGGAGGAGGAACGCGGCCGGAGTGGATGCATCGTCGCTCGAATGCAAACGTTCATCTGTTACAGGCCACAAGGGATGAAAAGTGACTTGACGCAAGCAGAGGGAATCAAATGATGAAGCGATATGCACTCCTCGGCCTGATGGTGGTTGCGGGCCCCCTGTCGGCTCAAGACATCGGCGAAGAGCCGCTGCGTGAAGTCGGCGGGCCTGCTCCGTCGTTCGCCCCGGTGACGTTCGACCGACTCCTCAATGCAGACGCGGAGCCGCATAACTGGCTCATGTACTCCGGGAACTACGCCGCGCAGCGGTACAGCGAGCTCTACCAGATCGACAATGGGAACGTCGCGAACCTGCGCATGCAATGGGCATTCCAGCTACGCGCTCTAGACCGTGCGGAGACGACCCCGCTCGTCGTGGACGGCATGATGTTCGTGACCGAATCGCCTAGCAACGTGATCGCGCTCGATGCGCGTACGGGAACCCAGTACTGGCGCTACAACCATGAGCTGCCGGAGGACCTGAACTATTGCTGTGGTCGCAACAATCGCGGCGTGGCGGTGCTGGGAGACCGAATCTTCATGAGCACACTCGATGCTCATCTGGTGGCACTCGACGCGAAGACCGGGAGTGTGCTTTGGGATGTCGACGTCGCGGACGAGGCGTCCGGCTACAGCAAGACGGCCGCGCCGCTCATCGTCGGCGACAAGGTGATCACCGGGATCGCTGGCGGGGAGTATGGAATCCGTGGCTTCGTCGACGCCTACTACGCCGAGACCGGCGAGCGCGCTTGGCGGCTCTACACGATCCCGGGACCCGGCGAGCCCGGCAACGACACCTGGGCGGATGACTCGTGGGCCACGGGAGGGGCCGCGACGTGGATGACCGGGTCCTACGATCCGGATCTGAACCTCGTCTATTGGGGCACCGGGAATCCGGGCCCTGATTGGAACGGGGATGTCCGGCTCGGCGACAACCTCTACTCCGATGCGGTACTGGCGATCGACCCGGACACGGGGGAGCTCAAGTGGCATTTCCAGTTCACGCCGCACGACATTCATGACTGGGACGCGACCCAGATCCCTGTGTTGGCTACCACGGAGTTCGACGGCCGTCAGCGCAGGCTGATGCTGTTTCCCAACCGGAACGCCTGGTTCTACGTACTGGACCGCGAGACCGGTGAATTCCTGCTGGGCAAGCCGTACGCGAAACAGACCTGGGCCGAATCGCTCGACAAGAGCGGACGCCCGCTCAGGGTGCCGAACACATCTCCGAGCGTCGAGGGAACCACCGTTTCGCCCGCCATCGGTGGTGGCTCGAATTGGTGGTCACCCAGCTTCAGCCCGCGCACCGATCTCCTTTACGTGAACGCCTACGACGGCGAGACCAGGTTCTTCATCCGCGAGGACGAGTACGTCGCGGGTGAGCGGTTCACCGGGGGCGGAGGGGAAACGCCACTCCCCGCAGACAGCTATTACAGCGCCATCCGAGCCATCTCACCACAGACCGGCGACATCAAGTGGGAGTATCCGATACAGCCGCGGGCGACCGCCGGGGTGCTGACCACGGCGGGGGACCTCGTCTTCAGCGGCACGCCCGACGGGTACTTCTTCGCCCTGGACGGATGGACCGGTGAGGAACGGTTCTACGTCAACCTGGGGGCACGAGTACACTCGGCTCCCATGAGCTACATGGTGGACGGCAAGCAGTTCATAGCTATCGCCGCCGGGAGCGTGCTATACACCTTCGCTCTCGGACCCGAGTAGGTCAGAGCCGCAAGCCGTTGGCGCTCCCGACAGCCTAGCCGCAGACCTCGCCCAGGTAGCCTCCGCCCCCGCAGTACGCCGCGTCCTGTAGCTGGATCGACAGCCCGTCCGGGTCGCTGAAGTACAGCTCCGGTGTGCCCTCGGGCGCACCGCCCCGGTTGGGCATCCGCATCGATATCCAGTGCCGCATCGCGCCTGGACCATCGCGATCTCTGGGCGTGATGCCGTGATCCTCCAGCACGCCGATGACCCGATCGACATCGAAGTCGGCGACAGTCAGGCAGGCGTGATGGACTGCGCCGTCCGCCCCGCCCCGTCCGGCGTCCCCGAGGTTGATGAACATCAGGAAGTGATCGTTCGGGCCGACACCCAGTATCGGGGAGGGTCCCTGGTAGGCCTGGTAGCCAAAGCCGAAGACCTCCTGGTAGAAGGCGTTCGTCGCCTCGGGATCGGTCACGTTGATCGTGAGGTGGCTGATGCCGTTCAGCGAGAGAGACCCCTCGTAGCGGGGAATCTCGGGAGGGCCACACGTCGCGCCGAGCGGGCCTCCGCCTCCGCAGTAGCTCGGGTCCTGTAGCTGGACGACGAGTCCGTTGCGGTCGCCCATGAAGACTTCCGGCGTACCGCCTCGGGTCAAAGAGCGCACCTGGAGAGCACCGACGCTCAGCCCTGCGCCGCTGTCGACGGCGGTGATGCCGAAGCCACCCAGGTCCGAGACGACCCGCTCGGGGTCGAAGCCTGCGATCGACATCCCGAAGTGGTTCATGTGGGGCTCGGCCGCACCAGCGCGAGAGATCGCCAGGAATTGCGGTCCGTCGCCGATGCGCAGCACGAACGTCGTGCCTCGCCTCGCCTGGATCGGCGCGCCGAAGAGGTTCTGGTAGAAGTACAGCGAGCGCGCGACGTCCGAGACGGCGAGCGTCACCTGGTGGAGCCCACCTACCGAAAGCGGCGCATACGGTGTCTGACCGAGCGCCCGCCCCGCGATCGCCATACCGGGGAGCGCCAGCAGGAGTTCACGACGTGTCAGCGCCATTGGTAGTAGCTCCTCACCGTCAGTTGCGGATGAACTTCTTGAGGTGCCGGAAGACCACTTCTCCGACATAGAGATTGCCCTCGCCGTCCATCGTGACGCCCTCGCCCAGCGCCTCCGGGATGAAGTCGACCTCCGAGAAGTCGTCCGCGTTGGCGATCACGATCCCGTTTTGGAGCTGATAGTCAGCCACCAGCACGAGGTCGTCTGCGGTGATGGTGATGCCGCTTGCCATGATGTTCGGCCACTCATCCAGGTAGTTGCCGTTCTGGTCGAAGATCTGGATGCGCTGGTTCACTCGGTCGCCGACGAACAGGCGCCCCCGGGAGTCGAGCGCGAGCGTGTGGGGTTCGTTGAACTCGCCTGGTCCCGTGCCCGCCTGACCCCACTCCATGAGGTATTCGCCCTCGGCGGAGAACTTCACCATCCGGTTGTTCCCGTGCCCGTCGGCCACGAAGATCGCTCCGTCCTCGCCCACCACTACGTCCGTCGGACCGTTGAAGGTGTCCCGGCCGACGCCCGCGACGCCTGCCTGCCCGAGCGTCATGAGCACCTCGCCGTCGCGCGAGAACTTGAAGACCTGATGGCCGATGCCCTCACGGCCCTGGGCGTCCGTCGCCCAGATGCTTCCGTCCGGGTCCAGGTAGGAGCCGTGTGGCCACACGAACATCCCTGCGCCCCACCCGTCGATCATGTGGCCAGACATGTCGAACTTGAGCATCGCCGGCACGTCTGCGCGCGGCCCGATGCAGTTCCCGGCGAAGCAGCGGTGGAAAACCCATAGGAATCCCTCAGGATCCATCTCGACGCCTATGGTCTGACCCCACTCCTCGATGCCATCCGGCAGCTGGGCCCAGCCGGTGTCGAGTGTGTAGGAGGCTTCTTGGGAGGCGAGCCCGGATGCAGTGACAGCGAGTAGCGCCGCACCGACCAGGAGCGAGCGTTTCAGTGCCGAAATCCCTCGTTGCATGCCGCTCCCCCGTGTTGTCTAACGCACCCTCTCGTACTTCACGAGCATCTGCCCCGGAACCTGCGCCCCGTAGAGGTTCCCCGCACGGTCGGCGGTGACGAACTCGGCATCGCTCTGGATGAACGCCGTCACCCGCCCCGTTCTCGCGTCCCCGACGCGGATGCCTCTGACCCAGTCCGCGCCGCGCCGCTCTGCGTACCACGCGGGCAGCGCCGCGGTCTGGGTGTCGGTCACATAGATCACGTCGTTTGCATCGATGTAGATGTTGCTTGGCGGTCCGAAGTGCGTCCACTCCTCGAGGAATCCACCGTCCGAGTCGAAGATCTGGATGCGGATGTTACGGCGATCGCCGACGAAGATCCGCCCCTGGGAGTCCATCGCGATCGCGTGCGGATCGGACATCTCGCCCGCAGCTGGGCCGGGTCCTGATGTGCCCCAGCTGAGCAGGAATCGGCCGTCCGCGCTGAACTTCACGACCCGGTTGTTCCCACCCTCGTCGTGACCGTCGAGCACGTAGATCTCGCCGGTGGGGGCGACCAGGACGTCGGACGGCCCCCTGAACCGATCACGATCCTCGGGCCCACCACTCACGCCCGCCGTGCCCAACGTCATGAGCACGGTTCCGTCCGGCGTGAGCTTGAACACCTGCTGTCCCTTTCCCTGGGCCGAGGCCGCTTCCGCGCGCGCTCCGGTAGGTCCGTCCGCCACCCACACATTGCCATCGGTATCGATGTAGAAGCCGTGCGGCCACGCGAAGAGTCCTGCGCCGAAGTTCGCGACCAGGTTACCGGCGAGGTCGAACTTGAAGACGGGGTCCAACTCGGACCCCAGGCAGCTGTTCGCTCCGCACCGGTCTAGGACCCAGATGTGTTGTCCGTCCGGATCAGGGAAGACGCCGGTGACGGCCCCCCAGCTGCGGCCCGCGGGGAGTTGAGCCCAGTCGTCCACGGACCGGTATTCGCCTGCGGCCTGCGCGGCAGAGGCGAGCGGGGTGGCTCCGATCGCGGCGCACACGGCGGTGATCGCCCACCTTTGGCGACGTGGCCGCCGGGCTCCCGCCGCGCTCATCGCTCTCCCAGGCGGAAGACGTACAGAGCGTTGTGCCCGCCGGGGCTCACCAAGTCGGGCGTGAGGAAGTTGCCGATCCGCCACGGCGAGCCGCCGCCCCGACCCGTGGGAATACCGAAGTACTGGACCCCGTCGATCTCGAACGTGACGGGGAAGCCCTCGACCGTGCTGGCCAGCCGGCTCTCCCAGAGCTGCTCTCCGGTCTGTGTGTCGAACGCGCGAACCCTTCGATCGTAGTCGCCTACGAAGGTGACGCCGCCTGCGGTCGTAAGGACCCCTGTGAGGAACGGGGCTTCCTGCTCGACGCTCCACATCTCTTCGAGCGAGCGAACGTCGTACGCCGCGAGCTTGCCGAAGAGGCCCTCCTTGCCGGGCATCGGCATCCACATGCGGTTACCGCCGGTCCCTCCACGGCCGGGCGCGAGCGTGACCTGCTGCCCGGACATGTCCATGCAGCTCTGGCTGAGCGGCGCCACGAGGAATCCGGTGCCTGGGTCGTATGCGGTCGATGGCCAGTTGTGGCCCCCCGCGGTCGACGGACACACCGACATCCACTCGCCCACGCGAGCCTCTCGGATGTCCTCCCGGTACCGAACGGCGCCGGTCGTGCGATCGACGCTCTCGAAGACGTTCTGATATACGGTCTCGGCCAGACCCAGAAACCGTCCGTCTCGCCGGTCCAGCTTCCACAGGATGCCGACTTTCCCGATGGAGAGGTGAAGCGGGACCCCATCGATATCCACGAGGACCTGCTCGAACGCCTCGTCCATGTCGAGCGTCTCGCCGGGAATGTGCTGGCGGTGCCATACGATCCGCCCGTCATCGACGTCGAGCGCGAGTGTGGAGTTGGCGTACAGCGTCGAGTCGGCCGTCGTGAGCCCTCTGCTCGCAGCCACCCACGGCTTCGCCTGGGCGGTGCCGAAGTAGACCAGCCCGAGTTCGGGGTCCCAGCTACCAGGGATCCACACGTCGGCCCCACCTCTCATCTCGAACGGGACGTCGCCCCACGTGTCGCCGCCGCGCTCTCCGGGCTGAGCGACCGTATGGGTCCGCCATATCTCGCGCCCGGTGCGTGCGTCGTGCGCCGTGATGAAGCAGCTCTCCGGCTGAAGCCGGGTGCAACCGCCCATTCCCGTCACGACCTTCCCGTCCGCGACGATTGGACCAGACGTGTACCCGAAGCCGAGAGCGCGATCCGCGACCTCGGTCTCCCAGCGGGGAACGCCGGTGCGAGCGTCGAGCGCGACCAAGTGGGCGTCCGCTGTCGCGACGAAGACCAGGTCCTGCCAGATCGCGAGGCTCCGGAGGTGTCCTCGCCCGATGCTGGTGCCCTCGGGGAACGTCCGGCGGTACTCCCAGAGCAGCGTGCCGTCGGTTCCGTCCAACGCCTGGATGACGTTTGCCTGGTTCGGGACGAAGATCACGCCGTCGCGAACCAGGAACGACGGTTGGCTGATGCCAGGCTCCATCCCCCAGACCCATGCGAGCTGCAGCCGGTGAACGTTGTCCTTGTTGATCTGGCTGAGCGGGCTGTAGCCCTGGGCTCCAGGCGTGCCTCGCCAGTGGAGCCAGTCGCCGGCGGGTGGATCGGCCAACTCCTCGTCCGAAACCGATCTGAAGCGCGGGACAGGATGGTATGTGCGGGTCACGCCCGCAGGCGTCTCGGTGACATCGGCGACTTCACGAACCGAGTTGGCGGACCCGGGGGTCGGCACCGTGCCGACGCGACCGGGAACGGGCGGACGGGCGGCGGCGGTCGCGGCTGCCGCCTCCCCAGCGATGGCCTGGCCCTGCGTCGAGGTGCTCAACGGCGCCCCGCCCGGTGCGACATCGTTCATGCTGAGGAGGTAGGCGGTGAGCGCCACGACCTGAGCATCACCAAGTGACCGCGGCTCGTCGGGAGGCATCGTCTCCCGGATCAGCTCCACGAGGTCGGACACGGGCACGCCGGCCCACGAGCGGCGGAAGTCGGGCCCGGCCAGCGCCGGTGCCTCGAACGAGCCCGACAGATCACCGAGGTGGCACTCGGCACATGTTTGCGCGTACACCGCAGCTCCCGAGCGTGCTTGGTTCGCGGTGTAGGCGGCCTGGCTAGTCGACGCGCCCTGGGCGGATGCGAGCGCAGGCGAAAGGCACGCCGCCGCCCCTATCACGAGGGCGACGGAGCCGCATCCGGCGACGAGCCCCCGTTCCACGCCGGTTAGCGGCCCCCGCCTGGCCCGCCCTGGTCCTGGGAGATGAGCTTGGCCCTGCGCTCCGCGACGAGCCTCTCGTACTCCTCCTCCTGGAGGTCGGTGATGCCGACCCACATGTGGGACATCTCATCCACGCCTCGGCGCCCGAACACGACCCACTGCTCGGGATCGGGGTTGAGCGGGTTGGCCGACGTGTTGTCGAACACGGATGTGAACAGGAGTACGGTACCCGTCGGCAGCAGAGGCTTCGCATCCGGCGCAAACTGGTACGCGATCTGCCAGATGTGCTTGTAATCCGAGACCTTTCCGAGCACTTCCCTGCGTCCATCCGGATAGATCGCCTCCATCGACATCGTCTTGCCGCGCATGTGCATGTGCGGCCGGAAGCTGCTGATCAGCGCCGGCTGGTCGAGGACGTGAACGCCCTGGAGGACCTGCTGGCCCTCGGGCGGAATCAGGATGTCGCCTCCGCGTGGCATCCCACCCATCCGATCGATGCGCATCAGGACTTCACCGCGCGTCTCGAGCGAGGGCTCCTCTCCCTCCGGGTAGAACCACAGCCCCACGTCGACCACGTCCTGTGGTACGGTGATCCCCACAGGGAAGTAGTGGAGGTTCCACGTCACAGTGGCTTCACCGGCGGGCATCAGCATCCCGACGTCGTCGGGGAACGTTTCGTAGCGCTTCCCGACGCCGTAGTGCGCGATGCCGAGAACGCGGTCGCCTGCTCGCATCGTGGCGTGACCGTGGTGCACGACACGGATTCCGAGCGGATAGGAGGGCTTGAACTCGTACGCCTTGATCCACCGCTCGCGGTCGAGCCCCTCGAAGGGGACGGTCGGGCCCCACCACTGGTCCTGGCCGTTGTCCGTCACGTCATAAGGTGTGGACTGCACGATGATGTCCGGCGGGCGCCCGAACTGCTCTTCGAGCTGCCAAGCGTCGCCCTCCAGTAGGTCGGGAGGTGCGGGCATGTCCGCCTCGTCACCGAGCGGCGCACCGGCATCGACCCACCGGACGATCGTTTCGATCTCTTCATCGGTCAGCGATGCGTCGTTCTCGTAGTCCTGAATCCCGACGCTCCGATCGACGTGCCACGGCGGCATCATGCGAGACTCGACACGCGTGCGGATGCGCCGCGCATACCGACTCGCGTTCTCGTACGTGAGCAGCGACATGGGAGCGAAGGAGCCCTCTCGGTGGCAGCTCACGCAGTTCTCGTAGAAGATCGGCGCCACATCAGCGGCGAAGGTGACCTCCTGTGAGAGTGCAGGGGAGGCGACCAGAGCGGCCGTCATCAGCCCCACTGCCGACCCGAGTCCGCGACTACGTGAAGTCCGTGTTGCCATCATGTTCTCCCGCCCTTGTTCCAAGAGCCCGACACGCTGTGTTACCGGCTACCGAGTGACGGTGACCGGTATGTATCCGTTCGTCCAACAACAGTGGTATTCGAAAGATGTCGTCGAGTATATCGCCTGAACCCGGAGCAGGTACTGGCCCGGCTCACTGAACGTCGCCGTAGTGGTCGCCACACCTTCCTCTCGATCCACGCGAATCTCGGCCTGCGCGAAGTCGACCTCGCCGGGGCCCTGGTGCTTGGTCCACCCCACCCAACTCCTCGCCGCGGGGTGATCCACATCAACCGTCAGCGCCAGAGGCGAACCTACCGACACCGAGCGGGGCTCCGCCGTAAAGCCGTTCCGCCCCTTGAATTCGGGCTGGTCGGTTCCGAAACGGAGTACCGGAGCGACCACACCTCTCCCTCCGGTTTCGGGTTCGTCCAGCACGTAGGGCCCGAGCAGCTTGCCCGGCGTGGAGAGCTCCTCCCCGCGTGAGCGGAGCGTCCACACCACCCGCTGGTCGCCGAAGTTTTCGGGCACCTCGACCGAAAACACACAGAAATGCCGCCGGTAGTTCGCCTCCGGGACCTTGTCGAAGTGAGTCGGCTGCATTCCGTCGAACTCGCTGGGCTCGATGAAATTGTCGGGCCCGAGCGGAATGTCGACGGCCTCGTCGATGTTCAGGTTGAAGTATCCGAAGCAGATCCCGAAGGTGCCGTCGGGGTTCTCGTACCAGCCGTCGAAGAGGGGGACCACGGGCTGACCCGTGGGGCGCAGCACCTGCTCGTTGAACGTGCGTTGCTCTAGGGGGATCACCTGCGCCGCGCTCGGTGCCGCGAGCAGCGTGGCAGACATGAGGCCTGCTGAGGCACGTAACCAGTGCATTTTGACCCTCCCGATACCGACTATCAGACTCTGGCCAGATTACTGTGTCGGTCGGGGGTGGGCCAGGGTGTGATCGGTCAACCGGCCCTCTCTCACCGACATGACTTGAACGGCGCCGCCGGCGCTCGGAACTCGACTGATTCCGGCTGATGGGTTCTCGAAGTACACCCACCCTTCGCTCGTCCAATCGCCCGAATAGAGTCTCGCCGCAGGGACGAGCGTCCGGACGACGCCGGTAGCGGCTGACGCGGCGCGCAGGGCTTGGCCGTCGCCCGTGTAAAACGCCACTTCATCTCCCGTGGGGGAGAGGAAGAAGCCCTCCGCATCGCCAGTGCTTCCGATAGGTCGCGCCTCGAGGTCGCCACGGCGCCGAACGAAGATGCGCCGCTCACCCCCCTGAAGGCCCAGATACGCGATCGTCGAGCCGTCGGCGGAGATCTGCACGGCGGACCCTGAGGGCGGGTTGACCACAGGGAATGAGTCCGGAACGCTGATCGTCAGACGAAGCCACGACGCGGGTGACTCGGCGGGCTGGCCAGGCAGCGCGAGGAGAGCAGCCAAGACCAGGGTCGCTGCGCTGCTGACCAGGGCGAGCGGTTTCCAGAAGCCGCCCCCGGACAAAGCCGTGCCGGCGATCTGCTCGCCGTGTCGGAATCCCGGGTCCGCCAAGGCGTCTGCGAGCTCTCCGGCAGTGGCGAACCGATCCGCCGGGAGTCGCTCGAGCGCGCACATCGTGGACACCGTCACGTTCGGCGGCAGCGACTTCCGCACCTGCGTCGGTGCGACGATATCCCCGGTGAGAATCTTGGCGAGCACGGACTGGGCGCTGGCTCCCTGGAAGGGCGGTTCTCCGGTCAGCATCTCGTACAGCACCGAGCCCAGCGAATAGACGTCCGAGCGCCCGTCGGGGAGGCGGTCTCCTGTCGCCTGTTCCGGGCTCATGTAGAAGGGCGTGCCCAGCGAGAGTCCCGTCTCGGTCATCCGACCGCCACCGGCCTCCTGGACCGCGAGGGCTATTCCGAAGTCGGCCAACACGGGCTCGCCGTCATGCAGCAGGATATTGCTCGGCTTGATGTCGCGGTGGACGACGCCTTGCCGATGAGCGCTGTCGAGCGCGTGGGCGATCTTGGTCACGATCGCGACCACCTGCTCGACGGGGAGCTGACGCTCGCGGTCGATGAGGTCCCTGAGCGTCTCACCCTCCACGTAGGGCATGACGTAGAAGAGGAAGCCATCGGCTTCCCCCGAATCGAACAACGCCAGAATGTGCGGATGCTGCAGGTTCGCCGTCGTGCGGATCTCTGAGAGGAACCGCTCTGCCCCCATGACCGCTGCGAGTTCGGGGCGCAGGACCTTGAGCGCTACCCCCCGATCGTGGCGGACGTCATGCGCCAGGTAGACCGTCGCCATTCCACCCGAGCCGATCTCACGATCGATCGCGTAGCGGCCGCTTAGTGCCGCGTTCAGCCGATCCATTGTGGGGGCGTTCATACGAGGGTGCTCGGCGCGGGCCAGCCTCGGTTCCGAGTCCGGCGTGCGCCTCGGTTCTTAGAAGCTTGGAGGACGGCGCCCAAGGTGCCGGTCACTCGCACCAGGCGGCTACCTACTCGGACCGCAGCACCACCACTGGGTCCGCCTGAGATGCCCGCAGCGCGGGCACAACCGTGGCTATCTCCGATCTCTATCTAGATCGTGAGATGGGGACGATATCTCGACCGCTTGATCCGTCTAGCCGTTCACCAAGATGTGCGTGGCGACCTCGCGCAGCGCGTCTACACCCTGGACGTCTCGTGCCAGGAGAGGCACGCGCACTCGGGGGAGTGAAGCGAAGCTGCGGTCGATCCGCGCCAGGTACTTCGCCTCCTGCGTCCGTCGACTCTCTAGGAAGTCGCCAACGCCGATGTTCTCGGGCAGGACGCGATTCACGACCACGCCCGCGACCGGAACGTCGTGCCGCTGAAGCGCGTCGAGCGTCTTCTCGCTCTCGAGAATAGGCAGCTTTTCCGGAATCAAGACGAGTATGAAGGCGGTCACCTTGGGGTCGAGAAGGAGTCGTCGGGCCTTCGTGAAACGGCGCCGACGGTCCATCAGCGCCGCCCTGATGCGCTCGGTGCGCTCGTCGCCCTTGGCCTCCTTTACCTGGTCGATCATCGACAGCTCGTCGCCCCTGGCTTCGGCTCGTTTCTGAAGCCGTCCGACGGCCTCGCCCAGCGAATCCGACCGATCGCGACTCCGGAGAAGGCCATCGGTCCACGCCGCCATGATCTCGGGGAGCGCCAAAAGGCGCAGCGTGTGGCCGGTCGGCGCAGTGTCGAAGATGACGCGGTCGTGGTCAGCCCGCCCCTCGTCCATTAGGGCGGTCATCCGGTCCATCAGTGCCGCCTCTTCCGCGCCGGGTGAGTACCGGGTGAGCTCCATCTGCCGCTCGATCTCGGCGTACATCACCGGTTGCACATACTGACGCATCGTCTGCTTGACTCGGCCCAGATAGGCATCGACCTCCGCCTCCGGATCGATCTCCATCGCGTGAAGGCCGGGAAGGATCTCTCGCTCCTTGTCACCGATCGACGTGTCGAAGACGTCGCCGAGTGAATGGGCGGGGTCGGTTGAGACAAGGAGGATCTTCTCGCCGGCATCGGCCATCTGGACCGCGAGTGCGGCGGCGGCGGTGCTCTTGCCAACACCGCCTTTGCCGCCGACGAAAAGGATCGAGCGGCCGGCCAGGTCGAGCGCGCTCACCGTCCAGCTCGTGTCAGCAGCAGCGGAAGTTCTCGAGCGGCGAGTGATCCATGCCCATGCGGATGTGCCACTCGTGGAATCCCTCGTAGACGAGAGGCAGCAGCTCGAGCGTGTAGTAGCTCGACGGGTTTTCGATGCCCATCATCTCCGAGAAGACCAGGAGCATGAAGAGATCGTCCTCCTGGCGCCGCTCCCGCGCGAGCGCCCCTCGGTGCCGTCCTTCATAGAACTCCTGGAGAAGCTTGCTGGCTTCCTTCAGCCGGTCACGCCACCCCACCTGCGACCTCCCGCTCACCGCCTGCATGGCCCAAGGCGGCCTGGACCTCAGCGAGCTCCGGCCATCCCCTCCTGGACAGGAGCCGGCCGTTCGCGATCACGCTGGTAATCGTGACCCCGGACAATGTGCGAACGGCCTGCCAGATCCCCGCGCCGTGGGCGTGCGCATCTCGGATCACGAGAGGCACCAGCGTGATCATGTTGCGAGGGTCGACGACCGTGATCTCGATGTCATCACCGTAGAAAGACCTCAGATCGCGGTACAGTGGGCCCATCCGCTCCATCTTGTCGCGCCGCTCCGGAAAACATCGCTCGCCACCGAACGAGAGCATGTCCCCCTCCAGGCGACCACAACACCCGGAGGAGGACATCTGCTGCTCCCATTCACGAACCAGGATCACGCTGGGTCGTGCTCCATCTTCGCTCATGATCCGCTCCTACCGTATCGCGCGCCTCAGGCCGTCCCGGCGCTCGCCTGGCCGCCCCCCGCGGGCGGGCCTCCGCCCTTGGCGTTCTTCAACGCCCCTAGCGACTCGAGGACGACCATGATGGTCGCCCCGAGGATCACCACGTCCAGAGCCACCAGGAAGTACTGACCGCTCTCGAAGAAAGCCCTGAGCTGCCAAAGAAGTGCCAGGAGCGTCATGCTCAGGATGAAGACCATCGGTGCCAGCGTGAAGATCGTCCGTCGTCCGTTCTTCAGCAGGTAGACGCTCAGAACGAGCAGCGTCAGGCCCGCGAGGAGCTGATTGGTCGTGCCGAAGAGCGGCCAGATCACCAGACCGCCGGTCCCCGAGCCACCGCCCGCGCCGAACGCGAGTATGAGGCAGCTGCCAACCGCCAAGGCAGTGGACAGTCCCCGTCCGGTCAGCGACGGCAGGCTGTAGATCGTGCCCCACTCCTGGACGACGTACCTCTGCAGGCGCACGCCGGTATCCATCGTCGTTGCCGCGAAGAGAATCGCCATCACCGCGAGCAGTGTCTCCCCGAACGCGACGGGAAGCCCGAGTCCGTCCGCCAGGATTCCGCCGCCACCCTGCACGAAGGCCAGCAGGCCGCCGGACCCGAAGGACGTGTAGTAGGCGGACCACTCGACCTGGGTGGCGAAGCCCGCCGTGCAGCAGATGATCGCCGCGAGCGCTAGAGAGCCCTCACCCACCGTGCCCAGGAAGCCGACGAATCGGACGTCTTCCTCGTTGTCTACCTGCTTGGACGTCGTCCCGGATGACACGAGTCCATGGAATCCGGAAAGCGCGCCACAGGCAATGGTCACGAACAGGAGTGGAAGCATCGGTGGCACATCATCTGGAAGCGACGAGTTGATGGCTGGGGCGACCACAGTCGGGTTCGCGAACAGCACCGCCGTGAAGAAGATGCCGAGCCCGATGAAGAGCTGGAGTCCGTTGATGTAGTCGCGGGGCTGCAGCAGCAACCAAACTGGCAAAAGCGAAGCGACGGCGGCGTAGGCGAAGAGTATGAGCACCCACATCGCTGGCGCGCCGAGCCCCAACACGGTTTCCGGGAGGCTCAGCGGAACCGCCTGACCCACGAACATGGAGCCGTACAGAAGCGCGACGCCGATGATGGAGGGCCACAGGAGCGAGGCGCCTTTCCGGTAGATCAGATACCCGATCGTGATCGCGACCGCGATGACGAACCAGGCCGGGATCACGCTGCTCGGGAAGTCGACGAAGAGCCCGGCGATGATGATTGCGAAGACCGCGTTGACCATGAGGAGCAGCAGGAAGATCACGATCATGAAGAGCGCGCGGGCCCGTTCGCCCACCACGACCTCGGTGAGCGCGCCGATCGACTTGCCTTCGTTCCTCACGCTGGCCCACAGAGCCCCAGCGTCGTGGATCCCCGCGAAGAACACGGTTCCGAGCGTGACCCACAGGAAGGCAGGTAGCCAGCCCCACACGACCGCGATGGCCGGTCCCACGATCGGTGCAGCGCCGGCAACCGACGTGAAGTGGTGTCCCCAGAGGACCCACTTGTTGGTCGGCACGAAGTCCACGCCGTCCTCCAGCGCGTGCGCCGGCGTCTCGAAGTCTGAGCTGAGTTGGAAGACCCGTTCCGAGATGAAACGCGAGTAGAACATGTAGCCTACTGCGAACGTCCCGAGCCCCACCGCCATCAGCAGAATCGCACTCATGCGTGCCTCCGTCCCGATCGTTGTTCGGACTCGGGGCCGACCGATGCCGGACCCTCGCAGAGCTCCCGGTCTGCGGGGAGCGAGGGGATTATCCGGGACCGACGCGATGCGCGCAAATGCAGCCTGCCGCTACATCTTCGGGATCGCGATCACGGTGAGGCGATGTACGCCCTCTGAGGACACCCACAACTCGGTTCCCGCCGGGTTAACCGCCATCACGATCGGGATCTGGGGGACCGGTATTCGCTCGATGACTTCGCGCGTCGCCAGCTCCACAACCGAGATGTCATGGCTCGCGGTGTTGTTCACGAACGCGAGTCGTCCATCGGGCGTGAGGACGATGGAGAACGGAGAGGATCCGATGCCCTCGGAAAGCTCGTCGACCACCTGCATGGAGGCCGCGTCGATGAACGCAACGCGGTCCTCGCCTCGTACCACTGATGCGTACTGCTCGTCCCCGGGAAGCACGACGCCGCCACTCGGATTGGTGCCCACCATGACCGTTTCCAGGACTCGGTCGTTCGCCAGATCGATGATGGTCACCGTGCCGTCCGCGTACCCGGGCACGAAGGCCAGCCGCCCATCCGAGGTCATCGCCGTGGGGAAGGGGCGGTCACCGGTCGGGTAGCTGGCGATGAACTCGAAGGCCCCGGAGTCGAACACATGAACAGAATCGGCCTGCTCCACGGACACGAGGTATCGTCCATCGAGGTACGGACCGACGATCAACGACGCTCCGGCACTAGTGCCCAGTGCGTCCGCCGCCAGCGTCCCGCCAGGGGAATAACGACCGAGACCGCCTGCCGCGAAGTGGGCTACGGCGAGGTCGTCACTGCCCGGGAGCGGAATGACCCCCAGTGGCGTACCCGGCGTCGCGATCGTGCCGGTGACTTCGTGGCGCACCGCGTCCAACACGGTGATGCGATCCTCTCCCGCGGTCGCCACGTAGGCGGTGAGCCCATCATCGGAAAAGGAGATCTGATGCGGGTTTTGACCGATCTCGAGCTGCGCGATCACAGAGAAGCGCTCGGCCGGCGCTCCATCGGCCGGCGCTTCGTCGACCGGCGCGTCATCGGTCGGGGCGCACGCGGCGGTCGCCACAGCAAGCATCACGAGGACCCGGGTGTGTCTGCTCATCCTGCTAGCTCCTGTGCGGACGGGGTCGAATAGAGAAGGCGGTCTCGCGGATGGCCGTACGCATAGACCGAGGGCGGACTCCGAAGCAAGGAGGCCCGCTCCGTAGCGCCACGCGGGTCCGCGATCCCAAGTTGCGGTCCTAGCGGACTCGGTGGCGTGTCGTGGGCCATCAACACACCGGAGCGATGCGAGAATTGCAGACCAACTGTGAGAACTGCACGGCGCCTCTCGACGGAGGCTACTGCTCGGCCTGCGGACAATCCGCGGTCGATTACAACGTGCCGGTCGGCGACTTCGCGCGGGAGATGGCGGCCGAGACCTTCGGCCTCGATGCGCGCCTCAGATCCACGCTCAAGGCGCTCTTCTTCAAGCCGGGAGCCGTTCCTCTCGACTACGTGGCCGGGCGGCGTGCCCGCTTCGTCCCGCCCATACGGCTCTAGCTGTTCGCGAGCTTCGCGATGTTCCTGCTGCTCTCCCAGGGGGCAAGCACGGGTTCATTCACTCTTACGGATTCGAGTGGCGATGCGACCGGAGTCGTGTCGATCGAGGCCACCTCGGACTCTGAAGTCCGCCTTGTCATCGAGCCGGACACCGCCGATCCGTCACTCGAGGCCCAACCAGCCCAGGACTCGGCAACGATCGGCGGGCTAGGCGGCGTTCTGGCCCAGCGCTTTCTGCCGCAGTTGACGCAGGGACTTCAGAGGATGTCTGACGATCCCGATGGATTCACGCGCGAGTTCATGGACCGGATGGTCAAGGCCATGTTCTTCCTGCTGCCGGCTTTCGCGCTGATCCTCAAGGTGTTGCATTGGCGACGCCTGTACGTGCAACACCTCGTATTCGCGATCTACTTCCACTCCTTCGTCTTCCTCTTGGTCGCGCTCGTGGCCATTCCGGAGGCGGTGGGCTTCGAGGCGGTCTCGAACGTTCTGGCGGCTTCCATGCTCACTGTGCCCATCTACCTGTTGTTAGCCATGCGGCGCTTCTACCGGGAATCGTGGCTCAAGACGGTGGCGAAGCTGCTCGTCCTCTCGCAGACCTATCTGATGCTGGGTCTTACCACGGTCATGGTTCTGCTGATGCTTTCCATCATGACCTTCTAGGGCATAGGCGGACTGAGTAGAGAACTAGCTCGCGAGCGGCGGGGCGCATGTTTAGCTTCCTCACTGGGAGGAGTCGATGCGACCGTTGCTGATAGCTGTGTTCATTGCCGTCGTGGCCGCCGGTGTTGGCGCGTACCTGCTCGTGTCGCGCGCCGATGCGCCGGTGGATCCTGCGGTCGTGGCGGAGCTGGACACGAACCTCTCGCGCATTCTGGTCCAGCGCGACTTCACCGGCCGGGTCGAGGAAACGCTGGAGGAGAGGCTGGGTCGATCGATCGATGCCGGGCTCGCAGAGGTGGGGCGTCTCCTCTTCTTCGACCCGATCCTGTCGCTCACAGGTGACAACAGCTGCTCGGGGTGCCACGGACCGAACGTGAGCTTCAACGACTCTCGACCCATCGCGATCGGCGTGGGCAACAACGGTATCGTCGGACCCGGCCGGAGAGGTCCGTATAACCAGAGACGCGCGCCAACCCTTCTCAACGCGGCATTCTTCCCGCGCCTCATGTGGGACTCCCGGTTCAGCTCGACGTCGTACGATCCGTTCAACAATGCTCAGGGCTTCACGTTTCCCGAGCCCGAGGGGCGGACGCTGTCCGACATGGAACACCTCCTGATCGCGCAGGCGTTCACGCCTGTCGTGAACCGGGTGGAAATGGCGGGTCCCGATTTCGCAGGGGATAACGATGCGATGCGAGACGAGGTCGTCTCCCGCGTTGACGCCATCGCCGAATATCGACGCCTTTTCGGCGAAGCCTTTCCAGAGGTAGCAGAGGGCGGAGCACTGCGGTACGAACACATCGCGCGGGCGCTCGCAGAGTTCCAGTTCACGCTCATCCGGGCCGATGCCCCCATCGATCGGTTCGCTCGCGGGGAGACCACCGCGATGACCGTGGAGCAGAAGAGAGGGGCGCTGCTGTTCTTCACACCCGACGTGACCCCGCCTGCTTGCGCCGAGTGTCACAAGGTGGACGCCTACGCGAATCAGATGTTCAGTGACTTCGAACCCCACGTGCTCGCGGTTCCGCAGATCGTGCCAGGGGGGCGAAACGTGGTCTACGATGGCCCGGGTGCTGACGAGGACTATGGCCTCGAGCAGCAGACACAGAACGAGGCGGACCGCTACAAATTCAGGACGTCTCCCATTCGAAACGCGGCGTTCCAGCCACAGTTCATGCACAACGGTGCCTACGTCTGTCTCGATGAAGCGATCCGGCATCACCTCGATGCGATAAACTTGGCACAGACATATTCGGCCGACCGCTTAGACGTCGCGCTGGACGGGTCCCTGGGACCGGTGGAGCCCATGCTGGGTCGGGTGCAGGAGTTGATCGTCCGGCCGATATCACTCACCGAAGACGAGTTCGACCAGGTTCTAGCCTTCGTGCGCGATGCGCTCACCGACCCTGGTGCCCACCCCGACTCGCTGCTGGCGCTTACCCCCGAGACCGTCCCGAGCGGCCTGCCGGTGCACGACTTCGAGACGAACATTGCAGCGCCGAGATGTCGGTAGGCCCCATGCTCAGGCTGGCCACGCTGGTGCTCGTCGTCACCGTCGCAGCGTGCGGCCAGATGCGAGGCGCGCGTGCGTTGCCGGCCCTTCCGCGCGGCGCCACGGCGCAGGTGGCCGAGGACAACTACTTGGTGGATGGGAACACCATCGATCAGATCCGGGCCTCGCTGGGCGCCTCCCGGGGCTACCATCGATGGAATCTCCGCTACCGCTATAGCTGCCGGCCCTCGGGCGGCATCTGTGAGATGACGGATGTCACGATCGATCTCGAATCGACGATTGTGGTGCCACGATGGACCGGCCGCGCGACCGCGAGTGTCGCTGTGATCACGCTCTGGGACCGATACATCACCGTGCTGCGGAGTCATGAGTACACACATCGTGAGTACTCGTACCGGGCTTCCCGGGACATCTCCCGGACGCTCCTCGACCTGACAACACGCGACTGCGCAGGGATGCAGCAGCTCGCCAACTCGAACGGTCAGCGCATCTTGGACCGGTATCGTCGGCTCAACTCAGAGTTCGACGAGGAGAGCAGGGGGACGATCACGTGGCCGCCGCGGCCAGGTAGTCGCTGACACACTTCTCGCTCGCGCCCTCGATCCCCCACAAGTATCATCTCCCGGCTCATTCGACTCAGGGAATCCGCACCATGAAACGTCTTGCGACAGCCGCCACAGCCCTCCTCGTTCTGCTCCCTGCGACCGCTTCGGCGCAGCAGCAGGAGTCCTACGACTACTGGGCGGGCCAGCGCCAAATGGTCCGCCGGGGGCAGCAGGCGATCTTCACCTGCAACGGTCTCTTCACGTCGGACCGGACGCTGGAGCAGGTTTACGCACAGGAGCTCGCGTTCCTGCCGGAGCCCGTGGGCACGCCCGAGGGCGGTGACCGCGTGATCGACTGGGACCGGCGCGCCGTTGCGATCGGTGCGGACGATGGCACGCCCGTCATGCGAGCCGCGTTCCGCGAGGGCATCGGCTGCGTGATCTTGGCGCCCAACCAGACGTTTGCGGACATCGATGGGCTTCCGATCCACGACATGGCGCCACCTCCAGGTGACCCCGCGACGATCGCGTGGCCGAACGGGGACGACGTCGGGAACCGTTCGTTGCCGCCCAACGTGAGTGAGGCGGCCCTCGCCGACGCCTCCACGTGGGCCTTCGAGCGCGAGTCGATGGAGCAGGTGACGCTGAGCCTGATCGTGGTGCACAAAGGGCAGATCATTCACGAGCGTTACGCCCCGGGCTTCGATATTTCTACCCGGACGCGGACCTGGTCCACCGCGAAGAGTATCGGTGTGACGCTGATCGGAATGATGGTGGACGAGGGCAAGATGGCGCTCGACGAGCCGCTCGGCTTCGACTGGTTCCCGTCGCGCGCTGCGGCCGCCGAAGGTGATCCGCGAAACCAGATCACGCTGCGGCACGTGCTCAACATGTCGAGCGGCCTCGAGACGATCGACAACCAGGGCCTCGAGTACGCGACGGGCTCCGGGCTGTCGTATTGGGCCGGTGCCAGCTCGGAGCGGGGCGCGCGCAGCCGAGCGCTGATCCGCGAGCCAGGCACGAACTGGGACTACGAGAACTACGATACGCTGCTCGGCATCTACGCCATGAAACTCGCGCTGGGTAGTGACCAGGCGTATCTGGAGTTCCCGCGTCGGCGCCTGTTCGACAAAATCGGCATGCGTAGCACCCTCGTGAGCACGGATCGCTTCGGCGACTTCATCTTCAGCAGCCAGGTCTACACGAACGCGCGGGACCTTGCCCGCTTAGGCATGCTCTACCTGCAGGGTGGCGTGTGGGACGGCGAACGGCTGATCTCGGAGGATTGGATCGACTTCGTGCGCACGCCTGCCCCCGCGACCGCGGACAGCGGCAACCAGTATGGCGGCCAGTGGTGGCTCGTTCCGGACAATCGGACCGACGTGCCGAAGGACGCGTACTCGACGTCGGGCAACCGCGGGCAGTACGTCGTGGTCGTCCCCTCGCACGATTTGGTCATCGTACGTCGCGGTCTCGACTACGGACGGCAGGGCTTCAGCCGCTGGGACCTGACCCGCGAGGTTCTGAAGGCGATCGGGACGGTTTCGGACAACAACTAGGGGGCAGCCCCACCCGTTGGCGTAGTAACACGCCCGGTCCTCGTTGGGGGCCGGGCGTGTTCCGCTTATCGGTGCTGATTGGGTAACTTGCTCGGCCAGGAACTGTAGGTATCCCTAATGAAAGCGGCGATCTGATCGGCATGTTCAAGACCGGCTATATCCTGAGCCCGAGAGCGGACCTCGTGTGGTTCCTCGGGCTGCCGTTCGTAGCCGTTTTGGTCGCGCTGGGCTTCCAGAAGTGGGTCCCCTACGTAGCCGTCGCGTCGGTCAATCTCTGGATCACCATACCGCACCACTATGCGGGATGGGTTCGCTCCTACGGCATGCCGGAGGTGTGGGCGCGCTTCAAGGACCGGCTCATCATTGGCCCATTCGTGATCTTGGCGCTCACAGGGGCCGGACTCCTCTGGGCGCCGATCACGCTGCTACTCCTCGTGACCGCGTGGGACCATCAGCACAGCGTGATGCAGCAGCACGGGCTGTCACGCGTCTACGACTTCAAGGCAAAGGCGGGCCTGCCGTCGACAGGGCGTTTCGACATCACGCTCCACTTTGTGCTTTACGGCTTCATGTTCGTGCACGCGCCGATGTTCCGCTCCCTGTGGATCCGCGAGCTCTACCGGATGAACATCCCGGTCTCGGTCGAATTCGTTCAGGGCCTGCTGACGGTCAGCCTCGTCGCGCTCATCGGCTATCTCGCGGTCTACCTCTGGCACATCTACCAGACGATCCAGGCCGGCAAGCCGATCAACCCGATCAAATACGCGTTCATCGCGGCCAGCTACTTCCTCTGGTACTACGTCGCCTGGAACACCAATTCGATTCTGCTCTACGCGGTCGCGCACCGCATCATGCATGGCGTGCAGTACATCGTCATGGTGTACGCCTTCATGGATCGCACTGCACGGCAGCCCGACAAGAAGCCGGGCTTTTGGAAACGGATCGCGGGTCCCGGACACCTCAGATGGTTCTTGGTGGGTGGAGCCGCGTACGCGGTGCTTTTCCAGCTACTGATCAACCATCCGCTCGATGAGTTCGGCTTCGGCGTCGTGAACTTCGCGCCGTATCCGGCGATCCCGCAGTTCAACCTGCCGGCGCTCGGATTCGATGCCTCCTATGCGCTCTTCTCTCAGATGATGGTGTACTCGTACGGCATGATGCATTACTACCTTGATTCCTTCATCTGGAAGGTTCGAGACAAGCAGGTTCAGGCCGGCCTCTGATGGCTGTTCTCCAGAAATACCGGATGCTCTTCGTGGTCTACGCGATCACACTGGTGTTCGGCACGCGCGAGTACCTCATCTCCCGCAATGGTGGGATGGGCGCATTCATGAGTGGGTGCCAGGCGTCCGCTGCGTCTTGCCCGGCCGAGGCCGTGGTGCCCAACGCGTTCGTGGATTCGACATTCTGGGCCCAGCACGCCGACATGGCCGCCGTGGTCGCCCAGATCAACCCGGACGACCCGGACACAGAATTCCTTCTGGGCATGCAAGCGCTTGCCGACGGCGATAACGAGCAGTCGATCGAGCACCTGGAGGCTGCATTGGCATACGGCGTCAAGCACAACAACTACCTACTCCAGTACTACGCCCAGTACGAGTTGTCGCGGGGCGGCGACTGGAGGCGCGTGAACCTCGCGCTGAACCGATGGCGCACGAATCATCCGTTCGCGGCTGAGCCGCTCACGGTGCCGTTGGGAGCGGGTCCAGCGAGCGCTTCAGATGAGGCCGACCTTCGGCGCGCCCTCGATGAAGTGCCGTGGATCTCCGGCGCCGCGCTCGAGGCCCCCGATGTCTCGGGGACCCAGCAGTGGCGACTGCTCATCACTTTCATGCCCGGCGAGGTCGTCGACATGAGGCAGGCGGTGGAGGCGATCACGATCCTTTCGGTGCCGCCCGAGGACCGAAGGCGTCTCCGTGTTCGGTGCGCCACGATGACCGACTGCAACGTCGAGCCTCGCCGATAGCGACTGCCAATCAGCGAAGCGCGTCCTCCACAGCGTCCCCCCCAGTCCTCTACCTTGACCGCTTCACCAAGACCAACTGGAAGAGCTCATGAAGAAGACCCTGGTCCCCGCCATCGCACTTGCGGCCGTATGCGGCTTCACCGATATCGCTGCTGCCCAGACATTCCCCACCGATGACCCTGTCATCAAGCGAATGTGGGAAGAGGGCATGGAGGACGGATCCCAGATCTTCGACCTCGCGCAGGCGCTTCTCGATTCGATCGGGCCGAGGCTGACCGGCACGCCCGGTTTTGCCGCCGCAGGCGATTGGTTGCTGTCGAAGTACGCCGCGTGGGGCATCGAGGCCGAGAAGCAGGTTTACGGTACCTGGAGAGGTTGGGAGCGAGGCTACACGCACATCGACCTCGTCTCACCTCGCGTGCGGACGCTCGAGGGCATGATGCTCGCGTGGAGCCCCGGCACGGACGGCCCGGTCGAGGGCGAGGTCATCGTGCCGCCGAACTTCACCAACACGGCCGAGTTCGAGGCGTGGCTCCCACAGGTCGCGGGCAAGATGGTCGCGATCACCTTCCCGGAGCCGACGTGCCGCGAGGACCAGTCGTGGATCGATCACGCCACGCCGGAGACCTTCGATGAGATGGTCTTGGCACGCAACGAGGCCCGCCGCGCCTTCGCGATGTCGACGCGTGCGATGGGCCAGGGCTCGGCGCAGCGCATCGCCGACGCGGGCGCGCTCGCGACGATCTCGGGTCGCTGGTCGGCGGGTTGGGGCGTGGACAAGATCTTCGGCTCACCGACCGACGCGATCCCGGGTCTGCATTTGAGCTGCGAGGACTACGGGCTGGTGGCGAGGATGGCCGAGCGGGGGCAGTCACCCCGGATCAGGCTCGATGCACAGGCGGAGTTCGTTGGCGACGTGCCGTCGTTCAACGTCGTTGGGACGATCCCCGGGACCGAGCTGCCTAACGAGTACGTGGTGCTCAGCGCGCACCTCGACTCGTGGGACGGTGCGTCAGGGGCGACCGACAATGGAACCGGCACGCTGATGATGCTCGAGGCGATGCGCATCATCAAGGCCGCCTATCCGAACCCGCGTCGCACGATCGTGGTGGGCCATTGGGCCGGCGAGGAGCAGGGGCTCATCGGTTCGACCGCTTTCGCGGCGGACAACCCCGAGATCATCGATGGTCTTCAGGCCGCGTTCAATCAGGACAATGGCACGTGGAGAATCGACTACATACGCATGCAGGGCTTTACGGGTGCCGGCGCGCACTTCGCCCGCTGGTTCTCGGTGATGCCCAACCAGATCACCGACCACATCGAGCTCGACGTGCCCGGCATGCCGGAGTCGGGCGGTAGCGACCACATGTCGTTCATCTGCAAGCCCGCTCCTGGTTTCCGTCTGCAGTCTAACTATCCGGACTACAGGCAGTACACGTGGCACACCAACCGGGACACCTTCGACAAGATCGTCTTCGCGGATCTGCGCAATAATGCAACGCTCGCAGCCATGCTCGCGTATCAGGCGTCGGAGGATCCGGAGCGGATGCCCCGCGAGATGCGGGTACTGCCGGCCGAGCGGCTTGCACCTCCTGTCACCGCCTCACGACGCACGATGGCGTCGGCCTCCGTGGGCCAGTGGCCTCAGTGCCGTCCGCCGAGGCGGAGCTTCGGGGGCAACTAGCGCCGCCGACCGGAAGCCGGGTCCGCGCGTAAGCAGCGGGATCGTCCGGCACGTGTCCAACGAGTGGGGTGAAAGTCCATCCCCATCGAGTTCCTGACGCCGTCGGCGAAGATCTCCAGATCGCTCCCGTCCGGGTTCATGCGGACGATGGTGGAGTAGATCGCGGGGTCGGTGATGTCGTTCGCGGTGTGCGCTCCGACCAGAAAGGACCAGCGCGTCCCGACCGTCACATAGATCTTGTCGTCCGGCCTGTAGCGCAGGTAGCGCCACCAATGTCCCACGTTCGTCGCCCGATCCGTGTCCTCACGGCTCGGGAGCTCCGAGTTGATCGTGACGAACGTGGGGTTGTCCAGGTTCTGCTCGACGTCGTCGATGCGCATGACGCGGTGCTCGTCCACCACGTAGAGCGCCCCGTCGTGATAGTCGATGCCGTTCGGTGTGCCCATGTCGTTCGAGAGCGTCCACACCTGATCGGCGTCACCGTCGCCGTCGTCGTCACGAAGCGCGTAGATGGGACTGGTGACGCCCTTCGTGAAGAAGTAGCTGCCCGCGAACACCGTGCCCTCATCGCCCATGGTCAGCGAGCGGGGACGGATGATGTTGTCCGCCCAGATCGAGATCCTGAAGCCCGGCGGCAGCTGGATCTGGTCCGCCAGGTCTGCCGGGGGGTCGGCCGACATGCCGTCGTCGCTGCAGGCCGAGGTCCCCACCGCCACCAGGGCGATCGCCACCGCCCTCCACACGCGCGCTCCGAGCATGACTCCTCCTGTCCTGGGATGATACGGCGCGCTGCTGCCCGGCTTTCCGGCCGACTCGCGCAATCGACGGGCTGCAGCCAACATTGAAACGCTTGAAGGACTCAAGTTCTGTCAGGAGATGTACGACATGTTCCGACGCTCACTGCTCGCGGCGCTCGTACTCGTTTTCGCCATCGCCGATCAGGGCATCGCCCAGACCGATGGCATCACCCCGGAGGTGGCGCTCGACGTGCGCTCTGGGAACATCGCCGACGTCACAGCCGACGGTCGTTGGGTCGCGGTTACGGTCCAGACGCGGCGAGACAGGACCGATGTCGATCACATGCGTTTCGGCGATCCGACATACGTAAGCCCGGCGAGGACGCGGGTGCTGCTCATCGAGACCACGACGCGCGAGCAGCGTTGGCTTCATGAAGATCCGGTGCAGGCGAGAGGCCTCGTGTGGTCTCCCGACGGTGGGCGACTCGCCTACTTCATCCGCGTCGGCGAGCAGTATCGGCTCCGGATCCACGACGTGGACTCGGGCACCACGCAGGCCGTGACACTGCGGACCACCAAGGAGGTGTCCTCGAACTCACCGCTCACGTGGTCCCCGGACGGCTCGAGCGTCCTGGTTTCGCTTCGTCCCGAAGGGTGGGCGACGGAGGCGCGCCAGGCATTCGACGACATGACCATCGGCCCGATCGTCGTGCAGGACTCGCGGAACGACTTCCTGGCCTGGGATCGCGTCCGAGGCCTGAGCAACCGTCAGATCGTCGCGCTCGTGGACGTCGGCACGGGCGCAGTCGAGGAGCTGCTTGGCGAGGGCAACCTTCAGGGTTTCGACTTCTCCGACGACGGCGACTTCCTGACCTATACGAGCGCGCGTGCCACGAAGACCGCCTATGAGCGGAACGAGGGCACCGAATTCGAGTTGTTCCGGCTGGAGTTGAACGGATCCGACCCGGTATCGGTCACTGAGCCCAGCGAGCGGCGGACGAACGCGAATTGGAACGGCGCTGGAGACGCGTTCGTGTATAGCGAGGACGGCAACGTTCTCCTGCGAAGGGTCGGTGCGGATACGCCCACCAACCTCACCGAAGAACACCGCGTGTCCTTGTCGATCACCGACACGACCAAGTTGAGCTTCTCGCCCATGCGTTGGAGCCCGGACGACGAGCAGTTGTTGGTGAGCTCACAGGAGGGCTGGTACCTCCTCGACCCCGACGACGGCGCGCTGGACCAGGTCTTCACGCTCGAGGAGGACGAAGACGAACGTCCGTCGCGAGGCGTGCAGTCGTGGAGCGAGGACGGCCGTTACGTCTACTTCACGTATTCAGAGAGCGATCATTGGGAGCGTGGCCTCAAGCGGCTCGATCTGGAATCAGGTGAGACGCAGACGTTACTCCTCGACAGCGGCCTGTACCGCTCGTTCAACATCTCGGACGACGGCAGCACGGTTGTGTACCGTCGGTCCGACGGCGATCGCCCGGACGAGATCTGGGTCACGGGTCACGACTTCGAGCAGCCGACGCAGCTCACCGACCTCAACCCGCAGCTTGCCGACGTATCCGTCGCAAAGACCGAGCTCGTCGAATACCTCGACGTCGATGGCAACACGCTCTACGGCATCCTCTACTACCCGATCGGCTACGAGGCCGGCAGGAAGTATCCTCTCGTCACCGAGGTGTACGAGCAGTTCTTCGACAATGGGTACAACGAGAACATGAACCTGATCACGGCCCAGGGCTGGTTCGGGTTCAGGCCCTCGGTCGAGTTCGAGGAGGGCTTCCCAGGGGAGGCGTGGCTGAAGGCGGTGCCCACGGCGGTCAACAAGCTCGTCGAGCGTGGCATCGTCGATAACGATCAGATCGGCGTGTATGGTCAGAGCTACGGCGGCTATGCCGTGAACCTGCTCATCACACAGACGAACAGATTCGCCGCGGCGGCGAACATCTCGGGCAAGGTGAACATCATCTCGTTCCTGGGGGACAGCCCCAAGATCACGACCCGGAACTATCGCGCCGCGGAGAACGGGCAGGACCGGATCGGCGCGTCCCTGTGGGAGCAGCCCCAGAAGTACATCGAGCACTCGGCGATCATGTTCGCGGATCGGATCGAGACGCCGCTCCTGATGCTGACGGGCGAAGGTGACTGGAACGTGCCGGCCACCAATCAGCGAGAGATGTATTATGCGCTCCGCCGCCTGGACAAAGACGTGGTGTGGGTCAACTACATGAGCGGGGGGCACGGCGCCGGCCGGGCCAGCTCGGCCGGGGACTTCGTGGACCACTGGCAGCGGATGTTCGATTGGTTCGGCGAGTACTTCGACGAGGTCGAGGAGAAGCGGACGATCTCGGACGGGGGTTCCTGACGGGTAGAGCTAGGAGGAGGCCCAGTCCTCCACCTGCAGACCCGGCACGCGGAGGAATTCGCTCAGGTTGGCCGTCACTACGGTGAGCCGCCGTGACATGGCGGTGGCCGCGATGAACAGGTCGCGCTCCCCGATCGGACTATGCCTCAATGCGTGACGGAGGCGGCTGTGCTCGCGAGCGCACGCCTCATCGAATGGGACGATGTCGTAGGGAGCCAGGAACGTTCCCCTACAAGTCTCGGCGTTACTCCGAGCCTCCCGAATGTCGGCTTCGGCCCGCCTCAGCTCGCCCCAAAGGTGCGTTTGAGCACCGAACGCGCCGCGTGGAATCCGCACATCCCGTGGACACCACCGCCAGGAGGCGTGGAAGCCGAGCACAGGTAGAGGTTCGGTACCGGCGTGCCCCACGGATCGAGCGTCCACCGGCTCCGGCCGAACGTCTGCTCGAGTGTAGCGGCTCCGCCGTTCACGTCTCCGCCGACAAGGTTGGCGTCCCATGCTTCGAGGTCGCTCGGCCGATGGACGTGACGTTCGAGGATCACGTCGCGGAAGCCTGGGGCGAAGCGCTCGACCTGACCCTCGATGGCCTCGAGGGAGTCGCCGTCCCAGCCGTTGGGAACGTGGCAGTAAGCCCACGCGGTGTGCTTGCCCTCCGGAGCTCGCGTGTCGTCGTACAGAGACGGTTGAGCTAGAAGAACGAAGGGACGGTCGTTGGTGTACCCCTGCCACGGCGGCCCTTCGGCGTCAGCGATCTCCTCCAACGTGCCGCCCAAATGCACGGTGATTGCCTCGGCGCACTCCGGTGCCGCCCAGGGGATCGGTGCGTCGAGCGCCCAGTCCACTTTGAACGCACCCGGACCGTACTGCCACTGCCGCAGTTGCTCCTTGTAGGAGTCGGGGAGATCGCCGCCCTCGAGCTGGGCGACCTGGCCTCGAGTGAGTGCCAGAACCGTTGCCTTCCTCCGGGGAAGGTCATCGAGTTCGGTCACTGGCGAGTCGGTCTCGATGGTGCCACCGAGTGACTCGAAGAGAGATGCGAGCGCGCCGGTGAGTGCCCCGGCGCCGCCGCGTGGGATCGGCCACCCCACGGCGTGGCCCGCGACCATGAGCACGAGACCGATCGCCCCCGAAGGCACCAGATCGATCGGCAGACCCGAGTGGGCTGCACATCCGGCGAGAAGGGCGGGGGCGTCGACCGTCCTGAACGGTTTGGCGAGCGCAGCGGCCGACCGGAACGCGCGCAGGCCGAAGCGACCCATCAACATGGGCGCACGGGGTGGCCTGAGCGGAGTTGTGAGGATGTGATCGGCGAACGTGGGCCACTCTGTCACGAAGGGCTCGACCATGCGGCGATAGGCATCGTTGTCGCTCCCCAAAGCCTCGGCTGTCTCGGAAACCGACCGCTTGAGAAGAACTGCTCGCCCGCCATCCAGCGGATGCGCTAACGGGTGCTTACCGTGAATCCATTCGAGTCCATGATCTGCGAGCGGAAGCGAAGACAAGAACGGCGAGGCCACGGCCAAGGGATAGACCGCCGACCCGACATCGTGGTGAAAACCCGGGAGCGTCAGCTCTTCTGTGCGAGCGGCCCCCCCGACCGTCGACGAAGCTTCCCGCAACAGGACACGCAGCCCATTGCGGGCCAGCTCGATCGCGGCGGCGAGCCCGTTGGGCCCCGCTCCGACGACGATCACGTCATACGCCATTTCCCGTGCCTACCCTGAGAACTTCTCGCCGAAACGAATCAGAACCGTGCTCACCGTACCTCGGGCGAGCGTGACGATGTACAGCCGGTCGTACTCGAACTCCTCGATCGGGCCGCCCGGTTCTCCGCCGAGCGCCTCCACGAACTGCGGCGTCGTGTTCGAATGTCCGAGGACCAGGTGGCGCCCCGGCATGGAGGCCAGCCGCGCGGCCTCGCCCGGAAGGTCGGTCGGGTCGTACTCCCCAATCTCGAGACCGGCGGCCTCCGCCGCAGGCTGGCCGGTAGATCGCGTGCGCTTGTAGTCCGTCGAGTGGATGTGCGTCAGGTCGGCGTCGGCGAGCATCTCCGCCAGAAGCCGCGAGCGAGCCCATCCGATCTCCGAGATGGGCGGATCGTTGGTTCCGTCCTCGGCTCGCTCGGAATGCCGGACGAGATAGATGACGACCGGCTCGTCCTGAGCGGAGGCCGTGGCTGGAACGAGAGGCAGAAGGGCGACGATCCACAGAAAGGCACGACGGCGCATGGCGCAGCTCCGATGAGCGAAACGGGCCCGAGTCGAGGGGTCGCGGGCACCGGGAAGTTAAGTGACTTGGACCGCTCCGAGCACATCCGTGAGCAGCCACCAGACCGCGGCGACGAGGACCGCGCCCGGCACGACCCACCGGAGCCAACGCACCAGGAAGCGGTCCATGTCCGATGGGTTCTCGCCTCCCAGCTGCTCCAGGAGCGTGGCGCGCTTCATGACCCACCCCACCGTGATGACCGCGATCAGCGTGCCGAACGTCTGCCCACCCGAGCCGAACGTGAGATCCCAGGGGACGAAGATCTCCAGGTTGATCATCGGCGGTAGCGCCAGGACCATCGACACTGCGTAGACGGTCCACGTCGCTTTGCGGCGCGTCCACCCGAGCGTGTCGGTGAAGCCGGCTACGAGCACCTCGTACGCGGCGATGCCCGACAGCAGCGCGGCACCGGAGAGCCCACCGAAGAAGAGCGTCCCGAAGATCCATCCGGCCGGAATCTCGGCGAACACCTGAGGCAGCGTCGCGAACAACAGCCCCGGGCCGGAGCCCGGCTCGAGCCCGAACGCGAACACCGCCGGGAAGATCGCGAGCCCCGCCATGAGGCCGGCGCCCGTGTCGCCGATCACCGTCCAAGTCGCGTCGGCGCGGATGTTTTGGTCGGAGCCGAGGTACGATCCATAGACGACCATGAGCGTCCCGCCGAGACCAACCGAGAACACGACTTGGCCGAGCGCGGCGATCGCGACCGTCGGTGTGATGCTCCCTGGCTCGAAGGACAGAAGCCACCGGATCCCCTCGCCGGCGCCGGGAAGGGTGACCGACCGGACGATCAGGATCAGGAGGGTCAAGAACAGAACGGGGGTGATGATCTTGGAGGCACGCTCGATGCCCGCACGTACGCCCTTGAGAACGATGGCCGCCTCGGCCAGGAGCACGAGACCCGTGAAGCCGATCTGGAGGCCCATCGCCGTAGGTGAGAAGCCGGTGTCGGGCGGCAGGATTCGAGACGCGTCGATCGGCCGGCCCAGAGGGGTCAGGACTTCTGCCAGCGTGTGGTAGACCACCCAGCCGATCGCGTTCGTGTAGTAGGCGACCGCGGCCCACACGATTCCGCACAGCAGCCACCCGACCCAGCGTCCGCCGGGGACGCCCGCCTTCTCGTAGGCCCCGAGCGTGCCGTGCCGGGTGTGCCGTCCGAGCGACCACTCCCCCATGAGCGCCGGCACGCCGATGAACGTGGCGATGAGCAGATACAGCAGAATAAACGCCGCCCCACCGAACTGTCCGACCATATAGGGGAAGCGCCATACGTTCCCCAGCCCGACGGCCAGGCCGATCATGGTGGCGAGCGTGCCCGCGCGGCTTCCGAATGTCTCGCGACCTGTCACGGACGCATGACCTCGGCCAAGGCATCCAGTGAGCGGTCGACGTCCTCGACGGTGTTGTAGAAGTGCGGGGCGAGGCGAACGGCCGGACCACGAGCCGAGGCCACGATGCCGTGTGCGCGGAGCGCCGCCTCGATGGGCGCGCTGTCTTCGCAGGCGATGGCGGTCGTCGGGGCCTTTCGTTCGGGCTCGGTCGGTCCAAGAACCTCGAGGCCGCGCTCCTGGGCGCCCTCGACGATTCTTTGCCCCAGATGCGACGTCCACGCACCGATCGCGTCCAACCCGAGTTCCCGCATCCACGCCATGCCCGCTCGCGCCACATACGCCTCGAGGATAGGCGGCGTCCCGATATCGAGCCGCTTGGCCCCCTCACCCCAGTCGAGCTGGTCCGGGGCGAAGCCGAAGGGGTTCGCCCGCCCGAACCATCCAGTGATCGCTGGCTGAAGCCGCTCTGCGAGTCCGGGCCGGACCCAGAGAAACGCGATACCAGGGATCCCCATCAGAAACTTGAGATTCCCGGATGACACGAAGTCCGCCCCGCACGTCGGGGCATCGAACGGCTCCGTGCCGAGCGTCTGGTACGCATCGACGTACAGCATCGCGCCCTTCGCGTGCGCGATCTCCCCGATGGCTGCGATATCCTGCTTGAAGCCGGTCTGGAAGTACCCGTGGCATGCCGATACCACGAGCGTCTGCTCGTCGATCACGTCCTCGTATTCCTCGAGATCGACCTGACCATCGCGCACCGGCACCCAGTCGACCTCGGCTCCGAAACGCTCCTGAGCGAGCCAGACGTGGCCCACGCTCGGGAACTCCGCCATGCTCGCCACGACGCGATGCCGAGTCCCCGTATAGTCGAGTCCACTCGCGACGCTCGCCGTCGCCTGTGACACGGAGGTGGCCACGGCGATGTCGCCCGTCTCGGCCCCGATGAGGGCCGCGAACTCGGCCCGCGCGGCATCGGTCTCCCCCATCCACGCTGGCCAGTCCATCACGGCGTCGTTCCATGACGCGAGGTAGGCATCGGCGGCCGCGCGTGTGCGCTCGCACTGAGGCGCCTGCGAGCAGTTGTTCATGGGGATGAGCGAGCGGAGGATCGGAATCTGCCTCCGCACCGCGTCCAGGTCGTATTCGGGCGTCGTCATGGGCGGGAGGATAGGGGCGGGATTGAGGGTATGCGAATCTTGATGCTGGAGGCAGCAACACGTATACTGCGAGGAAGATACGTATACGTATAGAGACGATGAAGACCAAACTGACCCTGACTGTCGACGCGGATCTGCTCCCTCGGGCCAAGAGGCAGGCTCGGGCCAAGGGCGTTTCTCTGTCTTCCATCGTCGAGGCATTCTTACGTGAGATGGCCGGAGACGAGACGCCGTCCTTCGCGACGAGGTGGCGCGGGCGCTTCCAGCCCGCCGAGGGCGAGGATCCCCGGTACGAGGTGCTGGCGAAGAAGTACCTGTGATCCTCATAGACACCGACGTCCTATTGGACCTTGCTCTCGATCGAGCCCCGCACTCCGATCACGCTGCCAAACTTCTGGATCGACTTGAGAGGGCTCCAACCGCAGCCTTCATCGCTTGGCACACTGTGTCCAATATCTTCTACTTGCTTGCTCGACAGCGGGGTGGTCCGGGTGCGCGGGACTTTGTCGAAGAGCTGATACATTTCACTCACATTGTGCCGCCTGACACTGATGCCCTCCGGTATGCGATCGGCCTCCCCATGAAGGACTTCGAGGACGCCATGCAGGTTGCAGCCGCTCGTGCATGTGGCGCCGAGCACATTGTTACCAGGAACGTGCGCGACTACCGCGGGTCGCCGATCCCAGCTATTTCGCCTCAGCGCGCGGTTGCCGAGTTGTTCTGATCGCACCCACCCCATTAGCATTCTCACGAGCATGCGAGTGAGGATCGCTAGCGGTTGGGGGGCTTTGCCTAAAATGCCGCTAGAGGAAAGTCCGAGCTCCAAAGAGCATGGGTGCCGGGTAACTCCCGGGCGTCGAAAGGCGACGGAAAGTGCAGCAGAGAGTAGACCGCCGATGGCCGCTTGCGGCACAGGCAAGGGTGAAAGGGTGCGGTAAGAGCGCACCGGGCTGCTGGTAACAGGAGTCGCATGGCAAACCCCACCCGGAGCAAGGCCAAATAGGGGACGAGGAGTTGCTCGCTCCATCTGAGTCCTGGGTAGGCCGCACGAGGCTGTTGGTAACAGCAGTCCTAGAGGAATGATCCTCCCCCGAAAGGGGACAGAACTCGGCTTATTCCGCGTGCTCGTCTGACGGCGCCCGTCACCTCACGGTGGCGGGCGTCGATTCGTTCGGGCAGGGAGACGAGGCCTGCATACCCCGAAAAGGCGCGCCAAAAGGGGCTGTACCAAAATGATAGTGACAAGCCGCGCCGTTGCTTTCAGACTTGAATCAGTCGTCGGACGTTCTCGGCGTCCTGTTCCAAAATTCAGCCCACGCGAAAAGCCTGAACTACCAACAGGTCTACTCGGTTCCGGCTACGCTGTTCTCGGCTGACCTGCAGGGTTTTGG
>Ga0209554_1000085_pt1 | contig 70306 bp, 50 predicted proteins | sample MarorgKNORR_S2LV_5_FD_188221 | JGI IMG/M metagenome (GOLD analysis project Ga0209554, IMG submission 188221) | Marine microbial communities from the Southern Atlantic Ocean, analyzing organic carbon cycling - Bottom_A/KNORR_S2/LV (SPAdes) (version 2) | ecosystem: Environmental > Aquatic > Marine...
CTTCCACACCTTTGGAACAGATGAAGGGAATCCGGAAATGGGCCAAGGAGTCTGGTACAAAGATAAACGGATGGACATCCGATGGATTTGGCGGTGTTCGGGCAATTGTAGGCACCCTAACCAATAGAAAGGAGGCATAACCATAGGCTGCGTTTGTCAAGTATATAAACGCCTTCTTGAAGGTGGGCGAATACTCGCCGCAAATCCATTTTCGGCATATCACGAAAGGTATCGTCTACTGGGCCGGTTGCAATACAGCTACGACTAAAATATGTGAAGTAAAGTTATCCTGCGATCTTTTCCTTAACCCTATCCTTAACTCCATGATTGTTAAAAAGCCATATCTTGTTGTTTTGCAACGAGATATGGCTTTTGTAATGTGCCCTGGAGAGGACTCGAACCTCCACGCCCTAATGGACACTAGCTCCTGAAGCTAGCGCGTCTACCAATTCCGCCACCAGGGCAGGTAGTACACGGTTGGACCGTGCGAATCGGGCTCGAATGGTACGAAGTTCGTCACGTGGAAACAACATGTCGAACCGTATTGACGCCCCTTTCACGACCGAGAGACATTCTTTTGGTAAATTTCGAGTCGAATCAGATCTGATTTGCATTTCGTTCTCGAAGCCAATCTCAAGTTCTCTATGAAGTCTGGATACTGTATTTCATTCATAGTCGTGGCTTTACTCGCCAGCCCTGCACTTGCGCAGGATACGAGTGCACCGTCAGATGCAATCGTACCATCTATTGAGGCCACGTTCGCAGATGAGGCTCCGAAAATTGATGGGTACCTCGACGACTCCGTGTGGCAGCAAATCCAACCCATGTCGGATTTCGTGCAGCGCTGGCCCAACGAAGGAGCTAAGCCGACGGAGGATAGTTGGGCGAAGGTGGCCTACGACAGTGACTTCCTGTATTTCGCTTTTCAATTTTCTGACAAAGAGCCTCACCTGATTCGCGCCAAGAACATGGAAAGGGGCGGCCGCAATGACAAGGATGATCACGCTTACATCGGTCTCGATACCTTCCTCGATGGACGAAATGCATTCCTGTTCGAGATGAACGCACTCGGCACCCAGGACGATGCTCTTATTGCCGACGAGCACATGACCATTGACTCCTATAGTTGGGACGCGGTATTCACGAGCGAAACCGTCATCAACGATCAGGGCTGGTCAATGGAAGTCAGGATTCCCTTTCGTCAACTTCGATTCCCGGAGGGAGATGATCTGACTTTCGGCCTCTGGATGCGCCGGACGGTAAATCGGAAAAACGAAATCCAGAACTGGCCTCTCATCCCTCTCTCATACGGCACCGGCTATTCGGATGACATCAAAACGGTCTCGCGATACGGACGACTGACCGGGCTTAAAAATATTAGACGAGGCAAGAATATTGAGATCAAGCCGTATGTGATAACCGGTGCACAAAGGGTGAGACCGGATCTCAGCGTCGAGGACACCGAGTCGGAAACGACCTACGATGCTGGTGTTGATATCAAGTACGGCATCACGTCCAATCTCACCCTCGACTTCACCATCAATACTGATTTCGCTCAGGTTGAGGCAGACAATACCCAGCTCAATTTAACTCGTTTCAGCCTGTTCTTTCCCGAAAAGCGAGAGTTTTTCCTGGAACGTTCGGGCATATTTGAGCATGGTGACTCTCGCCGGACCCAGACATTTTTCTCTCGTCGGATCGGGCTGAGTGAATCCATTCTGGCCGGTACCCGGCTCACGGGCCAGATCGGACGATTTAATGTCGGCCTTCTCGGAATTGAAACCGGTCCGGACGAAGGAAGCTTTGGGAAAAAGATGAGCCGGATCTTCGGCGAAGAGTCTGCAAACAACGCCGTGGCTCGTATCCAGACCAATTTCTTTACACGCGGATCAGCCGGCGTCATTTTCACGAGCTTCGCTCAGGGCGATGACTGGAATCGGGCACTTGGTGTCGATATGCAGCAACGTTTCGGCTCGGCCAGCAGTGTGGATGCCTGGTTTACGGATGTTCGCGACGCAGACCCTGACAATGAAGACTGGGCGGGGAGTGTCAGTCTGAATCTTCGAAATCGCGTGTACGGAGCCAGTATGTCCTATACGAGCGTTGGTGAAAACTATCGTCCGGCTCTGGGATTTGTCCGCCGTCGCGACATGAAGCAGGCTGTTGCAACAATAACCTACAGTCCATTTTTGGAAAAGGGTCCGTTCCGACAGATTCAGTATCACGCCATGGGGATAAACATCAACGGGCAGGACGACAATCTACAATCATGGTCAGTAAGTCAATTTCTGACACTGACATCTCGCAAAAGAGACTTGATTCGATTCAGCCTTTCTCGAGATTTCGACCGTTTGGAGGGTTCTTTCCACATCCGCCCCGACGCCGAAATCTTGGCAGACGACTACAGGTCAACGCGTTATGGTGCCCGATTCCAATCCGATCCCAGCCGGAAGTTTTCTGGTACAGTTTCTGTAGAAGCTGGCGATTTTTATGGAGGTGACCGGACCAACATGAGCGCCAGTGCAGGCTACCGTCAGTCCAAATACCTCACGTTGGGAGGACGTCTCAGTAAACGCAACATTGATCTGTCTATCGACAATGGGAAATTCAGCGCAACGACCGCGTCCGTGGACATCCTGGCCAGCGTCAGCCGCAAGCTGTTTGCCAAGGCGCTGATTCAGTATGACAATTTTTCTCGGGACGTAAACGCGAATATTCGAATCGATTGGATTCATACACCTGGCTCGGATCTGTTCCTCGTCTTCAACATGTCGTACCACGTTACCGGGGACAACGAAGTACTCTTCGATCCACGCGCCGATTACTTGCTGAACAGCAGAATTGGAGTGGCCAAGATCACCTATTTAATTCTGCTCTAGCGCGTCGAAAGCATTCCCTGTCAACACCATTGATAGAATCGAAAGAAGGGGGGCCGCACAGCGGCCCCCCTTCCCTATTTATATCCTATCTCCCTCAATCCATAACCCGCTTGAAGCGAATGACCTCATCGTCGAAGAAGTCGTTGTCATCAAGATGCCTTGCTATGTAGCGCCGTACATCCCGTGAGCGGGTCATGTCTCCGATCGCATCGCGGTACTGCTGATTGTCGATTTCCTGCAGGATCAAGACATTACTGCCCTCCTTGTCGTATCGAAAGAAGTACCATTCCTCTTCGTCTTCGTCGTGGCAGCTTATGCATACAACATTCGAGAAGAAAACGCCGTCGACGTTTGTAGAAAAAGCTCTCAAGCGAGCGATTCCTTCATCTTCATCATCTGAGAGCCATTCCAGATAATACTCGGTTTCGTTGAAGGCCCAGATGTTCAGTGTAACTGTTTCGTCTCCATCGTCATCCAATGCCACCACTCGCCTATCAGGTGCTCATCGATGTCTATTTCATCTGCATCGCCCATAGGAATTTGCGCCGACTCACATCCGGTCAGAATGACCGCTCCGACGATGATAAGAGGTGCAAAAAATGCTTTCACGAATGGTTTTTCCGCCCTTGAGGGCTTTGGTGGTACATATCCACCCAGTAAGCCGCATTAACCCCGAATCGAGTCACTCCCTAATATTGAATTCACAAAAGGGCTTGGCCTCCTTCTGGCCGAACTAATTGCGCCGTGGAGCCTATCCGAATACGCTATGTTGAAAAGGGCGTAAAGAGAGTTGTCCTACCCACGGAATCGTCCTATCTTTGCGCCCGCTTCCCGTGTTCTATATCGGACCCTGTGAAGCACACATTCCTCGGTAGCTCAACGGTAGAGCGTGCGGCTGTTAACCGCAAGGTTGTAGGTTCAAATCCTACCCGGGGAGCATTATTAGGCAGAATCGCACCGGCGATTCTGCCTTTTATATTTTGGGAAAGATGAGAACCTTTCCCGAATCAAGCGAGCCCGAGCATCGGCCAGACCTCCAATATTCGTTGCGTAAGACCTCCGCCGGGTTCGCATGAACGAGCTTGCGCACCTGTGTCGAAATCGCCAGGACGGCGGTCACCAATACGAATGAAAAGGAAAGAACGAAGGCGGAAGGCCCTATGGGAACGGGATAATCAGCGACTTGAGCAACTTGTCCATCACAGCGATCGGGCCGTGCAGTACTTCTCCATCCGCTACACAAAACGCCTGGCAGAAGCTGGCATTGAGCCTTCCGTGGGAAGCCGTGGAGACTCCTATCACAATGCACTGGCCGAGACGATCATCGGGCTTTATAAGACAGAACTGATCAACCAACGTGGGCTTTGGAAAAGCCTCGAACAGGTCGAACTGGCGACCCTTGAATGGGTGTGGTGGTTCAACCAAAAACGACTTCTCGAATGCAATGGTTACATTCCACCGGCGGAGTACGAAGAAGCCTATCACCTCCACAAGGAGACTCATACTCTCGATGTGATACTCACATAAACCAGTCTCCGATATTCCCGGGGCGCTTCAAAGAGCCTTTTACGTATGACGCTGAATGGCCGGCAGAACTGGAGTCAGTCTACACTACCTCGTTCACGGATCCCAGTGGTGATCTCGAAGCGCTCCCGATTGAGCAGGAGGGACCACCCTATTCGGGACCGGTATCGTTTCCTCCTGTGGACGTGACACAATCGTCGTTTTGAAGAAACAGCTTTACGACGGACAAACAGAAGAGATGGCGTAGCCTCAGCATGTTGTGATGCAACGTGTTGAGGCTTTGTCATATCCGGCTCTTGCAGAGTCCGGAACGGTTTAACGGCCAACCACTCGCATGATACCGCGCATGGTGAAGGAGTGGCCTGGAAAGCTACAGACATAACTATACTCACCCGGCTCGTCCGGGACGGTGAAGTAGATTGCTTCCATCGTTTCCGGCTCCAGCAAGACCGTGTGGAACAGGACTTCGTCGAGATCAGGGACATAGTGTTGATCAGGTTCGTCGAGACCGAGTGCGATAGCTTGTTCGCCGACCCTGTCCGCACTGCCGGGCTGAACGACCAGCAGATTGTGCATCATGTCGTCGTTGTTGTTGAAAACCAGCTTGAGTCTAGTTCCAGCCTGGACATCAAACGCGGGCAGATCGAAACGCAGACCAGGCTGTGTGCCAATCGTAATGGTTGCATCGGGGCCGTCGGTCCAATCCTCCGGCATAGTCGTCACTCGCTTTGCTTGCACCACTGCGGCGCGCGCTGCCGACATGGGTGCAGCGCTTTCAGTCTGTCCGGCATCCAACTCAAGGCGCGGGCCATCTGGGATCTCATTCAGCGTGTAGTACGCTACGTCGTGCAGCAGCGGCTCGCCGTCAGCAGAGCGTAGACTGGTCATCTTGAGCTCGTGGATGTAGCCTTTGCGCAGTCCGTCCACAACGATGCGCGCGCTATAGCCGTCTTCCGATACCTGCACACCGCGTACCGGAGTCGTCTCCCGATTGGTGATGGGGCTGCCGTATGTGCTGTGGTACTTGTAGGTAAATCCGGTTACGTGATACGATGACAGATCAGACGCGAGTTCACGGTCGACCGGCTTTGTAAACGTCAATTCAAACCCGTCCGATCTCGCTTCAACAGACTTCACCTCAAAGGGCATGAGGCCGGTCCATTCAAGGCGTTGCAGCCCGTAGGGTGCTGGACCTGTTGAGCCCCAGCCACGGCTGGTCATGCCAACGAACATCGACCCGTCCTTCCCCCACACTATGCGTAGGACCCCGGAGGAGAATCCTTCACGAAAGGGAAAGGCCGCTCCCTGGTACACGCCATTCACCTTCTCGAGGAAAACGCGCATTACTCGGCTCTGACCCTGATCGCCGACGAATAGCTGCCCGGCGAAAGGTCCGAAGGCGCCCTTCGTGGTATCTGCCAGGATATCTGAGGTCGAGACCCCCATCAACGTGTGAGGCAGCCATACTGCGGGTGGTTTCAGGTCGGGCACATCAGGTGCGACCTCGACCATGGGTAGACCGGAATCGGGTACATCTTCCGGTTTCAGTGAAAGCGGGGAGCCGGGCAGGTCGGTCCATCGCAAGCCGGCTGGATTTCCCACAAAGTCTCCAGTCTCGACGTGCGTGATGTAACCCGAACCAATCCAATCTCCCTGGTTTTCACCATAAAAGACTTCTCCATCGACATCGAGTCCAAAGCCAGCCGGTGAGCGCATGCCAGTGGCCATGGGCGTCATTTTTCCGTCGGGAGTGATTTCCAGCATCCATCCGCGCCATTTCGAAAGACTGGCGCCATAGCCGACCCACGCTAGATTGAGCGTCACGATCATGGTGCCATCATCGCGAATCAGCGGGCCGAACGAATATTCGTGGTAATTGCCCTCGAGGGGCCAGCTGTAGACCGTCTCGTAGAGATCCGCACGGCCATCGCCGTCGTTGTCTCTAAGCCGTGTCAACTCGCTTCGCTGGGATGTGTAGAAGGCGCCATCCCTGTATGCCAGGCCGAGCGCCTCGTGGAGGCCATGTGCGAATCGTTTGAATTGAGGCCGCACGCCACCTGTCATGTATGGATTCTTGATCAGCCAGACTTCTCCGCGGCGGGTCGAAACGCCCAACTGACCGTCAGGCAGAATCTCAAGGCCGCCCACTTCCAGGACAACTCCTTCCGGGATTGGAAGCGTTTGGATCTTGTAGTAGTCAGCTTCGACTGCTGGTACCTGCGCGGTCAGCGCGCCAGCGATCATGATGGAGCAAAAAAGACCGACGCTTATCAATCGGGCCACACGCGCAGAGTAAATGGATACTGTATTCATTGTTCTACCAGACCAGGGTGTAACGCACGGCGGCTTCGCCGTCGCTCATTGAGAAGGGGACGAGGAGTTCCTGGCCCTCGCCAGCGGAGCGAATAACGGCCTGCGCTTCATGTGCTTCATCCAGCGTGACGTAGTACGAGTTTCCGTCGACGCTGTAGCCACCCTCATCGAGTTGCGCAATGTCGGAACCAGAGGCAACACGAACCCAATATCCCTCATGGGCCGAGTCTCCATGCAGCGTTAGCTTACGGCGAAGGTGACGGCCACCCTCTTCGGGACTTAGGTGATCCGAAACGGCGACATTTGCCATGATGTACATGAATGATGGATGACCGTCAGCGTCAAGCTCATAACCCTTAAACGTGTAACTCGTGTCCATGCTGTCAGGCCATGCAGCATCGGTCGTCGCAAGGTGAGCCACAGTTGGCTCACCAGAAAAAGTGAGGACACCACCAAGGGGAACGGCGAGCTGAGCCTGCCCGCGGCTATGCCACATGTCTGTAGTTTCGATAAAGTCTCCCTTCCACGCATGTAGCAGTCCGCCTTGCCGCAAATCCATGGTATAGTGGACACCACTGGGGTGGCCGACCGCAATGGTATGTGTCTTCTTTTTGCCCCCGTGGTTGATAAATCCCCTGATCAGAGCAGGTTCAGCTGTGGGCCGAACGTATATCGAGGGTACCATACGGGGTTCAGGGAGCGAACCAGGTGCGTTGAGGGCATGAAGTGGTGTCTCAGTTCCCTCCGCATACAGGGCCATTCGCGGCCGACTGTTTCTCCCTCCCCTATTTTTGTAGATCGTCAGGGAATACGGGTGCACACCAGCTTCGAGTTCAATTTCACCGGCCCCGGTTCGATTTTTACCTGCATGTTCAAGAGCCAGGTTGCTCCCAATCACGAGCTTGCCTCCTCCGATGTCCTCATTCTGGAAATGCGGATCTCCGGTTATCCAGTCGAGCTCCAATTGGAATCTGTACTCTCCGGTGTAAGGGATGTGCATGTTTCCCGAAAAGCGCATCGCCATTTGATGATCTTCTACGCTCACGCGCCAATCGATTCCTTCTATCGGATCCGCCACCGCGTCCCTAAACGCTGGGAAGTCAGGTACGCTATCGAACAGTCCGGCGACCTGCTGAAATTTGGTATCCGAAATAGAGATCAGATTTGGTTGGTAGCGCTTGTACCGAATGTTGCGAACGGCGACCGGGCCGTGGTCGCCCTGGATCATGAGAGGCCCCATCGCTTGTTCATCCTGAAAGGCCGCTGAGGTGGTGGGTCCTGTGAGCTCGACATTCTCGTGAATGACAACGCCGTTGTGCACTACCCTGACCATTTTGGCGTTGGAAACTTTGCGGCCGTCGCCGTCGAATCGAGGCGCCTGGAAACGGATCTGGAATTGTTGCCATAATCCGGGCGCACGACTGACGTTCATCTGAGGGGGATGGCCCTGGTATCCTCGTTGGCCACTGGCGCGATCCGGGTCCCAGCGCTGGTAAATCCCACCCGCATCGGCAAAGGTAGGCCGAGATACACCCCAGCTATCGAACATCTGGATTTCGTAACGCCCCTGCAGATAGATGCCGGCATTGGAGCCCTTGGGCATCATGAACTCCAGCTCAAGTTCTATATCGCCGTGCTCCCAATCGAAAAACAGGTTTTCCCGTGCTCCCTCGGAGGGAATATTGACCAGTACACCATCTCCATCGGATGCGGTGATCTGATGGGTTGTATGACGATCCGCCGATGCATTCCCCGCTATCCGCCAGTTACCGGCAACAGGACGAAATCCGTCCATGTTTTCCAGGGAGTGAACGGACATCGGCCGCTCCTGGGGCTGAGCCTTAGACTCGAGTGGATTCAGAGCGAAAATGCCGAGAACAAGGCAGCAGAATAAGAGCTTCATCGATTTCAGGGTGATATTGCGGTCCACGTTGCGGGTCGCAATATCGGAGTGCCTCAGCGAGCATTCAAGAGCGTTCGCGAATTCTCGATTCTTCGAAGGCCTGTTCGTCCGAAATCTCGTCCTCTAGCTCCAAAAGAGGCTCTTTATCGGCAATTTGGCTCGGTTCTACAGTATCGCTCGCATCAACCACAGGAGATTTCATTCCCTTTTTCGATGCGATCATCTCAAATCCAGCCATCAGTCGGTCAAGTTTCTGACTTCGTTTGTTCGTGAAACGGGAAAGTGCCCAACGCCCCGCCAGGAAAGCGAGACTACCCATGGCCGCAACGAAGGTGATGCCGGGAGCGGCCGACATTTCCAACGCTCCTTCGCCAATCAGAAATGACAAGATCACGACCAGAGGAACTGGTATGTAAAATGGAACCAGGTTCAACCGTCCGTCCCAGAAAACACTGATATTGGTTTTACCATGTCCCGTTCGGGCGGTGACCTGAGCTTCGTTTGCCACGAACATCGGGGTTGTCCATTCAAAAACATTATCTCTGGTGCTCACCCTACCCGAGCCCCGATAGAAATCTCGTATTACAACCAGCATGGCCTCCCACTGGGCCGTCGTAATCTCGCCATCAGTTTCAATCTGGCGAGTGAACGAAAATGGTCCACCCCAGAAATTTTCTTCCTTCTTCCTGTCGGACTGATTTTCGATCTCGGAGATGGCTCTGCGAACTTCATCGGGGTCAATTCCCGCGTCTCTGGCCAACTGCTCTATTTCATCAACGGAAAGACCCACCGATGAATCAGACTTGTCCTTGTGTGAGTTCTCGGCCGCCTTCTTCAGAATGGCGCCGATTTCTTTTTCGTCGTAGAGTTTCATTGATGTCTTGCAGGATGAGCGGTTCACCCAATTATACGGTTGTAATCGATTCTGGGTGCATATTAATGATTAAATCAAATTCTGATCTTCTCTCCCGTTGACGGCATTGGGAGTCCACATAATCCGCAGATTGTCCTTCGACGGGAGGAGCAAGACGGATAGATCCTAGTTGCTCGGCTTTAAGCGTCCACGCAGAAGTCGAACAAGAGAAGCCACAACAAATATTACTCCCAGCATCGCGACCAGAGAGGAGCCGGCGGGAAAATCAAATTGAATCGAAAAGTAGATGCCCAATACGCTGCCTACGACGCTGAGCAGCAGTGCAATAATAACGATACTGGTCGTGCTTCGAGTCATCAGAACTGCAGACACAGAAGGGACGACGAGGAGTGTAAAGACAGGAATTACGCCACCCACTCGCACCGCTAGAACGATGGCCAGGCCGATGGAGATGTAGAAGAGAAAATTCCAGAGGTTGAAGCCGTTGATGTCTTCCACATCCTTGTTTTCGAACTTTCTGGTGATCGCGAAAAATTGTTTCCGAAAGATGAAATGCATCGCGCCCAGCAAGCCGAATACGACGACCATTGACCAGATCTGATTGTTGGTAACCGTGAAAAGGCTGCCGAATAGCACTTCCTGAATATCCGCATCTCCGTGGGCTGCTTTCGATATCAGCAATACCGTCACCGCGGATGACACGGCATAAATGATTCCGATAATCGATTCCAGCTTCAGCCGCGTGTCCGTCACCTTGATGAATGACATCAAAAAAGCACCGACAAGTGTAAACAGAATTGAAACGACGGTCGGATCCTGCTCAATGAAGGCAGCGAACGCTACCCCGAGCATCGAAATCTGTCCGAGAGCCAGATCGACGAAAACGATTCCGCGGCCTACGACGTGTACTCCGAGGTAGGACAGCATCAATCCCATGACAACGCTCACCAGCAGAGCGTTTCGGACGAAGTCCAGTGCGAAGAGATCAGTCATAGACGGGGGGATCGGGAATAGCGGACTGAAAATAGGAAATAGTATACCGCTGGAATAGTCCCCAAAGAATCACCCAGGATTGCGCACGATTTTACCACTATCAGGGGGAGGACGAATCCAGAGCCTCGATCATCAGATTCACGTTGTAATCAAAGAGATCGAAGTAGGTCTTTACTTCCGGAAAGGCATCCACGGAAGAGGCCATGATCACGACTTTGCCATTGACGTTTCTGGCGACCAATTCCGCGGCGTCTGGTTTGTAGTAGGGGGAAATGATGATAACGTTGATCTCTTCCTGCTGCATCAACCGGATGACCTTAGCCAGTTGCGAGGGAGTCGGAGGAATGCCCGGTCTAGGCTCGAGAAATTCTGCGATTTCCAGTCCAAATGCTGCCTCGAAATAGGGCCACTGATTGTGATACGCAATAATGGTGGTGCCCTGGAACGGCAGCATCTTCGCCTTCCATTCGGAAATTTTGGTATCGAGCCTGAGATTGAAGCTTTGAAGATTGGCTGTAAAATAATCCTGATCCTCGGGCTGAAGACGCACCAGAGCATCATGGATATTTTGAGCGATACGGTGTCCCTGCACGGGATCCAGCCAGTAATGCGGGTTACCAAAGATGTGGATGTCGCCCCGTTCACGACTCACGCTGGAGGGAATCTGGAGTAAGGGTACGCCGATCGAGGTGTCGACGTAGCCGGCAGCGCCGGGTTGGATGCGTGCATTGCGCGAACTTGTCAGAAGAGGCGGCACCCAGCCCAGAGTCAGATCAAGTCCCACCGTGACGAACATGTCAGCACGGGACAGCTTCAGGATGTGACTTGGTTTAGGATCGACGAAATGAGGATTCTGATATCCTGTCGCGATGGATATCACATCGACCCGATCGCCGCCAATTTCTTCGGTTATGGACCTCAGATCAGGAAGGGTGGTGACAACGCTGAGTGTTTTTGGAGAATGCACCGAGCCACCGGTCACCAGTAACACTAAAGCAAAGAGTGCTAAATGTCGTGGCACATCCTTCCTCATCTCTTCCATTCTCTTGAATAGGGTTCGTTCAGCTCGTCGAAAGGCACGAGTCGCATCGGTCTAATACTCATGCGCGCCATGCGTTCCGATCACAAAAACCAGACGTACCAATCCTTGATAGGTCTGATCAAAGGTCGGTCCCCAGGAGGTCTTCACACCAAACTCGAGCTTCTGGTACTCGGTCAAGTACCAACCTAATGTTGTCGACACGGCGCTTTCATTCCATGCTGCGTCATCGGGTATATCTGAGTGGTCGAATCGGCCCAACAGGAACCAGCGTTGTGCCAGCTGATAATTAACGAGCGCATACATCCCCCACGATTTTACCACATAGTCCCGGATCTCTTTGTGGCTGAAAAATGTCTCGGCCTGAAGGGTCAGCGACTGGTACGTGTTGAAACGCAACGGCTTCCACCGGTATGTTACATCGACACCTCCAATCCAGGAGGTCTGCTCGAGCTCGTTCGGACCGGCTATGGCGCTCAAGCCCAGTTCCAGGGTCTTGTCTTCCGACAAGTCCCAGAAGTTCTTTAAATGGCCCGTATAAAGGAATCTGTTCCCCTCATTGAAGGCGAAACTTTCACTTTCTCCTGGACCACGGGTAACCTCCACGGTTAGCTCTTGATAAAAGGACGTGTTGGGCAGGAGCCAACTCAGAGATGCTCCCTGGTCATTGAGACCTTCGTTGCCAAAAAAGTTGGTGTAGACGGCCGGAACGTCAACAAACGGAAGGGCGTGGGGGTGGATACGATTAATTTTTCCGACAGTGTTCCGAAATTTACCCACTCGGAGCTGCAGCCGATAGGGTAGCGACAGCGTTGTCAGATAGGCTTCCTCTAGTTCAAATTCAAACTCACCATCCTCGTGCGCCATGCTTACATAGATGTCAGCGCGGGCGAACGGATCAATGGCCGATCTGAACGAAGACTCCACTTCGTGTACTTCAGCATCGACATTTCTGGGACCTTGAGAGGTGTACCAGGACCGAACATCCGTAATTATGCTGATGTCGGGATTCGTCGATGGCCGGAATCGAGGCGTATTCTGCCGAGGCTGGGCAGCCGCCATTTCGCGTTCCAGAGCCTGGAGGAGCGAGTCATTTTCGGCTGTGATCTTGATTTCCTGTGCGCCTGCTTCAGCATTAAAAATCAGCAGCAGAATCAGGAGCAGGAATCGTTGACGAGGGATGGGCGTGCGTTGGATACCAGATGAGCAAATTCTGGACCCTCGGATACGATCCTTCAAGTGTAGCCGACATGTCAACATAGTCATCTCACCAGTGCACAAATCATCCGAATTCTCACTCATCGACTTACGAATTCCCCCGCTCGATGGGTGTTCCCGTCTCGTTTTGGGTGGGAATCGAGCGCCATGGAACGGCAGACACAGGGATGATTAAATTCAGCTCCAGAGCTTAAGTTGACCGGCCGGAATCGATAACACAATTCAGCCAAGATCATGAACCGATTTTACCCCCGATACATCATACCCACAATATTTATTCTGATTTTCGGTACCGGCTGTCAAGCACCCGATTCGAAAGCACCCGAGGCGCCAGAAGTGGAATTCAGCACCGAGGAGGTATCCGACTTTATGGACTCCTTCCATGCAGCGCTGGCGGCAGGGGATAGTGTGGGTGTCGTATCTATGTTCGCGGAGGAGGTAGACATCGTGGAAGGAGGCAATGTCCAGTCACGCTTGGACTATTTCTCAGGCCATTTCCGAGGTGATGCGGGCTTCCTCTCTGCTCTGGAGCGGGAAGGTCTCTCTTTCACCGCTCGCAACAGAGGAAATACCGTTGTAGTTATTTCAACTTCCCGGTTGACCGGCATGCGCGGTGATCGCAAAATCAACATGATCTCAGCTGAAACGGCGGTTCTGGGTAGACGCGACGACGGATGGATGATTATGTCGCTACACTGGTCGTCTGGCAGACGCTGAGTACACCTGCACCCCCTTTGGCGGATCGCCCTAGATGAATCGATTAATCAGGTTCTCGTATTTTTCCTGCTTTCCGCTAACCGGAAGCGGCCCATCCGATTCTGCGGCATGGTTATGAAGATCCTCGAGCGTCATCGATCCGGATTCGAACGACTTTCCTGACTCAGAATCGAATGAAGCGTATCGCTCAGAACGAAGGGACTCGATCCCGGAATTCGAGAGGATACTATCGGCTGCGATGAGGGCTCGTGCAAACAGATCCATTCCTCCGACATGCGCGTGAAAAAGATCGTCCAGATCGGTAGAATCTCGTCTCAGTTTCGCATCGAAGTTGACTCCGCCTCCCTGCAATCCGCCGGCGCGAAGGAAGACCAGCATCGCTTCGGTCACCTCGTACAGATTGTTAGGGAATTGATCGGTGTCCCAACCATTCTGGTTGTCGCCCCGATTCGCATCGATGCTTCCCAGCATTCCTGCATCAGCAGCAACCTGCAGTTCGTGCTCAAACGTGTGGCCAGAGAGCGTCGCGTGGTTAACCTCGATGTTGAGCTTGAAGTCGTCAGCCAGATCGTAGCGGTGCAGGAATCCAATGACCGTAGAGCAATCGTAGTCGTATTGATGCTTGCTCGGCTCACACGGTTTCGGCTCGATAAAAAATGTACCCTGAAATCCCTGCGACCTGGCATAGTCACGGGAGAGGTGTAGAAACCGGGCCAGATGCTCCTGCTCTCGCTTCATATCTGTATTCAGGAGGGACATGTAGCCCTCTCGTCCTCCCCAGAACACATAATTTTCTCCACCCAGCTTGATCGTGGCATCGAGAGCATGTTTCACCTGTGCTGCCGCGTAGGCAACGACTTCGAAGTCAGGATTGGTAGCCGCTCCGCTCATGTATCGCGGATTGCTGAACAGATTCGCCGTGCCCCAGAGGACCTTGATCCCCGTGGCCGTCATCTTTTCCAACGCGTAATCGGTGATAAGCTCCAGGCGGCGCTCCGATTCCGAGAGGGATTCAGCCTCATCAATCAGGTCGTAGTCATGGAAGCAGAAATACTCAAGCCCCAGCTTGCCCATCATTTCGAAGGCGGAATCCATCTTTTCGCGAGCGCGATCGAGCGGATCAGAGGCCAATGCCCAGGGAAATACGCGAGTGCCACTTCCAAAGGGATCCATCCCCGTATTACCGAAGGAATGCCAGAAGGCACACGCAAATTTGAAGTGATCGCGCAACGCTTTCCCGGCCACAACGCGGCCCGGATCGTAAAAACGAAAGGCGAGGGGAGTGTCTGAATCTGGGCCCTCGTATCGGATGGGACCAATTCCCTCAAAGTATTTCCGGTTGGTCGTCATGGTTAGTCAGCAGCTTTATAAATTCTGTTTCCAGCTCTCATAGATCTCGCCGTATCGATTGACGAGATCAGGTGTTGGTTCGATCTCTTCAATTAGTTCAAGGGAATCGAAGGCCTGATCGGTGTCGGCATAATATCCTGCACCGAGCGCGGCGCCTCGCGCCGCGCCTTCTGCGCCGTCAGTATCGTAAATCTGAAGTACGGTTTGGGTAACGTTCGCAAATATCTCTTGAAAGGATTTACTCAAGAACAGGTTTGCCCGGCCCGCTTTAATGGTATTGCAGGGGACACCCATGTCGGTCAGAATATCGAAGCCCAAATTTAGCGCAAACACAATTCCTTCTTTCCCGGCCCGGATGAGGTGCGATGGCCCGTGGATGTTGAAATCAAGATTTCGAAGATCAGCACCTGCGAGCCGGCCTTCGAGAATTCTTTCGGCCCCGTTTCCGAATGGATAAAACAGGAGTCCTTCAGATCCGACAGGTGCCTGCTCGGCCAGGAGGTTCATATCCTCGAAGGATAGGTCGGCAGCCGAAACAGATAGCATGCGTCTCAGCCAGCTGTACATCGAACCGGCGCCGTTCACGCAGATCAGGATGCCATTTCGCTCTTTGCCCGGAGTATCATTCACGTGCAAAAACGTGTTGATACGTGATCGCTCGTCCCGACTTTGCTGGTCGGTCACAGCGTAGATGACACCCGATGTCCCTGCAGTCGCGGCCACCTGGCCGGGATCGAGCACACCCAGTGAAAACGCATTATTGGGCTGATCTCCAGCACGGTAGGTGATCTTCGTGCCCCGACTCAGTCCTAATTCTTCAGCTACCGAGTCAGATACACTCACCTGTTCTCCAATGGACGGAACGACTTCGGGAATGATTGAACTGTCAAAGCCAAAGTGATCCATCACCTCTTTGGACACCCGTCTCCCGTGAAAATCCCAGAACATGCCTTCTGAAAGACCGCCGAGGGTGGTCGTAATCTCACCGCTCAGTTTCATGGCGAGGTAGTCACCTGGCAGCATGAATTTGTGGATCCGATCATAGGTGTCAGGCTCGTGAGCCTTAACCCATCCCAGCTTGGAAGCCGTAAAATTACCGGGAGAATTGAGAATGGTGTCTAAGCACTTCGCATGTCCTATGGCTTCAAAAGCTCGCTCGCCAGTCTCGACCGCTCTACTGTCACACCAGATAATCGAGTCGCGAAGCAGCTGATGATCTTCGTCTACCAGGACCAGCCCGTGCATCTGATAGGCGATGCCAATCCCTGCAATCAGACGGAGGTCGATGTCCGTGCGACTTCGTAGATCGGCTAATCCCACTTTGAAGCAGTCCCACCATATTTCTGGGTGTTGCTCGGCCCAGCCAGGCTGCAGTGAGTCTATTGAGAGCTCTGATTGCGGGTGCGTAGCATGGCCGATGGTTGTGCCTGACTCCGCATCGAAGACGGTGGTCTTCACCGAAGAGCTGCCCACATCAATTCCGAGAAAGTATCTGCCCATGGTCAACGTCTCACGTATCCGTCTACTACGTCCTGATCATACCGCTCCAGCGTTCTGGCGTGCCACGCTAGGTTGATCACCCAGATGGGATCAGGATGGGTGGATTCCCAGGCCTCAAGCGACTGGCGTAGCGTCGCCAGGATTTCTGGCTGGTCTCCAGACAAATCGTTGCTCTCGGAGATGTCATCAGCAAGATTAAACAGCCAATGTTCCTGTAGAGGTGTGCGGACCAGCTTCCAGTCGCCCGCGCGTACGGCGGCTCCCCACTGCATTTTCCAAAAGAGGGTGTCATGAGGAACAGCAGCTGACTCGTCCGTGAGGAAGGGTAATAGATTCACGCCATCATAGTCCCTATCGCCGGGAAGGTCGACTCCTGCAGCAGCCAGAAAGGTCGGAAGCACGTCCAGAGTTGAGACCATCTCGTCAACCACCGTTCCGGCCGGAAGAGTATCCTTCCAGGACATGAGGAATGCGACCCTGTTTCCACCCTCGAGCGCAGTGCCCTTGGCTCCGCGAAGAGGTGCGTTCAAAGAGCCGTTAAAGGGCATTGCTCCACCATTGTCGTTTGCGAAGAAGACCAGCGTGTTTTCAGCGAGTCCAAATGCCTCCAGAGTCGCCATGACTTTACCGATGTTATCATCAAGAGATCGCGTCATAGAGGCATATTTCGCACGTACCGTCGTACGAAACCTGCCTTGATCCTCTTCCAGGTACTCAGGATGAGCTTGCATGGGCGTATGCGGGGCGTTAAACGATAGAAACAGGAAAAACGGCTCTTTTCGGTGCCTTGCGATGAAATCCACCGCCTGATCTCCAAATTCATCAGTCAGATAGTCCAGCGAATCGGGATCGACAAGTGTCATACCGTTTTCAATCGTCGAATTTCGACCTGTGAAATAGGGGCCACTTCCTTTGCGCATGCCAAAAAACTCATCAAAGCCCCGCCGCGTAGGGTGAAAGTGATCTTCAAGACCCAGATGCCATTTTCCCACCAGTCCGGTCGCGTATCCCGCCTCAGACAGGAGGTCGGCGATGGTCCGTTCGCTCAATGGCAATCCTCGTGCAGAATCTGGGACATTCGGGTCTCTTAGTCCAGGAAGGTTCAGCTCGTGTCCAAAACGTTGCTGATAGCGTCCAGTCAACATTCCTGCTCTGGAAGGTGAACAAACGGAGGCCGTTACGTACCCACTGGAGAACCGAATTCCCGATTCAGCCAGATCGTCAAGATGGGGGGTCCGAATAAGAGTGCTGCCCTGAAAACCAAAATCAGCATAGCCCGCATCGTCCGAGAATAGAATGATCAGATTCGGCCGGGGCGCTGGGGAACTGCATGACAATGATGTCAGCACAATCGTCAAAATCAGGAGGAAAGGTCTCAAGATGTAATTGTGTGTGTGGTGCGATCGCAATTCAAGACGAATGTTCACTGTTTCTGCCTTTGCAATCAACTGTTTCTGACAGAAATTATACCAATTGAACGTCATTCTTGACATAAATCTACGCTTTCATGCGAAACGTCCCAGGTTTTCTGCTCATTTCACTGCTGTTCACGGGCTCGGTTACGGGACAAGATCTCCTCAGCAAATCGGTCCAACATATTGATGCCTCAGGAGAGGAATTTGTCTATTACAGTCTGTCAGAGGGGCGTCTCTCGACCGAGTTGGAGGCCAACTTCGGTGCATGGGATATCGCATTCCAGGGTACGAGCATCAAGGTCAACGGATCATCGCAGATACTCGACGTCGGGTTTGATCTGGTCGAGGAAGCGCCCGAAGAGGGCTATGCCACGGAAGACGACGGAACGTCAGAGATTCCCTCAGACGCCGAGTCGCGTTGGTTCAACTACAATTTTGATACCCACGTAATCACAGCAGTGGCCGATAAGACCATCGTGCTGAAGACGAAGACGGGGGAGTACGCGAAGGTCAAGATCACCGACTACTACAAAACCGTATTCGGCTCCGACCCGGTACCGAGATCTTATTCCTTCCGCTACGTGCTGGGAGCGGAAGGGTCCAGGCAACTGAACTGAATCACTCGTATCTGAGTGCGTTAGCCGGATTCATCATGGCCGCGGCCCACGCTTGTGATAGAACCGTTGCAATGGCTATCGCGAATGCAATTGATGAGGCGGCAAGTAGCAAGAGCGGATCGACCTCTACGTGGTAAGCAAAGCTGTCAAGCCACCTCGAAGATGCAATCCAGGCGAGCGGCCAGGCGATGAAATTGGCGAGGAGCACCCAGCGTGCAAAATCGAAGACCAGCAGGCGCATCACCGAACGAGAGGACGCACCGAGGACCTTTCGGACGCCTATTTCCTTAATGCGCTGCTGCGTCGAGTAGCTCGCGAGGCCGAAGAGGCCCAGGCAGGCAATCATGATCGCCAGCGTCGAGAAAATGTTGACGATAGTACCAGTTGTCTGATCTCGTTCATAGATCTGCTGGAATTCCTCGTCCAGAAACGAATAGCTGAAGGGATAGTCCGGGTACACGGCTAACCACGCCTCTTCGGCCGCAACAAGCGCGTCGGAGACCCGGCCGGAGTTGATTCTCGCAACCACTGTCCCGCCCTGGTTTTGAGGAAGAGGTTGGATAATCAGGGGCTCGACATTCTGATGGATACCTGCAAAGTTGAAATCCTTCACCACTCCGAGTACACGGGAGCCCACCGAGTCCTGAGCTCCAAAGAAAATTCTTCGTTCAAGTGGATTATCCCAGCCAAGTTGCTCAACGGCCGTTTCGTTGATCAATACCGCACCATTTTGGTCGGCAGGACGATCTCGATCAAAATTACGTCCCTCCGCAATTTCAATTCCCAGTGTTGGGAGGGTCTCCGGAGCCACATTCATCTGGCTCCATATCCATATGTCATCATCCGATGCGCCTTCGGGTCGGAGGCCGGTTCGGCCGAATGTTCTCCCAGGTACGTTTCCCGAAGGGGAAATTGACACGAATGCAGAGTGCTTCTCCAACTCCTCTCGAAAAAGGCTCTGATTTTGCCCCATGCTGCTATCCACCATGTCAAAAAGAAGAACCTGCTCTCGATCGTAGCCCATATCTCGGGTTTGAATGAACTTCAATTGTTTCTGCACCATCCCCGTCGTTCCGATGAGGGCAATAGATAGGGCAAATTGAAAGACGACCAATCCTACCCGAACACGCCGTCCACTCTTGCTCGCTTTGAAGGAGCCCTTCAGGACTGTGATGGGCTTGAAACGGGATAGCGTGAACGCGGGGTACAATCCAGCTAAAAAACCAACAACGAGAACGAGAATAGCTCCAAAGCCGGCCAGTAGGGGAAGATTCGTCCCCGTGAAGGCCAACTCGGTACCCGCAATGTTATTCAGCACCGGCAATGAAATCCAGGCGAGGACAACGGCAATGACTAGCGCGGAAAAGGCGGTCAACACGGATTCACTCAGAAACTGCTTGACCAGTTGACCCTGGGTCGATCCCACCACCTTTCTCATTCCTACCTCACGAGCTCGATCCGTGCTCCGCGCGGTCGACAGATTCAGGTAGTTGACCACGGCGATCAACAGAATTAGGAGCGCGATCGCGGCGAAAATGTAGACCGTACCCTGATCACCTTTGTTCTGAACCGGGTCAAAGATGACGTCTGTTGAAGAGAGGTGAATGTCCGCGAGGGGTTGGAGAGTAATCTCGAAGTTTTCTGGAACGCCATTATCCCGTGTGAACTGTGTAATCTTTTCATCGAATCCCTCGGAGGAAATGCCCGAAACGAATCGCGCATACGTTGGCATGGCTACCATGCGCCAACTGTCTACCCAGATTGGATTGGTTGAGCCTTCGGGCTGCCCCGCTCTCGCTATAGATGCTACCGTTTCGAGCGATCCGAGCGCATCGAAAGTGAGATGAGTATTCGCCGGCAGGTCCTTCAACACTCCGGTGATGGTAAAATCCGCACCGGTTCCATCCTGAACTATCTGTCCCATGGGGTCGTCATCGCCAAACAGATTCCGCGCCAGCGATTCGGTTAGAATCAGACTGAACGGCTCCTGGAGGGCCATTTGGGGATCTCCAGAGATCAGTGGATAGTCGAAAAATTTGAAGAAATTGGGATCGGCTGAGCGAAGCTCTTCCGCGTAGATGGGTGTTTCATCGCCACGCCTGAGCAGTGTCTGTCCGCCGAAGGTGAGCCGCAGAGCCGCGTCAATCTCGGGAAATGCGTCTGCCAGATTGGCACCGACTGCAGGCTGTGTGATTCCTACGCGCTGGTTGTTGGTGCCAAGAGCCTTGTCAATCGTCAGAACCCGGTAGACGTTTTCTGATTGAGAGTGCATTCCTTCGTAGGAGACTTCCTCCTGGATGAAGAGCAGTATTAGAATACACGCGGCCATCCCCGCAGCGAGGCCGGCAATGTTGATGAACGCAAAGGTCGGTTGGCGGCGAATATTGCGCCAGAAGATCTTGATGTGGTTTGAAAGCATAGGGGCACTCGTAGGAACGGAGCTTTTTCAGTAAAACGTCCGGGCCCGTACGAAATTGCTGAGGTGGAGATGCGCGGGGCTTGAATAATTCGATTACGCGAGGTCTGTCAATGTCCCATGAGCGCCTTGATCTCGGAGTCATCACCATTCATCTCCCAGTTGATCAGAGAGACTGGGATGATTCCCGCACTGTTCAGGTCATCCATGAACTGGTAGAGTGTAAAGTCATCGCCCAGTTGGCGAGCGCGTTCAGCCAGAAGTTTTTCAACCTCAATTTTTCCAATCACGTAGCTCGTGCCGTACGCGGGCTGGCGGAGATAAAAGTGTTGCTCATGTTGAATGGTTGACCCATCCCATGGCAGGTAGCCTCGGGGCGTCCACTTGTCGGCAAACCTGGCTGCCTCTTCCAGAGTCATCATGTTGGCGTGTTGGTACAATCCACCCAGCGCTCGCGCAGCGCGTTGTGCCAGCAGGATCCAGACCAGTTCTCGGCCCTGCGGGCGATCGTCAAATAGTCCGGCATGCATCATCATTTCTTCCATCCCTGTCGCCATGCCTTCGGCGCGTCCATCATAGATATTATACCAGGACGGTGTGTTCCGAATGAGTGAGGAGTGGGGTTCATCCCGCATACGCGCCAGGTCGATCCAGTGGTACTGATGGGTTCGCATCGCGATTTCATCCCGGTACCCGATTTCAGAAAAGAATCCGCGCAGGCCATCCTCTCCGGGAGGTGTGAAGCTGCCGATTCGGTTCCGGAGCGCCTGCTCCATGTAGTCCTTCAGGGGCACGATTTCTTCCTCCTCGAGGAAGTCCATGTACTGATCGACGGCCGCGTTCAAGCGACGATCGTAATCGTCGGCGTTTGCTATGCGGTCTAGCTCGGGGAGGGCTCGATTTCGGTTTTCTTCCAGGCGAAGCGCGCTGTGCGCCCGAGCCAGTTCCCGCTTGACGAGGAGTACTTCTTCTTCCCAGGTCAGGGGGATGTAGTGAATATTTCTGAGCGCCCACGTAATATTGTCCTTTCCGACACCTGAAGGGCCGTTTTTGGAGGGTGCTTCCGTTTCGAGCCAGTCGGCGAAGTCCTCACTCGCCGCGCTTGCCTCCCTCGCTGCTTGTGCGATACCCGGCCTTTCGCCATTCATGCGTTCGGCGTAGTCATTCAGCGCACCAGATTGCTCCCGGATACTCACGATACCCTTGAGCCAGAGCTCTTGGGCGTTCCCGGTCAGAAAGCCATGTGCGGCTGCATACAGATCTGGCATCATTTTCAGGCCCGCCTCGATGTGCTCGGTGTCTTCATCCGAGAGTGGATAATCATAGTAGTAGACCTCCAGCGAGCCCTCGATCATAGGGCCCTCTCGAGAGGGGACATCGGTGGGGCTCGGGTAGAAGTAGGTGTAGTAGGCAGGATCCCGCTCCCAGGGTCTCAGCACTTCATGATCAAACTGAAGGCCGTTCAGTTCTGCGCGCACGAGATGCCAGTCGACCTGCTCAGACACAGGCCAGGACTCGATGTCGAACGACTCATGTGCCGCTTTCCAGGCACTCAAATCATTCCACTGCCGAGCAATCGCTTCTGGACTGAAGTCAGGTACCCCATCCACTTCGGCTGGCGCTCGAAACTGCCGCCAGGCCTCGAAAAACGACGTCAGGTCCTCGTACGTGTCGGTTGGAAGGTCGAGCTGCTGGGTGGTGGGCGCGCAGCCGACGAGCAGGACGAGCGTGAAACAAAAAGTTGAGATTAATTGGCGGGCTTTCATGGTGGGTCTCTATTGATCACTCGCCCGGTCTTCGGCGAGCGTGTAAGTGCGAAGTTTATGAGCGAGCTCAAGTGAGCGTTTGATCCGCGTTTCCTCTCTCTTGGCGGTCGTGACGTAAGTGCAGAGGGAGCGCTGCTTTCCAGGTGTGAAGGCGTAAAATCGGTCGGCGGCCTCCTTGTCCTGGTCCAGTGTGGTTACGAATTCCTCCGGCATGTCGACCTGGTTCGGGTTTGGATCGGAGATGAGACTGGCAAAAACGATGTCTCCCTCCTTGGCGCCAACGTCTCTGAGGATGTGCATCCCGAGTACCAGGTAAAACTCTCCATCTTTTGAAGAATGTATTGCGCGGTTGATTTCCTTGCCATTCAGCGTGGCGATCACCCGGCGCGTTCCACTTGCCATCAAGGCATCCGTAATCTCTGTCGGAACGGGCATGTGATGAAAGATCAACACGCCTTGCCCCCTCAAAATCGGAGACGCGAAGTCAAATCGTAGCTCGGACGTCATCGTCACCCATCTCCCAGCAACGAGTCCAGTTGATCGGCCAGGCGCACTCCGGCCTGTTTGATGCGCCGTTCAATGGTTCTGATGTGGCGATCGTAGTACTGCTGCCCAATCTCGCCATTACCCACCTTGTAAGCACTCGAAACGACAATGCTGAACGATTCTTCCGTCCAGCGAGCCGGCTCGTTTGAAGCCCAGTCGCTCCGCTCTTCATCCGTTATCTGGAAATAAAGCAGTGATGCGTAATCTATCCAGTCTCTGCCAGTGTGCGACAACAGGCCATAATCCCATGTTGCGTGCAGATTAGTATCCCGGCCAAACAAGACCAGTCGCGTATCGTTGCCGCCGCGATCATCCGCGTATCCTGCGTGGAGAGGTTGATGAATGTCGCCAATGAAGTGTGAAAGGAATTTCAGCGCATCCAGACGGGCGCTTGCCGATTGGGTTCGATCCGCGAGTACGCCTCTCGACTCGATGATCCCCTCCACCACACAGAAGGTCTCTCCACAATCTCGCTCCAGGTCAAACGACATCACTCCGCGGGGGAGATTGACGTAGTGGGCCGTTCGCCAGGAATCATAGCGCTCATCCCGGCCGCGAACGTCGTCCGCCCAAAGGCAGCTTTCCATAAATCTTTCGTACCCCTTGTCACTCTCCAGCATATCGGAGATCTCTGATCGAGAATCGTCGTCCATTTCCCACCAGGCGATTACGCACACCATCTTGTGGGCATCCCATCCCCAGACCAGATCGGGTTTGGCGTTTGGCGTAGGCGATAGTAGCAGCAGGGCCAGTAGGAACATGGAATTGGCGGTTTGATCAATCGTTCAACCAATCTAGCAATAATGGGCAGGGGCGACAACTGGGCGTTCGTGCAATTCGACGAACGCCAATCAGGCATCGAACCGGGATATTATATAGTTTCGCGTGTCTTCTGAACCGATTCGATCATCCCGGCTGACATTGGAATCTGAAACCCTCATTCTCACAATAGCGTTCTTCACCATCGCATTCGTGTATTCCTCCGTTGGACTGGGTGGAGGATCATCTTACACGGCATTGATGAGCATCCTGGGGATCGGGCATGTGTTGATTCCTACAATTTCCCTTTCGCTGAATACCATCGTGGCGTCTCTGGCTTCGTGGCAGTATGCCCGAAATGGGCACTTCAAATTCTCGGTTCTGTGGCCATTTCTCGTTTCGTCGATCCCGATGGCGTTCTTGGGAGGGCGATTGGAGCTTGGAGAGACTGTATTTCAAATCCTGTTGCTGATTTCGTTGGTCGCTGTGGCCGTCAGAATCTATTTTTGGCGCGATCCCGCATTCAAGGCTGAGCGATCGCAGGCCATTCAGCTAATCCTGTCACTGTGCATCGGAGCTGTACTGGGCTTCATCGCCGGGACGGTCGGAATTGGAGGGGGAATTTATCTGGTGCCGATCATTCTGATCCTGGGAATCGCGGAGACCAAAGAAGCGGCCGCTGCGGGCGCGGTGTTTATCGTCGTCAATTCTGTGGTTGGGCTCGCGGCTCGCGTCGGAGTAGAGGACATCCCGTGGGAGATGGTATGGCCGCTCGCCATAGCTGTCCTGGTGGGTGGGTTGTTGGGCTCCCGGCTCGGAGCGGGAAAGTGGAAGCCGCGCACACTTCAGAAAATTCTAGGATCGATTATTCTTCTGGCAATCGTCCTGCTTATCAACAAGCTCGCGTTTTGACGCTGGGAAGGTCTAAATGTCGCCTGAGTGGAGAGCTTTCACGGCGTAGTCCACGGCGCGCGCGGTGAGCGCCATATACGTGATCGACGGATTCTGAACGGCCGTCGAGGTCATGCACGCTCCGTCCGTGACGAACAGATTAGGCACATCGTGAGCCTGGTTGAAAGCATTCAGAACCGAAGTGCGAGGATCCCGCCCCATTCTGGCGGTCCCCATCTCGTGAATTGCGAGTCCCGGACGATTGAATTCCAGATTGTCCGTCACTTCAATGTCTCTGAATCCGCAGGAGTCCATCATTTCCTGCGCAGATTCGGCCATATCTTTTCTCATTGCGAACTCGTTTTCACCCCAATCGGCGCTGACAATGAGCTGAGGAATGCCCCATTGATCAGTTTCGTCCGCGGAGAGTCGACAATGATTTTCGTATCGGGGGAGCGTCTCACCGAAGCCCCACAGTTGCATCTCCCATGGACCTGGCTCTCGAAGGCTGTCCTTGAGCGCAGCACCGATGCCGGCTTGTGCGCCTCCCCGGGTGGGTCCCAGGCGCCAGGTTGAACCCTGATACGCAAATCCGCGGACGTAGTCCGAGCGATGCGTAGCGGAATTCAGATTTCGGAATCGAGGGATATAGATGCCATTCGGTCGGGACCCCACGTAGTAGCGGTCATTGAAATCGTCCGAGAATCCTTTCGCATCGATTCCCATGTGGTGGTCGCTCAGGTAGTGTCCCAGGACGCCGCTGCTGTTGGCAATTCCGTCAGGAAATCGGGAGTTCTTGGAGTTGAGCATTATCTGGGTGGTGCCCAGCGTGGAGGCGCACATGAAGATCACTTTTGCATAATACTCTGTCATTTCCTGCGTGAGGCTATCGATCACCCGTACACCCCTCGCTCGGTCGTTCTCGGCATCGTAGATGATGCTATGCACAATGGAGTTCGCCTGCAGGGTCATGTTTCCCGTTGCCGCGGCGGCCGGTAGGGAGACGGAAACCGCCGAGAAAAATGATCGAGTCGAGCAGCCACGCTCACATTCTCCGCAATAATGACACGGTGCACGTCCGTTGAGCTCTTCGGTCAGGACCGCACACCGTCCGATAGTCATCAATCTATCGGGAAAAGAGGCATTAATACTGCGCTTGGCGTGTTTCTCTACGGCCGTCATCTCCATGGGCTCCAAGAACTTACCATCGGGAAGCTGCGGCAAGCCTTCGACCTGGCCAGAAACTCCGACAAATGATTCCACATAGTCGTACCAGGGTTCGATGTCTGAATAACGGATGGGCCAATCTGCACCGTGACCGTCGCGAAGGTTGGCCTCGAAATCCATTTCGCTCCATCGATAGGTCTGGCGAGCCCACATCAGCGACCTTCCTCCGACCTGATTGGCGCGAATCCAGGCGTACGGTTTTTCTTGGATATAGGGTTGTTCGCTGTCCTTTACGAACAGATGTTTGGTGGCCTCATCGAACAGATAGACGTCACTCTGAATTCGGTAGTCATCCTTCTGCTCCTGGAGCGGTACACGGCCATGACGGGGGAGTTCGAACGCAGCCTTATGCTCCGTGACAAAGCTGGTGCCGTGTTCAAACGCCACGCCTCGGTCAAGAACCAGCGTTTTCAAGCCCTTTTCGCAAAGTTCTTTCGCGGCCATGCCTCCGGACATTCCGGAGCCAACAACGATGGCATCAAATTCCTGGCGGGTGTGAATATTCATTTTTTGCGGCTGGAGCTTGTTAGTCCGACCAGGCTCGTTCAACATCGGAACGAGGGACATCCATCCGTGCGGGCCCGAATGGCTGCATACGAAGTTCTTCCTTCATACCGATTTCCGATGTGTAGTACCCCGACACAACCAGTTCCTTGAGCTGGCGGTGAAACGACAGCTCATTAAAGGATCCGGCAACAGGCGGGGTGTAGTCATCGGCATAAGCGGCGGTATCCAGATTGATTAACGACTCGAAAAATTCCTCATCCGATCGATTGGTGAGATCAAATGCAGCGTCGAAGGCCGAAAGCATTGAATGAAATTTCATTGCTTCGGATCTGGGATAGTATTCGGCGAGCAACTCGTCGATGAACCGATCTACGCCAGCTGCGCGGGCCCCGGGCGTATCCGTATCAGGAATGATCAAGTTGGCCAGTCTTCCAATCAGCTGGAACTGTCCTGGCGATAAAAATCTTGGAGCGAAGTCCTCAGCAGAAGGTGCTGTGCATCCCGAGAGCAGTGCAGACAGGGTAGGCGCTGATATTGCACCGCCCAGAATGAGGGTGATACGCGAAATGGCGGCGCGACGATGCATGGAAACTCGGATTCGTTGGGTACAGAAAGTAGCGCGAGCGAATCATCATCCACAAGCAGCGCCCCTATTTCTTACGGGTTACGAATTTGTATCCCACGAAACTGATCAAGGCGCCGATCGCGAGAAGCGGAATCCACCCCAGGAACTGAAGTAAAAAGAGCAGCAGACCTGCTGACACCGCGCCCTGGGCCCAGCCTATGACCTGACCTTTCGTCTGGGCCCGTTTAACTTGCTCCTTCGTGTAAATGGCTGTTTCGTACTCTGAGGGCATATTTTTATCCGGTGAATCGAAGACTTACAGCCATCAATACGTACAATACTCGCGCAGGTTACTTGAAACCACTCCCGCGGCGATGCTATCCGGCCTGGCTATCCGACTATGCTATCCAATGCCGGTTGCTGGGGCTACGTCTAGGACCAGGCTGCGAGTAGAGCTCCCATAGCCACAAGAGTCACCAGATTGTAGAGTGAGTTCAAAATCCAGACGGTCATGTTCTGACCTTCGAAAGCCACACTCTGCCATCCAATGGTGAGGACAAATCCCAACCAGATCCAAAACCCAGTTTCGATTCCGGCCATTGCTCCATCCACACCGAAGTATTCAAAGGCAGCCAGGAAATGAACCATCACGTAGGCCATCACCAGTGCAAAAACGAATGTGACCCCATATGACTTCATCGGATTAAATCCGGCTTTCAATTCCTCCTCGGTTTTTCCCATCAGGTCCATCCACTTCTTTCCGAACAGGGGACCGTACCAGAGAGCGCCGACGATCATGGGAATAAATCCTGCGACTAAAACCGCCCAATAATTTATATCAGGAGACATGATTGGTGCCAGGGTTTGCTTAGAGTTAAGGGATAATCGCGGATAGAAGGCAAATCCGCAACAGGTCGACCAAATCACGCTTCAGGCATTGCTCCGTAGTGATCGACGATGCGCTTGTTGAAATCCTCCTCGCCCAGGCCGGAAACGGCGCCCTTACAGAGACTCTTGACATGGCTCGGAAAATCGGCTCGCTGGATCCAGCGCAGATAATCTGGATCCCGTTGGCCAACTTCGAGGATGGGACGACCATTGTATTTGCCGAATCCGAATACCACTTCACCGGCCGACCAGATAAACTGGTGGGATGGACCGATCCAGCTTTCCTTCTCCGGATTGGTGAGCAGTGCCAGGTCCTCCCAGGAAGATTCCTGGAGATTGAATGTCTCTCGTATGCCTCTGAGTACGTCGACGGCCGCCTGGACATCAGCTTCCGCGGAGTGGGCGTTTTCCAGCTCCTTGCCTACAAATCTGCGGTATGCGTCGGACAGGCTGCGAGGCTCTAATGATTGCCAGATACGCAGTGGATCAACGACCAGCCGGGATATCAGGTCGATCTTTCGGCCAATCCTCTCAAATTCCTTTTCTACGCAGCGGATGTCAAACCGAACGTTGTAGCCCACAATGACTTCGGCCCTCGCAAGAAAAGCTTCCACCTCATCAGCCTTTTCCGAAAAAGATGGCTTGCTGGCCACATCGTCCATGCTGATGCCGTGGACCGCCTCTGCGCCCTTTGATATAGGTATCTCGGGCTTGAAGAGCTGGAGGTACGATTCCTCGCGGCCTGCATCGTAAAGGCACATGGACAGCTCGATGATCTGGTCTGTATCGGGATTTTTACCAGTAGTTTCTACATCGAACGCGATCATGATCTTGCTCATAGCACAGGGGTTGGGTTGACTGTTATCTTGATGCCACAAAGATAGGGTTCAGGCTATGACATCCTGGTGTCATACGCATGGAATTACTTTGCGAATGCAACCTATCCATGTCAACCCACAAAGACAAAACGCCGATCAGGAATCCGACCTCATATTTTCACAAGCAGATTATTGAAGCCCTGGATCTGTGTCCAGACCCGGCCGATCTGAAGATTGTGATTGTGCCCAGTACTCAGGCCGCGCTCGCTGTTCGCGCAGCCGTTGCCAGGCTCGGGCAAGGACTCGTCAATATTGAAGCGTTGACCCCATCCGGTCTGTCGCTCCACATATGGAAATCCCTTTTTCCCGCTGACACGAATCGTCTTGTCAGCCGGGGAAAGCTTGAGCTCGTAATGGGTGCGCACCTCCTGACGCTGCCGTCAGAGGACGCGGGCCTTTTTACCGGCTCTGTGCCCTCAACCGTTCGAGCCATCATTGCGGATCGACAGGAGGGCCGTGATGCTTCCTGGGCAAACGCCACGGCTACTACGAATTCCCAAAAGGTATTTGCGTCTCTTTTCGAAGCGTATGAGTCCTATTTATTTGAGGGGGGACTCCTTGATGAGGTGGAGGTGCAGCGCCGCGCCATGGAAGGTGTGAGCCAATTCGGCGAGGAACGGCATGTGGGCGTGCTGGCCGTGTGTCAGGAAGTGGAGCTGAATCCATCGCAGGAGACCATGGTCGGACTGCTGGCTTCTCACTCGCACGTCTCGCGCGTTATTGGGTTACCTACGGATGAGTGGCCTCAGACCTGTGCGGCGAAGGTTCTCGGTCATTGGGATCGATCTGATCTTTCTGGGATTCGGGATGACGACGCCCCGGTGCGGCTTCTTTCCTCAGGTACTCGAAGAGAGGAGATATTTTCTGTTCTCGCCGATGTGATCGAGTCGGGGCACCCCTTCGACGATGTCGAGATAGCATTCACAGATCAGTCACTCTATGAAACCGGTATTAGAGCGGCATGTGATCGATTTAACATTCCAAGAGCCTCAAGTACATGGGAAGATTCGCCTGAAAGAAGGATGACCCAACTTCTACGGCAGTACTGCCGATGGATAGCAAGTGGCTTCCAAACAGAATTTCTATCGCATCTGGTGAGATCCGGACTGATTGATGTCACCGATTTAAAAGTGGATGTATTTGAACTGGCTACGATCCTGGATTCGTTTCCACTTGGACCAGGGAAAATCAACAGCGGCGATGTGCAGACTTCATTGAGGGTGAAGGCGAGATCACGGCGCTTTTCGAAGCAAACCACTGAGGCATTGATTGCCTTTTTGTCTGCCATGGAAGAGTACATCCCGACCCGCCGCATTCGACCGTCAGCATTCATCTCTCTCTTCAGAAACCTCGTCATGGACCGGTTTCAGGGCGGCGTCGAGGAGGACGCGCCGGCTGAGCTTGAGCGAAAACTGCTGAACCGGTATGAAGATCGAAGTCTGGCTGAGGTTTCTGCACCCTGGCTGGCCACACACATCATGGCCTCGATTGATAACGACCGTTCGGCGGGCGTGAAGCACCGTCACGGGCTCCAATTTGTGCCATTGGAGTACGCAGGATATGGCTCTCGGTCGCGTCTATATGTCCTTGGTTTGGATGACCAGGCTGCTCGGGGCACAGCCACTGTCGTTTCGGATCATATCGTGGGACTCGAAGAGCTGGGAGACGCTTCGTTTGCCACACCAATTTCAACCCGAAAGTGGATTGGAGAGCTTTATTCTCGATTCGGATCGGGCCTTACCCTCTCCGTGGCTGCATACGACGTACAAGGTGGTCGTCCCTTGTTTCCCAGCTCGGCCCTGCTTGAGTTCACTGGAATTGACCGTATCCACCCAGTAGAACGAGCGACCTACCTCGATGCCAGTGATAGATACCGAGGTACGAGAGACCCGGAAATGCTCCTCCACTTCTCTGGATTGAGACGGGGATTTGAAGCAATCAACGCACGTAAGTCGGCCTCGTGGACGAGCTATGATGGTCGGGTGGTCCCCAAGGATGATCCGGTCAATCTGCGATGTTCTCCTTCACGGTTGGAGGTGCTGGCGAGATGTCCGTTCAGGTATTTTCTGTCCGAGGTACTCGGGATCGCTGCCAGTCAGGATCCAGAGGGCGACTGGATTGATAAGGGGGAAGAGGGGAATCTGCTCCACTCCTTATTCGAGCGACACACGCGACTGAGAATTCGAGGAGAGGCTGGCCTGGAGCCTGAAGATGAACAGAGTCTTCTCGACTTGCTGGAGAAGAATCTCGAGGAGCAGGCCCTCTTTGCGACAGCTGTTCCTGCGATGCTTGTACAGCAAAAAACGCATGAGTTATCCTCAGCGGTGGTGCAGTATTTCAGACGCGAGAGAGAACTCAGTGGAGAAAGAAAACCAATTGCCGCAGAGTATGCGTTTGGAGATCATGAAGGTGCCGATGCCGAGCCCGTCGTGTTTGATCTTGAACAGGGTCGCGTTGAGATGACGGGACGAATCGATCGGATTGACGAGCTCAGCGATGGCCGACTCATAATTGTGGACTACAAAAGCGGTAGCTACAAGGGGTATGCTGCAAAGGATTTGCTGAAGCTCACGGACAAGTTACAGTGGGCACTCTATTCTCATGCCGCGTCCGAAAAACTGGGCAGGTCGGTTGATTCTGCTGAGTATTTCTTCGCCTCCAGAAGAGGAGCAGGAATGGTAATGAGCGCACGTGTGCCAGCGCGAGAGGAGGTAGAAGGAGTACTGGGCACTCTGATCGCCAGAATGGAGAAGGGAGCCTTCATACAGGCGGCAGAAAAGGAAGGGGCGTGTACGTGGTGTGATTTCAAAGATGTGTGTGGAGAACGAGCGGGACGCAAAGAAGAATTGAGTCGAAAATTCCAGGCACCCGACGATGATCTTTCCGCTCCATTCGAAACCTGGCCCTATCGCCAACGAATAGGGTCGGCATCATGACGACGATTCCAACAGAGCGAGTGACATTGGTTGAGGACGAGCCGAGGCGTCGGGTCATCCGTGGACGCCGCAACCTGTCCATTCCCGTCCGAGTGGACGAAGATTTTCAACCGAACCTGAACATTATTGTCAGCGCTGGAGCCGGTTCGGGTAAAACCTCCGTCTTGATCGAGCGGATGATCGCGCTGGTACGCATGGGGACCAAATCGCAAGAAATTGTAGCCATCACGTTCACAAAGAAGGCGGCGGGAGAGCTCCAGGAGAGATACTTCTCAGGCTTATTGAATGCGAAGAGGGAGGTCAGTCGTCAGGTCGAGCAATCCATCGGATCTCGGAAGGAAGAATGGAGGACAGAGCTATCAAACATAGAATCAGCACTGATGACGGCTGAAGAGGTGTTTATCGGCACCATTCATTCGTTTTGCGCCCAACTTCTACGGCAGAGAGCGTTTCTCGCGGGAATTCCTCCTGATTTTCGGCAGATAGATGAAGTGGAGGAAGAAAAGCTTAGAAAATCGTTCTGGTACGACTGTCTGGATGCTGGATCACGAAGTGCCGACCCCGATCTGGCTGTACTCCGTGACGCTCACGTTTCTATCAGTGGCCTTTTTAACCTCTTCGGAACGCTGGTCAGAAATGCTTCGATTGATTTTTCACTGTCTGGCGTTGAAGAGCCCGATCTTTCCCCGGTCTTTGACCGCCTTTCGGATTATCTGACTGCGTTGGCCTCGCAGTTGCCGATCTCGGACGAACCCGATGATTTTCTGGTCGCCCTCAACCGGTGCATTCTGACTCGGAATGCGGCTATAAAGCCGGATAAATTTGAGATGGCCCACGTGTTAGGACTTGCCCTGGAATCGGTGAAGATGTCCGAGAAACCACAACTTCGCATAACCTACTCCAGGTGGGGAGAGCGTTCCTCGGAGCCGTACGTTCTGGCCACTAAACTGAAAAAAGGCGAAGATGATTTCGGCCTGGGAAAACCATTTTCCGAGTATTTGATCGAAGACGTAAACGCTGCTCTGAAGAGCTGGCAACACTGGCTACACGATATCGCACTTCGATTTGCATCGAAATCCGTAGAGGCCTACCGCTCGCACCGGCTCGATTCCGGTAATCTTACGTACGATGATCTACTCCAGGAAGCCACGCGCCTGGTGTACAGTTCTGCGTCATCGCGAATAAAGTTTCAGGAGAAGTACACCAGAATTCTTGTTGATGAACTTCAGGATACTGATCCGGAACAGGCCGCCATGCTGTTCGGATTGGCCAGCCTGCAACCTTCTGCTGAGAGTTGGATGAAGTCGAAACTCCTTCCAGGTACCCTTTTTCTGGTAGGCGATGAGAAGCAGTCGATATATCGATTCAGAAAGGCCGATTTTCAGGCATTCGACCTCATACGGGAGGCCATTTCCTCGTCGGGGGGCCTCCACCTGCAGTTGACGGCCAATTTCAGGTCTGACTCCCGAATATGTCACTGGATCAATGAATCGGTCGGAGATCTAATTTCAAATGGACGCGAGCCCTTCCAGGCTTCGTGGAATGACCTGATGCCAACTAGAGGTGACCTCGGAGAGCCCGATCCTGTGGTGCGGTTTGAAATCGGTAAATCTTACCGCAATCGCTCGCTTCCCAAGGTTCGCGCTGAAGCTGCTGCGATTGTCGAGTGGATCAGAAGCAAAACTGATTCTGACGCAGATGGTCAGGCCGATTGGGGTCAGTTCATGATTATCCTGCGCCGGCATACCAATATGCCCCACTACATCGCAGCACTGGCGACTGCGGGCATTCCGGTCGGCGTTTCGGGTGGAAGGGGAGAGAATGCGTCGGATGTATTGCCGCTCATTGACGATTTTCTGCGTGCCGTATACGATCCAAACGATGGTGTTGCATTGATATCGGCACTGCGTGGTCCATTCTTCGGCGTATCCGATTCGGAGTTGCTGAAGTACCGAGAATCAGGAGGCACATGGGAGCACCATCTCTCTGGAATAAATTCTATCCCAGGGGATCATGAGAGCCTGGCCGACGCGAGAAATACACTGGTTCGAGCTGTTGAATTATTTCGGGATCATCCTCCCTTCGCTGCAATGGAGCTCTTCCTGGGAGAGTTTGGAATCGAAGCTGGTTTGAGCGTGCGCTTGGATGGTGATGTGGCCGTTGGCATGCTTGAGAAAATTTTGTCGCTCATTCATGACTGGGAATCGAAGGGAATGTCTTTCGGCGAATGCGTAACCGAAATTGGGAGGTACCGACGAGGTGAACTCACGCTGGATCTGTTTTCCGACAGCATGCCGTCCGGATCCTGCGTACAGATTCTGACGGCGCATCAGGCGAAAGGCCTGCAAGCTGACTACGTCTTTTTGGCTGACAGTGGAGGGGCTGCGCCTCCACCCCCATCGCTGCATGTCTGGAGAGACGCTTCTCGAATCAGTGGTACCTGCACCGTGATGACGGGAAAAGGATACAGGGAGCGCATCGAACTGGAGCCAGAAGGCTGGGCTGATGCTTCGGAGCGGGAGACCAAGTTCGATGAGGCCGAGAGGTTACGTTTGATTTATGTGGCCTGTACCCGCGCCAAAAAACAGTTGATTATCTCCACAAACGAATCTATGGGTACAGGTCCTTGGGATGCGCTCATTTCCGGACTGGCGAGCTCCGAGGCACCTGTGTTTGCCCTCGATCCGATTCCAGATCCTCCCAGCTGGGATCCGTCGTTGCGTCCAGCTGCGCACCTCCACGAGGATGCGGGCCTGTCAGCTTCGACCGTTGTCGCACGAATAAAGGATCTTTCGCGTGAAACCTGGACCATTCGTCGTCCAAGCCGGGACGATCTACACGAAGACCCTCCAAGTGCAATAACGCCGGCAGACTCTGTCGAGACGCTGCCCGGTCGAGGGTCGTCAGGACTTGAGTATGGATCTGCATTGCATAGCCTGTTCGAAACCCTGGTGGGCCAGAGAAAGAACGATATCGATGCACTCACGCTCTCTGATTTGAACGAAAGAGTCATGTCGTCCCGCTTTTCGGGTCAAAAATTGGATCGCTATCGTAAATCTGGAGGGTACGCCGCAAGACAGTTTCTGGATTCTACCCTCTGGAAGCGACTCGTCTCGGCCTCGAGAGTACTGACCGAGGTGCCTTTCACGGTGACTCACGTTGAGGCGGGCCTGGATGTGGTGACGAGCGGGGTTGTAGATCTCGCGTTTCGAACCAAAGCAGGTTGGACAATTGTGGATTATAAGTCCGATACTGTAGATGAAGACATTCTCCTTGACCGGCACGCTTCACAGATTCAGGCGTATGTGAGGGCGTGGTCTTCGATCTTTCCGGATGAATCGTGCAGCGGTCTCATCTGGTCAACACAATCCGGACGGGAGGTCCGGGTTAAAGCACTCAATTGAGTATGGACACAGGTATAATTGCAGCAATTGTAGGCGCAGTGATTGGAGGCGCCCTCGTGTTTCTCTTCCAGCGAGCTAAATCAGCTGAAGTCCGGGCGCGCAGCGAAGAGCTGGCGAAAGCGAAGGACACTGCCGAGGCAGAATTGTCGGGTCTCCGAGAGGCCAGCTCTTCGCTGCGCGCCGAACTGGCCGGGGTCGTTGCCGCCCGAGAACAAGAAGTCAAAGGATGGGAAGAGAAACAGGCCGCGTTAGTGAGTGCCCAGGAAGAGCTTTTGAAACAGTTCGATGCGTTGTCCCGCAAGGCGCTCGACATGAACAGCAAGAGCTTCCTTGAGCTGGCCAAGACGCAAGTCCAACGGATGATCACCGAGGTCGATTCAAAAGAAGAAAAGCGGCAGGTGGAAATGCAGAAGCTCGTTGAACCGCTATCAAAAACCCTGAAGGAGGTTTCTGACCATGTGCAGGAGGTCGAGAAAGATCGGGTCAAGGCGTACGCTTCCCTGACAGAACAGGTGAAGGGCTTGTCCGAAGCACAGCTTGCTATCAGAAAAGAAGCTGCAAATCTGGTCAATGCGCTTCGCAAACCGTCCGTGCGAGGACGATGGGGTGAGATGCAGCTGCGCCGGGTCGTCGAAATGGCGGGCATGCTGAGTCACTGTGATTTTGAAGAGCAGCACACCGTGCATGGAGATAACGGCCGACTACGCCCAGACATGATTGTGCACTTGGCGGGCGGGAAGACCATCGTTGTGGATGCGAAGACTCCACTTTCCGCTTATCTGGAAGCTGTGGAAGAGGAGGATGAGGCGAAGCGCGAAGAGAAAATGCTCCTGCATGCGGAGCAGGTACGGATTCATATTCGGCAGTTATCGACGAAAGCGTATCAGGATCAGTTCGAAAACACCCCCGATATGGTGATTCTATTCCTGCCGGGAGAGTCGATCTACTATGCGGCTCAAGAAAAGGACCCATCGCTCATTGAGCTTGGGGTAGACAACAACGTCGTTATCGCCACGCCATCGACCCTGATCATGTTTCTCAAGTCCGTCGCTCATGGCTGGCGACAGGAACAGATTGCGGAAAACGCCCAGAAAATATCGCAGTTGGGACAAGAGCTGTATGAACGCCTCTCTACCATGACGGAACACGTTTCCAAGATGGGAAGAGGGCTTAATACGGCGGTTACCAGCTACAACAAGGCGGTACGCTCGATGGAGAGTCGCGTCTTGGTATCGGCTCGAAAATTCAAGGAGCTCGGTACGTCCACTTCCAGCGAGCTGTCAGACCTCCCGCAACTTGAAGTGACACCCAGACAGATCGAAGCCGGAGAAGAGATAGAATCCGTGGACTAGACTTGTGTGAGTCCTAGCTCAGGGCAAGCGCAAAACTCGCATCTGAGGACTTCATCACGAACCGCACCATGGTTGTCCACGCGTCCATCTCCTGCGACACCCGCTTCTTGAGATCGGCGATCTTGGCCTGAAGAAGTTCTACTTCTTCGTCCCGCAAATCTTTCATGCGCTGATACTTGTCCGAGGCAGTCTTGAGGATATTCAAGTTCTGCGTGAGAGACGTAGCAGCATCTTCGATACGCTGCATCCAGGCTTCGTGATCAATCTTGTGGGACAATTCCTGAATTCGCGCCATCATCAAATGCCGATCGGCTGCGACCAATTTTCTTTTGATCGTCAGGTGATTGACCTTCTTCAGATCGTACGCAAGACCAAGCTTGCTCAAGAACCAGATCACATATTTGGGAGGATCGAACTGATACCAGCGGACGCCATTTCGGTAATCACCCGCGAACGTGTGATGGTAGTTGTGATACCCTTCGCCAAAAGTGAAAAAGGACAGCACAAAATTATTAACGGACGTGTGCTCCGTGGAGTACGGTTTGGAGCCCCACATGTGCGCCAGCGAATTTATAAACCACGTGCAGTGATGAACAAAAAACATGCGCACCAACGTCCCGACCACGAATGAACCGAGAAGATCGCCAGTGAATGCCCATAGGCCCAGAAAGGCGATGGCGTTGGCAGCGACCATCAGGTACTGGTAGTATTTACTCTGGAATTGGAGAGCAGGACGCTCGATGAGATCATGAATCACCCTCTTGTTCAGCTCGGGACGTTTCTTGAGCATCCATAACATGTGTGAGTGCCAGAATCCGTCTGGTGCACTGTAGGGATCGAGTTCCGAATCCACATGTCTGTGGTGCATACGATGGTCGTGAGCCCATGAAAAAATGCTTCCTTCAGTGGCAAGAGTACCCCAAAAACCGAGCACCGCCTCAATAGCCGGATGCACTTTATAGGTCTTGTGGGCATATAGACGGTGATATCCCATCGTGATTGCAAGAAGACAGAGGGCTCCAAGGGCTACGGTACCCCAGATCAAAGACGCTGACGCATCAGCGACGATGATGTAATAGGGGAGGAGAGCCAGTAAGAGGAGGTGGTAGCCAAGGAGGAATAGAGAGTTGGTCCAATCAATGGACCATTTACGCGCTGTGGCGTCTTCGGTGTTATTCATATATCGGTTACGACCTGGAGGTCCTGGAGTTTGGGTAGAGATCGAACGAACCTCTACGTAGCCGAAAGATAAAGGTAACATCTCTTCTGGACAAAGATCGACGGGAGAATCATTCGCCTGGCGGCCAATTCGGAGAAAATTCTAGAATTAGCGTCCCTAAATGGTCTAAAACGTACAAACAGGTGCCGGCTGGACAAATCGCAGCTGGAAGCACACTAACGGGCGTCATCTGGATGAATTGTTGCTCTAAGCGCACGAAAAATGACGACGAGATCCAGCCATAGCGACCAATTGCGAAGGTAATAGGAGTCAAAGTGCTCCATCATGTCGGTGTCGGTAGCCACGCGTCCCGCTACTGGCCATAATCCGGTCATTCCTGGGCGTACCTGCACTCTCATCGTGCGGATTCGCTCGGTCAACTCCCGATCATTGTAATCGGTAAGGGGGCGAGGCCCGACAAGCGACATCTTGCCGAAAAGCACGTTCGCAATTTGTGGAAGGTTAACGAGCGAGAACCGGAGCAGAAAACGTCCCATCCTCGTGAGTCGTGGGTCATTCTTGAGTCTGAAGTTGTATTCCCACTCTTCCCGGAGCAAAGGGTCTGAATTGAGAGCATCCTTAAGCACTTCTTCACCGTTTAGAACCCTGGTCCGCAATGTCCATGCTTTGAACTTCTCACCACTTTTACCAATCCTCTCCTGGGCAATAAATGGATTGTGACGGTCTTCCAGCCAAACCATGAAGGACAATATTCCGACAGCTGGCAGCCAGATTGGAGATGTGAGTGCGGCGGTACTAAGATCAAATGCACGTTTGGTGAATCGCGAGAACGGACCCGCAAGATTCAAGGCTATGCGTAATCCCAGCGTGCTTCCCATATCGACCGTGCCAGCCCACATTGATTGCAACTCGCTCAGATCGGGGATGATGATGACGCTCTGATAGTTGGAGAGGGGTCCTTCCAAAAGCTGCCTTCGATAGTCTTGCTCTATATCGCCCATTGCCAGAATGGCGACCTGTGCTTCCGGTAAGACCAGGTTAGTGTCTCCCAGCACAGGAATTCCTTTCAGGTGCGCACCCCAGAATGCAGGATGATCGTCCATGAACGCAATGGGTTTGTATCCCAATCCCTTTTCTTGCTCGAGATATCTTGCCAGATCGCGGCCGATCTTTCCAGCGCCGTAGATGACAACAGGCAGACCGTACTGGTCGGACTTGATGAGGAGCGTCTTCACAATGTGCCGCACAGCGGGTACTATGAAAAGACTCAACGCAAGCGCAAACAACAGAAAGAACCGACTCGATTCGTCGCCTAATTCAAACCAGAAAAGGAGGACCGCTGATAAGACAAATACGCCAATCAATGTCAGCGTCTGTCTTCGCAATTCTTCAACCACTCCCAGGCCCCATCCGGGGTATAATTTTCGAGACAATGCGCTCAAAATTCAAATTGGCAAAACGAGTCCCATCCACCATTCAAAGGGAGGTCCCCCTACCACCAAATACCGCAACGAACCGGTCACAAAGAACACGGTGGTGAGAGCCAGCAGGTCACCCAGCATCAGAGAAATCGTGTTGTAAAGACGGCGATACTTGAAGGCCATAGGTGGGGTGTCATCACCAAGGCCACTACTCGCACGCACGGACTTATCGATCATGTGATCGGAGAGTTCCATGTTTTCGAGGAGGCAATCTGAGCCGAGTTTTCTCTTCGATTTCCGATTTCTTACCAGTTCCATGTGCCTTCCGGGGGTGACGATGCCGCTTACAGCTTTTCTACCGCACTTATCGTACCAAATTGCGACCGACCCCGGTTTAGAGCAATGAAGGCTGCAATAGGCCTCTTTTCAGACGAAAAAGAGGACCGAAGATCGTTTTGAGACTCAGCGGACTATCAGGACAGGGTGGGATTTGTCAAATGCGAGTCCACCAAAGCTGCTGACCTGGACTCTGAAGTAATACACGCCCGCGGTGAGTCCAGAAACGTCGACTCGATCGAGGTACCATTGCTGAGCCTCCTGAAATCCCAAGTCAGTCTCATACACAATCCTTCCCAGAGCGTCGTACAGAGTCGAACTGACAATTCCATCAGCGGACAGGAAGTATCTGAAATTGATCGAGCTGGAAGCTGGATTTGGGAAGGTGGAAGTCAGGAGATAATTAGAGGGATTGGCAATCTGCAGTTCAATCCGAGCCAATTCCTGTCGGCGTCCATCAGATCCGCTTGCAATGAGCAGGTAAATAACTTCTGATTCGCCCGCAAGAGAGGCGTCAATAAATGAGAATATGGACAGAGCATCTAGAATGATGGTGCTGGTTCCCTGACTGGTAATTCGTTCCACCTCCAGCGATTCGATGCCGAAGTCTTCAGTTATGCCCCACTCAAGATCGACTACACCGTCATCACCAACAGAGGCGGTAATGGTGCCTTCTCCTAGTGGCTCATTTCCCGTTAACAATAGCGCGTTGACATTTGATATCAACTGGGGTATGAGGACGTAGTTGTTGTCTCCGGGGCAAGCGGTGCTGCTGAAATCGCGGTGTCCTCGAATCATCGTCGGAGCAACGCCATATCTCTCGCTGAGGAATGAGAATAACGTGATATAGGTGTCAAAAGCTGCGGGGGTGATTTCCTGTTCGCAAAAAGATCCCTCCGGAGGATGGTAGCAGCCCATGATGACTACGCCGATGTTGCCAGTGTTGTGGCCGCCAACGTGAGCACCCCGGGTCAGTATTGGCACTTGAGAGAGCGACGTACTACTGTCCATGAATGGTCTGCCTTGATAGAGACGTCCACCCCGGTCGATGGCGAACTGGTATCCGATATCACTCCAGCCTCTGATATTCTGGTGAAGATCCTGCATCGCACGCATTTGAGCTTCGCCTTCTTCGCGGGTTTCCGCAGAGTAACCGGCTGCGTGATGCCATGTCATGAGATCGTAAGAAGGGCTGGCCAGATTTGCGGGAGTGCCTCGAAACGGCTGGGCGTTCCACTCCGCGCGGGTTATGAGCCGAGGGGGAATGATGGCTCCAAACTTTCTCCCGATAATCGGTAGCGTCACTGGTGCCGGAAGTAGATCTTCATCCCGCGAATTGTCGAATGTGCCCGCATTTCTAATGACGACCACTGTTTCGGTCGAAGCACTTACTCGAAACTCGAATCGATCCGCCTGAACGCGAGACTCCTGTCTGTATCCCGCCACATACGTGCCTCCGGTTGCTGATGCAACAACATAGGCAGGTGCCCATTTTGACCAGATGCCTTCGAACCGGAATCTGAATTCTGCTAGGAAGTCACTGGAAGAACTACCAACCTCTGTAACAACTCCCGTAAAGGAGACGCTGGAAACATCACCTTCGCTCGATACCAACGTGCGTTTTCCGGCTACAGAGCTCGTCTCCGCTGTAAGAGGCGTGAACGAATCCACCAGGTCGCCAATCACCTGGGCCCGGGTCACGTTCGCGGAAAAAAACAGCAGAAAGAATGCCAAACACGAGAGTCGTTGCCTCATCACCATACGCATTCAGTACTTCGAGAATGGTTTATAAAAGCCCCAAAAGAGCTTTAGAAATAAAGATTGAGCGTGTACCAGTGGGTCTGCTCCAGACGACCAAAATCCGCATACGCGTAATCAAAACTGGCGCGGGTCGAGCGGTCAATCCGAAGATTCAATCCGACTCCCCAGGTCAGACCCTGTTCACCGTCAACCTCAAAAGCGTTCCGGTAACCGCCGCGAATCGCGAAGAGGTCCCTGAAATTGTACTCCATTCCCATATTGAGGTATTCACTGTTGTCATTTGGATGGGCGGCATCTGTCATCACAACAACGCGGTGATCGGCGGTATTCATTGCATCCCATGCGAGTCCAACACGGAACAGTAGTGGAAGAGGGTGGCGATCTACGAGGTATTCGGAATTGACGATCTCCACATTCCCCTCCTGAAGCGGTGATGGGTCTGTGCTGAAAATGATGTCACGCCCACTCATCTGCATTTTGGGACCGAAATTGGCCATGCTCGCTCCAAGTCTCAACTGCCTGAACGGGGTCGTGAATAACACTCCTACGTCGAACGCCATGGCCGATGCAGAGCTGTGCCAGATCGTCTCGCGGATGAATTTGACGGTCGTTCCAATGGAAAAACGGTCAGTTAGGGCACGCGCAAAGGATAATTGCAGAGCCAGATCCTGAGCCTTGAAAAATTCTCCAGTACCGTCCGGGTCTGATACCGTGCGAACCTTCATTTCCCCTGAATCCAGGTAGATAAGGCTGGCCGCAATGGTGCCGAGAGAGCCAATTCGGAATCCGAAAGCCGCATAGCTGTAGCTGATATCTGCCAGGTACTTCGTATGCGAAAACTGTACGGCCCCGCCCTGAATATTACTGAGGCCAGCTGGATTCCAGTACAGAGCAGAGAGATCGTTGGCTTCAGCTACAAAACTTCCGCCCAGGGAAATGGCTCGCGCACCAACCCCGATTTTCAAAAACTGAGCGGCCGTGGTACCGGTCCTGGTGATGGTTCTGGTTTCACCTCCATCCGCGAGGCTTTGCGAGTGTGCGTGGCCGACTATCAAGAAAGAAAGAGCAAGTCCAAAAACTGTTGTTGCGAAGTGGCCTGATTTGAGTAGGGAAGGGTTCATTTGATCACCGCAAATTTACCGATAAAGGATCCTTCATCTGACTCAACATGAAAGATATACAGGCCGTATGCGATATTCATGTTGTCTTTTGTCCTGAGATCCCAAAAGGCTTTTCCGTCATCGAGCGTACTGTTGTGTTCAATCACGTCAACGAGCTCTCCGCTCAAACTGTAAATACGGATGGTGCACCGGCGCGGTACGTTGGCAAAGTAAAGTCGTCGATCACCCCGCTGTGCTCGCGATACCGGGTTTCGAGGTTCGAGTTCGTTGGTGGCCACGTAAGGATTAGGCACGACGAAAATATCCCTCAGCTCTTCTCTTTCGAGGTCCGCATCTGCTCTGGCAGCGATGGTACTGAAGCGGAACGTATCTGCTTCCGTAAATGGCTTGAGTGTTCTGATGAAGAACACGTCGCCGGTCCCTGGAAAACTTCCGTTGTCACTGAAGCTGACCTGCCAACTCGCAGTCAGCACACCGTTCGGAACATCTAAAAATATTACCGGCTCGTTTATATCCCATACGTTGTTTCGATTCAGATCGGTCGCGAATACTTCGATCTGCTGGTTGGCCTGCGTCAGATTTACCACACGGAAGGGCAAGGGAATATTGTTCGAGAATCCCGTGCTGATCATGGAATTATCGAACGTGATTTCGTAATCAGCAGGCTGCGGTATTCGTAGGGGACCGGCCCTCGCAATTCCTACCTCGAATTCAATGTTTTTGCCGCCTGACGCCCAGCCCGTCTGCTCCAGGTCCAGTTCCAGGTCCACATTCTGGACGAAAAGCTGCAGTCCATCAAATATGGGGTTTGCCTCTTCGCCATCCAGAAGGTTGCTGTCTGCGACGGGGTAGTAGCGAAACGAAGCGCGCAATGTCTCGCCGTCCGATATCGAGCTTCCAACGATCTGGATAGATCCAGAGATCGGGTTCAGCACATAATCTTGTGGAGCGGTCAAAACGGCTCCATTTTCGCGGGTCAGAAGGAAGGTGTCGGCTCTGATATTACTGAAGCCGAGAGGGCTTGTTTTTCCAGGCACAGCCGAGAAAGTGGTAGTGATTGTGTTTCTGTCCTCGACCCAGTAGGACGTACCGACTACGGGTATGTCCTCGAACGAGAGTTCATAGTTGGCTCCTGCCTTTACGGCAAGTTCGTCTAGTATCCTTATCGATATTTCACCGGAACCATGACCCGTTTCATGGAACACTCCGCCCGAAGTCATATCAATCGATGGCGCGACATAGCCTGCGACCCGGGGTTTCGGAACGACTACTGCAGTATTCGTATCGAATATGAATGAGTCGGTTACGGGGTTAAACGTAACTGTCTTACTCGTTTCGCTCGGAGGGATTCCGTTTATAAATTGAGCGTCGAGACCAGGGGCGAATCCCCGATCGTAGGCCGTGACCCCATAATAATAGGTCTGCCCATTAACTACATCTGTGTCCTCGTAGGTGTGAAACAGTCCGGTATCATTACCTAGATTGTAAGCGACTCCGCGCCGCGGGAAGACGATGGGGCTCGGTCCGGTCAAGCCGTTAATGAGATCAAACCTGGCTTCAACTCCAAGTTCATTGACCAGAGGCTGAAACAGGAATTTCGAGCCGTTGATGTCAGTGATTGTTTGTTGATCACTGAATTCATGGTCGGTGGACCTGTAAACTGCGTACCCCTCGAAATCTCGAGTCCGCGAGAGTGGGTCCACCGAAAATTCCGATCGATCGTCCCAGTAGAGGGTGACCTTTTCGTCTCCGGCTACCGCCGTGAGTAGGGGCTTATCTGGAGGTCGTGCGAAGCGGTACCCAACGTCGAAAATCTGCTGCACAGTTTCGGCATTAAGGCGGAGGTCTGCCAGATTTTCCCCAACGATCAGTGCGATAGAGAATCGTTTCGTTTCTCCCGCGCGCATCGGGAAACTGCCAGATCCGTACAAGAAAACATAGTCGCCCGGTTCAGATGGAACGGCATCAAAACGACCCGGCTCGACCCAGTCCCATACCCGCTCATCATCCCTGATATTTGAACCTGCAAAGCGCGGAGATGCGAACGACGTCAGTCCGATCATGTCCGATTCATCGATGTCCGTAAACTCGAAGTTAGGCTCTCCGGGCTTTCTAATATCGAACTGGTCTCCGGCGGTGGGGAATCCATCTCCTTCTCCCATGTCTCCCGTTCCCGGAATCCCATCTATTCCAACATCGTCCTTCTCTGGATCCCAGTCATTGTCGTTGTCAATGCCGTCGGTCCAGGATTCATCGACCATGCCATCTCCGTCGTTGTCGATGCCGTCGCCGGGATAGAAAACACCTCCGATTATTTCATTTCCGAGGCCGGGACTTTCCAGAAACTTGTAGCCAAAATAGCCAGGGACTCTACCCGGGACGTCTCCGATCTGATTATTGTCCCACGCAAAAACCATATTTCGTTGCTGATCGAACCTGGCCAGATCGTCCTGCCAGTCTCCCGGGCCACCGATATGGGGATCTCCCCACATTCCAAACGTCACCTTTTCGAGGTCCGTATCACTTTTATTGGAAATTTTGTAGATGAGAAATATGGCGTCTTCTGCCAGCGGATTCGCCCACTGATAGAGCCGTACTTCTATCTCAAGTCCAAGGCCCTTTTTGGTAGAATCGCCAACGAATGGATAGTAGTGGAATTCTTTATTTCCATAATCATTCATGAAATAGAGTGCTTCCTTGTCGGCGTTTGAAGAACCTTGCTGGAGGGCACCTGGCCAGACATATTCTTTCAGGTTTTCATTATACCAAGACACCGGCCATGAATCGGGTTTGCCGTCCAGATCGGTGTCTGGGGCATCCGAAGTGGGAATCTGATTCGAAAATGGGCTGACGACTTCGATCCCCTCGAAATTTCCTACCGGTTCGGCACACGGAATGGGCTGCCATCCCCATCGTTCAGATCCATCGGGTGATATCTCGGCTCCGTTCGACGTGATTCCATCTGAAACGATATGCATCACCCACACCGGCTGGCCATTTTCGTCCGTCACAACCGTGCCATTTTCATCCCGAAGAATGACGCTTTTGGGGTCTTTATGCCCAACATCTACAATTTCAGCGGCTACAAAGGGTCCGAACTCATATCCGTAGCCAAGGCCATTCCAGACGATATCGGTAATCGTGTTACCCGGAGAGGAGATTGAACCGAAGTTCAGAATCTGCGTCGTGATGCGATTGCCGTTCAAAATAGCATCGCGGCGCTCTGTCGTATCCTCAAAACAATCCGCTGGTGCGCTCTCACCGCCCTTGGCTGACTGACGGTCGAACCAGCGTTTCTGCTGGGAATAATCCCAGCCGCGCTCCCGATTTTGAGCTTCCACCGAAGTTGAGAGCATCAGGAGAGAGAGAACTAAAACTAAACATTTCAGGCAGCCAGCAAGTGTGATAGTACGATTCAACATGATGTGAACAGGATTTAGAATGACAGGGTTGCTCCCAGTCGTATTTCTCTCGGCGAAGTGTAATAATGGGGACGAGTATTGTATTCGTCTAGATCATGGATGCCTGGCATGCCGTAGGCAGGCTCCCAACTTGCGTGTACGCCACGATCTCCGTTCAACGAGTAGGTAGCCCGACCGGTATCGCTGAAAACAGTACGCTCATTCAGGATATCGAGCACATTGAAGATTTTGACGAACACCCGAGCGGACCCTCGAGCCGAAAAATCCATGTCGTAGTACAGGTGTGCGTCCAGCTTGAACAGGCTTGGCTTGCGTTCCTGATTGGGAAGTTGGTCTATTTTTTGGTCAAACAGGAGGGGTGTGTACGGATATCCGGTGGAGTAGGAGGAAATGAAAGACGCGCCCCATTTTCCCGGCTTTGTAAGCGTGAGCGTACTGGAGAGAATATGGCGCTGATCATATCCAAGGGGAATCAATTCAAGCTCATTTTCTCTTCCAGACAGCGAGTTGAAGAAGAAGGCATTGGTCTGGTTATTGTTGCCTTCTGCAATCTGAAAAGTATAGTCAAAGGTCGCAGACACCAATCCTGTTCGAGTGCGCCTCTTGGTTACAGAAAACGTCACTCCCTTAACGTTTGCATAATCTCGATTCAGATAGATACTGTACAGGTCTTCGCCCGCGATGGTGCTGAATCGTATGGTCTGAAGGGCCAGATAGTCTCTGATATCCTTGTAGTAGCCCGTGATATCGAAAGCAATATTATCTGTAATACCCTGCTGCAGTCCCATTTCATACTGCACTGTTCGTTCAGGGCGCATGTTGGTGTTACCGAACGTCGGTGCACTGGCCAGATCGAATTCAAATTCCGGATTGAGGTACAGATTCCGGAGGCGGGGCATTTGTGCGAAGTGCCCGTAAGAAAAATGAATGATGCCGGTGTCCGTAATCGGGAAAGAAACGCCGAGGCGGGGCATCAGCAAAATACTGGCATCTGCGGTTTGGAGGTCTGAATTTTTTCCGAATGGATCGAGTAGATCGGGGAAGTAGAGGCCGTTTGGATTGAAACGTTCAAATCGAAGGCCAGCGTTTATGATAAAGTCTTCGAATTCGAGTTTGTCCTGAGCGTAAAGACCGAATTCGGTTACTTTTTGACCTTCATATCGATCGTGCGCGGGGGTGTTTACATCCGGAACAGTTGGCTCTCGGTACTGATCGCCGTCGTAGAGAACGATGAAATTTTCTCTATCGAGAGAGTGTCTTTGAAGCTCAACTCCTGCCTTGACTTCGTGAACTGCACCAATTTGAATGGTATAGTCCCCTTTCATGCGAAGGGATGTGGTTGCTTCCCGGACATGACGTTTTTGATTGCCGCCAAACACGAAGTGATTTCCAGGGAATCCCACGATATCCCCGCTGGAGACGTACAGGGGGCTCAACGGATCTTCGTAGAGGAACGTGCGCTCTTCATTTGTGGCAAGCGACACTCGAAAGATGTAGAATGACCGATCCGACAGCGTCTGTGTCCAGTGCAGGCTGTGGTTGAAGCTGAGGTCTCTGAAAGTGGGGGTACCGTCTGGATTGTACTTGTAGGCGAAACTGTAGAGCTTCCTTTTGGCCCCATCCATGAGGAAGGAATATTCCAATTTGGCGCCTGGAAATGGTCGAGTATTCAACTTTGCAATGATGTTTCCGCTCTGTCTGGGGTTCAGGGCGACATCTTTGCCCGGTATTTGTTCACCTTCTGCATACTCGTACCACGGCTTACCGTGCAGCTCGTAATACCAGAGCGGTCCATCGTAGCCCGGTATGAATTCCTGGATGTCTTCCAGCAGACCCAAATCGCCATTGAAGTTTGCCGAATCCGAAGGCAGGTGCTCGTTACGTCCAAATATGGTCCCTTCGTTTTTGTCAAAGCGGCCTGAAAGGAAGAACTTCACCTTCTTGTAGAAGGGAAGGGGTCCGGACAGCGTTGCTTCGGCCGTAAAGACGTTTAGACTCAGATTGCTGGAGCTGGTCGGCGCCCCAAAGATCCCGTCGTGTTTGGTGAAGTTGTCTCCGCCGTAAAAACTTACCGAGCCCTCCAGGCGGTCATTGCCTTCCTTCGTGACAAGGTTTACAATGCCCGACATGGCTTTTCCGTATTCGGCATTGAACGCGCCCGAAATCACGGTCATTTCCTGAATTGCATTTGCTGCAAGAGTAGTGGCTAGGCCATTGGTCTCGAACGGGTTTCCGACAGACATTCCGTCCACGAGGTAGGAGATCTCGTTGCTACGACCACCTCGAATATGAATCTCGCCCCCTGGGCCCTGGTTGACGCCTGCCTGGGTTACCAAAACACCGAAAAAGCCTTCAACGGGTAGTACTTCGATGTCCTCCGCCACAACTGTCCGCCTGGAAGACGTCAGGTCCTTCTGCACCATCGGTCGTTCGGCGCGAATAATAATCTCTTCACCCTCGATCACCTGTTCGCTCATTCGAAGATTATATCGGGTTGTCTGACCTGTGGTTGCCCGAATTCCAGAAATCACCTGTGTCGCAAAACCGATGTAGGAGAAACGAAGAGAGTAATCGCCTGGGCGCACATTCAGTATGATGTAGTTGCCATCCAGATCCGTAGTAGCACCCTGAGTTGTGCCATCTATGACAACGTTCACGCCAATGAGCGATTCTCCGGTTCGCGCATCGTTGACCCTGCCCGCAATTTTGCCCTGACCAACTACCAGTTGGGCTCCCAGAAGGACGAAGAGAGCGAAAACAGAGCTTATTCTACGCATATCAAGCGTTTTTTAACTCAATAACCGACCAAACTCGACCGATCAGCAAGGACAAAGTGCAAGAACTGGAAAAAAAAGGGGAGGCCCGGAAGGGCCTCCCCTGAGTTTTCGTGAAGACGGGCTATTTCAGAAGAACCATGGTCTTCGTATGGGCAAAATTTCCGAACTGTAGTCGATACAGGTACGTGCCGCTGGCAACCTGTCCGCCTGCGTCGCTCGTTCCGTCCCACTGAATCTCGTGAGTTCCTTCTGACATGAACTGATTGTCAACCAATCGCTTGACGATTCGCCCGGAAACGTCAAAGATCGTCAGAGACACCGCTTTGTCGCGAGGCAGTTCAAAGCGGATGTTCGTTGTCGGATTGAACGGATTCGGGTAGTTCTGCTCTAGCTTGTAGTCAGTCGGAATAATTACCCGCTCTTCTTCGATGGAAATTCCAGTGGCACCAGCCGAAAGAACACGCATGAAGACACGAGACTCGGAGTTTACACGAACGTCTGTCTGAGTCCGCACATAGGCAGTGTCGGCCTCAGACCACACCATACTGAAGGTTCTCAAACTGTCGTTCTGTCCCTGAAACCCAATGGCAACTTCGTTGAAACCGTCATTGTCTGCGTCTCCCAGAAAAGCCAGTTTAGAGACGAACTGAGGTCCATTGTCTCCCTTCTCTCTGACTTGCCACGTGGTCCCAAGCGAATCAAAGTTTACCAGATCGAACGAATCTGTCATATCGTTCGGGAAGAAAACTTGAACGATATCCGAGTAGTGAGCTGGATTTTCAGGGTCATCACCGATGAATTCGACAATGTTTACCCAGTTTGGTGCAAAATCCTGGTCAAATTGGTTGTGGGTGTATGACGAACCTGTTCCGATGAGATCCATATTTCCATCGCCATCCAAATCACCAGCGGTGAGTCCTAGAGAAGACAGACCGGGCACGACATCATAGGTAAAGTTGTCTTCGGTAATGGCAAAAACGTTTTCGCCCGGGTCATAATTTATTACGTAGACATCGCCTCCCGAAGCTCGTGACCCCGAATATTCGGATCCAAAAACCTCGTCATTCCCATCACCATCAATGTCAACAACTACGAGTCCAAAAAGTGATACGTTGTCTTCACCTCCCGAAATGTGATTGTAGATATCGCCTTGAGAACCATCAGGAAAAAAGTAGGTGTCTGGTGCTGTGGCCTGGCCGAGAGTGATATTCAGACCATTCCATGATCCCATAACCAGTTCATTGATTCCATTCCCATCGAGGTCAGCCGCAACCATGCTGTACGGACTTCCACCACCACGGTCAACCGGGTCGAGGCCCCGATTTCTTGAGGTAATAAATGCTTCATTGGACCAGGTTTCGAATCCAGAGCCAATATCGCCGGTTACGGAAATCACCCACCAGTTGTCACCATCGTTATTCCCATTATTACCGAACATCATCTCCATCTGGCCATCGTTGTCAATATCCTGAATGATCAATTGTTCTTGACGCCAGCGATTGGGGGCATCCGGCATCTCATAAATGGTGGTCGGCACAGTCCCGTAATCATTGTCTATACCTGTGTACTCGAAAACGTACAGACCTACCGGATAGGTGCTCGCGGCATCGAAGCTCCTGCCGGAGAAAAAATAGATCTCTCCTTTACCATCCCCATCCATGTCTCCACCAGCGATCACCCGTCCATTATTTGTACCGGGATACTCGTCCAGCACCGGAGTGGAATAGACGTGTTCCCAGAGATCGGGACCAACATTCTCCAGTACGTACACGCGTCCTCCTCCCGTATAGTCAGACACCAATATTTCTACAAGGCCATCGCCGTCCAGATCGTAAGGACCGGCTACCGTTCGGACGCCAGAATGGATTGAAGTCGGGAAAAGGTTGTCAGGATTATTATCCAGATCAACATTAAAAGAGTAATCGGTACTCTGTCCGAACGCGCTTCCAGCGATCAGAAAAGTTGCCAATAAAAATAAATTTGTAGCTCTGCGCATACGGCCTCCGGAATAGGTGAGATTTGTTCAAGTAAATCGGATATTAAGGGTCAAGGGGAGAACCGAAACAGCCGCCTACAAAACGAGCGAACGGACATACTATTAAATACTCTCAAATGAGTCAACAAATATATTCCTTTACTTTGCGCAGGGCGTGGGGAGTAATCGCTGGCTGGTTATTGCTTTTCCTATTTATTTCTGTTCCGTCACACGGCCAGAACCAGAAGTATGAAATGCGGGGTGCATGGGTGGCTACCGTGTTCAATCTGGATTGGCCTCTCTCTGTTTTTGACCCGCCCTCGGTACAGAAGGCGGATATGGCCACTCTGTTTGATGAGCTTTCGGCGAGTGGCATCAACGCCATCTTTTTTCAGATCCGCTCCGAGTCTGACGCCATGTATGCATCGCCTTTCGAGCCCTGGTCGCGGCATCTGACGGGTTTGCAGGGAAGGGCTCCAGATCCGTTCTACGACCCACTGCAGACAGCAATTGATCTGGCGCACGAGCGTGGAATGGAGCTGCATGCCTGGATGAACCCATTTCGTGCGGTAGCACAGACGGGGGCCTATTCGATCGCGTCAGATCACGTGTCAACTGCCCATCCTGAATGGATCATTGAAATAAATAGTATCAAGATCATCAATCCGGGCATTCCGGAGGCCACCCAGTACATCGTAGACGTTGTCACGGACATCGTGACGCGCTATGAGGTTGATGGCATTCATTTCGACGACTATTTTTACCCGTATCCACCAAACATGATGCTGCTTGAGGACGATGACGAGTACACCCAGTTCGGCGCGGGATATTTGAACATTGCTGATTGGCGACGTGACAATATCAATTTCTTTGTTGGGGACGTCTATTCGGCCATCAAGGACGTGGATGAGTCGGTAAAATTTGGGATAAGCCCATTTGGAATTTGGAAGGACGGTGTGCCGGCCGGCATATCGGGTCTTTCTTCGTACGATGTGCTTTTTGCGGATGCCACAGCCTGGTTGGAAGAGGAATTGGTGGATTATCTGGTTCCTCAACTCTACTGGCCCTTTGGAGGCGCTCAGGATTTTGAGGCCCTTGCTGAGTGGTGGGTTGAGCAAGCCGACGGCATTCATATCTACCCAGGAATCGCGGCGTACAAAGTAGACGCGGCGACGGCCGATTCGAGCCGCTACGCTGCCTCAGAAATACCACTCCAAATCGAGTTTTCGAGAGCGACTGCAGGCATCGAGGGAAACGTCTTTTTCAGGGCACGAAATCTTGGACCCGCGGCAAATTTGGGCCTGACGGATGCGCTCAGCAACGGCTACTATTCGACGAAAGCATTTTCGCCCCCCATGCTGTATGCAGATGTCGGGTCTCCCAATGCGCCGGAAAATTTTTCAGCTTCGCAGGATGCAGGTAGCCTTCGTCTCACCTGGGAGACACCTTCTGCCGGATTCGCTGCCGCGAACAAGTTTGGAGTTTACAGGGTGCGCTCAGATGCCGTTATTCCGAACTCAACGGAAATGACGAATGACCCCGCAAACCTACTCTCCATTACATGGAATTTGGAATACTTCGATACAGAGGCCCTGGAAGTGGGCGCGAGATACTACTATGCCGTCACAGCTGTGACGGCCAACTCAATCGAGGGGCCGGAGACGGGTCTGGTTGATATAATGTATTTCGACACCGATGTCGAGTCTCTTCCTCAGTCGAGGTCCCTGTCTTCCCTCGGCGTATTCCCCAATCCTGCGTCTTCACGGGTCAACCTAGAGCTCGAACTGGAGCAATCAGCCGTCGTATCCATCCGCATATTCGATATGCTCGGTAGGGAAGTCGCAAACCTTCTAGACGGATCACGGCACATGTCGCGAGGCTTGTTGCGGCGAGATTGGAATCTTTCGGATACCAGCGGAAATCGGCTCCCAGCAGGAGCGTACTACATTGTTGCGCAGACTGAATATCAGCGGTTAACGAGATCTGTAGTGATCCTGCGCTAGGATGGAGCGTCCGGGGCCTCAGATCATGAGGCGTTCTTTTACCACTTTGGATCGCTCACGGCTGGCGATGACCTCATGACCTCCGGTCAGGGCCAACTTGTAGCGACCCGAGAACCAAGGTATCAGCTCCTTGATGTGTCCAAACTGAACGATGGCGGAGCGGTGGACACGCATAAAGGAATTCGGATCGAGAAGGCCGCCCAGTTGATCCAGCGTGTAGTTGACAATGTGTTGTCTCAGGCGCGGACGCTGAGACGTCGGGTCATCTTCAAGAATATAAACCCGTGTGATGCCCTCGGAAATCTCAACAGAAACTATCTGATCGATGGGAATGATCAGAATCCGATCGCGATAGGGAATGGATAACTGCTCAAGATATTTATCCACGGCCTCCGCTGGGGGCGCTTCACTTAGGGCCTTGGAATCAATCCATTCCAGAAGCTGCGAAAGACGCTCCTCCTCTGAGGAATTGTCGGAGATCAGCTTTTTTGCTCGGTCGAGTGCTTCCCGCAAACGATCCAGTGGAATTGGCTTCAGCAGATAATCGACGGCGTTGGCTTCGAACGCCCGGATGGCGTACTCGTCAAAAGCGGTTGTGAACACGACAACAGGACGATTCTCCGGGGAGATTCGATCAAGCACTTCGAAGCCGTCCAAGCCTGGCATCTGAATGTCGAGGAATACGAGATCAATGTTCTCAGCTTCGATTTTTTCCAGGGCTTCAACACCGTCCGACGCTTCACCTATAACCGATACAGCCTCGGATATGGATGGGTCCGACAACAGTTTTTGAAGTCGCTTGCGGGCCGGAGCTTCATCATCAACTATCAACACTCGTATCATGAAATTACCTCAAGGTGGAAGAGGGGAATCTCCTATCAGGCTCTTTGTTCTGGAAGAAGCATCGTGACCGTTGTACCCTTTTCAGGATCACTGCGGAATCCAAGAAGATCGTCACGATTGAAGAGTTGACGCAAACGATCATAAACATTTGACAGTCCGATACCGAAAAACGGCTCTTTTTGGAACTGGGTACCATTTTTTCCAAACAAACTTGGGATTCCCACGCCAGAGTCGGTGACCACGACTTGTGCGACTGACTTCTCTGACGGCGAGACAATGATCGACAGGGATCCCGACGATCTTCGTTTTTCGAGGCCGTGTTTGATCGCATTCTCTACCAGTGTCTGAACGGCGAAGGCAGGAACTGGGTGGGATTTCAATGTTTCATCCACCTCGAACGTCACATCCAATCGATCTCCAAAACGGGCCTTCTCGATGCTCAGATAGTGCTGGACGAGGGAGGTCTCCTCCTCCATGCTGACGAACGCATTACTCCCAGCTTGTAGGGTGTGCCTAAAAATGGAGGCCAGATGGTGCACGACTGCTTCGGCTTCGGACGGCTTTTCCTCGATCAAGGACAGTAAAGTGTTTAGCGAATTGAACAGGAAATGAGGGTTGATCTGAGCTCTGAGGGCGACGAGATGGGCTTCGGAGCTTTCCGCTGCTAGAAACTTCTCCCGTTCAACCAGCGCCAGTCGATCCGCGGCAAGCGCCAGATTGCCCGAAAGGGAGCGAAGTTGATCGAGGTCCTCGAGGTTGTAGACCTTTCTTCGTTTCGACTTTGGTCCAAGGATGATCAGTCCGACGGCTTTTTCATCTCCCCGGATCGGTACTACGAGTGCCGATCCGAGCTCGACCAATTTTTTGTGACCCGTAGAGGGGAGAGAGTGTTCGTTGAGTTCAGGATTGCGAGCCCAGATCGAAGGCGCGTATTCGAAATCGGGCCAAATTGATTCAAAAACCTGTTCGGTAAGGTATGGCGGCTCGGGCCGGAACCGCTTGATGATCCAGCTTCCGTCGGCCGGAGAGCGAAGAAAGATGATCGCACTGTTCGCGTCAAATACTTTTCCAGCGACATCAATCGCCTGTTGAGCCAGTGTATCGGCATCCAGAACGTCCGAGATGTCTTCCTGGAATCGATTGATGGCCTGGCGACCTCGATGTCGCTCCGTCGTGAAGATGGAGGAGGCGAACGATCTGAGGCGTCGAGATATTCGTTCGAAGAGGACGAGAAGGAAAACGACGAAGAAGCCCTCCAGGACGATGCGAGATCTGCCTGCGGTATCGAAAAGGGAATCCATGAGCCCTAGCCCACCGACAAACGCAAAGAATATCAATCCAACCACGAGGATGTAGACGAAGGCCCGGCTAAGGACTTCGTCCACCTTCCCATACCGAAGTGTGCCAAACGAGTACAACGTCACCGGCACGACAGCAAGTAGCTGGGCCGACACAATAACCCAGGCGGTTGCATTTTCACTGATGGACGTAAATACAGGAATTACGTCGACGACGATCAGCCCGGCCGTCAGTGCAAAAAAGAGAATCGCGAGGCTTCCAAGCCGGCCCCATTGGCGTGATGCATCTGCTTCCTGATCTGAAGAAGAAAAACCGAGCAGAAAGGAGACCAGAGCTGCGGCACCGATATAGCATGACGCATAAAACAGGATGGGTACAAGCAGTTCCTCCATCCGGAACGGGCCAATATGGCCCTGGATCGCCGTGACGAGTACTCCGATAACGAGAATAATCGGAATCAGGTAGACGACAGGAAGCAGCTTGCCCAGTCGGCCAGAGGACAGGCCGGCATCGAGAGTCAGTTTGCGGACGAGCAGAACCGGAAAACCAATCCATCCTACCAGTCCCAGCATTGTCAGCACCTGAAACACCAGATCGTAGGTAGTTCCGTTTATCGGCGGACCGAACAGTTCAACAAGAAGGAGCCTGGCTGTATTTCCGATGATCCAGAGGGCAGACACCCCGATGACGATCAGCTCGAATCGAGCTCGACGATTATGCAGGGCGAGAGGTGCCGCAATGATGAGGCCAAGGATGTGGAAGAACGCTCCGATGGTAAACGCCCAGAGCGCGAATCGCCAGACAATCGTAGAACGAGGGTAGAGGAAAGTGGGGAGACGTTCAAATGTGACGGATACCTCCTCGAACTTGCCGTCCCGAACCAGAAGAAAACTTCGCGTCAGACCTGGTTTGATGCCGGCGATGGCATGGTGTAGATCGTCCGCATTGAAATACTGGTTGTATTCCAGAGAATAGAACTGGTCGCCCCGTCGAATACCAGCCTCGTTTCCCGGACCTGTAGGAAAGACGTACGCGGCGGTGATGGAGCCGTCGATGTCGTCCCAGACAACCCAATCCGAACCGCGAGCCGACGGCTTCTGAAGGAGTGCCCCCCCGCCTTGAAATTCGGCGATCTCCATCCAGTTCTGTACGATCGTTACTACGGGTAGCAGCGCGAGAAGTGCGGTTACCAGAAGCAATACCTGGGATATGGATCGGATACTTTTCAATGTGGTGGGCTTCAACTCCAGAATCTCAACTGCGGGGGAGATAAATTGCGTACACGCGGGTCTCGTCTCTCCTCGTAGAGATCAGTGTTTGGTATACACCATCGTATTCAGCGATACACAGGTCAGTTTAGTTCCATGATAGTCGACACGCACGCCCACATTTTCCTCGAACAGTTTGAATCTGATCTCGATCAGGTTCTGGAGCGCGCGAACGGTGCGGGAGTTTCGGACATTATTTTACCAGCCATCGATATTGCGTCCGTTTACCGGTCCCTTGAGTTGGCTGAGAAGTACCCGGGCCTTCACGTCATGGCTGGGTTACACCCTTCGGAAGTCAAGGACGCCACGGATGCCGACTTCGATCAGATTCAAAAATTGGCGGCAGACGATCGAATCATTGCCATTGGAGAAACCGGTCTGGACTACTACTGGGACCGGTCGTTCGACGAAAAGCAGCAAGAGTTTCTTCGTCGACACATTCGTCTTGCCGCCGAGTTGGACAAACCCTTGGTTTTTCACGATCGAGAGGCTTCCTGGGATCTGATAACCATTGTCCGGGACGAACAGGAAGCCGCCGCAGATGCTTCAAAGATCCGCGGAGTTTTTCATTGTTTCGGAGGACCCGAAGAGGTTTCTTCGGCGGTGCTTGATCTCGGCTTTCATGTGGGAATAGGCGGGACGTTGACCTTCAAGAACGGAGGCGTTCCGGCCTCTACGGCAACCGTTCCGCTGGATCGTATCGTCCTCGAAACCGATTCTCCCTATCTCGCCCCGGCTCCGTTTCGGGGCAAGAGGAATGAGCCTGCTTACGTCGAATTGGTCGCTCAAAAACTGGCCGAGGTTCGGGGATTGCCGCTCGCCGAGGTAATTTCGGTGACCACAACCAACGCGAAACGAGTATTTGGCCTGGACTAAGCGTCGATGCTGAACCAGTCGGGGTCGAACTCGATTCTGCTGCTAGTCTTTACAGCTTCATTGGCTTTTATGGCGATGACTGTCGCTTCGTATGCGAGTTGAGCGTTTACAACGGGTTCAAAAGGGCCGTAATTGTGGTTGTCAGCGAATGCCTTCAGGGCATGCCATAGCGGCGATTTCGCGTTTGGATCGTCTGCCGTTGGGTCCTGGCCCAGCGCTTCGATCTTGGTGGCGTTGGCCAACAATGCGATTCCCGTTTCTTTATAGAAGCGATCTTTGCGAGCATACACTTCCCATCCGAGTTGTGGCGCGTCTACTTCCTTGAACATCCAGGCCTTGTTGTCTCTGAGGATGATCGTCGAGTCGCTTCCGAAGAGCAGATCGTAGGCTGCGTCGAAGCCGCTGACAAGAGTGGCGTCGAAAATCATGTGTTCGCCCCGCGGAAATTCCAGGATGGATTGTACGGTGTCCGGAACAGTTCTGCCATCTCGCCAGAAAGTCACACCGCCGAATCCGGAAACCGCTGTCGGTAGCGCCCCCAGCATCCAGACGGTCGTGTCAATCTGCTGGATTCCGACTTCGCCAACGAGGCCGAGTGATACTTCTTCATCGAGGCGCCAATTCAGTTCGCGGGCGCGTGCGGCCGATGAAGACGATCTGCGCCAGGAGTCCTTGTAGTGCCACTGAGAACGAGTCATGGCGAAGCGGCCCAGAGCGCCGCTTCGGACGAATCCGTACACGCTCCGATACTGAGGCTCGGTGCGGTAGAGCAGGCCGGCCTGAAAAATCTGTCCTGACACCTCGCGCGCGGCTTTCGCTATGGCGCGGGCGTCTTCCATGGTGTGCGCGATAGGGGCCTCACAATAGACGTTTTTACCTGCAGCCAATGCCGCCAGTACGATTTCGCGGTGCAGGTGAGTTGGGGTCGCAACGAAAACGGCTTGGATGGACTCATCTTGAAGGAGACTTCGGTAGTCTTCCTCGCGCCTGGCGCCCGGATGCGAACGTTCTGCTCGTCGCAACATCAGCGGGAAGTGATCGCAAATGGCGGTCAATTCCATTTCCTCGATCTCCGAAATGACCGCCGCTATTTCTCGGCCCCAAGAGCCAAAACCAATGACGGCGCACGTAATGGGGTCATCCGTGGTGACGCGATCTGAAAAAACGGCCTCCGCGACTGGAATACGTTCACCGGCCGCCAGTACACCAGCAAGCGTACCTAGAGACGATTTCTTCAGGAAACTGCGACGAGAAAAAGAGTTTCGAAACACGATTCAGGGTGTTGATTTGGCACGTTGGGAAGAAAAAAGATACGACGGTCACAGATCAATGGTTCGCAGTTTTCAAGGCGGAGGAAAACCATCCCAAACGCCCGACCTCAGCGTCCACCGGGACTCCACTTTTTCGAATGATGCCGCAGCGGTTACATCTTGAAATTCAAATTGACCGTCCTGTTTGGTTGTTACCAGCATGGCGGTTGACCAGGCGTCTGCAAGAGCAGCCGAATGGCCTGCGACTGCTGACACAATTGGACCTGTAATAGAGTGCCCGGTTCGCGGATCAATTACATGCCCGTATTCAGTGTCATTTTGGACGAAGGACTTGCCATGGATCGCAGAAACGGAGAGGGCGGTCCCAGCGAGATCACAATGAGAAAACCAGTTCGGGTCTTCGTCACTCTCATTAAGATCCTCCCTCTCATAGGGGTCTTCGATCCCAATTCTCCACGGCCCACCCGTACTATCTGTACCGATTGTAAGCACTGAGCTCGTTCCCCCATGCAGCAGCGCGCAATCGATGCCCGCATCCTTCAGCAAACTTTTACACTCATCGAGGGCCCATCCCTTTGCGATGCCTCCAAGGTCGAGTTCGATCCCTTTAGCTAGGAATCGAACAGAACTATCAGACCCATCCAGCGACACGTTCTCGAATCCGGTTACGCTGAGCGCGCGCTTGAGCTCGGATTCGCCTGGCCTCTGGGGCGTACCCGAGGTGAACCCCCACGCACGCAGTAAGGGCCCAACCGTTGGGTCAAACGCACCACGGCTGTCATGATAGACGTTCTGACACAGCGACAAGAGCTCAAACAGCTCACCCGATACTCGAACCGGGCGTTCGCCTGCGACGCGATTGACGCGGGAGAGTTCGCTTGCTGGACCGTAAAAACTAAACCGTTTCGCTATCCGCTTGATCTCGCGGATCGCTTCTTCGCCCGCAGATCTCAGATGCCCCTCATCATCTCCGTGGAGCACGAGTTCGAACCTCGTGGCCATTGCATTGCATGCGAGTGATACAGTGGGCATAACTGAAAATGGGGCGGGCGCCTGCGGCGCCCGCCCCAAAAACGAGTGAGTGTGATTCCCGTCAGGACAGTTCGAACGTTCCGTAGGTCGGCATCGGTACGTTGAAGCCGCGGCCCGTGTGGAAGGTGCGATCTTCTGGATTGAGGAAAATTGCCTCCCCAAATCTATCCGAGGCTTCGGCCATGGAAATAATGCTCTGCGCAATGATGGCCACGTCGATATTCCCGTTCGTGGTTCCGTCTGTTCGAATGGCGTTGAATAGATTGTCAACGTGAGCAGGACCTGATACGCCAGGCTCGAGATTTTCGTAGATCTCCTGGTCGACCAAATCCGCAAATGGTCTCTCGGGCCGGAGCTCGACTGACCCGCCGCCGAAGTAAAGGGTGGCCTCGCTTCCGCGGATAACCTGACTCACACCTTGCTCATTTACGGTCGATCCAGCGATCATCATGCAAAGACCCGAGGGGAATTCAACCAGCAACTGGGTATTATCGTTTACAGAGCGATCTTCTGGACCGAGGGTAGCGTCGGTGACTTTTTTATTTCCGATGCAGACTACCCGCTTAGGCAGTTCATGCACGTCGGCCGCAATGATCAGGGGATGGATCATGTGAGCCAGTAGGTCGCCCAGGATGCCGGCGCAATACGGAAGATATTTTCTCCAACGATGGTAGTGCTCTCTGTTGAAGGAGGGACGATTGTGGACCGATCCCAGCCAGTGATCCCAATCCATGGTTTCAGGCGTAACACCTTCTTCCAGTCTGTAGTAATTCCACTCGCCATCAGGAGAATTGCGCATGTAAGAATTCTGCGCGAACGTGGCGGCGCCAATTTTACCAGCTCTCACCAGTTCAGCCGCCTTATGCCATTTGGCCTCCGTACAGTACTGCGATCCGATCTGGAATTTCATGCCGGTTTCCTTGACGACGTCATAGATCTGAAACGCCTCTCCGAGATATCGGGTCATCGGCTTCTCACAGTAGACGTGCTTTCCCGCACGCATGGCATCGATGGCGATTCGAGCGTGCCAGTGATCCACAGCGCCGATGAAAATCACGTCGATGTCTTTGTCGTCCAACAGTTTACGGTGATCCTGATAGGTCTTCACCGTGTAATCTCCAAGATTTCGACTCTGACGCACACCGTCAATGTGTGCGAACGCCCGCTCACGTCTCCCACTATACAGATCACATGCCGCCATACCGACAACGTTGTAGTCGTAGGTATGTCTGGTTGAAAAATCGGTCTCTGCGTTGGTGACATTCTTTACGTGGGCACCGAATCCTTGTCCCCCAACTCCAATGAAGCCCACGTTCAGCCTGTCATTGGCTCCAAGTACACTGCCTTTCGCAGGAGCCTTTGAGTAGGTGGTAGCGGCGGCGCTGGATTTCACGCTGGCCACCAAGGCACCAGCTGCAAAAGCACTCTTCTTGATAAAATCTCTGCGGGAATCAGGGACTGATACTTTCTGTGGTTCTTTTTTCAGATGTGGCATATCACATTGGAATGGCTTATCAACAGGGCGGCCAACGATTAGAAAATGACCGCGGGTGGAGGCTGAAGATACAATTTCGCTCCTACTAAATGATAACTTTGTTCTGTGCTGAATAGACTTCCAAAAGGGATCCCGAAGGGCATTGACGCCGTTTGTGTTCACTCCCCAACTATCATTGGAAACATGAATCGATTATTTCTCCTGGCCGTTGCTCTGAGCGTTATGCTCACCGTGCCAGCCGGTGCGCAGACGACGTATAGCCTCGCCGAGGGATCAACCCTCGAAGTAGATGGCACATCGAATCAGTCGGACTGGAGTGTATCGGCAAACGAGTTCACGGGCAGCTTTGAGCTGGATGACGGTGTCCCGGTGAGCGCGATTGTGACGATTGTCGTCAAGGAAATCAAAAGCGGCCGGAGCATGATCATGGATCGGTTGATGCACAATTCGTTCAATGTAGACGAGTACCCGGAGATGATTTTCTCCCTCGATTCAGCTGAAAAAGACGAAGACGGGGAGTGGAATATGTCGGGATCCCTCGAAATGGTGGGAACGTCGAATCCGGTGATCATCCATATGATCGAGTCTGAGTCGGAAATCGGTACGCCTCAGTTCACGGGGTCCTACGAGCTGAAAATGTCCGATTTCGGGATGAAACCTCCCACAGCCATGTTTGGCTCTCTTCATACAAAAGACGACGTGGTGATCAGTTTCAACTTCATTTTGCAGCAGTAGTTGAACCGGTCCATTATGACTCAGACAGCCTTTCAGAGGCTGTTTCTTCAGATCTGAGGGAATTGATCTGATCTAGACATTGATGTTTCCCCCTTTTTTTGGTTCATTTAGGGATAATCAAGTGTTCCGGCCTTGATTTGTTCAGCGGAAGGATTTCGGAAGATTCACTTTTCAAATGAAACTCATCGTTACAGGAGTGTTGTTGCTGACTTCAGCCGCAGCAGCACTAGGGCAGAGCATATCGTTTCGGGATGTCACGGTAAGCGCAGGACTGGAAGGATATCCAGGCGGTATTGGTGTGTCCGCGTTTGACTTCAATCGGGACGGCTGGGATGACCTGACCTTTGCGGTTGATGGTGGGGGTCCTGTCCTGCTGCTAAACAATCGGGATAATACCTTTTCCGATGTTACAAGCATCCTCGGTGTCACGGCTGAAGGCAGGATGCTGGTGCCGATATGGGTAGATGTGAACAACGATCAACGTCCGGATCTCTTTATCGGACAATCGGCCGACGGGCGAAGTGCCCTCTATGTGGACCAAGGAGATGGGACCTACCTGGATGAGGCCTCCGCCATGGGATTGGATACTGCCGCGAAGCTGGGAACGGCAACGTTTGGAGATCTGAACAACGACGGCTTTCAGGATCTCTTCCTCGGAGTCAACAAGGGTCCGGACAAATTGTACTTGAATATGGACGGACTCCGATTCGAAGATGTCACGGAGTGGTACGGAGTTCAAGGTGATTCTTCCTCCACGGCAATGCAGGCCATGTGGATCGATCTCGATGAAGATGGAGACAGAGATCTGATCGTGATGCATGATCTGGATGATGTGACACTTCTATACATCAACGATTCGGGTACCAACTTCTCAGAGGAGGCTGCGCGATACAACATTCAGGATGTCGGAGTCGGGTACTCGATGGGTCTCGCGTGGGGCGATCCCAATCAGGATGGTCATCTTGACGCGTACGTGACCAGAATTCTAACCGCAGGCCTGTACATGTTCGATGGTGTGCGATCATTCACGGAAGAAGCGACCGTTTGGAATGTGGCACACAATGGCGTCTCCTGGGGTGTCTCATTCGGTGATTTCGATAATGATGCGGATGATGATCTGGTAATCGTATCTGCCGCGGCTGCCGGTGTACAACCTCCGTCACTGTTCCTGAACGAGATTGGTCGGTTCAAACCCGAATATGAGATTGGAGATTTTCGTTTTCAGGCGCAGGACAAGGGTTTGGCGGTCGGCGATTTCAACAATGACGGACTCCTGGATATCGTTATTGCGAATCAGGGCGGCCGTCACAGATTATTGCTAAACGAGACGACCTCTGCGGGATCCTGGCTCTCCATCGAACTTCGTGGATTAGAATCAGACAGCTTCGGGTTCGGTGCCCGCCTCGAACTAGACGTGCAGGGCCGAACGCTGACTCGATTGCTACACGCTGGCGAGGGTTACAATTCGCAGAACAGTGCGCGCGCTCATTTTGGAATTGGAGATGCCACCACCACAGATGAGTTAAGAATATTCTGGGATAGCGGTTTGGTACAAACAGCGCGTGGTCTCGATGCTTCGCGACGATATGTGATATCGGAGGAACTGAGATCTACTGATGTTGAGAATCCTGACGAACTGCCTCAATCGTTTTCGGTCCACATGGTGTATCCGAATCCCGTCCATGGCCGAGCCACGTTTGAACTGGAGCACGAAGGAGCACGCAGGTTCACCCTTCAGGTGTGGAACGTAGCCGGACGCCAGATTGAAGTTCGTCATATCGACACGCCGTTTTCGGGCAAGGTGAGGTTCACACTCCCCGTAGAGGGCTGGTCGAGCGGAGTCTATGTGTATCGCTTCCTCTCAGAGACTGAAGTTTACACGGGCTCGTTCGTCGTCGAGCATTAAGGGGCTGGCCGGGCCCCAGGCCATAGTTTTTAGATCAAAAAAAGTGGGGCGGGTGCATTCGCACCCGCCCCAAATAGCATCTATCAGCTAAGAACCGCGGATTAAGCCTGGTCTTCTTCCTCTTCAACCACTTCGTAATCCACGTCTTTTACTTCGTCGCCGTCTTCTTCCTCTTCCTCATTTGAGTCGGAAGATTCGGCAGTCGAAGCGTCCTGCTGAGCCTGGTAAAGATCCTGACTGGCATCGCTCCATGCTTCATTCAGCTGCTGCATGGCCGACTCCATGTCTTCAAGGTTGCTCTCTTTATGTGCCTCCTTGAGACGCTCAAGAGCAGATTCGATCTTTGCCTTCTTATCCTCGGGGAGCTTCTCGCCGTAATCGGAAAGATTCTTCTCGCTGGAAAAGATGAGCGAATCAGCCGTGTTGATCTTGTCAACTTCGTCTTTACGCTTCTGATCTTCTTCTGCGTGCGCCTTGGCATCCGTCCGCATCTGTTCGATTTCCTTGTCCGTAAGGCCGGAAGAGGCTTCGATGCGAATGGACTGTTCCTTACCGGTCGCACTGTCTTTCGCCGAGACACTCAGTATGCCGTTCGCGTCAATATCGAAAGTGACGGCGATTTGCGGCAAGCCTCGTGGTGACGGCGGTATACCATCAAGATGGAAACGACCAATCGTCCTGTTGCCAGTAGCCATCGAGCGATCTCCCTGCAGTACGTGAATTTCTACCGATGGCTGATTGTCAGCAGCCGTCGAGAACGTTTCGCTTTTCTTGGTCGGGATCGTGGTGTTCGCCGCGATCAAATTCGTGGCAACGCCTCCGAGGGTCTCGATTCCGAGGTTCAGTGGCGTGACATCCAGGAGGAGCACATCTGACACATCACCCGACAGCACGCCACCTTGAATGGCAGCCCCTACCGCAACGACTTCGTCAGGGTTGACCGAGCGATTTGGTTTCTTGCCGAAAAACTCTTCGACCACTTCCTGAATCTTTGGAATTCGGGAGGAGCCACCAACCAGAATGACTTCATCAATCTGATCTTTGGTGAGGCCTGCATCCTTCAGCGCTTTCTCCATTGGTCCAATGGTGCGCTGAATCAGACCGTCAACGAGCTGCTCAAATTTGGCCCTCGTTAAGTCGAGCGTCAAGTGCTTGGGCCCGTCCTGGGTCGCAGTAATAAATGGCAGATTAATGGTCGTCTGTGTGGAAGAGGACAGTTCGACCTTAGCTTTCTCGGCGGCTTCCTTCAGACGCTGCAAGGCCATGGCATCTTTGCGAAGATCGATCGACTCATTTTTCTTGAAGTCGTCCGCGATCCAGTCGATCAGGCACTGATCAAAGTCATCACCGCCAAGGTGTGTATCACCACTGGTTGCCTTGACTTCGAATACGCCATCTCCAAGCTCAAGAATCGAGATATCGTAGGTTCCGCCTCCCAAATCGAAGACAGCCACTATTTCTTCCGCATCCTTGTTGTCCAGGCCGTATGCAAGGGCAGCGGCCGTGGGTTCGTTGATGATTCGTCGGACGTTCAAGCCCGCGATTTCACCGGCTTCTTTGGTCGCAGTTCGCTGGGCATCATTGAAATAGGCCGGAACGGTAACCACCGCTTCAGTAACCTTTTCTCCCAGATAATCCTCGGCGGTCTGCTTCAATTTCTGAAGCACCATTGCGGAGATCTCCTGCGGCGTATAGACGCGATCATCGATTTTCACACGAGCCGTGTTGTTATCCCCTTTGACAACGTCGTAGGGCACAGTCTTAAGTTCTGATCCCACCTCCTTGAACATCCTTCCCATAAATCGCTTGATCGAAAATATGGTGTGCTCAGGATTGGTGATCGCCTGGCGTTTTGCCGGGGCACCAACGAGGCGTTCGCCGTCTTTCTTGAACGCGATTATCGAAGGTGTCGTGCGGTCACCTTCAGCATTGGTGATGACAACGGCTTCGCCACCTTCCATTACGGCAACGACGGAGTTCGTCGTTCCAAGGTCAATTCCTATGATCTTTCCCATAGAGGTCTGATCCGATTCTGTTTGTGCAATGTAATTTTGTCAGGTAGACACGTGATTTGCGTCTGTTGGAAGGGAATTGCAAGAACAGTGCCGATCTCTCTATTCGGACAAAATGTCAGCATCCAAATCATTTTCGGTGTTCAGTTTGAGCGGATTCGGTTCCTATATTGGGGACAAGGCACACCCAAACGATGAAGTATTTACCGAACGCGCTGACCATCACCCGCATACTGGTCACGCCTTTTTTGTTGACTCTGCTATTCTTCGATACTCTCGTTGGATATGGTTGGGCGTTGGCGCTATTCGTGTATGCCTCAATTTCAGACTGGGCAGATGGGAAGGTTGCTCGCCACTATGGCACAGGTTCCGCACTAGGGCAGTTTTTGGATCCCATTGCGGATAAGGTCTTGGTTCTTGGCACATTCATCGCGCTCATTTTCATTCTACCTGAATATGTGACGTGGTGGCTCGTAGGGTTGATCGCCCTTAGAGACGTTGCGGTGACAGTCCTGCGATTGTGGTTGAAACGCGGCGGCAAAACGCTGAAGACTTCGCGGTGGGCCAAATTGAAGACCACTTTTCAGTTGACGTTCTTAATTGCAGTTCTGCTGCTGCTGACGGGATCGAAAACGGTCGAGCCGGTTCGAGGATGGGCTATCATTACTCTGGAGAGCCCCTTTATTTTCTGGGGACTGGTTGCAGTCACTGCCGTCACGCTGTGGACAGGCCTTCTATATTTCACCCACCAAGAACTGAGCAAAGCGCCTGATCCGGATGACTCAACCAAGGATTGATCTGGCGAGGAACGTCGCGAGACATTTATTGCGCATTGGTGCCGTCACATTGTCTCCCCTGGAGCCTTTTACCTGGGCATCAGGTCGTCTGGCTCCAGTCTACTGCGACAACCGTCTAACCCTCGGATACCCGGACGTAAGATCAGATATCGCGAAAGGATTTGCGTCGGTAATGAAGGACGAAAGCATCTCCTGTGATGTGATCGTTGGGACCGCCACGGCCGGGATACCTCACGCCGCATGGCTGGCAGAAAAGATGGAATTGCCGATGGCTTACGTCCGCAGCAAAGCCAAGGAGCATGGACGGAGCAATCAGATCGAAGGACTCGCCCCGGATGGTGCGAGGGCAGTCGTCATAGAAGATCTGGTCTCGACCGGAATGTCGTCAACGGCGGTTCTGAAGCCGCTTGCCGAGGCAGGCGTGAACGTTCAGGCCATTCTGGCAATATTTACCTACGGGCTGCCGATTGCGGATCGGGCATTTGCGGCGGCGGGGGTGCCCCTTCATACCCTGTCCAGTTTTCCTGTGCTCATTGAAGAGGCCTCGAGGTCGGGCTCTCTGACCTCAGATGAACTGAATTCGCTGAACGCCTGGTACCGAAATCCCGCGAGATGGTCTGCAGATCGGGGAGGGAAGTAGCGTCATGAAGGCAACGGTGATCACGATCGGGGACGAGCTGCTCATTGGTCAGATCGTGAATACTAACGCCGCGTGGATCGGCGAAGAATTGACCCGTCTGGGAATAAGTGTTACGCGAATGGTGACGGTCTCGGACGATTCTCATGAGATTCAGCAGGCTGTCGAACGAGCAGTACAAGAAAGCCGCGTCGTTGTCACTACGGGGGGGCTTGGCCCAACACACGATGATATCACGAGTCAGGCCGTCGCATTGGTATTTGATGTCGAACTGGAGCTGGACGAGAGCATCATGTCGATCATCCGGGATCGGTTCGAGAGCAGGGGTTTCAGTCTTCCGGAATCAAACACGTCCCAGGCGATGATACCGGCAGGATTTGAGAGCATCGTCAATTTGGCGGGTACGGCACCGGCCTTGTTGAAATCATATGATCACGTTGAGGGCCAAGGGCTCTTGGCGGTTCTTCCGGGCGTGCCGCACGAGATGAAGAAATTCATGCGGGACAATGTTCTACCCAGATTTACCCAAATGGAAGGCGCGCAGAGCATTCAGCAGAAAACTCTTCTCACGGTCGGCATCGGGGAGTCCCACCTTCACGAGCTGCTGGAGGGAGTAGAAAGCTCTCTGAATGAAGGGCTTTCACTGGCATATCTACCGTCTCTGGCCTCGCTCAGGCTTCGACTTACGAGTGTCAGTGATGACGAGGATGCGGGACGATCAAGACTGGAAGAGCTCGAAAAGTGGATTCGAGATCGTGCCGACAAGTGGATATATGGCGAGGGTGATGACTCCCTGGAGGGTGTACTCGGCCGGATGCTACGGGATCGCGGGATGAGTCTGGCGATCGCGGAAAGTTGTACTGGAGGCGGGATTGCGAATAGAATCACGAATGTGCCCGGTGCGTCCGAATATTTTGTCGGAGGAGTCATCACCTACTCGAACGAGGTGAAAAAAGACCTTCTGGGTGTACTGGCCGAGACGCTGGATAAGTTTGGATCGGTCAGTCGGCAGACCGCCAGTGAGATGGCGCAGGGAGTTCGGAACCGGTTTGGTGCTGACATCGGCATGAGTGTCACCGGAATTCTGGGTCCCGGCGGCGGTTCTAAGGAAAAACCAGTTGGAACGGTCTGGCTCGGCATCTCGTCGCAGAAGTCGACTAGCGCCGTAAGACTGCGCCTCGGAAAGGATCGAATTCGCAACAAAGAGCGCGCATCAACCGCTGCGCTGAACCTGATTCGAACGACGATACTGAAGTGAGCGGTTCATAGCAATCACACTCGCTCGTCACTCGATTTGTGGATAACAGTTTCCGCAGGGGCGTGGACCGAACGTTATATTTATTCAGGCGCCGTGTCTTAGAGATAATCAAGTTTAGAATCGGTTTGAAGGGAGGCTTCTGGGGGCTATGACACACAAGTGACACCCCTTCATTCGTATAATCCTTTGTCGATTTCAAACGAGAGGGAATGGGCCACTACAGGTGTTTAAGGTGTGTTCAGGATTATGTATAACATATGTTGCACATAAGTTTCTGCACACATATATTAGCCCACAAGTTCCGTACAAGGACCTCTGCTGGATCGACCGAACGACCGTCTTGAAACGGGTATTTCTTATGGCTGAACAGTCGCCGAACACAACTCAATAAAAATTATGAGCAACCAGGATTCTGCTAAACAAAGAGCCCTTGATCTGGCATTGAAACAGATCGAGAAAAACTATGGAAAGGGTGCGATAATGCGTCTGGGAGATGTTCCGGAAGTTGCGATGGATACCATTTCGACTGGTTCGTTGCTACTGGATTCAGCTTTGGGCGTTGGCGGTGTCCCCAGGGGGAGAATAGTTGAAATATTTGGCCCTGAATCCTCGGGTAAAACAACCCTGGCCACACACATTATTGCGGAGGCTCAAAAACTGGGCGGAACGTGCGCGTTCATAGATGCAGAACACGCTTTTGACCCCAGTTACGCGCGAAAACTGGGTGTAAATACGGACGATCTGCTCATGTCCCAGCCCGACACGGGAGAAGACGCACTGAACATCTGCGAGACGCTGATTCGAAGCTCTGCGCTCGACCTGATTGTGATCGACTCGGTAGCTGCCCTGGTGCCCAGAGCTGAAATTGAGGGCGACATGGGGGACAGTCACGTCGGTCTTCAGGCCCGCCTGATGAGTCAGGCCCTCCGGAAGCTGACAGGAACTCTTAATCGCACAAATACCATTCTGATTTTCATCAACCAGATCCGCATGAAAATCGGTGTGATGTTTGGAAGTCCGGAAACAACTTCAGGAGGAAGAGCTCTCAAATTTTATGCGTCAATTCGGATGGATATACGGCGTATTGGTGCCATCAAGGACGGAACCGAGGTTGTGGGAAATAGAACACGCGTAAAAGTTGTGAAAAACAAGGTTGCGCCTCCTTTTCGTCAGGCAGAGTTCGATCTCATTTACGGCGAAGGTATTTCCCCAATGGGTGAGTTGATCGATGTTGGTGTCGAGCACGACGTGATCGTCAAGTCGGGCTCATGGTTCTCCTATGGAGATATCAAGATTGGTCAGGGTAGGGATGCGACCAAGGCCTGGCTCATGGAGAACGACACATTGCGTGAAGAAATCACTCTGAAGGTGAAAGATATTCTTGGCTTGATTCCGAAGCCAGAACCCACAAATGGAGTCGTTGTCGAACACGCAGAGGTTTAGATCTGCCCGTCCGCCCTGGGATTTGCCGTAATATGGGAGGGTGTCCGTCAGGACACCCTCCCATATCGGTTTGAGTGCCGCCCACGTGACTCTGAGACGTGAGGCCGACTGTCTTCGGACCATGTCAAGTAGGTTGCGATTATTCTGAAAGCGGACCTCAAAGATTCGTTCTCGCAGTAACATCCTGGTCTCTACGCGCGTACCTGAATCGGTCCAATCACAAGTCACGATGCGCACCCTCGTCCTTTTCGTCTTTTTGCTACTCAACGCTTCGTCCGCCTTTGCGCAGGTCACAATAAGCGGGGAGGTAACCGATGCGATATCCGGAGAAAGCCTTCCTGGCGCTTCGTTGCATCTTGAAGGGACCTACACGGGCACGATCACCAATGCGCGTGGACAGTTTTCGATGCAGGTACCGTCACAGGCTGCTGTCTTGATCGTCCGATTTATCGGATACAAGTCAGAGCACGTTCAGCTTGATGGCTCATCCAATGAATCGATGTTGGTGCAACTCGAGCGGACGACAATTACCCTCCCGGAAATTACGGTTACCGGGGAAGATCCGGCGATCGCCATCATGAGAAGGGTGATTGAAGAAAAGAAGATCTGGCGGGGAAATCTGTCCACCTATGCGGTAAACGCTTACAACAGATTCAGAATGGAGAACGATACCGGTATTGTGTCGATCTGGGAAAGCAGCACGCGCGCGTTCTGGGATAGAGAAAAAGGCGTTCGAGAGGTATCTCTGTGGCAGCAGCAGACTCGAAATATGGGCATTGACGACCTTCTTCCCGCGGCCCTCTTCGTGATGAATATGTATGACGACGACCTGGAGGTTGCTGGACATAATCTGATGGGCGTCACCCATCCTGATGCCCTCAAGCACTACAGATTTAAACTAAAGTCGATTACAGCCCTCGATGAGACCGAGGTTTACCTAATTGACGTAAGCCCTAAAAAC
>Ga0209554_1000088_pt1 | contig 69545 bp, 64 predicted proteins | sample MarorgKNORR_S2LV_5_FD_188221 | JGI IMG/M metagenome (GOLD analysis project Ga0209554, IMG submission 188221) | Marine microbial communities from the Southern Atlantic Ocean, analyzing organic carbon cycling - Bottom_A/KNORR_S2/LV (SPAdes) (version 2) | ecosystem: Environmental > Aquatic > Marine...
TTTCACTTTGAAAGCGGCAAAGACGCCTAATCACAAAAAGCCTCATTGAGCTTAATAAAATCAGAGTGCTAACAGATTAGCATTACCACCAGATGCTGTAGTATCTACGGTTACCACTCGTTCGTTAACTAATTGCCAGGGTTCATAAATCGAATTCATAATTGGGATTATCTCTTCACGCCTGTTCTCTAGTTCCCGTTCAACCGACATCAAGTCACCAAAATAGAGTATTGTGTCATACTGCTTACTGTTAAAAAGATTTGAACTTGGACCGTTTATTAATCTAAAAATATTGTCTTTATCAAAACCTAACTTAATCAGAGAAGAGTAATTTTTTTGACTTATTAAGCTGATAGCACTATTGCCTAGAGCCAACGCAATAATAGTTTGTATGAGAGCGTCAGTCGAGCTTGGCCCAAGACAAAGTGCAATACCCTTCGCTTGATAGCTGAGCTCATTTGACTCTCCTGTAGGACCAGGCAAGCTATGCTTCAATGCATAAGTATTAACTGTTTCATGCAAAAATTCAAAAAATTGAGTACCAATAGATGGAAACTCTTGTCGAAGTTTTTCTATCAATTTTTCATCAAATGTAAGAGATGATTTAATCAAACTAGTTACTTCAACATGACCGTCATATAGAGTCATAATTTGTTCACTTGTTTTTCCATGCTGCAGATTACGGCTATAGCCATGAAGTGTATGCAGACCGCCCGCCTTTGGTCCAGTGCCAGACAATCCCTCTCCACCGAAAGGTTGTGAGCCGACAATGGCACCAACCTGATTGCGGTTTACGTAGATATTTCCCGCATTGACTCTCGATGTAATCTCATCTACTTGTTTTTTTATTCGCGAATGAATACCAAATGTTAATCCATAACCTTTTGCATTCAAACGATCAATCGTATCCGTCAAATTATCTCTTGTATAGCGAATCACATGGAGAATGGGGCCAAAAAACTCTTCATTGATTTCATCTATGCTGTCAAGTTGAATAATCGTTGGAGCAACGTAGTAACCGCTACTGAGTTCATTTTTAACTCCTGCAATGACTTTATTTTGTGAGCTTAATTGATCTATGTAACCCTGAAGTTTCGTCTTTGCATCAGCATTAATTACCGGGCCGCAATCGGTCGAAAGATACTTTGGATGTCCAAGTTTTAATTCAAGCATGGCGCCTTTTATCATGGAAATAGTTTCATCAAAACACTCATCCTGAATAAGCAGTATTCTTAGCGCTGAACAGCGTTGGCCTGCACTTTTGAAAGCGCTATCTAGCACATCTCTAGTGACTTGCTCACTGAGTGCTGTTGAATCAACGACCATGGCATTCAAACCGCCCGTCTCTGCAATAACTCTTGCCTTGGCATTTCCGTTCATTACCAAATTGTGCTTGATGAGTTTGGCCACCCGAGTTGAGCCTGTAAAGGCGACACCGGCAATGCTTGGATGACTTGCAAGATAAGAGCCCACATCTGACCCTTCACCTAAAGCCAACTGCAAGATACCCAATGGTACGCCAGCTTCTAATAATAACTGTGTTGCTCGGTAAGCAATCAGAGAGGTACTTTCGGCAGGCTTTGCAATCACAACATTACCTGCAGAGAGTGCTGCAGCAACCTGGCCTGTGAAAATTGCCAGAGGAAAATTCCAGGGACTGATACACACAAAAATACCTAAAGCTTCGCGCTTGTTAGGAATGACCTTTTGTGCTAAGTTTGCGTAATATCTAAGGAAATCAACTGCTTCACGCACCTCATCTATAGCATCTTGATAGGTTTTTCCTGCTTCTCTCATTGCCAAACTCATGAGCTCTGCTTGATTCGACTCATACAGGTCAGCTGCACGCTCTAAACTTTGAAGCATCAGTCGTTGATTATTGCTTTTGTTTTTAAAGGCTTCTTGCGCGCTCTTTAAACACTCATCCAATTGCGTTTTGGTAGCGTAAATAACATCACCCACCTGATCACTAAAGTCAGCAGGGTTGATTACCTTGCGTCTAATTTCATCATCCACATAATCAGCAGATATAATCGATTTAGCTTGCCATTTATGTTCTAACCAGGGCTGCTGCTTTTGATATAAACGGTCAACTTCATCCTGTTCTGAAAGCAATATACTGCTGGAGTTTTGACGAATTGTTTGATAAATATCTTTCGGCAAAGGGATGCTTAGATGAGAGGGCTCTTTATCTTGTTCGACCTGGCTCAAAATGTCGCAGGCTAAATGCTCTGGTTTGATGTTTTGGTCAAACAAGTGGTTAATGAATGAACTGTTTGCACCATTTTCAAGTAAGCGTCTCATCAAATAGGCCAGTAAGTCCTTGTGACTGCCAACTGGGGCATATATTCTTGACAAAACTCCGTACTGACTTGATAAGAGCTCGTGAAGTGATTCACCCATGCCATGAAGACGTTGAACCTCAAAGCCAACATTGTCGCCTGCAATCTCACACACGCTTATAAGAGTATGAGCGTTGTGACTAGCAAACTGTGGATAAATATAATCTCTCATATCAAGCAACTTTTGCGCACAAGCCAGAAAGGAATAGTCAGTATTTGATTTTTTTGTAAATACCGGATAATCAACATCACCCAATACTTGTGATATTTTTATTTCGCTATCCCAATACGCCCCCTTCACTAAACGAACCATTAACTTTAAATTGTTTTTTTGACTTAATTCATAAAGCCAATCCAAAACAAAGGGTGCGCGTTTTTGATATGCTTGAACCACAACTCCAAAACCTTGCCATTTTGAGTGTGCAATGCTCTTGGCAATCTCGCCAATAACATCGAGTGATATGTCCAACCTATCACACTCTTCGGCATCAATGTTTATGGCAACATTGTAGTTTTGTGCAATTTCAATCAAAGTCAATAGCTTTGGAACCAATTCTTTTAAAACACGCTCCTTATGCATAAAATCATAGGTTGGGTGAAGTGCAGAGAGTTTTACAGATATTCCATCTGCTAAAAAAATGTCGCCTCCTTTGTTATTTTCTCCAATCGCAATCAGGGCATTTTTATATGCTAAAAAGTAGCGATCTGCATCAGTCATTGTCCATGCCGCCTCTCCCAACATATCGAAAGAATGCGCATCCTGATTATCAACAGCTAAGGCGCTCTCTATGTCTTCTGAAAAAACGAATTGGGTTCCGAAAAATCTTATCACACTGGCTGCGCTAAAGCGAATACCAGGTCTAGATAAAATCTCTAGTGCATGCTTAATGCGATCCTTAATGGAGTCGTTATGTCCATGACTTATCATCATATCTGCAATACTAAGAGCGATAGTTGCAATACTCACTATAGAAGATTTCCCACCTCGCAAGTGTTTTGCCCAGGGCTTATTTGAAATCTTATCTGAAAAAAGTTTATCTCTAGTTTTATTGTCAGGTACACGTAAAAAAGACTCAGCTAAAGTCATCAATGAGAGTCCCTCTTCAGTATTTAAATTGTATTCAGCAATAAACTGAGATAACAAATCTGGTTTTTTAGTTTGGCGTAATTTTGCAATCAAATCAGATGTTTTCTGACTAATCAATGTTCTTTGATTGACACTAGTCTTATCTATTTTTATTAAATTTGATAATGCCTGACGCTCCTTCATCACACGTGCACTTCTAACAGCTTGACGTAAGTCACTGTAATCAGTCAATAATTCATTACTAGCCATTGTTGCTTATGTTTAAGATATTTCAACAATATATGTTATAGAATAATGCAATAATTAAGTTAAAAAAATGATTGACAGCGATTAAATTTCGTATCAAAATGCCCCAATCAGAACTCAACTCGGATTAAACAGATGACCAGAAGGAAATCAGGTGGAAGAGAGGCAAGAATTGCCTTAAGAAGTGCCCCATTAACTGAAGAAGAGAAGCCTGTTAAGCCTGGTGAGATTGGTGGTAGGTATAAGCCACTGAGTGAAGTGCAAGTCCAGGCAATTGAAGTTAATGTTTACCGTATCCTTGAAGAAATTGGCTTTGCTGATGCAACTCCGCATTGTATTGAAACCTGTGTTGCGTTTGGTGCAGTCATGGGTGATGACGGCAGACTTAGAATGCCAAAAGAAGTGGTTAAAAAGGCTATGGACTTAGCGCAACACAGTTTGACTCTTCACGGCCAATCTCCTAAATACGATTTGGATTTAAGCAGCTCAAAAGTTCATTTTTCTACTGCGGGTGCTGCAGTTATGATTGCCGACCCTGAGAACAATGAATATAGAGAATCGCTTAGTCAAGATCTTTATGATATGGCCAGAATTGCCGATAAATGTGAGCATATCCATATGTTTCAAAGAACCTGCGTGCTGCGTGATATAGTAGACCCAAGGGCGATGGATCAAAACACAGTTTATTGCGCAGTGATGGGTACGCAAAAACACATTGGTGTGAGTTTTACCGAGTCACCTCATGTCACTGATGGTCTTGAAATGTTGCATATTATTGCTGGCAGTGAGGATAAATGGCGGCAGCGACCTTTTGTTAGTATGAGTAACTGCTTTGTTGTACCACCAATGAAATTTGCGGAGGAGTCTTTGGAATGCCTGCGTGTCGGTGTTGAAGGTGGCATGCCTATTTTACTTCTTTCTGCTGCCCAAGCTGGGGCAACAGCTCCAGCACTGTTGCCAGGTGTGGTATCACAAGCCTGGGCTGAGTGTCTTGGTGGTTTAGTCTACGTTAATGCAATCGAACCTGGCGCACCAGCAATTCTTGGTACCTGGCCATTTGTATCCGATTTACGTACCGGATCCATGTGTGGTGGTTCACCAGAACAAGGCTTGATATCAGCAGCTTGCGCACAAATGGGAAACTATTTTGACTTGCCAACAGGTGCACCGGCAGGTATGACGGATGCAAAATTTCCAGACTTTCAAGCAGGCTCAGAACGTGCCTTAACGCATGTGGTGACTGCTATAGCTGGTGCCAATATTATTTATGAATCTGCAGGAATGTATGCAAGCCTTTTGGGCACCTGCCCTGAAAGCTTATTATTAGACAATGATTTGCTAGGTGCCTCATTAAGAATGACCAAAGGTTTTAGCGATGAGAGTGAGGAGTCTCTTTGTTTTGATATTATTAAAGATGTGTGTTTGAATAATAAAGGCCATTATTTGGGTTCTGAACAAACAATCAATGTTATGCAGAGCGAATATATTTACCCCGAACTGAGTGACCGTGACAGCCCAAACGACTGGAAAGATAAAGGCAATCCGATTATCTTAGATGCTGCAATCTCAAGAAAAAAAGAGATACTTGCAACTCACTTCCCTAACCATATTAGCGATAGTACAGACGAAGAGCTGCGAAAAAAATTTAAGATTCAATTAAGCCGCAAAGCTATTGGTCGAAACTAATTATCAAGATTAATATGAAAACACATGCTCAAGTAGTAATTATTGGTGGTGGCTCTCTAGGTGTGAACCTTATGTACCATCTAACGCAAGAGGGCTGGACTGATATTGTGTTAGTTGAAAAAGGCGAACTTACGAGTGGCTCTACATGGCATGCAGCAGGTCTATGTCCAAATTTTAATGGCAACCACACACTTTCCCATATTCATGAATATACGATAAAACTTTACGATGAAATTCTTCCAGAAAAAACTGGACTTCCTTCATCATTTCACAAAACTGGTTCTTTGAGGGTGGGACATACTGAAGTTGAGGAGCAGTGGTTTCGTAACGTTATAAGTAAAGCAAACCATATTGGCTTCGAAATGTATTTTGTCTCGAAGGAAGAAGCTTCAACCATTAATCCGATGATGAGCTTTGATAATGCACGTAACATCTTATACACTCCTAATGACGGACACGTTGACCCGACAACTGTAGTTACTCAGTTAGCGCAACTGGGTAAAAAAGCTGGAGCTCAGGTAAGTAACTTTAACCGAGTTATTGATATCAATATTCTATCTAACGGTGAGTATGAAGTTGTCACTGAATTGGGAAATATTATCGCTCAGCATGTTGTTAATGCGGGTGGTTGCTTTTCACCCCAGGTTGGTGAAATGGTTGGTTCTTATGTACCCTTGGTCAACCTGCAACATCAGTACTTGATTACAGACAATCACCCGGATATTGCTGCACTAACAAAAGAATTGCCTGTCACGCGTGACTCTATAGCTGCCTCATATATTCGCCAAGAGGGTAACGGATTTTTGATTGGTCCATATGAAACAAGAGGCTCTAAACCCTGGGCATTAGAAGGAGTAGATTGGTCATTTGATAGAGAGTTATTTGAAGGAGACATAGAGCGACTTATGCCCTGGTTAGAGCGCTGCATGGAGATTGTACCTTTATTTAAAGAGGTTGGTATTAGCAGTGTCATTAATGGACTCATTACCCATACACCAGATGACAACCTGCTTGTTGGACCAGCCAAAGGGTTAAGAAACTTTTGGAATTTATGTGGTGCCAGTATCGGTATTGCTCAAGGTGGTATTGGAAAATACCTAGCACAATGGATGGTGCATGGACAAACTGAACTCAATATGGCTTCACTAGATTCTCGCCGATTTGACCGTTGGGCGGATAAGAAATACTGTATTACTCGAGCTATAGAGTCATATGAAAGAATGTATGCCATGGCTGTACCTAATGAAAACAGGCCACATGGTAGACCAATCAGGGTCAGCGCGCTACATACAGTACTGGCACAGCAAGGTGCAATTCATATCGTCAATACAGGATTTGAAAAACCCGCTTGGTTTACAACAGAAAGCATCAGAAAAGAAAGTCATACTTGGGCTCACAGTGAGGCCCACGAGGCCGTTGCTCTGGAGTGTGCTGCTGTCTCAAACTACTGTGGTGTTACCGATATTAGCGGAGCGGCAAAATTTAGAGTAACTGGAAAAGATGCTTTTGCATTTTTAGATCAACTGTCCTGTAATAAACTACCTGCGAAAGATGGGCGAATTGGTTTAACTCTTTTTCATGCTCCAAATGGTGGCATTATGGCAGAACAGACTATCAGCCGTGTTAACCAAGAACACTTTATTTTAATGGGAGCTATAGGCTCCCAAGTAAAAGATTATCAGTGGCTTGAGTTGCACTCTGATGGATATGAAGTTGAAATCGAAGATATGACAGAGAGTTGGGGTGGGTTACTTTTAACTGGACCTAATGCTCGTCAAATACTAGAACAATGTACACGTGAAAATATCAGTAATAACGGATTTTCTTGGTTGAGTTGTAAAAACATTACAATTGACTCAGCTTCTGTTTTTGCGATGCGGGTATCCTACGCGGGCGAGTTGGGTTGGGAGCTACATATGCCAAGTTGGCAACTCATCTCTATCTATGAATCTCTAATGGAAATGGGGGAACAGCATGGATTACAGGATTTTGGTGGTCAGGCGTTTAATAGTATGCGATTGGAAAAAATGTATCGCGCTTATAGTGCAGAGTTTACAGAAGAGATTTCTGCTCTAGAGGCTGGAATGGAACGATTCCTTGACCTTAGTAGAGACTTTATTGGTTCGGACAATATACGTGAACGAAAAACTAATGGCGTCAATACAAAACTAGCATACCTAGTATTTGACGACCAATTGCCTGCAGAATGTTTTGGCAATGAGGCTGTCTTTTTTGGTGACAAACTGAGTGGGATTATTACTAGTGGTGCTTATGGTCATCGGGTAGGCCACAGTATTGCCTTTGCCTATCTAAAACCGGAACACTGCAAGGAGGGAACCAACCTCACCGTTGATACCTCAATAGGCACTAGAAAGTGTCACGTATCGATGAGTGCATCTTACGATAAGGATAATGAGAAGCTGCGAGTTTAAGTTAAATTGTCTCTTCAACAACGAAAATAAAATACGTGAATTTTTCTGTTTAAAACGAATTGTAATTTATAATCCACCACTATGAATGAGCAAAATAAATTAAGGCAGATTAAAAGTCCATGTGTAAGTATTTGTAAATACAATCACAATAGCTACTGTGTTGGCTGCAAAAGACACATGCATGAAATATTTGACTGGTTTGATTTTACTGATGAAATGCGCACAGCAATTATGAATGACCTAACAGAACGCGACATTGAAGCTACCGCCTAGTTGTTGTTGAGTAGTGAATAAAAATTACAAAAACCAAACTTACCTCCACAATAACAGCCAACCCCTTATCTAAAGTTTGTCAAGTCTTTAAACTTGACATTATTTAAGACAACAAGTGCTGATACAGCCATGATTGTGCCTAATGCATTTTTTATCGTTAGTGTTTCGCCAAAAAATAAAGCACCCAATGCTATCGCAAAAAATGGTGTCAACAAGCTAAACTCAGAGCACTTTTTAGAACCTAAAACTCGCAAACCAATATAATAGAGGGTGCTAGCCACAATAGTACTCAAGATTGAAACAATGAAAATATTAGTCCAAAAAACTGAGTCCATTTTAGCTACATTCAGAAAAACTCCATCAAATGATAAAAACCAATCAATCGATACAGCAAAAAGGCATATATAGAAATTAAAGGCCATCACATGCATGTTTTTCATCATAGCCCCTACAACGGTGATTAGAGCATAGAAAAAAGCAGCCAAAACGAAATAAATGTTGCCACCTCTCATCAACTCAGAGAGACTGAAGCTTTCAAAATTCATCATAAAGATTACGCCAACAACTCCCAGCAATAATGCTAACCAGTCTTTGATTCCTGGCCTTGACTTTCTAGAGAAGATCATAAATATGTAAACCATTATAGGAATTAAAACTGTTACAAGTGCTGCTCCTAGACCTGCGGCTCCAAGCTGCATGCCCATAAAATAGAAACGAGTGTTACCAATCACAAACAATGCCAGCAATAAAGATAACAGGAGGTTTTTAAAATTTATTTTGAGTGGGATTTTCATCCAAAAAAGTATAGGAATTATGGAAAGGGTGGCAATAAAATATCGATAAACAACAATTTCATTCTCACTAACATAGAAAGATAAGTATTTTGTAGCAATACCAGATAGAGCCCAAGTAAAAGTAACGAGCACCATTAACAAAGACATTGTATTTTTAGACTCGATCATTCTTCACTCCATATAATTAATAGAATGCTACAAAAATACCAACCAAAATCATCGTTACACCTGTTACTTCGTTGACTCTCTTAATGACTACTGGATTTTCAATATGTCTTCTAAGCTTAAGACCCAACACGTTGGCTAAACTCAGTACAAAGAAAACGGTAAACCCTATAACACTAATTACCTGAACTTCGGTTGTAATTGTTAAATTATTAAGATCAACAAATATAGGAAGAAATGATAAATAAAAAATAATGGTTTTTGGGTTAGTTACGCCAACAATAAATCCTGCTAATAACAACTTCAATATTGACTCTTTTTTATTCGATTGTTCAAAGCTAACGCCCTTTGAGCGCCACTGTTGATAGCCAATATATATCAAATAAGAGGCTCCAAAAATTTTGACATATAGCATACTATTACTAATTATCTCAGCCAATGCACTGAGAGCCAACATGGCTACTGTAACATAAATAATATCACCAACAGTGTGTCCAAATGAAAGCCACATTGCTGGCATCGCACCGTATCTTGTTGAAATTGCTAAAACTGCAAATAAACCTGGTCCAGGTGAAATTGCATAAACGAAAGTTGCAATGGTTAGTGAGAGCAGTGTTAGCCAGTCCATTGACAGATTATAGCCATAGCATCTGCTATAATCACAAATAATTATTCGCTACCATTTTGGTGTTTAAATGAACTTAAATTATCTTGATTTTGAACAACCCATTGCCGAACTGGAAGATAAGATTGAAGCCCTCGAGAGTGTCAAAGATGACGCTGATATCGCCAAAGAAATGGACTCACTCAAATTAAAAAGTGAGTTACTAACAAAAAAAATATTTGCTTCTCTCTCAGATTGGCAAATTTCTCAACTTGCAAGACATCCTCAAAGACTTTACACATTAGATTACATAGAAAATATTTTTGATGAATTTACTGAACTTCATGGTGATCGTATGTTTTCGAATGACCACTCGTTAATTGGTGGCATTGCTAAAATAGATGAATTCAATTTCATGTTTATAGGACAACAAAAAGGTCGCTCTACAAAAGAAAAAATTTTTCATAACTTCGGTATGACCAGACCCGAAGGATACCGTAAAGCACTAAGACTAATGAAGCTGGCTGAAAAATTTTCACTCCCAATCATTTCTTTTATTGACACTCCAGGCGCCTACCCGGGAATTGGCGCCGAGGAACGTGGTCAGAGTGAAGCGATTGCAAGAAATCTATTCGAAATGTCTACTTTAAAAACACCCATCATAGCAACCGTTATTGGTGAAGGTGGTTCTGGTGGAGCACTCGCAATTGGACTTTCTGATACAACCATGATGTTTGCATATAGTATTTATTCAGTCATTTCGCCTGAAGGCTGTGCATCTATTCTTTATAAAGATGCCTCTAAAGCAAATATTGCAGCAGAATCTCTTAAAATGACTAGCAAACACCTAAAAAAGAACAAGCTTATTGATAAAATCATTCCTGAACCACTGGGTGGAATTCACAGAGATCCAGAAAAGTCTTGTAATTTCCTTAAAAAAGCTCTCATTAGGGAATTAAAATCGTTGCAAGGTGTTTCTATAGAAGAACTTCTTAGAGAAAGGCACAAAAAACTCCTAGGCTTTGGTAGATTTAGCGAATAAAGACGAATTTTTAATCGACAAAAAAATTGTCGTTGCCCTCAGTGGTGGCATCGATTCGGTTGTACTTCTGCATTTCTTAAGCAAGCACTACCCTGGCAAAGTTAGAGCTATACATATCAACCATAATCTTTCAAACTATTGTCATCAGTGGCAATCTTTCTGCAAAAACCTTTGCCAGAATGCCAACATTAATTTTAAAAGTGTTGATATATTCATCGAAAATATATCTAACGTCGAAGAAATTGCTCGTAAAAAGCGCTATCTTTCATTAACATCTGAATTGAAGGCTAATGAAATACTTTGTACAGGCCATCACCAAGACGATCAAGCTGAAACACTTTTATTACAACTATTCAGAGGTAGCGGTGTTGCCGGTTTATCTGCCATGCCGAAAAATAAAACCATTCATGGTTCTCAACTATATCGACCTCTTTTGACAATCTCAAGGAAACAAATAACTGACTATGCGATAGAAAACCATCTTGACTGGGTTGAAGATGATAGTAATAAAAACATCAACTTTAGACGAAATCTTTTGAGGCTTGAATTTTTACCTAAACTGTCAGCCGTGTTTGCTAACCTCACAAAAAATATAGCGAGAAGTGCTAAACATCAAGCCGAAGCACTCAAATTGATGCATGATTTGGCTAAACTAGATATTGCTAATCACAACCTCATTATTGAGGATAAATTACAAGTCACCCCTTTAGTTGAATTGCCAAAAAGAAGAATGGTTAATGTTATTCGTCATTATATTAGCCAGCACGAATTACTCTCTCCTTCTGATAAAGTCTTACAAGAAATTATTTCTCTAATTCATGCCAAGGCAGATGCAAAATCTATCGTTAGCTGGCATCATTATCAGGTTAGACGATATCATAACGAGCTCTACTTTTTTGACAAAAACTATACCAATTCAACTAGGCCATGCCGTTATTATGACTCATTAAAAGATCTGCCTAATTTCGAGGTGCGCTTTCGTCAAGATGGTCAACGCATCAAGCTCAAAGGTAAACAGCACTCACAATCGCTCAAAAAAATTTTGCAAGAAGCGAACATCCCACCATGGGAAAGGGATCATCTAAGAATGTACTACATCGATGGCAAGTTACGGGCTATGGAAAATTTAGGTGAGATGGTTGATGGCTGAATCATTGATAAGGGTTATTAACACCAATTTTTTTCAAAAATTCAATCTCAATTCCTTCCATCTTATTTGCAGACGGTAAATCGTCATGGTCATAACCCAACAAGTGAAGAATGCCATGAATAGCCATGTGGCTTAAATGATCTGAAAAAGCTTTACCCCCTATTACAGCCTCCTCTCGAACCACATCCATACAAATAACCACATCTCCTAAAATAGATTCTCCAATTTCCAACGGTATATCACTTGAAAAAGAAAGGACATTAGTTACTTGATTTTTCGATCGATACTCTTTATTAAGAACCTGAATCTCTACAGGAGATACAAGACGAACCACTAACTCACTGTCACCAACATTAAACTCTTGCATAAATTGCTGACAGGTAAATTTGAGTTTTTCCTCATCTACGCTTGCATCATTAATGATATTTTGAATAACGACCATGGCTTGTGAATATTGATAAAATACTTATTTTATCCCTAAAACATTTTACTTTGTCATCGATCATAGAAGTAGCTATACCCGCCCCTCTACATAATACATTTGACTATTTGTGTGATCAAAAAGTTAGTATCGGTGCCAGAGTCAAAGTTCCATTTGGACAAAAAAAAGTAACTGCTATTGTGTTGTCACATAAAAAGAAAAGTGACTTCGATAAACTGCGATCAGTTGAAGAAATACTCGACCAGGAAGCTCTTCTGTCAAAAGAGATGCTTGATTTTTTATTTTGGTCAGCAAACTACTACCACCATCCACTCGGTGAAGTCTTGGCTAGCGCCCTGCCCAAAAATCTTAGACAAGGCAAGCCAGCGGTTATCAAAAAAATAAGTACACATAAAAATACAACATCTCCTTGTGCCTTTGAAGCAACGACTGAGCAGAATAAAGCGATTAAAGCAGTTTTAAAATCAGAAAACAATTTTCATGGTTTTTTACTTCATGGTGTCACTGGCAGTGGCAAAACTGAAGTGTACCTAAACATCACTCAAACCATACTCAAGAAAGGAAGACAGGTCCTTGTATTGGTTCCTGAAATTGGGCTAACACCGCAAATGATTACACGCTTCGAGGATAGAATTGAAGCAAAGGTTGTTGCAGTACACTCGCAATTAAATGAAACACAAAAATTGGACGCTTATTTAATGGCAAAAAATGGAGAGGCTGGAGTGGTGCTTGGCACACGTTCGGCAATTTTTACTCCCATGCCCAACCTCGGCTTAGTGATTGTTGATGAGGAGCATGATGGCTCTTTCAAACAACAATCCAGTTTCCGCTATTCTGCACGAGATCTTAGCTTTATGCGTGCAAAGCTAGCTAGTATTCCTTTGATTTTAGGTACAGCCACGCCATCACTTGAAACCTTGAAAAATGTGGTCGATAAGAAACTTACTCGGCTTGTTTTGAGTTCTCGTCCTGGTCAAGCGATAATGCCAGAAGTTAATTTAATTGATATGCGAAATCAGACAGCAGAAGCGTTATCAATGCCTTTGGTTGCAAAAATGAAGCATTACCTCGAAGACAATAAACAAGTTATGTTGTTTATCAATCGTCGAGGTTATGCTCCCGTGTTTTACTGTACAGATTGTGATTGGAAAGCCGAATGCGATCGTTGCGATTCTGCTCTTATCTATCATCGCCACATTAATCGCCTAAAGTGTCATCATTGTGGCATTGAAAAAATGCCAGAACCCACTTGCCCCTCTTGTCATCAGCAAACTCTAAGGGTTCTAGGTTATGGGACAGAAAGATTGGAGGAAAACCTTGAGTCTTATTTCCCTGATACAACTATTATTAGAATTGATAGAGATACCACACGCAGAAAAAGAGCTTTTGAAATTCACTTAGAAAAAATAAATTCAGGCGAACCGTGCATCATAGTTGGTACTCAAATGCTAGCCAAAGGTCATGATTTTTCTAACTTGGCTTTTGTGGGCATTCTGGACGTAGATGTTGGATTATTATCATTGAATTTCAGGGCTACAGAACATTTAGCACAGCTCTTAATTCAAGTCTCTGGTAGAGCTGGCAGAAGCGATCATAAGGGTGAGGTATCAATTCAAACTCACTACCCAAATCACCCAATATTTGACTTTATTAAATCTTCACACTACACTCAATACGCCAGTACATTATTAAAAGAACGTGAAAAGACTCAGTTACCTCCTTATTCACACCAAGCTTTAATTTGTGCCAATTCTAAAAACAAAAACAACGCAGAAAAATTCTTAAATGAAGTTGCAGACCTGCTTAAAAATATCGATATAGATTCTGTTGAAATTTGGGGACCAGTTTCCGCCGTTATTGAAAAAAAAGCCAATTACTACTACTTTAATCTTTACTTGCAATCAATAAATAGAAATCAACTTCACCGAGTCATTAAAACTTTTTACAAACACCTAGAAACAATAAAAATTAACTCGTCGGTGCGCTGGTTTTTAGATGTTGACCCTATAGATTAAGTTAGATTTACTTAAACTTAAACCTTAAATAAAGTTTTTGCGGATATTTTGAGAATAAATAGATTAAAAACTACGAGTAATTGCGCTCATTGCCTTGGTGATAGTTAATAATTCTTCGTCTTTTATGACATAAGGTGGCATGGTATAAAGCAATTTACCGTAAGGCCGCAACCAAACCCCATTTTCAATCAACTCTTCCTGGACTACTTTCATATCAAGTGGACTTTCAAATTCAATCACACCTATAGCGCCAATTACTCGAACATCCAATACTGATTTTTGCTTTTTTAATGGTAATAATTCTGACTTCAGTATGTGTTCTATTTGCAATATTCTGTTTTCCCATTCACTACTCAACAACAAATCAATACTTTTATTTGCAACCGAACAAGACAAAGGGTTGCCCATAAAAGTAGGTCCATGCATAAGCACACCAACAGTTTCAGCAACTTCGGCAGTTGACAGTGTTGCTGCCATAGTCATATAACCACCAGTCAAAGCCTTACCCAAGCAAAGTATATCTGGTGAAATATTAGCATGTTCGCAACCAAACAGTTTTCCAGTGCGACCAAAACCTGTAGCAATTTCATCCACAATTAAGAGTACATCAAAGGTATCACAAAGTGACCTAGCTTCTTTAAGATATTTTGGCTCATAAATATTCATACCACCGGCGCCTTGCACAATTGGCTCAAGAATCATTGCGGCAATTTTATTGTGACTTTCCTTCAAGACTTTGTTAAGGTCGGCGAGAGCTTTAGAGGTGTTTCCAAGGCTCGGTTTTGTGACAAAATAATGTTTAGGTAATACGCCTTGGAATAAGTGATGCATACCGTTTTCTGGATCGCAAACACTCATCGCTCCAAAAGTGTCGCCGTGATAACCGCCCCTTGGAGTAACGAAATGTGTCTTATCTACTCGACCCTTGTTGTACCAGTATTGCAACGCCATTTTGAGGGAAATTTCTACAGAAACAGAGCCTGAATCTGCCAAAAATACCTTGTCAAGGCCTGGGGGCGTTATTTGAATAAGAAGCTGACAGAGATCAATAGCAGGTTGATGAGTTAAACCCCCAAACATCACATGAGAAACGCGATCAATCTGATCTTTTATTGCTTGGTTAAGAGCCGGATTGTTGTAACCGTGAATCATCGACCACCATGAACTCATACCATCAATGACTCGCTTACCTCCTTTGAGATTAAGATAGACGTTGTCGGCAGATTCTACTAAATATGTAGGTACTGCATTGGGAATTTTGGCATAAGGATGCCAAATATGTTGGTCATCAAAATTCACTATAAATGGTCACTCAGTTGGCTCATTGAATCTATTACTAGATCAGGGTTTTCATCCGCAATATCGTTACCATGATTATAACCGTAAGACATGCAAATAATATCAAAGCCAGCAGCTCGAGCTGCTTTAACATCACTAACAGAATCACCCAGCATTAGGCACTCTTCTGGCTTAAGGTTAAAGTGCTCAGCACAATATAGCAATGGCATAGGATCTGGCTTTCTTTTAGCCAAGGTATCACCCGAAATTATTATTTTAAAATCATTAAAAATACCTAGGGCTTTGAGTAAGGGGTGGGTAAATTGCTCTGACTTGTTGGTGACACAGCCTAATTGATATCTTTGAGATTTTAAATAATCTAAACCTTCTCGAACGCCATCATACAAGTAAGACCTTTCAGCTGAATTATCTTCATAAAGATCTAAAAAAATTGGATAAGCTATATCAAAGACATCTTTTATTGGTCGCCCTTCAAGCTCCCCCGTTAACGCCCTCTCTACTAGCTTAGGAATGCCATTACCGACCCAATGACGCACTTTGGCTTCACCCCATTTCCTCAGACCAAGTTTCTGCATCATTTCATCTATACAATATGCAAGATCGGGGACACTATCGACTAAAGTCCCGTCCACATCGATCATTATTAATTTTGGTTGGAATGTTTTCATTATTGTTCTATATTTACACCAATTTCGGTAGAATTAACTTAAGTTTTAACAAGTGGGATATTTTATATGGAAAACGAAACAGTCATTGGATTTATTGGTGCTGGCAACATGGCTTACGCACTGATTAACGGTTTATTGAATAACGGTTATGACTCGAAAAATATTAAGGCAAGCGATCCTAATAATGGGTTATTACGAAAAAGAGAGGAAGAACTCAATATCACTACTTTCACAAATAACTCATCACTCGTAGAAGTTTGTGACGTCATAGTATTCGCTGTTAAGCCTCAAGTCCTCTCAGAGGTATGCCTTGAACTAAGAGAGAAAATTAAACCAAAACATCTTTTCATCTCTATTGTGGCTGGTATCAGAGTAAACGATATTAATCGTTGGCTTGGGGGTAACTACTCTCTAGTTCGAACAATGCCTAATACACCAGCTCTTATGCAACGTGGCGTTACAGGCTTATTTCCAAACGAACTTGTTAATGATGAACAGAAGGCTTTAGTGACAACCATACTGTCATCTGTTGGGCATTGTTTCTGGGTTAATGAAGAGATACTTATTGATGCAATTACAGCAATTTCTGGTAGCGGTCCTGCTTATTTTTTCTTGCTAATGGAATCCATGACTCAAGCAGGAGTGGCACTAGGTTTAGACGAAAAAACAGCCCAAGAATTAAGCGTTCAAACAGGTTTTGGTGCTAGTCTGATGGCAACTAAGAGTGGCAAGAGTCCAAGAACACTTCGTACTAATGTCACTTCACCTAATGGTACAACTCAAGCCGCTATCGAGTGCTTTCAAGACCAAAATTTTGAAGGGATTGTCGCCAGTGCAACAAGAGCAGCCTTTGATCGCGCTCGTGAGCTCAGCAATGAACTAGGCGATGTTGAGTAAATTATTAAATGTCTCTTTGAGAACCCTAAATTAACTTCAACTACCCCATAAAAGCTGCATATTTGCAATAGCCACAAGCGAAGCAGTCTCAGTTCTTAAAATCCTTTTTCCTAATAAAAGTGGTTGGAACCCTGCTTCAATGGATTGTTTAATTTCTGCATTACTCAAGCCGCCCTCTGGACCAATTAGAATCGTTGCTTTTGATTGTTTTTCCATAGTTTGGAGGTTGTCAGTAGCTCGATGATGTAGCACAAAACCATTATGATTGGACTCATTTAATAACTCAGTAAGAGTTTGTGGTAATGAGATATCCACAATTACAGACCTCCCAGATTGCCCGCAAGCATGGTTTGCTATTTTTTGCCAATGATCAATTCGTTTGGCAACTTTATCCACTTTCAGTCTAACAACACAACGCTCAGTTTGAATAGGAATAATCCTTGTAACACCTAGTTCAACTGCTTTTTGAATTAATAAATCCATTTTTTCACCCTTGGCAATACCTTGTGCAAGCGTTAAATCCAAGCTAGACTCACTCTCATTTTTTTGTTGCGAAACAATCTCAACATTACAAGTTTTTTTTGTTCTAATGACTATTGCATGGTAATCAAAACCATCACCATTAAACAAAGTAATAGTCTGACCAACAGGGAAGCGTAATACCTTAAGAAGGTGATGGCCATTATTTTTTTCTAAACTAACCTTATCGCCTACTTTGAACACAGTATTTTGATAAAGTCGTATCTTTTTCATGGTATCGTTTTGGAATTAGTTAGCAGAGAGTTAAAACTTATTAAGAAAATGATACATCAAAAAAGACGACAAGAGTTATTAAGCAGATTGAGCGACAATGCTGTAGTTATTGTTAGCAGTAATAGCGAACAAAAGAGGAATAGTGATGTCAATTACCCATTTCGTCCAGACAGTAGTTTTTGGTATCTTACTGGCTTTACCGAGCCTGACGCCATTGCTGTTTTCTCTAATAATAACTACAGCATCTTTCTTCGACCAAAAGACAAAACAAAAGAGATTTGGAATGGTAAACGTCTCGGTGTAAAGGCAGCGCCGAAAGTCTTATTAGCAGATAATGCCTATCCTATTGATGACTTTTTAAAAACAATTCATAAACTCATTGATAAAAATAATCTTGTTTACTTTGATGATTTTAGTACAAATAAACTCAACGAAAATATCACTTCCATTATTGCAAATGTAGCTGAATCACTGAACCCTGTTATATCTGAAATGCGCCTTATTAAAGACCCTACTGAAATACAAAATATGCAAACTGCAGCCAATCTTGCTGCAAAAGCACACATGACAGCAATGACAAAAGTATCGCCCGGATTATATGAATACAACGTTGAAGCACAGATTGACGCAGAATTTCGAACCGGAAATGCTGATCACGCCTACCCCCCAATTGTTGCTAGCGGAAAAAACAGCTGCATACTACATTACACAGCAAACAACAAAATTTTAAATGATGGCGAACTGCTGCTGATTGATGCAGGTTGTGAGTCATTAGGCTACGCCTCAGATATTACACGCACTTTTCCAATTAATGGACGCTTTAGTAAAGTTCAAAAACAGATATATCAAATTGTTTTGAGTGCTCAAAAGTCTGCTATCGCATCCATCAAACCTGGTGAAAAAGTAAACACTCCACACGAAATAGCCTGTGATATTATCTCTCGTGAACTCATCAAACTTGGCATTATGAAAGAGCTGAATAATTTAACTGAGTTTTATATGCATAAAACGGGACATTGGATAGGACTGGATGTGCACGATGTTGGTGAATATAAAATTGATAACGATTTTAAAGATTTTGAAGAAGGCATGGTAACAACTGTGGAACCAGGAATCTATATCCGTAAGAATGATAAAATTGACCCCAAGTACTGGAATATTGGTATTAGAATTGAAGATGATGTCTTGGTAACCATAGATGGCCATCATGTTTTATCAAAGTCTGCTGTCAAAGAAATAAAAGATATTGAATACCTAATGAGTCAAAATATAACATGAACATACAACAAGCTATCAAAGCGGTCATTGCAAAACAAAATTTAAACGAAGATCAAATGCATGATGTAATGAATAGCATCATGACGGGTCAGACAACTGATGCACAAATTGGCGCCTTTTTAGTCGGACTTGCAATGAAAGGAGAAACTATTGAAGAAATTACTGCCAGCGCCAAAGTTATGCGATCTCTGGCCACACCTGTAGAAATTAGCAGCTCTGATTATCTGGTTGATACGTGTGGAACTGGCGGTGACGGCTTGGGACTGTTTAATATCTCTACCGCCTCTGCCTTTGTCGTCGCTGCAGCCGGCGGAAAGGTCGCCAAGCATGGTAATCGATCAATCTCTTCAAAATCAGGAAGCGCTGACGTATTAGAGTCTGCAGGAGTTAACCTTGACTTAAGTCCGAATTTTATTAGTCAATGTATTGAAAAGATTGGTGTGGGCTTTATGTTTGCACCGGCCCACCATAGTGCCATGAAACACGCCATTGGCCCAAGAAAAGAGCTTGCAATACGAACAATATTTAATGTATTGGGGCCCCTTACTAACCCAGCCAAAGCTCCCAACCAGGTCATGGGTGTTTATGATCAAAGCTTAATTGAGCCTATTGCTAATGTACTTAAAGGTCTCGGCTCTCGTCACGTGATGGTCGTTCACTCTGCCGATGGTCTCGACGAACTATCTATTGCCGATAAAACATTTATTGCTGAATTAAAAGATGGAATTGTCACTACATACTCAATTCGTCCTGAAGAATTAGGTTTTGATTTAGGTAATTTAAATGATATTAAAGCCGATGATGCCGAGGGTTCTCTTTCTCTCATTAAAGAGGCTTTCTCAGGTCAAAATGGAACCGCAAAAGATATTATCTCTCTAAATGCAGGTGCAGCGATTTATGTAAGCGGACTAACCACTTCACTGCAATCAGGTGTTGACAGAGCGAACCAAGCATTGTCGAATGGTAGCGCACAACAAAAACTTGATGACTACGTTAAGGCCAGTAACAGTTAGGTCTGCAATGAATAAAAAGACAAACCTTATTTGGATAGACCTTGAAATGACAGGCTTAGTTCCAGAAAAAGATATCATTATTGAAATCGCCACTGTTGTTACCGACGCTGACCTCAATGTTTTAGCAGAGGGTCCTTCCGTAGCAATCCATCAGAACAACAAACATCTAGATGGTATGGATGAATGGAACACTCGTCAACACACTAAGTCTGGCCTAATACAACGAGTAAAGGAAAGCGAAATCTCTGTAAATGAAGCCGAAAAACAGACTTTAGATTTCTTGATGAAGTATGTTGATCCAGGTGCTTCGCCGATGTGCGGTAATTCAATTTGTCAAGATAGAAGATTTCTTTACAACTACATGCCAAAACTTGAGAAGTTTTTTCATTACCGTCACATAGACGTTTCAACACTAAAAGAGCTGGCAGTTCGCTGGAAGCCTGACGTTGTTACCACTTCATTCAAACAATCAAAACACTTGGCCTTGTCAGACATATACGATTCTATCAATGAATTGAAACACTATCGAGAACACTTTATTGATGCCTGAAGTTACTTATCTTGCACCCGCAAAAGTTAACCTATTTTTGCATATTAATTCAAAAAGAGCAGACGGGTACCATAACCTTCAAACCATTTTTCAGCTTCTAGATTATGGCGATGAGATTACTTTCAGCTTAAGGAATGATGGTGAAATAAAGCGTATTTATGGCAACGAGACAATATCGCCTGATAAAGACTTAATTTTACGCAGCGCACATACCTTAAAAAAATACTGCGAAACTGAAGCTGGAGTAGATATAGGTGTCATTAAAAAAATACCCATCGGAGGTGGTCTTGGAGGAGGGAGCTCAAATGCGGCAACGGTTTTGATAGCACTTAATGATTTATGGAATCTAAAGTTACCTAAAAGCGAACTGTTCGATATAGGTCAAACTCTGGGTGCCGATGTCCCAGTATTTGTCAATGGTCACAGTGCATGGGCTGAAGGAAAAGGAGATATTCTAACTCCCATCAATTTGCCAAGATTTTTTTATTTAGTTGTTTCAATCAATAAGCATATATCTACTCAAGAAATTTTCACTCACAAAGCATTGACAATGTCACCGGTACAAAGGAAAATATCAGACTTTTCATTGGTTTCAAATCCACATAACGACTGCTTAGATGCTGCAATTGAAATGGAAGGTGAAATACAACAAGCTTTAAACCATCTAGACTCAACTGAAAACCATCTTGGTGTTGCTAGAATGACGGGTAGTGGATGTTGTGTTTTTGTTGCCTTTGAAAGTAAAGAAGATGCAGTGATAGCAAAGGAAAAATTGCCATCACAGTGGTCAGGTTTTGTCGCGCAAGCGATAGATAGATCACCAACAAATAATTGGGATGTAGCCAAGTGGTAAGGCAACGGGTTTTGATCCCGTCATGCGCAGGTTCAAATCCTGCCATCCCAGCCATTTTTTTCTATTAAGAACAGCTAATGAGTGAAGAATTTTATCAATTCAAAATCGATCAACTTAATGGTAAAGAGATTACTATGAGAGATTTTAAAGGGAAAGCAGTTTTAATAGTCAATACTGCAAGTAAGTGTGGCTATACCTACCAATACAAGGGATTAGAAAAACTTTACAAGGATTACAAAGACAGTGGTCTAGTAGTAATCGGCTTTCCATGTGATCAGTTCGGCAACCAAGAACCTGGTAATTCGAAAGAAATACAGTCTTTCTGTCATGACAATTACGATGTCACTTTTCCGATGTCTAAGAAGATTAAAGTTAATGGGTCTAATGCAGATCCACTCTACAAATATCTAAAACAAAAACTAAAAGGTGTACTAAACAACAGCATCAAATGGAACTTTACTAAATTTCTTATTGGACCTGATGGAACACCAATCAAACGTTTCGGTTCAAAGGTTAAACCAAAAGACATAACTCCATTCGTTAAGACCCTTTTAGAGATAAATTCTTAGATGGTTATCTAGAGAATTTCCAGTAAAAAACCGAATACTTGACAAATAATTTAAAAACTTTAGTAAATATCTCATTTAATTAATATTCTCTAGATTACTACCAAAGAAACATTTTGATTGTTGAGATGAATTCTTTGTATAATTGTCAACTAAATCAATAAGAGCGCAGCTGGATGTCTATTGAAAGAATTAAAATCTTTAGCGGAAATGCCAATCCAAATCTTTCTTCCGAAATTATTGATAATCTAGAAATTACCCAAAGCAAAGCTTTAGTTAGTCAATTCAGTGATGGTGAATCACAGGTTGAAATACTAGACAATGTTCGCGGCTGTGATGTCTTTGTCATTCAACCAACCTGCGGCCCATCTCCAGCCGAAACACTCATAGAATTATTAGTGATGGTAGATGCACTCAGGCGCTCCTCAGCTGATCGAATTACAGCTGTGGTTCCTTATTTAGGTTATTCAAGACAAGATAGACGCTCTCGCCTGACACGTGTACCAATTACAGCTAAACTGGTTGCTAAAATGATTGAAACATCAGGTGTTGATCGCATCTTGACGATGGATTTACATGCCGATCAAATACAAGGATTTTTTAATATCCCTATAGATAACATATACGCACAACCCGTTCTAGTTAAAGACATTTTGGATTGCAACTACAATGATGTAGTGGTTGTTTCGCCAGATGTAGGCGGCGTTGCTAGAGCGAGAGCTGCAGCAAAAAGAATCAATGACGCTGATCTGGCTATCATTGACAAAAGACGCCCAGAGCCGAATTTAGTTAAAGTGATGAATGTAATCGGTGATGTTTCTGGACGTACTTGTATTATTGTAGATGACATGGTTGATACCGCCGGTACACTTTGCCAAGCGTCCGATATCTTAAAAGAGAAAGGCGCCAATAAGGTTTTTGCTTATGCAACACATGCAGTTCTTTCTGGAGTTGCTGTTAACAATATAACGAACTCTACTTTAGATGAAGTCGTAATCACAAACACAATACCTTTGACAGACAACGCAATGGCTTGCTCTAAAATTAGACAACTGTCGATTGCTCCTACCCTCGCAGACGTTATCAGAAGGATTAGTGAAGAGCAATCAGTTAGTTCAATTTTCCTTGACTCGAAGTAACATTAACCTTTCTAAGACACTGAATTAAGAATCAAAACATTAAGCTGACTTGGGTATAATCCTTCCTCTGTTTTGAAAAAAACTCAATTATGAAAACAACCACAGAAGTTCACAAACAAGCACTCAATAGCCTAATCACAATAGGTAAGGAGCAAGGCTACTTAACTTACTCTGAAATTAATGACCTCCTGCCAGAAGACTTACTAACTCCTGAACAAGTAGAACCAATTGTTACTATTTTAGAGGAGCTTGATATTGTTGTAGCTGATGAGGCACCTGATGCTGATACATTAGTCATGGAATCAGGCGGAAAAGCACAAGCCAACTCTGCCGAGGTCGCTGTGGCTGCATTAGCCGCACTTGATTCAGAGTTTGGAAGAACTACTGACCCTGTCCGAATGTATATGAGAGAGATGGGTGTAGTGGAATTACTCGAACAAAAAGATGAGGTTCGAATTGCAAAGGAAATAGAGGCGGGCGTCTATCAGATTATGCAAGCCATTTCACTTTATCCTGAAATTTCTGATTACTTCTTTAAATCATATACAAGACTCGAGGAGGGAAAATGTAAGATGACTGACGTTGTCATCGGCTACCAAGGTGATGCCGAAGAATTCGAAGAAAAACAGGCACTTATTTTGGAAAAACAAGCCCATCTTGATGAGATGAAACTTGACGAGATTAGTGAATCAGATGAAGAAGATTTTGATGAGTTAGAATATACAGGGCCAGATGAAGGGGAAGTATATGACCGCTTTGAGAAAATTCAAAAAACCTTTAAAAGTTATATTAAAGCTATTAATAAGTATGGTTATCTTGATGGTAAAACAGTCGAAGCTAGAGAGGAATTCTCACAATTTATCTCAGAGTTGAGGTTGGCACCAAAATTAGTCAGTACTATGATCGAAGTTGTTTCGCATCGCGTCAATGAAGTGAAAAAAGAAGAAAATATAATCCGTCAAGCATGTTTTGATGCTGGCATGACTAGACAACTTTTTTATGATTCTTTTCCTGGAAATGAAACTAACTTTGATTGGCTGACTTCGACTGACTTTGATAAGACTTTACAAAAAGCGTTAAAAGCCCACAAAGATGATATTTACTATGCACAAAAAAGCCTTTTAGAGCATGAAATTTCAATGCAAATTACTATGTCTGAATTAAAGAATATCAATAAAAAACTTCGACAGGGTGACCGTATGGCAAAAAAGGCTAAAAGTCAAATGATTGAGGCGAATTTACGCCTTGTTATTTCAATCGCAAAGAAATATGCTAACCGTGGTTTGCAATTCTTAGACCTAATTCAAGAAGGCAATGTTGGCTTAATGAAAGCAGTTGATAAGTTTGAGTACCGACGTGGTTACAAATTCTCAACATATGCCACTTGGTGGATTCGTCAGGCGATTACCCGTTCAATTGCTGACCAGGCTCGAACCATTCGTATCCCTGTTCATATGATTGAAACAATTAACAAACTAAATCGAGTGCGACGACAACTTTTACAAAGATTTGGACGAGAAGCCACACCAGAAGAACTTGCATTAGAGATGGAATTACCAGAATATAAAATTAATAAAATTCTTAAAATTGCAAAGGAACCTTTATCCATGGAGAACCCAGTTGGTGACGATGAAGACTCTACGATTGGTGATTTTATCGAAGATGAAAAACTATCTTCGCCAGTTGAAGTTACTACTCGTGAGAGTCTTAAAGAAACTACTAGTGACCTTTTGGCTAATTTATCTCCAAGAGAAGCTAAAGTCTTGAAGATGCGTTTCGGAATAGATATGAGTACAGATCACACCTTAGAAGAGGTCGGCCGACAATTTGATGTCACACGAGAAAGAATTCGACAAATTGAAGCAAAAGCGTTACGCAAATTGAGACATCCATCACGTGCTCACAAATTACAAAGCTTTTTGGAATAATTCCTACTCCGGGCCTATAGCTCAGCTGGTTAGAGCAGTCGACTCATAATCGATTGGTCCTTGGTTCAAGTCCAAGTAGGCCCACCAAATTGGAATTTGTGCCGCTAGTTTCTTGTAACAGCTTGAAAGGTAATGAGAAATTAGCAGTTCCAAATCCCTTAGCTTTTGAGTACTCAATTGGACTCGTAAATAGCAAGGTTTGAACCAACCTTTTCTGGCGTAAATCACTTATTTAAGCTAAATCATACGCTTACACATTCAGCAATTCTGACAATCACACTATACATGGATGGACAGTAGTTGATTTTCCCAATTTTGTAGCATGTACAAATATTGGTTCCAATTGTCTGACAATATGTCCACCAAACTCAATAAAAAACCTAGCTTACCGCTAGGTTTTTTATTGATAGATAATCAGCATTCAAATTCTTATAAAATTGTTATTTCCAATATAATATTATAAGAAGGACAATAAAACTCATGTTTTCAACTTTACTTCCAAAGCTTATATCACTGACTTTTAAGGTTGGTGAGACTATCATGACTCTTCATAACGAGAACATGGGTTTTATTGTCAAATCTGATAGTACTCCTCTCACACAAGCAGATAAAATTTCTCATAGTCTCATCAGTGAGGCATTGAAAAAAATTACTCCAAATGTTCCAATATTGTCAGAAGAGTCCAAAAACATCCCCTTTTCTATTCGTAAGGGTTGGGATGCATATTGGTTAATTGACCCTTTAGATGGAACCCGAAATTTTTTAGATGGAACCCGAGAGTTTTGTATAAGTATTGCCTTTATAGTAAATAACTATCCTGCTTTTGGTCTAATCTATGCACCCTTTGATAAGATTCATTATTACCGATTACCAGGACAAACCTCAATTAAACTTATAGATGATATTTGTTACAAACTTTGCACTCAAAAGCCTAGACGCTGGGAAAATATTGTCATTGGTAGATATTCAACAAAAAATAAACAACTCCAACAACACCTCCGATCAAAGACTAATTTTGAAATCTTCCGCTTAGGAAGTGCTCTAAAATTTTGTTCAATCGCAGAGGGTCGTAACCATTATTACCCTAAATTTGGCCGTTGTTCAGAATGGGATACAGCTGCTGGTGTCTGTATTTTAGAAGGAGCGGGCGGTAAAGTTGTGGATTTCCAAAACCAGCCTTTGCGCTACAACACTCGAGAAGACAATCTAAGTTCAACCTTTGTAGCTAGCGCCTAATTTAGTCAAGCCTTAAAGATAAATCGATTGAATGAATATTTTTTGTAATTGAACCAATTGAGATAAAATCCACACCTGTTTCAGCATATTCAATTATATTTTTTTCATTGATATTTCCAGAGGCCTCTAAGGGGCATATTCCTTTAGCTATAACTACTGCTTCAAACAACTTCTGAGAAGAAAAATTATCACAAAGGATGCGGGTTATGCCTTTTATTGGTACAGCTATCTTAAGCTGATCAAGTGACTCAACTTCAACAATAACAGGCTTATCCGGATACTCATCAAGAGCCTTCTCTATAGATTTTTTAAGTGAACCAATCGATAAAATATGATTTTCTTTAAGCAAAACACAATCGAACAGGCCCATACGATGATTAACACCACCACCACACTTGACAGCATGCTTTTGAGCATACCTCATATTTGGAATTGTTTTTCGAGTATCCAATAATTTTGCATTCGTATGTTTAATCATATCCACTAAGTGTTTAGTTTGAGTTGCTGTAGCACTGAGCGTTTGGAGAAAATTAAGCGCAGTTCGTTCCGCACTGATTATTGCTTGAGATTTCCCTTTAAGATTACAAATCACAGTACCAGGTGTTGCCTCTTTGCCTTCTTTAATTTTCCAATCTATTTCGATATCCGAGTCTAGGGTTGAAAAACAAAGATCAGAATAATCAATTCCACAAATTATTGCTTTTTCACGGCAGATGATTTTAGCACTTGTAACATTATCATCAAGTAAACTAGATGACAAATCTCCAGTTCCAATATCCTCTGACAAAGCCATATTAACAATTTGTCGTAGAATCTTACTCATTCGCAAACTCGAGAATTGCTTTTGCAGATTGAGCACTAGACTCCTGATGTAATTGGCTATGAATCTTTCTCAATTCAGAGACTAGTTTTGAATTATCAGAGACGATTATTTGCATTGCAACATTTGCAATATTTTTTCCATTAGCACTCTCTTGAATTAATTCTGGAACAACTTCTTTTCCTAAAATAACATTCGGTAGAGAAATAAATTTAGTTCTTAAAAGGCGTTTTACAATCTGATAGCTGACACCTGAAAGTTTATAAATAACTACCATCGGTACACCAAGCATCGCTATTTCAAGTGTTGCAGTGCCCGAGGCAACAATCACTAAATCCGATTTTACAATTTGTTCATGGGCATCACCAACACTGAGTTCTATCCCTAATTTATGGATTCGATCTTCAACCCACTCCTTAAAGTGGTTATTAGCTAGAGCCAATGAAAATTGTATTTTTGAATCCTGCTCACGCATTAAATTAACAGTAGATAACAACTCAGGCAACAAAGATTTTATTTCTGCTTCACGTGATCCAGGCATCAATAAAACTTTTTTACTCGGCTTGTAGTTTTGTCTGGGTTGTAATTTTTCAGTCAGAGGATGACCAACAAATAAGGCTTTTTGGCCATGTTTTTCATAAAAATCCACTTCAAAAGGAAAAAGGCAAAGCATTAAATCTGTTGAAGCTTTAATTTTTTTAATTCGATTCGAACGCCATGCCCATACTGATGGACTAATGAAATGAACAGTTTTGACACCACGCTGTTTGAGTTTTTGTTCAATCTTAAAATTAAAGTCAGGAGAATCTACACCAATAAAAACATCTGGTTTATTTTCAGAAAAGTATTTAACAATTGAATTTCTTAATCGCAATAATGAGGGTAGCTTATTGACTACTTCACTCAGTCCCATTACGTTGGCCTGATCAATATGCCACAACCTTTGGCAACCTGCATCACTCATCTTGTCACCCACCAAACCCTCTATTTGACAATCGGGTTGATATTCAAGTAATGATTTGACTAGGGCTGAGGCAATAAGATCGCCCGAAGTTTCTGCTGCACTAATCGCAATTTTCATTGTCTAAGATCATTATAGATTGTAAGATTGAGTCTATATGAACACTCATGTCCTAGGCAAAATAATACTAGGGTTCTCATCAAAAGGTCGGTAAATAACTAATACACCACCAATAACTTGCACTAATGCTGCTTTTGAGAAATTTAGTATTTTGTCTACTATCTCTTGTTTCTCGTCACGGTCATTAGCACGAACTTTTATTTTAAGAAGTTCATGCTTGGTCATTGTTGATTCTAGCTCAGCCAAAACAGCATCACTAAGACCTTGCTGGCCTACCATTACAATCGGTCTTAAGTCATGTGCAAGTGTACGCAAGTGTTTTTTTTGATTGTTAGTTAATTTCATCATTAAAGATAAATTCATTTTCAAATAAAGAACCAACAGTTTCACGTTTACGTACTAATGCATGGTTACTTCCAGACACCATAACCTCTGCAACACGTGGTCTAGAATTATAATTAGAGCTTAAAACAAAACCATAAGCGCCAGCAGACATTAAAGCAATATAATCTCCCTGTTCGAGAGTTAATTCTCTATCTTTTGCCAAAAAATCACCAGTCTCACAAATCGGTCCAACCAAATCCCATGTATCTTTTATTCCTTTTGAATTATCTTCAACAGAAATAGCTTGGTGATATGAACCATAAAGAGAAGGGCGCTGTAAGTCATTCATTGCACCATCAATAATAGCGAATGATTTAACACCACCTTGCTTAAGATATTCAACCTGAGTGACAAATATGCCGGCATTTCCTACAATGGCTCGACCTGGCTCTAGCAACACCTCTAAATCACCAACCTTGTCGAGTACTGATTGAACATATTTTTCAATATTGATTGTTTTTTCTTCATTATATGTAATACCTACACCACCACCTATGTCTATATGTGACATCTTTATACCTTCAGCTTTTAATTCTGAAATTAGCTCCAATGCCTTCTCAAGGGCCTCAATAAAAGGTGAAACTTCGGTAATTTGGGAGCCAATGTGATAATCTAAACCAAAAACGTCTAAATGCTTTGAAAGTTCTGCTTTTTTGTATAGCTCCAAGGCGCTGTTAATACTAACGCCAAACTTATTTTCCTTTAGACCTGTAGCAATATAAGGATGAGTATTAGCATCTACATCTGGATTTATACGAATTGAAATCGGCGCCTTAGTGCTCATTAATTTTGCAGCGGACTCAACACTATCTAACTCAGCAGCGGACTCAACATTAAAACAATAAATTCCTAGCTCCAATGCTCTTTGAATTTCTGTTTTTGTTTTAGAAACTCCTGAAAATACGCAACGGCCTGGCTTTCCACCTGCAGCAATTACTCTTTCTAGCTCGCCAATAGAGACAATATCAAAACCAGAACCCAGCTTCGCCAAAACATTTAACACACCTAAATTAGAATTAGCTTTAACTGCATAACAGATCAGGTGAGGATGATCTCCAAAAGCCTGATCAAATTGCTGCCAATTCGATTCTATTTGACCACGAGAGTATATATAAATTGGTGAGCCATACTCCACCATTAAGTCAGTTACTGCAACTGACTCAGCATACAAGGCTTTATTTTTAAAGGAAAATGTATTCAATGAACTCGAACGTTAGTAAGTACTTGAGGTCGCGGTTTCAGAATCAGCTTGAGTATCTGTAACAGGCACCAAGTCACCCATTCTTCCACACGCAATCAAAGTGAGCGCAAACGATGCGATCATGGTAAATTTCAACAGGTTTTTCATATTGCCTCACTTGCTTTGCTTTAATAGGGCTATTTTACACAAAGGCCTTAAGCTGTTGTATAAACAAATCTCGAGGTAGTCTGAATGCCCCTAAACTTTGAAGATGTTTGTTTTCTACTTGACAATCTATTAATCGATAATGACTATTTTGAAGTAGATAAGCAAAAGCAACCTTTGAAGTATTACTCACTAAAGAAAACATAGATTCACCAAAAAACACACTCCCCAAAGCAACTCCATACAAACCACCAACAAGTTTATCCTTCTCATAAACCTCGTATGAATGCGCATACCCTGCCTCATTAAGGTCACAATAAGCTTGGACCATGGCATCATCTATCCAGGTACCAGCTTGATCAGGCCTAATCACTGAACGACACTGATAAATAACATCATCAAAAACAGTATCTACCCGAACCTCAAATCGAGACGAATGAGTGATTTTTCTTAAACTTTTTGAAAGATGAAACTTATCAGGTGTTATAACCATCCTGGGATCAGGCGAATACCACAAAATCGGCTCGCCCTCGCTATACCAAGGGAATATGCCTTTTGAATAAGCATCTAACAACCTCTCAATAGATAAGTCACCACCGATGGCAATAAGACCATTAGGCTCCTTTAATGCCAAGCTTACATCTGGGAAAGGTGTATCAAGTTGATCAAGCCAAAAGTGAGATGGAATCTCAATCACTTTTAACGATTACGAATAATCTCTCGTACCATGTAAAGTGCCAATATACTTCTAGCTTCTGTCAAATCCTCATCATAAGTTAATCGCTCTAAGTTTGACAGTTTATGAGTGACAATTTCCAGTGGTTCTGGTTCATCACCTTCTGTTTTCTCCTCATATAAATCTTCTGCGAGAACGATATGCGTTGTATTCGATTGATAACCTGGAGCCAAGGTAATAGTTTTAAGGAATGTGAACTTATTAGCTCCGTAACCAATTTCTTCTTTAAGCTCCCTTCCCGCTGCTTCAATTGGGGTTTCACCTTTGTCTATCCTACCTTTCGTTAAACCCAACTCATAACACTCAGTGCCGGCAGAGAACTCATAAATCATCAACACGGTATCGTCATCCAACATCGGCACTACCAGAACAGCACCATTACCTTTTGGATTGAGTCGCTCATAAGTTCGCTTCGTACCATTTGAAAATTCGACATCCATGGACTCGACATTGAAGACATGACTTCGAGCGACAGTGTGAACGTTAGTTACTTTTGGATTTTTTCGCATAAACGCAATTATGCCATTGGTTGAATGGTTTGCGGTTTATTATTTATAAACTTGAAGTCATTGTAAATAACTAGAATCTATTCTTTTCCTCTCACCAAAAAAAATTAAGTGATTATTTATCCTTCCATAAGATAGGGAAAAAACTTTCGTTTAACTCATCAGTATCATTCATTTTGTATTTTCTATATATTCTTCCTGTGCCACCACAATTGGTAGGATGAAATTTAGCGTCATGAGGAACACAGTGAGCAACCAACGCTCTTCGATGATATGGTGACTTATTGGTACCAGATCCATGCCATGTTAAGCCATGATGAAAAGAAACCCCACCTGCAGGAACTTTTATCTCCACTATATCCAAAATTTTATTATTATTTTTTGCATACATTTTTAATTCTTTTTTATAATCGTCTGGAGCATGAAACGTTCCTGAGGGTGGGCATAAATCCCATTTGTGTGAACCGACCACATATTCTAAAGTACCAGTTTCTATGGAAGAATCATCTAATGGCATCCAACATGTAACCATTGTCTGAGGTGTAACCCAGTCATCATATGATGCATCCTGATGAAATAATAATGACCTTCCTAGAGGCGGTTTCCACAAAACGTTATCCTGCAATAATCTGGCACCCTTCCAACCCATTAGCTTTGAAACACATTCACCAATAATGGAATTGCAAACAATTTTTTTAATAAGATTATCTGATTTCCATGCATTGCAAATTTGACGTGTTACATCATTTGAGTCTCTTCCGGACTTCCAGTTCCATTCATCTGGTTCAATACCAGTTTCAAACTCCCCTTTAAAAAGGGGCTCAATTCTATCTTTTAATTTATCTAAATATTGTAAATCAATAAATTCATCTAAAATTAGGAAACCGTTTTGATTGAACTCTTCTAATAAATTGCTGTTTAGAGAGGCATTAATCATGTTTTTTTTCACCCCTGACCTCGTGTTCTGTAGCAATAGCTATAGATTAATTATTTAATTCGTTAAATAACATTAAGGCTGAAGTGTCACTATATGCATGACCTTTGTCCATCAAACTAACGTAACGCTCATAGACCTCTTTAGTAAAGCCAAGGTCTGAATTATTGGATTTAGCCTGGTCTATGCAATAGCCCAAATCTTTAACCATCCATTTAATAGCGAACCCAAAGTCGAATTCTCGTTGGTGCATCGTCTGTGCGCGATTATCCATTTGCCATGACTGAGCAGCGCCTCCAGAGATCGCTAAGAGTAAACTTTTCATATCAATATTTTCAGATTCTGCAAATAACAAACCTTCAGACAAGCCTTGCAATAATCCGGCAATACAGATTTGGTTTACCATTTTTGCCAACTGTCCTGAACCAGACTGCCCCATATGTGTAATGTTTTTCGAATAAGTCCTAATCAACGATTCAGATGACTTTAAAACAGCTTTGTCTCCACCCGCCATAACACTTAATATGCCGTTGACAGCGCCAGCCTCACCTCCACTCACTGGTGCATCAATAAATGCAACACTTTTCGCCTGAAAAGATTCATTTAAATGCTTGGCTAATTTAAATGATGTAGTTGTGTGATCAATAAAAATAGCTCCTTCTTTGAGGAAGGCATACAATCCATCATCAGCAAAGACTATTTCCATCATATCTTCATCTCTGCCTGTGCAAGTAATAACAACATCAGCACCAGAAACGGCTTGTTCTAATGAAGTAACAACTTCACCTTCAAATTCTTCATTCCACTTCAACGCTTTTTCCATTGTTCGGTTAAATACCCTTAAATTGACTATACTCGATTTAGATAAGTGACCAGCCATAGGGTAACCCATCTTGCCAAGACCAATAAATGTAACGTTTCTTTTTTTGTTCATAAAATTTCCTTTGGATCTTTGTATTGTTATAAAGACTTTGTGAGATTATACGACGATGTGTATTGTTCTAATAATCAGATACAGTATATTTAATAGAATAAGTTAGCAATGATCTTAAACTGAAAATATAAAGATTAACTTTAATTCGGCAATTTTTGTAAAAAAATTGTCATTTTTAGTCTAATTTTCCTATTTTTTTAATATTTTTAATCATTTTTTTAATATTTTTATGAAAAAACCTGAATATTGGCAAGAATCTATTGATTATTTGAGTAATATCGATGCAAAATTGGGTGAATTAATCAATAAATATAGTCAATCCACTCTAACCACGCGTGGTGATGCACTGGAAACCTTGATGCGTTCAATAGTTGGCCAGCAGATATCAGTCAAAGCCGCAGCAAGTGTTTGGAAAAAAATAATTGATTTATTAGACGAAATTAAGCCTGATAATGTCCTCTTAGTCGGTTTTGAGAATTTAAGATCTTGTGGACTTTCCAAACAAAAAACTCAATATATTATGAACATTGCTGAACACTTTAAATCTCATAATATTAATGATGACTCTTATTGGCATGACCGAGAATTTTCAAACATTTGTGATGAATTAATCACAATTAAAGGCATCGGCCCTTGGACGGCTGAAATGTTTGGCATGTTCTATTTACTAGAGGGAGACATTTTTCCACTAAAAGATCTCGGCATCATAAGGGCAATTAATCAGCTCTACTGTGTTGATGGAATTCCTTTGAAAATAGACCAAGTGATCGCTATTTCAGATCGTTGGAAGCCCTATCGTACTGTCGCTTCCTGGTATTTGTGGCGCTCTATTGATAATGAGGCTGTTCTCTATTAAGCTTCTATAGTTGCACTTTTTGAAATCCTTGATATGACCAGTCTGTTCTGTTAATATAAGGTTCCAAACAAATGGAGAAATTTATGGCAACATACGAATGTAGTGAATGTGGTATGGCAGTTAATGCAACTTGTGCTCACTGTGATGCACCTTTAGTAGATGATATACTGACACTAGATGACGGAACCGAAGTCCAAATTTCAAAATGTCCAAATGAGCATGGAAAAATAAAGTCACCGTCATGTTGCGGACAAGAAATGACTTGTACTGCTTAACAATATCTACTTGTTTTAAATAAATCTACTCGATTGCATCGACAATTAGATCACCCATTGCATCGGTACCAACTATCGTGTCGCCTGCAGCTGAGATATCTTTCGTTCTATAGCCCTGATCAAGAACCACATTAACTGCAGCATTAATTTTGTCAGCTAGTGATGCTTGACTGAGTGAATATCGTAACATCATTGAAACCGAAAGTATTGTCGCTAAAGGGTTAGCAATATCATTGCCAGCAATATCAGGTGCAGAGCCATGAATAGGCTCATACATACCGTAATTGTTTTTGTTTAGTGAGGCAGATGGAAGCATTCCAATCGATCCAGTGAGCATGGCAGCACAATCTGACAATATGTCACCAAAGAGATTACTGGTTACCATAACATCGAACTGTTTTGGAGCTCTAACGAGCTGCATTGCAGCGGTATCAACGAGCATGTGAGTAAGTTCGACGTCGGGATAATCTTGAGAAACTTCCTCCATAACTTCTCTCCAAAGCTCACAAACCTCTAACACATTAGCCTTATCCACAGAGCAGACCCGCTTATCTCTTTTTTGTGCAATTTGAAAAGCGGAATGCCCAATGCGGGCTATTTCTGACTCAAAATACGTGGCCGAATTAACACCAAAGCGCTCTCCATCTTTGATCTCAATACCACGCGGTTGACCAAAATAAATACCGCCAACAAGCTCTCTAACAATCATTAAATCAAGGCCAGAAACAACTTCATTTTTTAGGGTTGAAGCATTTGCAAGTTGTGGATAGAGAATTGCTGGTCTTAAATTAGAAAACAAATCCAACTCAGAACGTATGCCTAATAAACCTCGCTCTGGCCGCAGCTCTCTTTCCAATGACTCCCACTGTTGTCCACCAACAGCTCCCAATAGGATAGAATCGCATTCTTTAGCAGTTACTAAAGTTTCCTCAGGAAGAGGCGAACCGGTCTCTTCATAAGCACTGCCACCAATCAATCCATGAACAAGATTCATGCCCAAGCCGTGATTGGCATTTAATGAATCAATTACTTTTATTGCTTGGGCAATTATTTCTTTTCCTATACCATCACCTGGAAGAATTAATATCTTAGACATCTATTTTTACGAGCTTAATACAAAAAATGATTATTTTACTCTGGCAGGCACATCAGCCCATTTGAATTTGAGTTTAGATTTGTTGTGGTTAAATTTCCACCATCTCAAAGTCTTCTTTACTGGCACCACAGTCAGGACAAGACCAGTCTTCTGGGATGTCTCCCCAGGCTGTACCTGGCGCAATACCTTCGTCAGGATCACCTAAAGCTTCATCATAAATATAGCCACACATCATGCATTCATATTTTTTCATCGTGCCTCTCCATTCATAAAATCTTGATTAAGCTGGTCTTGGACTCTTTTCTCTAAAATAAGTTCGCAATCATAGTTTGGATGAGAAACACCAATTTTGACATTAGTGCCTTTACAAAAATCAACAATCATAGCCTGGTCAAACTCAAAGCGCATAAAGTGTACAGATGAAGTCTTTTCATCAGTTTCTCTTTCTAAGTCTTCATTGCAAATAGCATATACATTTTGGTGATTACCAACTTGGAAGTATATACTTTTTTCAATTCCAATTAAATTAGACAAAGCTTTTGTACGCTCAACAACATCTGTATACTCGATCATCATAGTTGCTTTTAAGTTAGAGCCGTCTGGGATAAGAGGGTTATATACATCTAATTCTGCCTGTATACTGGCTGCTTCAAAGATTTTTTCAATACGCAGCATTTCTTGAATCTGGTATTGAACAGTTTGGTGATTTTCAAACAATAAACGTATGTGTTCCCCAAGGTTAACCTCTCTAAGTTTTTTTACGTCCATAACATTTTTCCGAATATTTGAATGCTGTTCTACATATTCTTCTAATGAAAATAAATCTTCTCTTTTTAGCAAGTTTGTCATTTCACTTTCCTTATAAACAATAAGCCATTTTCACCAAGGTAATGGGATGAATAGCCTCTATATTTTGGGTGGCAATATGGGCAATATGATTACCTGCCATAACGCAATCACTCACAACTAAATCTGTATTATCAGTTATTTTTTTTACAACTGGTTTTGCAATTGTAACTGCATAGGTGTGTGTTTCTTTTCGAACACCATAAGTTCCATTATGTCCAGAACATCGTTCTGCTATATTCACATGTAAGTCAGGAATCAACCCAAGGATTTTTTTAGTATGCGATCCAATATTTTGCACTCTTTGGTGACAAGCCATTTGATAAAGCACCTCTTTATCAATGGCACTGAAATTTGTGTCTAATTGGGCACTATCATTTAAAAATGATAAATATTCAAAAGGATCAAAAAAAGCTTTTGAAATTAACTTAATATCTTCATTATCGCTAATTATCATTGGTAATTCACTCTTAAACATCAGTACACAGGAAGGGATTGGTGCAATTAATTTATAACCATCACCAACTAACTTTTTAAGTGGAGTAATATTTTCATTTGCATATTTAATAACTGTTTCAAGGTCTCCTAATTCCATCTTTGGCATGCCACAACATTGTGTGTTTTTGATAAGTTTTACCTCAACATTATTGTGTCTAAGAACATCAACCAAATCAATAACAGATTTAGGATCATTATATTCACCATAACAAGTTCCAAATATTGCAACCTTGAATTTACTTACAGTTTTATCTTCTACAAAAAGTTTCGTTAATGTCTTTGAATGGTATTTTGGAACTACTGCGTCAACATGAACCCCCATAATATTTTCGGTAATCTTTCTGATAGTTTTATTACTATTAGACCAATTCACAATAGATGAAATAACTGGTTTTGATGCAACAGAACCAACTTGTTGTGGTGATGTTAAGACTTTGTATGACTTCTTAGTTTCGCCTTTTTTAAACTGAACTGCCTTAGCTCTAAGCATAAGATGAGGAAAATCAACATTCCATTCGTGTGGGGGAACGTAAGGACATTTTGTCATATAACATAAATCACATAAGTAGCATTGATCCACTACTTTTTTGTAGTCTGCTTTATCAACACTATCAACCTCAAATGTTTCAGATTCATCAACTAAATCGAATAATGTTGGAAAAGCTTTGCACAAACTTACACAACGTCTACACCCATGACAAATATTAAAAACTCTCTCCAGTTCATCATTAAGAAATTGTTCATTATAAAAATCCTCATCTTGCCAATTTAAAGGATGACGAACAGGCGCTTCCAAAGAACCTTCTCGGTATTTGCTCATAATAAATTAATCTTTTGTTACCATAAGCTAGAAACTCATGGCAACAAATTGTTTATAGACTGTCTAATGCTTTATGGTACCGATTAGCATGAGAACGCTCAGCTTTTGCTAGAGTTTCAAACCAGTCTGCAATTTCATCAAAGCCTTCATCTCTTGCAGTTTTAGCCATACCAGGGTACATATCGGTATATTCATAAGTTTCACCATGAATTGCACTTTTAAGCATTTCATTTACTTCCTTCGCAGGCATATCTGTACATGGATCACCAACACCACCATTAATCAAATGGTCCATGTGGCCATGCGCATGTCCAGTCTCTCCTTCAGCTGTTGATCTGAATAAAGCAGCCATATCGGGCTCACCCAATACATCACACTGGTTTGCAAAGTATAAATAACGTCTATTCGCTTGCGATTCTCCAGCAAATGCATCCTTCAAGCACTGTTCAGTTTTAGTCCCGCTTAATGACATAATTAACTCCTATTTGTTAAACGAGTGACTATCATAACATATATGTATATATAAATAAATTGAATAAAATTGTATATAATATTCGTAAAAAACGAATATCACAATGACACCTACACTTAAAAACTTAAAATATCTAATCGCACTTAAAAAAACCAACCATTTCTCTAAGGCAGCGAGTGAGTGCTTTGTTAGTCCATCTACATTTAGTGCAGGAATATCAAAACTGGAACAAGATTTACAAGTACAACTAGTCGAAAGAGATAATAGGCATGTTTTGTTTACTCCAATGGGTAAACGTATTGCCAATCAGGCTATATCAGCACTGGCTGAAATCAGCATTTTAGTTGACACTGCTAAATTAGATTTTTTTGAGTCCGAAGTTACTATTGGTGTTATTCCAACAATTTCTACCTATATTCTTCCAAACTTTTTGTCAAACTTAGATAAGCATTATCCAAAGCTAAAGGCTTCCTTTAAGGAAGATACGAGTGATAATTTATTGAAACAACTTGAAAAAGCTGGGATAGATTTTGCATTATTTGCTTTTCCATATGACTTACCTGAGTTTATTGAAGATTTTCAAGTCTTTCGAGATTCAATTTATTTTATTCAGCATAAAAATCGAGATAAACAAGCAATTGAAAATGGCTCCTTATTGATGCTTGAGCAGGGACACTGTTTAAGGTCGCATATCTTACAAAATAACGACATATCAAATCAACTTATCTCTAATTTTTCATGCACGAGTATTTCTACCTTGGTGGCAATGGTAGATATGAATATTGGCGTAAGCTTTCTACCTAAGATGGCAATTGATTACGGCATACTCGATCACTATCCAAATATTTCTGTAGATATGGATTCTAGCAAAGCAAAGCGGGATATTGGCGTGATTTATCGGAAAAATAACCCACAAAAGGAAAATATCAAGAAATTAGCGCAATTATTAATAAAAAATTAAGTTTATAACTAAGACCATCGTATATACCAATAGTAAAACAAGCTTACTAATTAAGTGTCTTTAGATGCATTAATTACTTGTATAGCTTCCTTTAAAGACAAACCTGTATAAAATATTGCTATGCTCAAAATATATAACACTTTAACCAATCAAAAACAGGTATTTAAACCCATTAATCCTAGCAGTGTTGGGATTTATGTTTGCGGTATGACAGTTTATGACTTTTGCCATATGGGACATGCGAGGGTATTGGTTATGTTTGATGTCATGACGCGACATATGCGACGTACTTTTCCTAAAGTCAAGTATGTAAGAAATATCACTGACATAGATGACAAGATAATTAATCGTTCCATTGAAAATCAAGAAGATATTTACACCTTAACAAATCGTTTTATTAAAGCAATGCATGAAGATGAGATAGCATTGAACATTCTCAAGCCTGATTTTGAACCTCGTGCCACTGAATCAATAGACCAAATGTATTCTATGATTGCGTCACTAATAGAAAAAGGTTTCGCTTACCAAGGTAAAAACGGTGATGTCTATTATTCGGTTAAAAGCTTCAAGAATTATGGAAAACTTTCAGGAAAAAACCTTGATGACCTTAAGGCTGGAGCCCGTGTTGATATAGAAAGTGACAAGCGAGATCCGCTTGATTTTGTATTATGGAAAATGGCAAAACCAAATGAGCCAAAATGGTCATCGCCATGGGGAGAAGGTAGACCGGGATGGCATCTAGAGTGTTCTGCAATGTCAACCCATCATCTCGGTAATCATTTTGATATTCACGGTGGTGGCATGGATTTGACATTCCCTCATCATGAAAATGAAATTGCACAATCCGAAGGAGCCAATAATTGCTCATTTGTAAATACATGGATGCATGTAGGATTTGTAAATATAAATGATGAAAAAATGAGCAAATCTCTTAACAATTTCTTTACCATTCGCGATGTCTTGGAGAAATATGACGGGGAAACTCTTCGTTATTTTCTTATCAGTAGTCATTATCGCTCTCCTTTGAACTTTAGCGACGAGAATCTTGCAAGTGCAAAGTCTGCATTGACACGTCTCTATACAGCAACTAGAGGGCTCTCAGCAAGCTCGAAAGCAATGGATCAAGTCACCATGCGTTTTGACTATGAAAAGCGTTTTAACGAAGCACTCGATGATGATTTTAATACTCCTATTGCACTCAGTATATTATTTGAAATTGCCAAGCATGCCAATACTGAGCGTGAAGATGATAAAGATCAAGCAGGAGCTTTGTCTGAGCTATTGAAAAAATTGGGAAACCATATTGGCATAATGAGATACGATGCTGACGATTACCTCAAAATGGGAATAGAACTTTCAGATGCAAAAATTGATGAAAAGATTTACCAAAGAGAATCTGCAAGAGCTTTAAAAGACTTTGCAATGTCAGACCAAATACGTGATGAACTTTTAGCACTAGGCATTATCCTTGAAGACAGTATAAATGGCACCACTTGGCGAAGAAAGTAAGTTGAACCCTTTCGTTGATTGGACTCAAATAGATTCAATTTTGCTTGATTTGGATGGCACACTCCTAGATTTAAATTTCGATATACATTTTTGGTTGGAATATCTACCCCAAGTGTATTCAGAAAAACATAATATCAGTCACCAGCAAGCTCAAGATATTTTACTGCCAATGTTAAATGCTGAAAAGGGTAAATTGAATTGGTATTGCACCGATTTTTGGCAGGAAAAATTAGATCTAGATATTATGCAACTAAAAAATAATATCTCGCACCTTATTCAAGTACATCCCAATGTAAAAAGATTTTTGACACTAGCTAGGAAGCATGATAAGAAAATCTATTTAGTAACTAATGCGCATCGAAAAACCATCAAACTAAAAATGTCTATCACTCAACTTCAAGATTATTTCGATGGTATTGTTTCCTCCCACGATTTTGGTGTTGCCAAACAAGATCAAGCTTTTTGGCACAAATTAAGCGAAGCAATTCATTTAGATAAAAACAGAACCATTTTTTTTGATGACTCGCTTGACGTTCTGCAATCCGCTTTTGAGTTTAAAATCAAACACGTAGTTGCCATAAGCAAGCCCAGCTCTAGAATAAAGGCAGAAATTGTTCCTGGCTTTATCAATATTGAGAATTTTTCCCAAGCGCTGCCACTTGCCTAAAGCTCAAAAAGCAATAGAGCTAGCAAAATAATTAAACCATAATATAGAATAATTGAAAGCTGATTTTTAGATAACTGGTATAATTATTGTGAGCTAAAGGACGGCTTGGCGGATTTTATATATTGCCCAGAGTCGCAAATCATTATCACTCAATAAAGTTCAAATATAAATCAAAAAGAGGAAAACATGAAAAACGCTTTTTATGCTCAATCTGGCGGTGTGACTGCAGTTATAAACGCTTCTGCCTGTGGCGTCATTGAAACGGCGCGTAAGCATTCAGATAAGATTGGTAAAGTTTACGCAGGTGAAAACGGCATTATTGGTGCTCTAACTGAAAACCTGATAGACACCTCTCTCGAATCACATTCAGATATAGCCGCCCTAAACCATACCCCATCAGGTGCGTTCGGCTCCTGTCGCTATAAAATGAAATCTTTAGAAGCCAACAAAGCTGAATATGAGCGCTTGATTGAAGTTTTTAAGGCCCATAATATTGGTTATTTTTTCTACAATGGTGGTGGTGACTCAGCCGATACTTGTTTAAAGGTTTCTCAACTCTCTGAAAGTATGGGATACCCAATACAGGCCATCCACATCCCTAAAACGGTTGATAATGATTTACCAGTCACAGACAATTGTCCAGGTTTTGGTTCTGTTGCTAAATATATTGCTGTATCTACAATGGAGGCTAGCTTTGATGTTGCCTCAATGGCAGCTACATCAACCAAAATTTTTGTGCTCGAAGTGATGGGCAGACACGCAGGATGGATTGCAGCAGCTGGGGGGCTAGTGGATGCGTCAATACCAGTTGTCATTCTATTTCCTGAGGTTGATTTTGATGAAAAAGCTTTCCTCGATAAAGTTGATAACAACGTAAAAGAATTTGGTTATTGCACCATTGTTGTCTCTGAAGGTACAAAATGGCCAGATGGAAGATTCCTAGCAGAGCAAGGCACTCGTGATGACTTTGGGCATGCACAACTAGGTGGCGCTGCTCCTGTCGTCGCAAATTTAATTAAAAACGCTCTGGGATATAAATTTCACTGGGCAGTGGCAGACTACTTGCAGCGTTCAGCACGCCACTTGGCTTCAAATTCTGATGTTGAACAGGCATATGCTCTTGGGCAAGCGGCAGTCGAAATGGCTCTAGAAGGAAAAAATTCTGTAATGCCAGCTATTGTTCGAATCTCCAATAACCCTTACAAATGGGAAATTGGTTGTGGCGAATTAAAAGATGTTGCGAACGTCGAAAAGATGATGCCTAAAAATTATATTTCAACAGACGGCTTTTCTATTACCGATTCATGTCGTGAATATTTACTACCGCTTATTGGGGGCGAGAATTATCCACCCTATAATGATGGATTGCCAAATTATGTGGTATTAAAAAAGTCAAAGGTTGTTCAAAAACTACCTCCATTTGAAGTTTAAACACTAGAAAAAATTATTATGAATGTCATTTTATTAGGACCTCCAGGAGCCGGTAAAGGTACACAAGCCGCCCATATTTGTGAAAAATTTGGTATTTCTCAAATATCTACGGGTGATATGTTGCGTGCCACAGTTGCTGCTGGAACACCAATAGGTCTAAAGGCAAAAAAAGTCATAGATGCAGGTGGTCTTGTTTCTGATGATATTATTATTGCGATAGTAAAAGAAAGAATCAAATCACAAGATTGCAAAAACGGATACTTACTTGACGGCTTTCCTAGAACAGTCGCACAGGCTGACTCACTCAAATTAGAGGGCATTAAGATAGATTATGTAGTTGAGGTCCAGGTTCCTGATGAAGATATAGTAGTTAGAATGTCAGGTCGGCGAGTTCATTTAGCCTCAGGAAGAACTTATCATATTGCTTTCAATCCACCAATTGTACAAAACAAAGATGATCTAACTGGAGAGGATTTGATTCAACGGGTTGACGATAATGAAGACATCGTCCGAGATCGTTTAGTGATTTATCATCAACAAACTCAACCCTTAGTGAATTACTATAGCGAAGATGCACTTGAAGACAATTCAGGGACAAAGTTTCATGCTATCAGTGGAGTCGGAACCCTTGATGAAGTCAAAACAAGAATTAATACCGCACTTGAAAGTTAAATTAATCAAGCACTTCGAAAGTAAATTTTAGCTAGATGACAAAGCAATCTTAATTGACTAAGATTTCATTACAATACTATTTTAAATTTAACCCGCTCCGTGCCGTCTTCGGAACCTTTAACGACTACCTTGTCATTATTGATATCATAATTCAATGTATTTCCACTAAACGAATCAAAACCCTGTACCAGGCGTGCATTACCAACCAAAAAAATCATACCTTTATCTACGTCATAAGTAATGAGTGTTGCAGTGGCTTCAACAAAACGCGCTTGATTTTCTTGACTTTGAACGTATTTCGCAGGTTTTTCCAGACTACCCTTTGCAATCATACTAACGACCTCGTCATTATTGGTTTGCACTTGGATAAGTTCAGCCAACAAAAGGAGAGAACCTTGCCTGACTTCTGCATTACCACTAAACTCACTAAACCCAGTAGTCTCATCAACTATAACAGACTGAGCCTCAATTTCAATAGGTTGCTTTTTGTCCTCTGGAAGCGCAAGAACCAGAGAAGCTACAAAAGCCATCAATAAAATAAGCAATTTATTCATAAACACCTAGCACTCCGCCCATTAGTTCAACTTTTTTTGTTTTTGCGTCATAATGCATTTTTTCTGCACGTATGTCAGAGACTTTTGTTTGGTAATGAGTTGAATCATTCGTTTTGTACACTTCGCCTCCGTTCGATTGGTCTACGATAAGATTATAACTATTCATTGTACTGCCTGAGCTGTTCAATACCTCCACTTTACCAAGTAATTTCATCAAATTCTCATTCATATTTAAATCCACACCCATCTCTGCATTAATCGTATTATCTTTTGAACGGTATATTGTTCTCTCTTTGCTCTCATAATGCTTTTCTCCATCAGCATGACTGATAAATAAGTTCCTGCTTGTAATCACTCCGCCAAGCTCTTGCTCAATTATTACATCTCCTACCAAAGACATAGTGTCATCGTTATTACTCATTTCCATGCCCTGTGCATATATTATTGCATTTTCACCTAAATAGGTAACCTCCCTATTACTTTTTATTTGGCCACTATTGGAAAGAACAATTAGGGACTCGGTATTTATCTCATGAGAAATGTCATTTTTAGATTGAATGTTTATTTCGCCATTAAAAAAAATCTCTCCTGATTTTAGAATTTCTGCACGATTCGATGTTAATACAAGCCCCTTTTGACCAACTTCATCATATGTTGTCAATTTAATGTTACATAACTGGACTGGAGAATTTTTATAACTGTAATACGTATCAGCTTCAATAGTATGTAACAAAAGTTGTTCCTTTGAATACTCCTTAATAAAAAAATTATCTATTTTTTCTAGATAACTAATAGCTTTCGAATCGTCCATACACTTATTATATTCAAGGAGTTTCTCTTTAGTAGTATCAAACTGTTGCGTGTTTTTTTGGAGCATAGAAATCTTTGCAATGTTGTCTTGAAATAACCACAGAATAGCTATCAAGACTATAATAAAAACTATGATTAATTGAATTTTCCTAATCTGAAAAGCTGCCATTATGATAGATCAAAGAATACAAGGTTTATACGGGATTACACCAAACAATAATCTGAATATCGCACTCATTGAGCGTGTGATTACCGAACATCAAGTCAACATTCTCCAATACCGCCATAAAACTAACGACGAGCAACTAAAACTAGACGAAGCTCAACATTTGCTCGACCTTTGCCTAACACATAATACTTTATTTATAGTCAATGATGATATTAACCTTTGCGAGAAAGTTGGCGCCGATGGTGTTCATTTAGGTCAAAACGATACTTCTATTAATACTGCTCGAGAACAACTGGGTGAAAAAGCAATAATTGGTGTGTCTTGCTACAATCAATTACAGCTTGCCCTTGATGCGGAAGCAATGGGGGCTAACTATGTCGCTTTTGGCGCACTTTTCAACTCGATAACCAAACCTATTTCAAGTTACTGCCCTTTATCAGTAATTAAGAGTGCGAAAGAAAAACTCAAGTTACCGATTGTTGGAATTGGAGGTATTACTTTTGAAAATAAAAAATTGGCTTTTGCAGCGGGTTGTGATGCAGTGGCAATGTTGAATGGTTTATTTTCTTAATGTCTTACAAAACAAGGAATTTATTAACAAAATAATTTACCTAGTAGAACCTTTTTGTTGACCTCTTACCATATTCTCTTTCACTCAAAAATTGTGAAATATATCCCTGTCTTGTCCACAAAAGTTGATAGTATAAGCTCTGAATTTCCGCTACAGTTGAGCGTTGCACTGCTTTTAATGACAATAAGTTATCTCTCCACTTTGCTAGTTTTGGATGCCTTTTTGTAACAATAATAGGTTTGTAAATTTGTGCTAAAAACTCCAACCTTTGGAATATAGGAGCATAACTCGAGTCCACTAAAGAAAACTGCTCTCCGTTGAAAAATGGTTTAGCGTTTATATAATCCTCAACCAGATCAAAATCGTTCAGCAATTCTGCAAGTGTATTCTCAAAGTCATTTTTTTTCTCTTTTATGGTTAGCTGAAAAGTGTACAAGCTGATATTGTTACAGAACTCAATCCAACTTCTATTTATCGCTTTCATAAGTAAATCTTCTGGATGAAGCATTGGTGAATATACTTCATCAATATATTCATTGATAACAGCCGATTCAAAAATTACCGTGCCATCAACGATTAAAAGTGGTACTTTTTTTAGGGGCGATATAGCTAAAAACCATTCAGGCGGACTACCTAAATCAATATATTCTATATCATAATCAATGCCCTTATATTGAAGCGTAATGGCAACTCTTTGTACGAAAGGGCAGGCCTTAAAACTGACAAGTTTAAGTGTCATATTTTTTTGATAAAGAACTCAGAACTGACTGGCATGTTAAGTTTCTATATATTGCATTGGTTAATCAAACCTAGGGTTGTTTTTGTAGGTGTATCCTCCCTTAAGTCCACTCTTTGACATTACCAATTGCCATACTTGGTTCCGTCTAGACCGAAAAGTTCCAGCACACATTAACAAATAGTACTCCCACATACGCTTAAATCGATCATCATATAAATCTTTTAATTTATCAAAATTATTTTGAAAGTTTTTATTCCAAGACATCAAGGTTGCATCATAATTCTGTCCAAAATTGTGCCAATCTTCAACCACAAACAGATCTTCTAAAGCAGCACTAATTTGTTGAGCTGAAGGTGTCATACCGTTAGGAAAAATATACTTATTCACCCAAGGATCAGTTGCATGAACCGAGTTGTTTCGACCAATTGTGTGAAGTAAAAATAGCCCATCCTCCTTTAAACATCGATGAACAACCTCCATGTATTTTTTATAATTTTTATAACCTACATGTTCAAACATACCAACTGAAACGATACAATCATATTGACCGTTTAGTTCTCGATAATCCTTTAATTCAATGCTAACATTCAAACCTTTACAGGAATCTTGTGCAAATTCGGCCTGCTGTTTTGAAATTGTCACACCATGAACACTAACACCATAATTTTCAGCAGCATATTTGGCGAAACCGCCCCAACCACAACCTATCTCAAGTACATTCATACCAGATCTTAAATGCATCTTCCTACACATTAAATCTAGCTTATTGATTTGTGCCTGATCCAAGTTTTCAGCATTCCTCCAATAAGCACAAGAGTAGTTCATTCTTTCATCAAGCATTAATGAAAACAAGTCATTACCTACATCGTAGTGTTTTTCTCCTACTATAGGAGCTCTTTTTTTACTTTGGGGGTTAACAAGGTAAGCTCTTAATACAGCCAGAAAAAAAGATGGATTGGAAGCTCTAACTTGCTTGTCTATACGACCACTTAATAGTTTTTCACTCAATTGGTCTAATGCCTTGCAGTCCCACCATCCATCCATATAGCTCTCACCAAACGCTAAAGAGCCACCACTTAAAACACGTGAGTAAAAACGTTCGTCGTGAACTTGAAGATCCCAAGGTCTTGAACCATTGATTTCAACATCAACAGATTTAAGAATTTTCTCAATTGTATTTTTAAAATCTGCCAACTCTTGCCTGTTTTATTTCATCAATACCTAATATTAACTATTACTAGATTTTGATTTTAAAACTATTAATATACTCAAAACCAAAAACAAAGTAAAGCCAATAAAAGACCAGCCAGCCATACTGAGGCCTAAAAACTGCCAAGGTATTTCTGCACAATTACCATCCCCTATGAATAGTGCGTTCAGTAAATCCCCGAAAGGGAACACTTCTAATATATACTCCAGTGGTGGTCCACATAAGGGAACTTCATCTTCTGGCAAACTTTGCAACCAAACTTGACGACCAGCTACCCATATTCCTGCAGCTGAAGCTAAAAATATAATTGCAGCATAAAAACGGCTAATTATTGCTACAGGGTTGTGATTGAAGGCAATGAATGCTGTAATACCGACAATACTATAAAAGAATTGTTGAGTGATACATAAAGGACAAGGCTCTAATCCAAGGATTTTGATGCTATAAGCTGCATATCCAATAAGACCTCCTACAGCTAAAAAAATTATTAAGTAGATTTGACGAGCTGAAAGTTGTCGAATTTTCATTTTACATTTGCCTCAAGTTCTTTTTCCATACCTCGCAACTTCTTCAGGGTCGTTAGCTTTTGGTTTGGCAAAGAAATTATTGATCATAGGAATAAAAAAGTCTAGAGTTTCTGAATCGTAATCTGGATCAAAGCAGTTTTGATCGTATTCATGACAGAAATTTATAGCATCTTGATACCAAGGGCTGTCACTAAACAATTCACGAACGTTTCTATCTCCACCGGAATGGTGGGCGTAATAATACATCTGAAAAACTCCGTGATGTTTAACAATCCAGTAAGTCTTCTCAGAAACAAAAGGTCTCAGCAATGCTGCTGCCATTTCTGAATGAGAGTATGGAGCCAACTCATCACCAATATCATGAAACAATACAGCCATCACCATTTCCAGATCTTCACCGGAACGGTATGCTCTGGTGGCGCCTTGTAGGCTATGTTCCAAACGACTAATTTGATAACCTGATAGGCTGGAATTTAGAAACTTAAGTCTTTCTATCAATCGCTTTGGTAGGTCAGCCTTGAACTGCCCTTCTAGCTGTTCAAGAAAGGCATACTCTTCTGCAGTGCCATTCTCCATCCTAGTAAAGTTAACTTTATCCATTTTCTAGTCCCTTTCTAATCATTAGTTCAATCTCTATACTCTCTTTGCACTATCCTTTAACAAGCCTGCCACATAATGAGAGAATGAATGCCTAACCATCATCATAAGTTTACCTTCTGAAGTCCGAAAAACAATCACAGGTGCTTGCCCCAAAGTAGTTGATACAACTTTTCCAGAATTAAGTGAGCCACTTAAATCATAACTCATCCACCTCGACAACAGTTTATTTACCTTTCCCCCAATAAATTCAAGAACACCATATGCTGCAGAATTATCTACCATCGACATCTCAACAGGAAGTGATTCAATTTTATTCCATATGTCGGCCTTTTGTTGTTGGCTATGTACCAACCAAAACTCATCAGGACTAATCCAAAGACACTGAACGCCATCACTATTCGTCGTCATAGAAAGCTCTTCTGGCAAAGCTACATCCCATATTTCTTTAGCATCTTTTTTACTTTTTTTATGATCTTTAGATGTTCGTAAAATCGCTAAAGCTTTCCCAACAACTTCACGACAAGAAAGATCGTCTTGATTGACTAAATAGCCCTCCTGATCAATGAGTGGTTGAAACGTTGATGCAAACTTTGGCATTAAATTTTCTTTTGAACTAGTCATTACCATCTACCTTTTCACCTTCAATGTCATAAAAAACACTGCTAGATATTTCGCAAGGAATTTCTTTCAACCCTTGCTTTTTTTGAACTATTTTAACCAGTACTGTTTCATCCATTTTTGCTAAACCCCCTTGAATTTGCGCCATGGCAATAGACCTGTCAAGTATGGGACTGAAATAACTGGAGGTAACATAACCGATAGATTTACCCTTATTATCAATAACATGTGCTCCCTCAGGAAGCACAGTAGATGAATCTTTTGTCAACAAACCTACTAATTGTAAGCGGTCTTCAGCGCAAAGAGCAGAAATACTAAAAGAGCGACGACCTACATATGAAAAAGGCTTATCTTTTGCAAGAATCCAACTCATGTTAACATCCATCGGTGTCATCGAGCCGTCAGTGTCTTGACCAACAATAATGTAACCTTTTTCTGCCCGCAGCACGTGCATTGATTCTGTGCCATAAGGAGTTATATTCCATTTCTCGCCAGCAATAGCAACCTGATCCCAAATATATCGTCCATAATTTGCTTCAACATTAATCTCATAAGCAAGCTCACCAGAGAAGCTGATTCGCATAATTCGAGCATCAACTCCACAAACTGTACCCGGACGCCACTGCATAAATTTGAAATTTTCGCGTTCAAAGTCAACATCTTGACAAAGCAATTTCACCAACTTGCGTGCATTAGGGCCTACAACGGCAACGGTTGAATACTGATCAGTAACACTATTGAGGTGGACATCTAAATCACTCCACTCAGTTTGCAACCACATTTCTAATGCAGAGTAAACACTTGCAGCACCACCCGTTGTGGTCGTCATGATGAAATGGTTGTCATTTATACAGGTTGACACACCGTCATCAATGATCATTCCTTTTTCATTGCACATAAGGCCATAGCGACAGCTACCTGGTGCAAGCTTCATCCAAGCATTAGTATAAATTCTTGATAAAAACTCTCTGGCGTCACTGCCCTGAACGTCGATCTTACCTAGCGTTGAAGCGTCCATCATGCCAAGCGAGGTTCTGACAGCTAAACACTCTCGATACACCGCTTGATGAATATTCTCACCAGTTTTTGGATAATACCAAGGACGATACCATTGCCCTACAACTTCAAACTCTGCACCACTTGCAACATGGGAATCATGGATCGTCGTATAGCGTTGAGGATCAAAAAAGTCTCCAATCTCTCGACCTGCCATGGCACCAAAATCAACTCCAGTGTATGCAGGACGAAAAGTCGTCGTACCTACTTCCGACATCGGGATTCCCATCAATTCGGCTGCGACTGCTATGCCATTAATATTGCCTGTTTTCCCTTGGTCAGTTCCAAAACCCATAGCTGTGTAGCGTTTAATATGTTCAATCGAACGATAACCCTCTCTTATTGAAAGGGCGACATCCAAAGTAGTCACATCATTCTGCAAATCAAGAAATACTTTTGGCTTATTTAGGATTTCTTTTGGGGTGAAAAATTGACTAACGTTGAAATAGTTTGAGTAATTTTCACTCAAGATTTCTTGTGTCAACTTACTCACAGTACCCAACGCATTGAGAGTAAATTGGGCTTTATTTTTGCCATCATTGATGGCATCTTGCCAAGCACTTGCACCTGCTACTGCGCCACACACCTCCCTATTATCTCGTTCTTGTTGTGGTAAAAATGATTGTGAAACTTCATCAAAATAAGTTTTTGCACCGTTATGACAGTCAAGATGAACGACTGGATTAAAACCGCCAGAAGTTGCCAATAAGTCACAACTCAATGTTTGTGTATCTCCAAAAACCTGCCAATCATTGCCTTGAAGCTTTGTTTGTACAATTTCAACACCTTTAACCCGGTGCGAACCAAGTGCCTTAACAATAGAATAACCCTGTAAAACCTTGACACCTGAGTGTTTTAGTTCGGCAACAATCTCAATTGGATCTTCGGAAGATCTGACGTCAACAACTATACATTCAATGTCATTAACATGAAGGTCTCTAGCAGTACTATAAATACTGTCATTGTTGCCATATATAACAACTTTTTTACCTGAAATTACACCATATTCATGCAAGTAACGTCTCACTGATTGACTCAACATAATATTGGTCAAATCATTAGCCTCAAAAAGCATAGGACGTTCATGGGCACCTGTTGCTAAAATTACTTCTTTGGCTCGAATTCTATGTATTATTTTTCTAGCCTTTTGGGGCTCCGATGAAGTTAATGACTCAGCTGTTGTGATAGTTTCTAGAACTTCAATGTAGTTCTGGTCATGCCACGCATAGGCGGTTGATTGGGTCAGCAAGGTAAATCGCTCACTGTCCTCATTAGCAAAAGATAATAATCTATTAACACTATCCTTATGCCATGTCATAGCAGCTTCATCACTCGAGAATTCATTAAATAATTCGCCACCTAATTGTGTACGTTCATCAACCAGAATAACTCTTTCTTTCTTAGAATTATTGAGAACCTCCAATGCTGCTGAAATGCCTGCAGCACCGCCACCAATGACAACGACTTCAGCATGATGAAAGATATGGTCGTAAACATCAACATCTTCCTCAGTTGGCGCTTTTGAAAAGCCTGAAAATGCACGGATACTGTCTTCTACTTTTGCCCAAACCTTTTGTTTGATAAAAGTCTTATAGTAAAAACCGGCCGGCATAAAACGATGTAATGGTTTGATAAAGGCACGTATATCGAATGCATTTGGATTGCTTGCACTAACAGCACTTAGGCCATCATAGAGCATAATTTCAGTAGCCTTTAGGTTAGGTGTATAACGACCACCTATTTCTAATGATACCAAGGCATTTGGCTCTTCAACACCTGCAGCTATAAGGCCACGTTTTCGTCCATACTTAAAACTTCTTGTAAACAAAAGGGCATCATTCGCCAGTAATGCAGATGCTAAAGTGTCGCCCTCATAACCTTTATACCGTTTATTGTTAAAAATAAAATTTAACGACTTAGAATAGTCAACTTGATGGCTTGGATGTTGTGCTAATCTCATAATTCAGTCTCGCTATTTCTTGCACCGAAAGGTGCCACTTGTAATATTTGGTGACTGATAGTTGAGCGCTCTACCAAGAAATATTTTCGACAGCCGTTGCTGTGAACCCATTGTTCCCAATGATTGCCTTTGTGGTTGGTGCGGTAAAAAACGTAATCGGCCCACTCTTCGTCACTGATACCTTCTGGACTCTTAGGCCTTGCGATAAAAGCTTCCCCGGCTGGGGAAAATTCACTCTGGTCTCTTGATTCTTTACAGTATGGACAATGAATTAATAACATATTACTACCTATTTCTTAACTAGTGAGCGACACCTGCGGCGCCATGCTCGTCAATTAGAGCGCCAGTTTTAAAACGATCAATGTGGAATGGCTCTGCTAGTGGGTGCTGTTTATCTTGGGCAATGGTATGTGCAAAAACATGACCAGAACCTGGTGTCGCTTTAAAGCCTCCTGTTCCCCAACCACAATTAAAGTATAAACCCTCAACATTTGTCGGACTAATAATAGGGCAAGCGTCAGGACAGACATCAACAATACCACCCCATTGTCTGTTCATACGGACGCGCGAAAATATTGGAAATAATTCCAATATAGCTGCAGCAGCGTGTTCGACAATCTTTGTGCTGCCTCTCTGAGCATAGGAGTTATAGCCATCAATCCCTGCACCAATGACAAGGTCTCCTTTATCACTTTGGCTAATGTAGCCATGAACGGCGTTAGACATCACAACAGTATGTAGTACCGGTTTCATTGCTTCAGAAACAAATGCCTGCAAAGGGTGACTCTCAATTGGCAATCTAAGACCGGCCATTTTTGCCAGCACTGAAGAATGACCTGCACTGACACAACCAATACGGTCTGCCATAATTTCTCCCTTGGTTGTTTTAACGCCTTTCACTCTTCCCTCTTCGACCTCAATATCAATCACTTCGCAATCTTGAATGATGTCAACACCAAGCATTGAAGCGGCTCTAGCAAAACCCCACGCAATACCATCATGTCTTGCAACACCCCCGCGTGACTGGTAGGAAGCACCCATAATTGGGTATCTTGCATTTTTTGATGTATTTATAATGGGAATTTGTTGCTTTATCTCATTAGCGTCAACAACCACAGCATCGACACCATTCAGAACGTTTGCATTAACTCTGCGTTCAATATCTCGCATATTTTGTAGGCTATGACCTAGATTGTAAACACCTCTCTGGCTAAACATGACATTAAAATTGAGATCTTCACTGATACCTTCCCAAAGTTTCAGTGCATGTTCATAAAGGCTTGAAGCTTCATCTCTAAGATAGTTTGAACGAATAATAGTAGTGTTTCTACCGGTATTGCCACCGCCAATATAACCTTTTTCGACAACAGCAACATTGTTGATGCCGCATTCTTTTGCTAAATAGTAAGCAGTCGCTAAACCGTGCCCTCCACCGCCAATGATGATGACGTCATATTTAGATTTGGGTTGAATCAACGGAATCGCTTGATCCCAATCTTGGCCACTCAAGCCAGCCTTTAATAATGAATACCAGGAATATTTTTTTTGCATAATTCTACTCAACCAATAAATCTATAATTCCAAAACATAATATATCAAATCGCAATTGTAGCACTCAGTGTTATGTAAATGCCTGAGAACACAAAATATTCAGAGACTGTACTTCATTATCTTTTACTATCAGTTTATTAATTAAATTAAAGCAGAAAGTAAAAAGAGCGAATTTTATCAATGAAGCATGCTCAAAGCAATAACTTTGTTCTAAGCCAGAAATAATCAGATCACATAATTTTTAAGGCATCGGGATAATGTGCTGTTTTCTTGCGGCAATGCCTTGAAAAACAATAGCTGTCAGAATAAAGAATCCGCCAATAAGGGTATTAGCTTCTGGAGTTTCATGAATTCCAATGATTGGCAACCAAGCCCAAAAAATCCCAGCAACCACTTCAAGCAGTGTTAGTAGTACAAGTTCCCCGCTAGGTAAATATTTTGCCCCCAAACCAAACAGAATCAATCCGACACCGATAACTAAGCCGTTGATCAAACTTATCCCTAAATTGATTGGTGGCATTTCAAAACTACCACCTGTTGCAACAAGTAAAATTGATGCTAGTATCACACTAAAAAAGCCAGCAAGTCCCGGAGTTAGCAATTTGGGAATCTCAGGATTGTGGCGAATGGTAATCGTATAAATGGCAAAACCAAGTGCCACAAAGAAACCGTAAGTCGCACCAATTATCGTGCTTGATTTTTCGGCATCCCAAACCATAACAATAACACCAACAACAACAATTACCATGTTTACTAATGTGACTCGACTGAGCCTTTCCCCAAGAATTAAATACCCCAGGAATGCAGAAAGAGTCGGCGACAATGCGAGCATTAACAAACTCACAGCAACACTTGTTGTCGTTAAAGCATAGATCCAACCAAACATAGTTAGAGATAACACAAGACCGCCAAAAACAACCCAAATATCGATTCGTTTCAATGAATTAAGAAAGTTTCTGCCTTCTCTTAACAAAACATAGGCAATAACAACCAAGAAAATAGTAATTCCTCGATAAATGAGAAAGGGAAGCCTATAGTGTTCTGCGTCTTCTAATAAACGAACAAGTGGTGCGCCCAAACTCCAGACAAGTCCGCTAATGACCACTAGAACAAAACCCAAGAAATAGTTATTCTGCATTTTTTAAGCCTCTTAATAACATCTGATTAGATGCCACTAATGCGCGCATTTTGTTCTTAAATACAATTTCTGTCAATCATTTTTTTTTACTTAACTATCTGAGCATAATAAAACTTGGAGATTTAATTTAAAATATACTATATCAATTCAAACTTAACAGCGTAGTGCATGAATTTAGAACCTCAAGAGGATAAAAAACTTTGGCAATTTTGGATTGATCGTGGCGGAACCTTTACAGATATCGTTGGCTGCAACCCAGATGGTGAGATTTTGATACATAAATTACTCTCAGAAAACCCAAATCAATATTCTGACGCTGCGATTCAGGGCATAAGAGATCTACTCAAGTTAACTCATGAAGAGGCAATCCCAATGACTCAAATTGATGTCGTAAAAATGGGTACAACGGTTGCCACAAATGCCTTACTAGAAAGACAAGGGGAAAAAACACTGCTTGCAATTACCCAAGGTTTTGGGGATATCTTAAGAATTGGTTATCAAAATAGACCCAAACTCTTTGCAATCGATATTCAACTACCAGAAATGCTTTACAGTGACGTGATTGAAATTGACGAACGCCTAGACCCACGTGGTTACGTTATTAAACCGCTTGATGAGAAAAATACCGAAAAGCAATTACAAAAATACTTTGTTGACGGTTACAGAACAATTGCAATTGTCTTGATGCACGGCTATCGATATCCTGAACATGAAAAAAAAATAGCAGCCATTGCGCAAAGAATTGGTTTTACTCAAATTTCGATTAGTCATCAAGTCAGCCCCTTAATGAAAATTATTCCTAGAGGTGATACCACTGTTCTAGACGCATATTTATCACCAGTACTTAGACGCTACGTCAGCCAAGTAGAAAACGCACTTGGCAGAGAAGCGAAACAAACAGGTCGCTTAATGTTTATGCAATCCCATGGTGGACTAACCGATGCGCGCTTCTTTGCAGGAAAGGATGCAATACTTTCAGGGCCTGCAGGTGGCGTTGTGGGAATGGCTAAAACAGCGAAAGCAGCAGGCTTTAACAAGTTAATTGGGTTTGACATGGGTGGCACTTCAACTGATGTCTCTCATTTCGCTGGTGATTACGAGCGTGCCTTTGAAACCGAAGTTGCTGGGATTAGATGTTGTGCGCCAATGATGCTCATCCATACCGTTGCCGCTGGTGGAGGCTCTATACTTCATTTTGACGGATCACGCTATAGAGTTGGTCCTGATTCTGCAGGCGCCAATCCAGGTCCTGCATGTTATCGAAACGGAGGGCCTTTAACGATTACTGATTGTAATGTCATGTTAGGCAAATTAGACCCAGACTTCTTTCCTAAAGTTTTTGGTCCGAAAGCAGATCAACCTCTTAATAGTGAAGTTGTAAAAGAAAAATTTAATGATCTAACAAAACAAATCGAAAATGCAACAGGCAAACCAATCACACCCCAAGAAGTTGCAGAAGGTTTTCTATCTATTGCCATTGACAACATGAGTAATGCTATCAAAAAGATCTCAGTTCAGAGAGGTCATGATGTAAGTGACTATACCTTATCTTGTTTTGGTGGTGCAGGCGCACAACATGCATGTCTAGTTGCAGACAATTTGGGGATGAAGCAAATTCACTTACACCCGTTCGCAGGGGTTTTGTCAGCCTTTGGCATAGGTCTTGCAGACACTCGCACAATTAATGACATGGCAATTGAAGCTCAACTTGATCAACAACTAATCACCACCATTTCTTTAGAGCTTAAGACACTCAAGCAAAGGGGCGTTGAAGACTTATTAGCCCAAGGATTGAATACCTCAACACTGATTTACCATCAACGTGTTTATATCCGCTATCTAGGTTCGGATACAGCAATAGCAGTCACCTTTAACAATCTTGAGGAACTTATAAAAGAATTTGAAAGCATTCATTTTGACCGATTTGGCTTCACCTCTCCTGAAAAAAAACTGATAGTTGAGTCCATTCAAGTCGAAACTGTATCAAAAAGTACACAAACTACCTTAAAGAGAAGCACCTTGAGCACAAAGCAAATCTTAACATTGGCTGAACGGCAAGCTGTAATGGCTGGAAATATACACAATGTTTGTTTTTATGATCGTGAACAAATCCCTATAAACTTTGAAATTAAAGGACCTGCTATTATCATTGAAAAAGCCTCCACTATTGTTATTGAGCCAGGCTGGAGGGCACAGCTTTCATCAAATAATGATTTAATTCTAGAACGAATTGAACCACTCAAAAGGCAAAACGCTATAGGCACCAATGTTGACCCTGTGATGCTTGAGGTATTTAATAACCTGTTTATGAATATTGCTGAACAAATGGGTACAGTTCTTGAAAATACTGCGGCCTCTGTGAACATCAAAGAGAGACTTGACTTTTCCTGCGCAATTTTTACACCTGAGGGTGAGCTTGTAGCCAATGCACCTCATATACCAGTACATTTAGGATCAATGAGTGAATCCATCAAAACAATTATTCGTGAAAACGCTACCTCAATGAAATCAGGTGACGCATTTTTAATAAATGCACCCTACAACGGCGGAACTCATTTACCTGATATCACCTTAATTAAACCCGTTTATGATGAAAACAATAGTAAGGTTATTTTTTATGTTGCTAATCGTGGACATCACGCTGACATTGGAGGCATGACACCTGGTTCTGCGCCTGCGAACTCGACACATGTTAATGAGGAAGGAGTTCTCATAGACAACTTTAAACTTGTATCTTCAGGAAAATTTTTAGAAAGTGAGATACACCAACTGCTGGGTACTGGTCCCTATCCTGCAAGAAATATAAAACAAAATATTGCTGACTTAAAAGCACAAGTAGCTGCAGCAGAAAAGGGTGCGAAAGAATTACTAATTATCATTGAGCGTTATGGTCTTGATGTTGTTCATGCTTATATGCAGCACGTACAAGACAATGCAGAGGAGTCAGTTCGCAGGATTATAGATGTACTGAAAGATACTAGTTTCACTTATAAAATGGATGATGGCCATCAAGTAAGTGTTGCCATTAAGGTTGATAAAATCAGACGTTGCGCAACCATTGATTTTACTGGAACCAGTTCACAACACCCCGGCAACTATAATGCACCAATTGCAATCTGCTATGCCGCTGTACTTTATGTCTTTCGCTGCCTAATTGACGATGACATCCCGCTAAATAATGGGTGCTTTAAGCCACTAAATATAATCGTACCTGAGAAGAGCATGATTAATCCCGTCTATCCAGCCGCAGTTGTCGCCGGTAATGTTGAGACTTCTCAATATATAGTTGATGCACTGTTTGGCGCCCTGGGAAAGATGGCTGCATCACAAGGCACAATGAATAATTACATTTGGGGAAATGACAGAATACAAAACTATGAAACTATATGTGGTGGTTCTGGCGCTAGTGCCAATCAAAACGGATGTAGTGCAGTTCAGACTCATATGACTAATACCAGATTAACAGACCCAGAAGTTTTAGAGTGGCGCTTTCCTGTAAGACTTGAAACTTTTAAAATTAGAAAAAATTCCGGTGGCAAAGGTAAGTACAAAGGCGGAGAAGGGGTGGATCGACAGATGCGCTTTCTTGAACCAATGACCGTTAATATGATAGCAGGACATCGAATTGAACCTCCTTATGGAATTGCAGGAGGCGAGCCAGGTGCTGTCGGTGAAAATTACGTCGTTCACTCTGATCAAAAAATTACAAATATAGGAACAAAGGGTCAAGTCGAAGTCAATAAAAATGATATTTTTATCTTAAAAACTCCCGGTGGTGGCGGTTATGGCTACCCTGACTAATATATGTATTTATAATGGAGCAGAGCTAATTAGACGCTCATCATTAAAACTGAAAGAGAGTTGAACTATGAAAAACATCAAACAAAACCAGGCCCCTCTTGATGCCCATAAACGCCAACAAAATAAACCCGTTATCGCCTATCCTATAGATGCCTTGCCTAAATCAAATAAAGACCTCTACGAATCTGCAAGAAAGCAATTAACTTTGATTGATGAAACCATCATTCCTCCAAGAGAGGCAAAAACTTTTGTTGTTCCTGCGGGTCATTTTTTTCGAATTGTATGTAGCGAAGGCCCACAAGTAGGAGATCTAAACCTTTGGAACAATGACAACATCAATGAGCACTTTTATAGTGGCAAAACGAGAGCACTTTATGGCACCCATGTTAGTACCGCTGATCGCCTATATTCAAATTTTCCCTATCTCAGACCGATGGCGACTATCACCCACGACACACTAGATTGGTATGGCTGGGACAAAGATGGCGGCGGTGTCCACGATGTCATTGGTACTCGCTGCGACCCCTACACTCATATGGCGCTTAGTGGAAATGAATATCATTATTGCTGCCATTCAAACCTTTGTCGAGCGCTATCCAAGCAGCAAAGAAAACCAATCTCTGAAATAGAAATCCTAGTTCATGATGTTCTTAATGTTTTCATGTGTACTGGCTTTACCAAAGACACCCACCAGTACTTTATGAAAGCGAGTCCAGTTCGCCCTCATGACTTCATTGAGATGTTTGCTGAAATTAACTTGTTGGGAGCGCTGTCAGCCTGCCCTGGAGGAGATTGCAGTTCTTCACATTCAAGTGACTCAGCCACTTGTTATCCTTTGAAGGTTGAAATTTATAAGCCAAATCAGGATAGCTTGAATGACTGGCGCCCACCATCAACTAGTAAATATTCTGGCGATCATGGTTATAAATGAAACTGAATTACATACATTCAAATATAGTAAATGACTAGTTACGATTACATTATTGTTGGCGCCGGTTCAGCTGGCTGTGTTTTAGCCAATCGTTTAAGTGCAAATCCTGAAAATAGCGTTTGTTTGATTGAAGGTGGTGGTAGCGATAAAAGCCCATGGATTCAAATTCCTGCTGGACTTTCCGTGTTATATGGTCACAAGAAGTTTGATTATGCATACCAAGGGGTACCTCAAAAGAATCTAAATAACCGCACTATCACAGTCAATCGTGGCAAGTGTCTTGGTGGTACCAGTTCTATCAACGGCATGTGCTATATTCGTGGCAATAAGAATGACTATGACAATTGGGCTGCACTAGGTTGCAAGGGTTGGTCTTATGAAGAGGTCCTGCCTATATTTAAAAAACTTGAGAATGACCAAACAGGTGGAGAATCAAAATATCACTCTTCAGATGGAGAGTGGCCAGTAGTTAAACCACAAGACGTGAACGCAACTGCCAAACGCTTTGTTAAGGCTGGAAGAACAATCGGGCTACCGCATAATCAAGACTTTAATGCCAGCTCACAATTGGGCCTTGGAATTTATAATGTAAACCAAAACAAGGGTACTCGAGTGAGTTCTTATACAGCCTTTGTCGAACCTATTCTGAAAAGACCAAATCTGACAATCCTTACCCATGCAAGGGTTAAAACATTGGATATTGAGGGCGATTGTGCTAAGGCAGTCAATATAGTAATGAATGAAATCGATAAAAAACTCATTTGCAACAAAGAAATTATTCTTAGTACCGGTGCTATCGATTCACCAAGAATTCTCCTTGCCTCGGGCATTGGGAATAAAAAGGACATTGACGAGCTAGGAATAACTTGCAAACACAACGTGGTCGGTGTTGGCGAGAATCTTCAAGACCACCTGGACACAATGGTTACTATTCGCTCGAAAAAGGCTGAATCTATAGGTGTCTCTTGGAAATCTTTGTTGCCTGATGTAATTACTGCTCCGTTTAAATACTATTTTAATAAGATGGGATGGTGGACAACTAATTATGTCGAAGCGGGAGGCTTTGCTGAGACCAAATATGCCAATAATAACTATCCAGATGTTCAATTCCACTTCACTCCAATATATAGGAGTCACCGCGGCAAAAGATTTGAGTTTGGCCATGGCTACTCGCTTTTCACTTGTTTATTGCGCCCTCACAGCACAGGCTCTATCAAGTTGACCAAGGAGGGGTCAACATTTAAACTACTCATTGATCACAATTTTTTATCCGATCCAAGAGATGAAACTATCATAATTGAGGCAGTAAAAAAAGCCAGAGAAGTCTTATTATCGGCAGAATTTGACGAAGTTCGTGGCAAAGAAATGGCTCCAGGAAAAACAGTACAGAGCGATCAAGAGATATTGGAATACATACGCAGAACCGCACTGACGGTCTACCACCCAGTTGGAACCTGCAAAATGGGAATTGATGAACTAGCTGTGGTTTCGCCAGAAAATTTAAAGGTAAAAGGGATGAATAATTTGCGTGTTATCGATGCCTCAATTATGCCAACCATTGTCAGCGGCAATACCTCAGCACCGACCATGATGATTGCAGAAATGGGCTCAAGAATGATACTGAATAAATCGTAACCAAATAAAAATACACTTAATTTAAAAACTAGAGATAAAAATATTAACTTTGCACTACACAAGGTTGCGAAAATTCAAATTAATTAACTAACTTTCAGGCGAAATATGGAAAATTTACGGGGTATTTTATTCATGATTCTGGCTATGGCTGGGTTTGCTCTTGAAGATTTATTTATCAAACTTCTCTCATCGCATGTACCAGTATCACAGATATTAATCATTCTTGGCTTTAGTGGAACCGCTGTATTCTTAATTATTGCAATCCTGACCCATGCGCCAATTCTGCAAAGAGATCTATTAAATAGGCCCGTTATCATTCGGACATTTTGTGAACTGTTTGCAGCATTATTCTTTGTTTCAGCGATCGCTTTAACACCACTTTCATCTGCAGTATCAATTTTAATGATAACCCCGTTAATGGTAACGATGGGAGCTGCAGTATTTTTTGGAGAAAAAGTTGGCTGGCGACGTTGGAGTGCTGTGATGATTGGATTTATTGGGGTCTTATTAATCTTGCGCCCAGGATTTGATAGTTTTATGCCAGCCTCACTTCTAGCAGTTATTGCAACTATATTTTTAGCGGTAAGGGATTTAGTTACCCGTGCCATGCAGTTTGAGATTTCAACAACAACAGTTTCTATGTATGCATTTTTAGCATGTGGCATCTCAGGTTTTATTGCTATGCCTTTCTATTCAGCTATGGTTATTCCTTCTTCAATTGAAATAGTGTATTTAATCTCAGCCACGTTTGTCGGCGTAATTGGCTATTACGCAGTCGTCCTTGCTACTCGCAATGGAGATGTATCAGTTATATCACCATTCCGTTATTCACGGCTGCTGTTTGCTATGCTTTTATCAATCATAATTCTCTCAGAAAGACCAGACTTACTAACATTGAGTGGAGCTTCAATAATTTTGGTTTCAGGCATATACACATTCATTCGTGAAGGTCGTTTGAAGCAAATACACTAAAGTAGTGTTGATAGTTTTCTTCTCGTTACAGCATAAGAATATACTGTATAGAAAAAGCTTGATTTCCTAAGCAAACTTTATTAACATCCGCAGGATAAATCACATCGAGGAGATGCTATGAATATGCCAAGAACAAAACTGATACCAAACGGCGACAATATCGTTCATACGTTTACCGATACAGAATATAAAAACCGTCAAGCTCGTCTTAGACAACATATGGCAGCAAATAATATTGATGCTGTTATCTTTAGTTCTATCCATGGCATTAATTACTATAGCGACTTTCTATATTGCTCTTTTGGACGCCCTTACGCACTAGTTCTAACCCAAGACAAAGCCACAACTGTAACAGCCAACATTGACGGAGGTCAACCATGGCGTCGCACCTTTGGTGAAAATCTAGTTTATACCGACTGGCAAAAAGACAGTTACTTCTATGCTTTACAGCAACTAATAGAAAACAAAGGAACAATTGGTATTGAGCATGACCATATCACTATGGAACGATTAGACAAACTTCAAAGTGCTTTCGATAAAGCTAAACTTGTTGATATTTCGGTTGATTGTATGAAAATGCGTTCAATCAAATCAGATGAAGAAATAGCTCACATCATCCAGGGGGCCAATGTCTGTGATATCGGAGGTGCTGCTTTGTTAGAAGCGATCAAAGAGGGGGCTCCAGAACATGAAGTGGCACTTCATTCCACACAAGCCATGGTCAGAGAAATCGCAAAGAGATACCCACACTCCGAACTGATGGATACTTGGACCTGGTTTCAGTCTGGAATTAATACCGACGGCGCTCACAATCCTGTCACTACAAGACAGGTTCAAAAAGGTGACATTCTGAGTCTCAACTGTTTTTCTATGATTGCTGGTTATTACGTTGCACTTGAACGCACATTGTTCTACGACCACGTTGATGATGAATCCTTAAGACTATGGGAAATTAATGTTAAAGTTCACGAAGAAGGCATGAAATTAATCAATCCAGGTGTTGCTTGTAGGGATATCGCTCTTGAACTGAATAAAATTTTCGAAGAATATAACTTACTTGAAAGCCGTACCTTTGGCTACGGTCATTCTTTTGGAGTTCTATCTCACTATTACGGTCGAGAAGCTGGTGTAGAATTGAGAGAGGATATCGACACAGTTCTTCAAAAGAATATGGTGGTCTCAATGGAACCGATGATTATGATTCCTGAAGGTCAACCGGGTGCAGGTGGATATCGTGAGCATGATGTTATGATAATAACAGAGGATAGCGCTTATGACATTACCAAATTCCCTTACGGACCGGAACACAATATTATCACTAACTAGTATGCCGAGGCTAGACTAGCTTTCGTAAGAGTAAATCTCCACCATCATCTCGTCAGCTATTAGCTCTAGCTTATCTTTAATGAGGCGCTCATCAATAGAAATTGGTAAATGTAAGTTAATTTGTGCCTTAAAGAGCTGCTCGCCTGACATCGAAGCGTCAATTATTTCGGTCTTTATCCCCTCTACGTTGGCTTTCAGTTCATAAGTTAAGACATGAGACAATTTATTAATAATACCTACATGATTTTGACCTATTAGCTCAATATTGTAGCTCTTAAAATCAGAGTGCGTTGCTGGTGTAGTCTCTTCACACGCAATTTGTAAGCCTAACTTGGATGAGGTTAGCTCTTTTATAAGCTTTTTGGCATTCTTTGCTGGCACGTTAACCCTTAAAATACCGGCAAACTTAGCCTCAACAGTTGACATGTTACTCTCTATCCAGTCGCCATCATTTGAGACAATTATCTCTGACAGACTATCCAACAGTCCTGGTTTATCATCACCCAAAACACTAATTAAAATTGATTTCATGACAACTTACTCGTAATTTTCTATACTTGGACAAGAACAAATTAAATTCTTATCACCATAAACATTATCTACTCGGGAAACTGGAGACCAATACTTAACCTTTTTTAGTGTTTCTACTGGATAAGCTGCGTCTTCTCTCGAGTAAGAAAAATTCCAAGTTGAAGATGATACCATTTCTAATGTATGAGGCGAATTAATTAGCGGATTATCTTTGACCGAATACTCACCCGATTCGACTTTTCGTATCTCTTTTCTGATTTGAATCATTGCGTCACAAAAACGATCTAACTCATCTAAAGATTCTGACTCGGTTGGCTCAATCATTAATGTTCCAGCAACTGGAAATGACATTGTAGGCGCATGAAAGCCGTAATCAATCAAACGTTTTGCAACATCATCTACACTAATGTTGAACTTTTCCTTGATGGGACGAAGGTCAACAATGCATTCGTGAGCGACCCTGCCATTCTCATCACTATAGAGTATAGGATAGTGCTTTGACAAACGAGTTGCTATGTAATTTGCATTCAATATTGCATTTGTGGTCGCCTCGTAGAGACCATTTTTACCAAGCATAGTAATGTACATCCAGCTAATTGGCAAAATACTACCCGAACCCCAAGGCGCACCAGCAATACTACCGACACCAGTGTTATTTAATGGTGTTGTGGGTAAAAAATCTACCAAATGCTCCTTAACTCCGATAGGTCCAACTCCTGGACCTCCACCTCCATGAGGGATGGCGAATGTTTTGTGTAAGTTAAGATGAGAAACATCACCACCGAATTCACCAGGAGCTGAAATTCCAACCATCGCATTCATGTTTGCACCGTCGATGTATACCTGACCTCCAGCTTTATGAACAAGCTTACAAACCTCTTTTACATCTTTTTCAAACACTCCGTGAGTAGAGGGATAGGTAATCATAATGGCAGCCAAATTATCTGCATTTTCTTTGCACTTAGATTTTAAATCTGACATATCGATGTAGCCATTATCTGCAGTCTTAACTACAACCACTTTCATACCCGCCATTTGTGCAGAGGCTGGATTGGTTCCATGAGCCGAGGCAGGAATTAAACAAATATTTCGATTTTTCTCTCCGTTACTTCGATGAAAAGCACGAATTGCTATAAGTCCTGCATATTCACCTTGAGCTCCCGAGTTAGGTTGCAAAGAAATTGCCGAGTATCCAGTTGCTTCGCATAGCATCTCTTCAAGCTCACTTATCATTTGCTGATATCCTATCACCTGATTCATTGGCACTGCAGGATGGATTTGAGAAAATTCTGGCCAAGTAACGGGTATCAATTCAGCTGCAGCATTCAACTTCATAGTACATGATCCAAGCGGTATCATTGCTCGATCAAGTGCAAGGTCTTTATCGCCTAAATAACGAATGTAGCGCATCATATTAGTTTCTGAGCGATATGTATTGAACACATCATGAGTCATGAATTCTGAACTTCTTTTTAAGTTTTTACTTATTTGAGATTTATTTTTTTCAAACAGTAGTTGTGCGCTGAACTTAAATTCTGTATTAAATATCTTCCATAAATACTCTATATCCTCTGGAGTGCTGAGCTCATCAAATGAAACTGAAACGAGGGTTTTACTAAAAACATTTATGTTGTATCCATTTTTTTCAGCCTGCATGACAACAGCGTCGGAGTTTTTAACTTCTATCGTTAATGTATCAAAAAATGTTCCGTTAACAATACGAAAACCCATTTCAGAAATACCATCTGCAAAAACAGCAGCGTAACGAAAAATTCTTTCAGCAACCTTTTTAAGACCTTCAGGGCCATGATAAACGGCATACATGCTGGCCATGACAGCTAAAAGAGCTTGCGCCGTGCATATATTGCTGGTGGCTTTTTCACGACGAATGTGCTGTTCACGGGTTTGTAGAGCCAGGCGATACGCTAACCTACCTTTCGTATCAACCGTAGCGCCAATAATTCTTCCGGGCATAGAGCGTTTATGTTTTTCCTTGATTGACATATACGCTGCGTGAGGTCCGCCATATCCAATTGGCACTCCAAATCTTTGTGTATTACCAATCACCACATCTGCGCCCATTTCACCAGGTGGCTTTAAAAGCGTTAACGATAATAAATCTGCACTTACAGCAGCTAAGGCTTGCTTTTCATGTATTGAATCTATTAGTTTCGAGTAATCGCTACAGTTACCATAAGTATTCGGATATTGCAGCAACACACCAAAAAAATCAAGTTTTTCTAGGTCTACTAATGGATCACCGATTACCACTTCAATACCTAATGGCTCAGCTCTTGTTAACACCACTTCAATATTCTGAGGATAGCAATCATTTGCAACAAAAAAAACTTTACTCTTCGATTTACTTACTCTCTGACAAAAACTCATAGCCTCGGCACAAGCACTAGCTTCATCTAGCATTGATGCATTTGCTAACTCCATTCCCGTTAAATCGGTAACCATTGTTTGAAAGTTCATTAATGCTTCTAAACGGCCTTGAGATATTTCTGGTTGATATGGAGTATAGGCCGAATACCAGGCAGGATTTTCCTGGATATTGCGCTGGATCACGGGCGGTGTAATTGAATTGTAATAGCCTTGGCCAATGAATGACTTATACCGGATATTCATTCTGGCTAAATTTCTTAACTGTTTAAGTGCCGCTAATTCTGAAATACCATCAGCTATATTCATCGGCTTTTTCCGACGAATAATATCTGGCACAATTTCTTCGATCAAGTCATCTAAGTTATCAAAACCAAGATAATCAAGCATCTTTTGTTTCTGAGCACTGGAAGAACCAATATGCCTATTGGTAAAAACGTCGTTATTTAATAAATCTTCTATCTTAGTGGCCATTTATTTTTCAGTTTAATCTTCAATAAAAGTTTGATAGGCATCGTCATCCATTAGGTCATCCAACTCAGATACATTGGAAAGTTTGACTTTAATAAACCAGCCATCGCCCATTGAGTCTTCTGAAACAAGTTCCGGTTCATCTGCCAATCTATCATTTACCTCAACGATCTCTCCAGAAACAGGAGCAACCAAATCTGAAGCCGCCTTAACCGACTCAATCACAGAAATGTTGTCTCCTCGACTACACTCATCACCGACCTCTGGTAGTTCAATAAAAACCAAATCGCCCAATTGTTCTTGAGCAAAATCGGTTATTCCTATAATTACCAGGTCTTCGTCTTGAACTTTAACCCACTCATGATCTTCGGAATATTTAATACTCATTACTGCTCCTCATTTTGTTTTTTAACCTCTAAAATAATTTTGTTTAACGAAAGGCAATTTTACTACACTAACCGAAATCTTCTTATCACGAACCAGTGCAAACAAGTTGGATTTATCATCAATACAGCTCACTTCAATTCTTGCAATAGCTACAGGTTTTCCTGTACTGGGGCTAAAACCACCGCTGGTAACTTGTCCTACTCGATTACCCGCACCATTCTCTATCATAGCGCCATCACGAACCGGCACTCTACCCTCAGGTTGCAAGCCAACTATCTTGACTTTGGTGCCTTCAGAAAGATGACTCATAACAATTACATCCCCAGGATAGCCGCCAGGACGCTCACCGCCAAGTCTTCTTGTTTTCGATAATGCCCAAGTCAATGAAGACTCTACTGGACTATGTTGTTGGTCTAGTTCATGACCATATAGTGACAAGCCAGCCTCTAAACGAAGTGAATCTCTTGCTCCAAGTCCAACCCATTCAACCGCCTGATCTGATATTAAAAGTTTGGCAATACGCTCAGCCTGATGTCCTGGCATTGAAATTTCAAATCCATCCTCGCCGCTATAACCAGACCTTGTCGCTAAGCATTCAACCCCATCAATCTTTAATACCTTAGCCGTCATAAAGGTCATCTCACTACAAGAAGGTGCAAATTTTGACAACACTTCACATGACTTAGGGCCTTGCAAAGCCAACAGCGCAACATCTTCAAGAAGTTCAACCTCACAACCACTATCAACTAAACTCTTCAAGTGTTCAAAATCTGCAACCTTGCATGCTGCGTTGACTACTAAGAACAAACCATCATCGCCAATATTCGTCACCATCAAATCATCCATTACGCCGCCCTTCTTATTGGTAAAGACAGCATAACGTTGTTTCATTAGAGGTAAATCAACTATATCGACCGGAACTAGAGTCTCTAAAGCTTGTTTTGCATTCTGACCTGTAAGCTTGATTTGACCCATATGGGAAACATCAAAAAGACCAGCGTTTTCGCGTGTATGCAGATGCTCTTTTTTAATCCCTAACGGATACTGAAGCGGCATTTCATAGCCCGCAAATGGTACCATTTTTGCATCAGCGTCAAGATGCATTTGATGTAGCGGAGTAGTTAGTATTCGGTCAACTGATGACATTAAAATAATTACTTAAAAAATCATTTTTATCTACTAAAAAATGAAGCCAAAAGCTAGCATTCAAAGAGAAGCGTTATTATATTCTCTTATTTTAATTTAATTACTCATTATTGAATTAAATTATCTTCAAACGGATGATGACTTATAAAAAATCTCTATCCTCGTCTAGGTTAAAAGAACCATTTAGTAACCTTTGGTAATGTTATAGATAGGAAATGGCATTTTTCCATCCTCTATGCGGCGGATATTTTCAGCAATTGTTTTTGCTGAAGATTTTGGATTGCTTTGTCCTGCAATGTGAGGCGTAATGTAGACAGATGGATGACTCCAGAGAGGATTGTTTGTAGGCAAAGGCTCTTGTTCAAATACATCCAAAGCCGCCGCAGTAATATGGTTTTCATCTAGTAGAGACAATAAATCTGCCTCATTGATAATACCACCTCTGCCCATATTAATAATAAATGAACCTCTAGGTAAAAATTTGAGCTCATCCTTTCTAAGCATATTTTTTGTGTCTTTAGAAAAAGGTAGAACATTAATTAATATATTTGTCTTAACTAGAAAATCACTTAATTGCACCTTTCCAAAAAAGTATTTAATATCACCCAAAGATGATTTTTGATTGGCACCCCAACCCAACACCTTAAAGCCTTGATCAATTAGTGACTCACCAATACCTCTTCCAATATTGCCTAAACCCATAATTCCAACTGTCCTATCTTCAGGTTGAATGGAGCTTTGCTGTTGCCATTTTCTATCAAGCTGTTGTTTCATGTACAGATAGTGGTCACTATGAAAATGCAATACCCAATGAAGAGCATGAAAACACATCTCATGAGTTAACTTTACATCAACCAAACGAACAATTGGCAAATCCTTTGGCAAGTCAGGATCACTGAGAATATGATCCACTCCTGCACCTAAAGAGAGAATCGCTTTAAGATTTGGATATCGTTTTAAAATCCCATGTGGGTGCTTCCATACAACAGCATACTCGATTTCATTCTCGTTACCGACATCAGGATAGACTCTGACATCAATCTCTGGCAACTCAGACTGAACCCATTGATGCCAAACCTTTTCATCTTCCCAAAATTCGCTAACTGAAATTAATAATGCCAAAACTGACTCCTATGTTTTGCTTCTAAGTTGTTGA
>Ga0209554_1000089_pt1 | contig 69046 bp, 66 predicted proteins | sample MarorgKNORR_S2LV_5_FD_188221 | JGI IMG/M metagenome (GOLD analysis project Ga0209554, IMG submission 188221) | Marine microbial communities from the Southern Atlantic Ocean, analyzing organic carbon cycling - Bottom_A/KNORR_S2/LV (SPAdes) (version 2) | ecosystem: Environmental > Aquatic > Marine...
CAGAAGTTCAGCAGTGTTCCGATAGGTAGTAAAAAGTACACATATAAACGATTCAACAGTTAAACAACAATACATGTTTCCAATTTTAAAAAAAGAATTCAATTCATTTTTCGCATCACCGATTGCGTACCTGGTTATTGGTGTTTTTTTGCTGATAAACGGACTTTTTTTATGGGTTTTTAAAGACGATCTCAATATTTTAAATGCTGGGTTTGCAGATCTAAATAGCTTCTTTTTAATGGCTCCTTGGATTTTTTTATTTTTGATTCCAGCAATTACCATGAAAAGTTTTGCTGAGGAATTTAATAGCGGAACCATCGAAACCTTACAAACAAAACCAATCACAGATTGGCATATTGTTCTGGGGAAATTTTTAGCGTCATTACTATTGATTATTGTTGCCTTGCTCCCTACGCTAACCTATGTATACACGGTAATTCAGTTAGGAAATCCTTTTGGAAATTTGGATATAGGAAGCACCATTGGTTCGTATATCGGATTGTTGTTTTTAGCAGCAACCTATACCTCTATCGGTTTGTTTACCTCTACCCTTTCTAAGAATCAAATTGTCGCTTTTATTTTGGGAGTTTTTATCACGTTCTTTTTCTTTTATGGATTTGATGCCATTGCCAGCTTGTTCACGAACAATAGCTATACTGTCCAGAAATTTGGAATGAACGAGCATTTTAAAAGCATTAGTCGTGGTGTAATTGACACAAGAGATTTGCTCTACTTTATAAGTCTTTCAGTCTTCTTTTTAGTGCTCACTAAAAACCAGTTACGCAATGCAAATAAATTTTCTAATATCGTTGTTTTACTAATTGGAATATTGTTGATTAATGCCATCGGAAGTCGTTTTTACAAGCGCTTTGACATCACCAAAGACAAACGATACACGGTAACAGAAACAACAAAATCGATTGTCTCTTCTCTCGATAAAAGAACACTGATTAAGGTGTATTTAAAAGGAAGTTTTCCTGCTGAGTTTAAGCGATTACAAATAGAGACACAACAGTTTTTAGAAGAATTAAGAGCTATCAACTCAAACATCAACATTCAGTTTATCAATCCAGATACATTTAGAGAGGTACTTATAAAAAAAGGAATGAATCCAAGTAGGTTGACCGTAGAAGAAAACGGAATATTGACCGAAGCGATTATTTTTCCTTGGGCAGAAATCAGCCACCAAAACAACACTAAAATTGTTTCATTATTACCTAATACTGCTGCAAATTCCCAAGACGATCAGCTGCAGAATGCCATTGAAAACTTAGAATTTTCTTTTGCTTCATCACTTAAAAGCATCCGCCAAAAAAACAAACAAAAAATTGCCATTATCACAGGAAATGGAGAACTCCAAGATATTTATGTATACAGTTTACTGAAAGAGGTTTCGCTAAAATATCACTTGGCTAAATTCACCTTAGACTCTGTTGCCAGCAATCCACAAAAAACCTTAAAAGATTTGACTTCTTTTGATTTGGCAATTATTGCCAAACCGACAGAGCGCTTTTCTGACAAAGAAAAATTAGTGCTAGATCAGTTCATTATACATGGCGGAAAAACACTGTGGATGCTAGACAATGTGCAAGCAGATCAAGATAGCTTACTAGCAAATGAAGAAATGCTAACCTATCCGAGAGATTTGAATTTAACCGATTTATTGTTCAGTTATGGCGTTCGGGTAAACACCCATTTGGTCAAAGATTTATATGCTGCAAAAATATCATTGGCAACAGGAAATATTGGGAATCAACCGCAATTTCAAAACCTGCCTTGGTTTTTCCATCCGTTGGCAAATGGGAACCAGCAGCATGCAATTTCCAGAAACATTAAACCTGTTCGCTTGCAATTTGCAACACAGATTGACACCCTAAAAAACAACATCAAAAAAACGCCTTTATTGGTAAGTTCTCTGTTGACAACCACTATTGGAACTCCGGCTATTATAAAGTTAAAAAGCATTGCTGAACAAGCCGACGAAAAAGTGTATAATAAAGGACAGCAGTTATTCGCTGTTTTATTAGAAGGAAATTTCAATTCGGCCTATAAAAACAGGATCAAGCCTTTTGAAACACCTCTTTTTAACCCCACAAGCAAGGCAACTAAAATGGTGGTGATTTCCGACGGAGATATTGCTAAAAATCAACTGTTAAAAGGACAACCTTTTGATTTGTCAATCGATAAATGGACGCAAGAGAGCTTTGGAAATAAAGATTTTCTTATAAATACCATTGATTATTTACTGGATGAAGATGGGTTGATAAAACTCCGAAATAAATCGCTCAACATACAGCTACTCGACAAACAAAAAGCATATCAAGAACGAACATTCTGGCAACTTTTTAATATTGTGTTACCTCTCCTTTTGTTACTTGGCTTTGGAATCGTTTTTAACTTCTTAAGAAAAAGAAAATATCAATAAAAAGATGGAAGTCTCCTGACTTCTAGCTAACAATCTTCTTCACAGCAATCATCTCCTTTTACCAACCTACAACTTACAACAGCCAAAAGCGCTCCGAGAATAGGTGCTAAAAGATACAACCATAAATGCTCATAATGACCAGAAACAATTGCTGGCGCAATAGATCTTGCTGGATTCATGGATGCTTTTGTCATCGGCCCTGCAAACATTGCTTCTAATAAAATTACCCCTCCAATTGCTATTCCAGCCATCATACCAACCTCTTTGCTCCCAGTAGAAACATTGATAATTACCAGCATTAAAAAGTAGGTCAATAATAACTCTAACACAAAAGCTCGCCAAACATCTAAGGTCGGAATCGTTGCTCCGTAAAACTCGCTATCGGGAAAAAGAAACCAAAGAATTCCACTTGCCAACAAAGCGCCCAACACTTGAGCGATCACGTATTTTGGAACTTCTTTCCAAGAAAACTTTTTTGCATAGGCAAAAGCAATAGAAACTGCAGGATTAAAATGTGCGCCAGAAGTTTCTGCAAAGGCGTAAATCATTGCCATTACAATTAGCCCCCAAGTAATGGCGATTCCTACATGCGTTACCTCTCCACCAGTAATTTCGTTAATGGTCATAGCTCCTGTACCACAAAACACCATGGCAAAAGTTCCTATAAATTCAGCAGTATATTTTTTCACTTGTTTAAATTTTAGGCAAAGATACAATCTCTTCCTTTAAGTTTTAATTAACACTTCTATTTCTAATAAATTGTAACTTTGATAAAATTTAAAACCAATCACTATCATGAAAAAAATACTACTAAGCATTTTTGTTATCGCAATAACAATGAGTACAAATGCACAAATTAAAACACCAGCAGCAAGTCCTGGAGCTAAAATTGAACAAAAAGTTGGTCTAACTGATGTTAGCATTCAATATTCTCGTCCGGCGATGCGTGATCGGACTATTTTTGGAGGTTTAGTTCCTTATAACAAAATCTGGAGAACTGGAGCAAATGCAAGAACAACAGTTACCTTTAGTGATGCTGTTGTAATTGGAGGAAAAACGCTAAAAGCAGGAACCTACGCTATTTTTACCAAGCCACAAGCTACAAAATGGGAAGTGTTTTTCTATTCAGACTATGCAGGTTCTGGCGCACCCCAAAAATTGGATGACAGTAAAGTTGCTTCAAGCGTAGTAGTAGATGTGATACCGATGGAAATGGACATCCAATCATTTACCATCTCTATTGATGACATCACAAACAAGTCTGCTGTAATTGGCATGCTTTGGGAAAAAGTCTATGTAGGTGTACCTTTTGAAGTACCAACAGAAAAAGGAGTCATGGCAAGCATTGCAAAAACAATGGGTGGACCTGGAGTTAATGATTACTATGCTGCTTCTGGGTATTATTTCAATGAAGGTAAAGACATCAACAAAGCTAAAACATGGATTGACAAAGCTATATCATTGAGCAAAGACAGTCCTCGATTTTGGATCTACAGAAGACAAGCCTTGATTCATGCAAAAGCTGGCGACAAAAAAGGAGCCATCAAAGCCGCTAAAATTTCTTTAGAATTGGCTACAAAAGCAAAGAATGACGCTTTTATAAAAATGAACAAAGCTTCATTAAAAGAATGGGGAGCAAACTAACATTCCTTTTATTTTACAAAAAAAGCATCTCGGTTACATCGGGATGCTTTTTTTATTATAGGATCTAATTACACATTCACTACGCTTCAATAACCAACCCATCATACGCCAAGAAAACATTATCGGGTAACGTTTTTTCAACGGTTTCGTGGAAACCTAACTTATGACTGATGTGTGTAAAATAGGTGCGCTCTGATTGTAATTCAGCTACAAAATCTAGTGCTTCTTGCAAATTAAAATGTGTAGGATGCTCTTCAATTCGCAAGGCGCTTACAATTAGAACTTTTAAGCCTTTTAATTTTTGCTTTTCAGCTGCTTTCATCGTTTTTATGTCTGTGATATAAGCAACATCTTCAAAACGGTAACAGGTAATGGGCAATTTTCCATGCAACACTTCAATGGGTGTTACCACAACCCCGTCCAAGTCAAAAGGCTTTTTATCAACCAAATTTGCAGACAATTTTGGAGCTCCAGGATAGCGGTTGTTCAAAGAAAAAATATATTCAAACCGTTTTTGCAAACTTTGTAAAGTTCTATAATCTGCATATACAGGTACGTCTCCCATTTTATAGCTAAATGGTCTAGTGTCATCCAGTCCTGCTGTATGATCTGAATGTTCATGTGTAAAGAGAATTCCGTTGATGCTTTGCACTTTTTCTCGTAACATTTGTTGCCTAAAGTCAGGACCACAATCAATTACATAGGTTACATCATCCCAAGAAATCAAAACGGAAGATCGCAATCTTTTGTCTCTCGAATCTTCAGAATGACAAACAGGGTCATTACTTGCAATCATTGGAATTCCTTGTGAAGTTCCTGTACCTAAAAATGTAATCTTCATATTAAAAATGTAACCTTACAAAAATAGCATAAAAATTGACTGGAATCCTTAATTTTAGTACATTTGTTATGTAAAAACTATATCAATGTCTATTACCCTTAAAGGAGATCAAGAAATAAATAGTGTACCAACGACTAAGAGCAAAGCTTTGCGTATTAATTTGAATGCAAACATTTACGGAACCTTTGCAGAAATTGGGGCTGGGCAAGAAACTGTACGTAACTTTTTTAGAGCGGGTGGCGCCTCTGGAACTATCGCAAAAGCAATGAGTGCTTATGATAAAGATTTTTCTGATGCTATTTATGGCATTGAGCCTGATAAACGCTATGTAACAGAGCCTCGTTTAAAAACAATGCTTCGACATGAAATGGATTTAATTGAAGATCGTTTGAGTCGTAAAAAGCATCCTGATAAATTGTTTTTCACATACGCAAATACAGTTGTCACAATTAATTTTAGTAAAAATTTTAAGGGTCACGGGTGGATCGGTGTTCGTTTTCAACTAGATCCTCTTGAAGATTATAATGAAATTGTCTTACATTTTCGTTTTAAAGAAACCGATACTCGTTTACAACAAGAAACCTTGGGGCTTTTGGGGGTAAACCTTATTTATGGGGCTTTCTACCTGAATGATAATCCAAAGGAATTGGTCAAGTCTTTTTATGACAACATCAACGAAGATCAGTTGGAAATTGATATGGTGAATTTTTCTGGCCCTCGATTTATGTATGTTGACAACCGTTTAATGAGTTTACAATTGGTGAAAAACGGAATGACAAATGCCGTTATGTTTGATGCAGATGGTGTAAATTTATTACCTGCACAAGTGCTATACAAAAAGAATATTTTAGCGTTACGTGGTAGCTTTAGACCTGTTACCAAAGTAAACATGGATATGTATGAAAAATCTAAAGAACTTTTCTTTAGTGAAAAGAAAGTAGACCCTAAAAACACCCAAGTTATTTTTGAAATAACCTTGGCCAACTTACGTGTTGAAGGAGAAATTAACGAACGTGATTTCTTAGACAGAGCTGAACTATTATGCTCGTTAGGGCAACATGTAATGATTACCAACTACAAAGAATATTATAGATTGGTAGAATACTTTAGTGAATTTACTAAAGAAAGATTGGGCTTGGCAATGGGGGTTTATAATTTGATCCAGATTTTTGATGAAAAGTATTACCGTCATGTAAGCGGTGGAATTCTAGAAGCCTTCGGAAAGTTATTTTACAGAGATTTAAAAGTGTATATGTATCCGTACAAAGAAGAAACTACTGGAGAATATATTACCAGTGAAAACTTAAAGGTACATCCTAGAATGAAAGAGTTATATAAGTTTTTTAAATACAATGGAAAACTAATAGATATCAAAGATTTTGATCCAGAAATTTTACATATTTTTTCTCGAAAAGTATTAAAAATGATTGCAGCTGGTGAAGGTGAATGGGAAAAAATGTTACCAGAAGGAATTGCAGAAATTATTAAAAAAGATAGACTTTTTGGATATTCTAAAAGAAGGCGTTTAAAAAAAGCAAAATAACTTTAAACCTTTTTATATCTTAATCGTCTAAACAAAAACGAATTTGTTGATAGACGAAGTAACTTTTATAGAACAACTGCAAGATGCTCAAACCAAAGAGCAAGCTTTTAGGAAACTTGTAGCAACTTACAAAGAAAGGCTTTATTGGCATATTCGTAAAATCGTAATTTCTCATGATGACGCAGATGATGTGTTACAAAACACATTTATCAAAGTCTTTAGAGGGATTGACAGCTTTAAACAAGAGAGCAAACTTTTTTCTTGGATGTACAGAATTGCAACCAATGAATCTATTAGTTTTATCAACAAAAGAGCAAGAGAAAGCAATCTTGATATTTCTGATTTTCAACAAAAACTAACATCCAATTTAGAAAGCAACCATTGGTTTACAGGCGATGAGATCCAGATTATTTTACAAAAAGCAATACAAACATTACCTACAAAACAACAGTTGGTCTTTAATATGAAGTATTTTGACAAGCTGAAATACAAGCAAATTTCTGAAATACTATCGACATCAGAAGGCGCTTTAAAAGCTTCTTATTTTCATGCAGTAAAAAAGATTGAATCCTATATAAAAAACAGCAACCATTAAACCTTTTAAACCGTTTAGAGTCTAAGAATTAAAATGAGTAAAACATTAAAACATAGCATCGATTATATCCGTAATAAAACTCAGAATGAGCATGGTTTTTCTGTGCCAGAAAACTATTTTGATGTGGTTGAAGATGCATTGTTTTTAAAAATAATCGAACAACAATTACCAAAAGAAGATGGTTTTCGTGTTTCAGAAGGTTATTTTGACACTGTAGAAACAACACTGTTTTCCAACATTGAATTCCCAAAAAAAGAAAGCAAGGTCATTTCTCTTCGAAAAAGAATGCTGCGTTATATTCCTACAACTGTTGCTGCAAGTGTATTGTTATTTTTTGGATTGAATTATTTTTCTTTAACAACCACCCCTTCTTTTGATGATATTCGCTTTTCTGATGTTGAGAATTGGTTTGACGAAGGTAATTTAGATTTGAACACCACAAATACATTCTTTGTAGACTCCGATTTCACAGAAAACAATCTTATTGAAAATGAATCATTAAGCGACGAAGATTTATTAGAGTACCTTAACACGATTGACAATTCAACCTTAACAGAAATAGAATCATGATACACAAAAAAACAATCCTCTTAACAACTGTTTTTCTGCTTTTCTTGAGCTCAAATATCTTTTCTCAAGAAAGAAAAGAAGGCAGAAAAAGAATAAAGACCCTTAAAATTTCTTTTATCACAGAAAAACTAGACTTGACAGAAAAAGAAGCGATTCTATTTTGGCCTATTTATAACAAGTTTGAAAAGAAACGGATGGATTTACAGCATTCTAAAAGATCCAAACTAAAAAAACGTATTGAAAAACTTGGCGGAATAGAGCATTTAAAAGAAACTGAAGCAAAATATATCACTGGAGAAATGTTAACAATTGAAAAATCTAAGTATCAATTACATGTAGATTTTCATAAAGAAATGAGTGCTGTTATTTCGTATAAGAAAATAATAAAACTTCAAATGATTGAACGAGAGTTTAACAGAAGACTCTTTAGCAGATACAAGAAACAACGAAGAATAAAAAAAGGGAACTAAACAGTTCCCTTTTTTTTATTATTAATCAATGCCAAACAAACATATAACTCTGGTTTATTAGATATATACTGTTTAATCCAAATTGACAATTCGTTTACTTCGTGTGGTAATAATCTTTTTAAGGCTTTTTCTAATTCTCTACAAAATAATTCTGTATCAAAACTCACCTTTTTTAGTACAGTTTTCGTGTACTCATACATTGCTCTAGCCATTATTAATCAAGGATATTATTAAGGCAAACGCTAAATAATGTCATTTAGTATTTGATTCCATAAAAATAAGCAAAAAAAATCCATCTTCAAAAAAAGATGGATTAAAATTTCGTTAAATAAACTACTTATAGTTTATTTATTTTCGCAATTAAGTCGGTTGCTTTTGCTTCCAGTTCAACGCCAATAGACTTGTAATGTGCTTTTTTATTTTCAACATTCTTTGCATTTAATTTTTCAATCAATACATCAAAAGTTTCAATAGCTTCATCTATAATTGCTTCTGTTTTCTTAGAATCGTTTTTCGGATTTAACATCTCCGCAACATAACATTCTTCGATAATATCACCTAATGTATAGTTGATGTCTTTTTTTAAGTTTTTTATGCTTGCCATACTCTTTTTATTTTGGATGCAAATTTAGTGTAAATTATTGATTTAAAATGCAATTAAACAATTACATTTTTTCATACATCGCTCTTAATTTTTCTCTTGTAATTGTTTGTTGCAAATACTATTTGATAAATACTTCCAATAATTCTGTTGCTGCAGATGAAGTGAGTTTTACATTTTTAATACAAGCAGGAAGCAATAGTGTTTCTCCTTTTCCTAAACGTTCTGTCTGTTCATTCTGTTTAAAAGTGGCTGAACCCGCTACACACATATAAATAACAAAACTATCTTTTTCTGAATGATTAATAGCTATGGATGTCGACGGTTTAAGCGAAATGACATTTGTTGTAAAATACGGGCAGGAGACAATTCTTGAAGCATCATTATCTACCTTCTTATATGCTGTTTTGTAGGAATCTTGTGCTTTATAATCAATAGCTTTTACAGCTTCTTGGGTGTGCAAATCCCTGTAATTTCCGTCATCATCTTTTCGGTCCCAATCATAAATTCGATAGGTAATGTCTGATGTTTGTTGAATCTCGGCCAATAAAACACCTGCTCCAATAGCATGTACTCTTCCTGTGGGGATAAAATACACATCGCCTTCGGCTACTTCATCAATATTTAAAATTTCGGTGAGTGATTTATTTTCCAAATGCTGTAGATATTCTTCTGAAGTCACATCCTTTTGAAAACCAACAATCAAATTCGATTTTTCATCAGCCTGCATCACATACCACATTTCTGTTTTCCCAAAAGAATTATGACGTTCTTTTGCCAGCGAATCATTAGGATGTAGCTGGATACTCAACGCTTCTTTGGCATCGATAAATTTGATCAATAAAGGAAATTTTTCTCCAAACTGCTGATAAATTTCTTCGCCAACTAAATCGCCTTTGAATTCTTGAATCAACTCTTTTAAATTTTTTCCTTTTAGGTTTCCATTAGCAACTACAGAAGTATCTCCTTCAACATCAGAAATTTCCCAGCTCTCGCCAATATCTTTTCTATCTGATTTTTTATGGAGTAAGGTCATTAATTTTTCTCCTCCCCAAATTTTATCTTTAAGAATAGGTTCAAATTTCAACAATTGGTCAATTTTCATACAACAAGGTTTTTAAAAAAAACAAGTAACTTTAAAAGGGGTGCTTATTAAAATCAACCTGAATAGGTTGCAAAGTTCCTTGGGGTTTCGTAGAGTTTTACTGAAATATCCAAAGACGTTCTGATTTTGGTACGCAATTTATTATAAATAACCACCGAAATATTTTCAACTGTTGGGTTGACTGTTTTAAACTCGGCTACTTCTACATTTAAATTTTTATGATCAAACGCTTCTTCTATTTCAGATTGTATCAACCTTCTCAGCACAGACAAATCCATCACAAAACCCGTTACAGGATCAATTTCTCCAGTAACCGAAACAATCAATTCGTAATTATGTCCGTGATAATGTGGATTGCTACACTTTCCGAAAACTTCTAAGTTCTTTTCATCAGACCATGCTGGATTGAACAGTCTATGCGCTGCATTAAAATGTGCTTTTCTATGTATCGTTACTCTTGGCATTATGCTTGTATCAATCGGTTATAATATTCTTTAAAAATGATTTGAAACCACGCTGTATATAGTGTTGGTTGATTTTCCAACTCAGACTTTACGGCTTCCATAGACATCCATTTATAGGCGGCTACTTCTTCTTTATTTACAAACGGATTCCCGTTAAATTTTCCAACCATCACATGATCCAATTCGTGTTCAGTCAATCCATTGTCAAATGGCGCCTTATACACAAACCAAAATACTTCTTCCAAATCGCAAACAAAACCCATTTCTTCCTGCAAACGTCGTTTTCCCGCTGCTAAGCTCGTTTCTCCATTTCGTTGATGAGAACAACACGTATTTGTCCATAATAAGGGAGAATGGTATTTATCAGCAGCTCTTTGTTGCAACAATAATTCGTTTTGATCATTAAAAACAAATACCGAAAAAGCTCGATGTAATTGTGCTTTCTCATGAGCTTCCATTTTTGGCATCAATCCTATTTGATTGTCTTGTTCATCTACTAAAATAACCAGTTCTTCAACCATAGAACAAATGTAGCAAATTCCATTTCTAATGCTGCAGGAAAATTTTATAAAAAATTTATAAATAGTCTGCTTTCATCTTTATTTTTCACATTCTGGATGTATCTTTACAGCCTTATAGACAGCCTATTTATATGAATTTTTTAAAGACATCCTTCGTTCTTCTCTTACTTCTTGGTGCAATTGCTTGTGATGACACTCAGAAAAAAGAAAAAACGCTTTCAATAGATAAGAAAAAGAATGTTCTCAAAAACACTCCTATAGAAAAAAGTTGGGACAGTTTAAAGCACCACAATGTAGGCGCCTTTTTTACGGAGTATGCAAAATTAAACAAAGAGACCATAGTCGTTATCAAAACAAAGTTTGGTGATATAAAATTGCGATTGTACAATAACACCCCTATACACAGGGCTAACTTTATCTTCTTAACTAAAATTGGATACTTCGATACCACGGTTTTTTATAGAGTCGCTCCAAATTTTGTAATTCAAGGTGGGAATTCAGATGATTTCTACACGATGAAACAACGCCATAAATATGGAAACTACTTAATGAAACCAGAATTTAGACCGAATAGAAAACACAAATACGGAGCCTTAGCAGCAGCGAGAGAATGGGAGAACAACCCATACAAACTTTCCAGTCCTTTTGAATTCTATATCGTTCAAAATAGAAAAGGCGCGCATCATCTCGACAATGAACACACAGTGTTTGGGCAAGTAATTTCAGGATTTGCTACAATTGATAAAATCGCAAATTTAGAAGCTGGAGTTGACGAATGGCCAAAGGTTGATGTTCATATGAAAATTGAGGTTATCAAATAACTGCTTCGTTTTTCATTAATTAAAGTCCTTCAATATTAAATTTTACGGATTTTAATTGATTTTTTTTATCCACAGAAACGGTCCAAACTGCATACACTTCATTTTTAAATATTTCTAACTGAGGAACTCCTGTACTTCTGCTTCCTCCAATTTCAGAAATTACAAACGCATCAGATATGGTGCCATCTAAGGCAACTTTTTTAGATTTCAAAAAAGTCCCTTTTTCATCTTTTTCCATATAGCTTACCAATACTTCTTTTGGATTCAAAAACAACACATCAACTCTACCAATAGCAGCGGCATTACTGATTTGTATTGGAGTTTCAAAATGCGCCCCTCCATTCAAAGAAAAAGAAAGGTTTACTTTTGGCGTGTCATTTGCTGCCGTAAACCATGCAACCGCAATGTTCTTTTTGTTAGAAACAATTTTTGGTCCATTTACTGGGCATCCTGGAATCTTCCATCCATCATCAAAAACTGGCGTTGGCACTGTCCAAATACCATCAATTCTTCTGGTGATATAAATATCTCTAATTTCTTTTTTACTACGATCTCTATACACAATTACAGGACCATTCTCTGTCATTGCAATAGCCGTCTGACAGCAATCACAAACCCTACTGTCAAGTTCTTTTTCATTAGAAATAGCACCTTCTTTAGAGACTTCGGCAACACGAATGGTCATTGGGTTGTGATGCCCTTCAGCATCTTTTTCTAAAGTATTTCTACCATCTAACCAAGCCACAAAAAAACCACCATCAATATTCGGAATCATACTTACAAAACCATGTTCTGCGTGTATTCCATCTGTATTTAGTAAAAAGTTTTCTTTGATAATTTCGCCTGATAATTTTTGAAGATTCAACACAACATCATACGTATACGTCCCTGTAGCTGATTTTTTCAGGTAACTTGTTAAGATCAAATTTCCATTGACTGCATTTGCAGGAAAATCTGCCCAATTCACAAACCAATCATCTCCAGAAGCTACTTTTTTAGGAGTTATCCATTTTCCTTCTTTAAGCTGGCTAAATTGCAACGTAGCTTCTTTTCCTCTAACAGAGGTTACCCAAGAGAGTGTCAACATGCCATCTCTTGCAACCAAATTTGGCTCTGCAGTATTCACTCCAAATTCGAAAGGAATTTCTTGAATTACGGTTTCTTTATTGCCGCAGCTCATCAATAAGATAAGGCTGCATACTAATGCTATTTTCTTCATTTTAAAGATCTTTTAATGTTTGAATCATTTTTTTTGAATCCCAAATTACAGACCCAACAATTTCTTTTACCTTCTCCCCTTTTTCATTGTAAATATAAGTGGTAGGAAGCGCATATATGCCCAGTAAATCCATAGAGCTTGTCAATCTTAAAAAATTAAAATCATATGCATTCTCAGATTTAAAATTTAAGATTTTCTCAACAGATTCATCCGAAACCAATAAAAAAACATAATTACTTTCCTTTAAAATCTCTTGCGCTTTCAACAATGCAGGCATTTCCTTTACACAAGGACCACACCAAGTTGCCCAATAATTTACCAATACTTTCTTGCCTTTATAATCTGACAATCTCACTTCTACCCCACTCAAATCTACATAGGTGATTTTTGGAGTTTTAGAAATATCTGATGGCAACGGTTCTTTTTTTGATGTTGTTGGTTTACAACCAACTAATACAAGTATGAAACAAGCGATAACAAGTTTTTTCATGTGGTGGATTTTCACGGCAAGGTATAAAAATATTTAACGACACCAAGAACAATTTTTTACTTAATATTGAAGATATTAAAAGTAAAACCTTCCTTAAGAATTTCTATAATAAACCGTACATTTGCACCTCAATTTTTGTCAATGAGTTTTTTAGAAGAAATACAACGTAGAAGAACATTCGGAATCATTTCACATCCAGATGCTGGTAAAACCACATTGACTGAAAAACTGTTACTTTTTGGAGGCGCAATTCAAGAAGCTGGCGCTGTAAAAAACAATAAAATCAAAAAAGGAGCTACCTCAGATTTTATGGAAATTGAACGTCAACGTGGAATTTCTGTAGCTACTTCTGTTTTGGCTTTTATCTATAAAGACAAAAAAATAAACATTCTAGACACGCCTGGGCACAAAGACTTTGCGGAAGACACCTTTAGAACGTTAACCGCTGTAGATAGTGTTATTGTGGTCATTGATGTTGCAAAAGGTGTTGAAGCACAAACGGAGAAATTGGTAGAAGTGTGTAGAATGCGTAAGATTCCGATTTTGGTTTTTATCAATAAATTAGATCGAGAAGGAAAAGATGCCTTCGATTTGCTGGATGAAGTGGAACAAAAATTGGGTTTAAGAGTAACTCCAATGAGTTTCCCTATCGGGATGGGGTACGATTTTAAAGGAATTTATGACATCTGGGGAAAGAAATTAAATCTTTTTTCTGGTGACAACAAACAAAGCATTTCTGAAGGAATTGAATTTGACGATGTATCAAATCCAGAATTGGATAAAATTATTGGAGAAACTGCCGCTGAAACATTACGAGAAGAATTGGAATTGGTGTATGAAGTATATCCAAAGTTTGACCGTGAAGAGTATTTAAAAGGTGATTTACAACCTGTATTCTTTGGTTCTGCATTAAATAATTTTGGTGTCAAAGAATTGCTCGATGCCTTTATTGAGATCGCTCCTTCCCCGCAACCAAAAAAGGCTGAAGAGAGATTGGTAGACTCTAAAGAAGAAAAATTAACAGGGTTTGTATTCAAAATCCACGCGAATATGGATCCAAAACATAGAGACCGTTTGGCATTTGTAAAAATTGTTTCTGGAGTCTTTAAAAGAAATGCTCCGTATTTACATGTTCGAAATGGTAAAAAAGTCAAATTTTCGAGTCCGAATGCATTTTTTGCAGAACGAAAAGAAATTGTTGACGAATCGTTTCCAGGAGACATTGTCGGTTTACACGATACCGGGAACTTTAAAATTGGAGACACCTTAACCGAAGGTGAAATTTTAAACTTTAAAGGAATTCCGAGTTTTTCTCCAGAACATTTCCGCTACGTAAACAATGCAGATCCTATGAAATCAAAGCAATTATATAAAGGCTTAGATCAATTAATGGATGAAGGTGTGGCGCAATTATTTACCTTAGACATGAACGGCAGAAAAATAATTGGAACCGTTGGAGCACTGCAATACGAAGTAATACAATATCGACTAGAACATGAATATGGTGCAAAATGTACGTATGAAAATTTACAAGTTCACAAAGCGTGTTGGGTAGAAGCTGAAGATGAAAAGAACGAAGAATTCAAAGAATTCAAACGTATAAAACAACGATATTTAGCAAAAGACAAACAAGGACAATTGGTGTTCTTAGCAGACTCAGAATTTACCATACAAATGACACAAAGTAAGTTTCCATCTGTGAAATTACATTTTGTAAGTGAGTACAAATAATTGAAATGATCGAACCAAGAACCAACCTGCCTGCCGGCAGGCAAGGAAGCAAGATTAATAAACTGAAGCATTCTTTTTTTAGAAAGAAAGAATTATTTTGTTTTACTATTCTATCCTCTTTTCTCTTTTTTCTTTTTTCTTTTGCCTCCTTCTCTCAAGAAAACATCTCTACACTTCAGGGAACAGCGCTACACAATACCATTCGCTTGAGTTATATTCCTGTTCAAATGCCTACGGATTTTGACACAAATCTAAAACCAACAATGGGCTTGTTCGGTTTGCATTATCAAGTCCCTATCAATAATTGGCTGTATGGTGGTATCGGAATGTATGCAGCAATTACTGGTGATCAAGGTGGTTTGTTTGTGCTTGATGTAGCTGTAGGAATCAATACAAAAATTTACAACAATCTATTTATTGATGCCAATTTTCACTTCGGTGGTGGTGGTGGATATCGCTATTTAGTTAATGATGGTGCTTTTATCAACCCGAATATTGGATTACACTACAAAAAGAAAAAGTATTCTTTCGGTGTTCAATACAGTCACCTTAACTTTTACACAGGAAAAATCAAAAGCAATTCGATTTCCTTTTTTGTAGAATTCCCAAGTGTACTACGTTTTACAAATTATAAAGAAGCACAAAAGACATTTGCAGTAGCCAATATATCCGCAGATAATTTCTGGAAAAAACCAGCAACGAAAAATGTACAGCAAGTTCGTTTTGACTTCTTCTTCCCTATTGGAAACTCTAGAAAAGACAACAATAACAAACAAGCCCCACTGACAAACACGCTATATGCAGTCGGATTTGAATATCAAAAATATCTCAACGAAAAAACGTTTGCATTTGTACATTTAGATGCCATTTACAAAGGATTAACGGCAGGTTTTATGGATCTATTTATTGGCGCTGGGTACAATGCGTATCAGAATAAACAGATCACTTTTTTTGGTAAACTCGCTCTTGGTGCTGCCGGAGGAAGAATTGCTCCTGAAGGCGGATTGATGATCTATCCGAGTACAGGAATTGACTTCAACTTCACGAAAAACATTGCATTAAGTACACATGCGGGGTATCTTAAAGCCTTGGATGGCGACCTAGAAGCATACACCTTAGGGTTCGGTTTTAAATATATTGGATTGAGTGGAGGAACACAAAACAAAGCCAAAGAAAACTATACACATATAAAAACACAAGGAATTCGAGTTGGCATTCAAAATCAGACGTATTTAAAGGCTAATAGAATGAACAGAGTGCCTATTGACTTACAATTGATTGCCCTACAATTCAATTATAACCTGTCAACAACCTTTTATCTAATTGGAGAAGCTGGGTTTGCCTATGATGGAGAATCTGGTGGCTATGCACATGGATTGGTGGGATTAGGAATGTACAGTCCACGGTTTTTAAATAACAATATGCAAGCACATCTGGAAGGAGTCGCCGGTGCTGCCGGTGGTGGAGGTGTTGATACTGATGAAGGAATTGTGATACGACCAACAATTGGATTGAGTTATGCGATTTCTGATGCAATTTCAGTATATTCATCCATCGGGAAAATGATTTCTCCTACAGGGAACTTAAGTGCAACAAATATAAATATCGGATTGAATTTTGGATTGGCAACACTATCCGTAAGAAAATAATGTAAAACGATTAAATAATAAAAAAATGAATAACGGAATCTACGCAAAATTCAATACTTCAAAAGGAGTTATTTTAGTGAATTTAGAATTTGAAAAAACACCAGGAACTGTTGGAAACTTTGTAGCATTGGCTGAAGGAAACTTAGAAAATGATATAAAATCACAAGGAACACCTTATTACAATGGCTTAAAATTTCATAGAGTTATCCCTGACTTTATGATCCAAGGAGGTTGTCCACAAGGAACTGGAACAGGAAACCCAGGGTACAAATTTGACGATGAATTTCATCCAGATTTAAAACATGACAAACCTGGAATGTTAGCCATGGCAAACTCTGGACCAGCAACCAATGGAAGTCAGTTTTATATTACACATATCGAAACACCTTGGTTAGACAATAAACATACCGTTTTTGGGAATGTTATTGAAGGACAAGATATTGTAGATAGCATTGCTCAAGGTGATGAATTGACCTCTATAGAGATTGTTAAAGTTGGTGCTGCTGCAGAAAAATTCAATGCTATTGAAGCCTTTAGAACTTTTGAAGGTTCTAGAGAAAAACGCGAAGCAGAAGAAACCGCAAAACAAAAAGAATTGATGGATAGCGTTGCTAAAGGTTATGATGAAACAGCAAGCGGATTGCGATACCAAATTTTACAAAAAGGAACTGGAAAACAAGCTACAAAAGGCGCTCAAGTTTCTGTGCATTACAAAGGTCAGTTGTTAGACGGAACTGTTTTTGACAGCTCATACAAACGCAAGCAACCTATCGATTTTGCAATTGGTGTTGGCCAGGTAATTGCTGGTTGGGATGAAGGGATTCAGTTACTAAAAGTGGGAGACAAAGCTCGTTTTGTAATTCCAAGTCATTTGGCATATGGAGAAGCAGGTGCTGGTGGAGCAATCCCTCCAAATGCAACCTTAATCTTTGATGTAGAATTGATGGAGGTAAAATAAATCTAGATTATTTGATTTCTGGATTGTTAGACACACTAGAAAGCTCATGGAAACCCATGGGCTTTTTTTGTTGTACCTGTACCATCCTAAAATATATTGTAACAAATAGGACCCTAAAAGAGTCTAACTTTTAGTTAGAAGACTTTTCTTCTTAGAAACAAAAGTGTAATTTTATCAACTCACTAACAAATAGCATATGAAACGTATTCTTAGTCTTTTAATCATTGTCCTTTTATATAGCTGCGGAAGCTCAGAAAGTTCTCCTGAATTTATGGAACAAGTAACGGGTAACTATTTATTCAATTCTGATGAAAGTATTGAAATTCATTTTATTGATAATGAATTGTCTGTAAAATGGCGAGGAAGAGATGACATCAAACCATTGAAAGTAAATGACAGTACTTTTTACATGAAAGAACTCAATGAGAAAATTGTTTTTGTTTCAAGACCAATACCGCATATTATATTGGCTCCGAAAAGGGAACACGAAGGCAAGACATATCATTTTAAAAAATTAGCCAAAGGAGAGAAAACACCAGGAGAATATCTAAGAAATAATGAATTTGATAAGGCATTGGCTGGCTACTTGGCAATTCAACAAAAAGATTCTTTAGACAGAACAATTAGAGAACGCACATTGAATTCGTTGGGCTATCAAGCATTAAGAGCGAAGAAACATCAAAATGCCATCTCTATTTTTAGAATAAATACTGCCTTATACCCCACGAGTTCTAATACTTTTGATAGCTTAGGAGAAGCTTATTGGAAACTAAAAGACACTGTAAATACAGTGGCTAATTATAAAAAAGCGCTAGCTATCAATCCAGAAAACAGACGAGCAAAACGATTTTTAAAGAAACACAAATTAGATTAAAATTGAAAATAATCCGTATCTTTAAACTTTTCAACTACTGAATATAGGGCTTCGCTCAAATATTCCTTATTAAATCTGATTTTATGAAAACCGCTCAACAATGGTTTGATGAATATGCTGTAAGTCATCAAAATAAAACCAATCAATTTTTTCATTATATTTGTGTACCTGCAATTTACTTTAGTATTGTTGGCTTACTGATGAGTATTCCAACTGCATTTCTGAAAAATATTTTTGATTTGTACAATCCATTTATAGAAAACTGGGCAACAATGGTGCTTGGTTTTATACTTGTCTTTTTCTACTTGCGATTGGGATTTTGGTATTTTATCCAAATGTTTTTACTAACCGCTCTATGCATTGTTGGAAATTATTGGATTGGTAATCATTTTAATTTGCCATTGGTTTCAATAGCAATATTTGTAGTTGCATGGATTGGGCAATTTTACGGACATAAAGTAGAAGGGAAAAAACCATCGTTTCTAAAAGATTTACAGTTTTTATTGATTGGTCCTCTTTGGGTACTTAAAAAATTGGGGACTAAAAAATAGTATGAAACGAGCATGTAAAAACTTTTAACACTCAATGGAATGGTTAATAGCGAACAGCATGTGATCGTTAAAAAGCAATAAATAGTAACGCATGAAAGACGAAATCACATTTGAAGACTTTTCAAAAGTCGATATCCGAGTTGGAACCATTATAGAGGTAAATGATTTCCCGGAGGCCAGAAAACCAGCGTATCAATTATGTATTGATTTTGGGGCATTGGGTATTAAAAAATCGAGTGCACAAATTACAGACTTATACGCTAAAGAAGCGTTATTAAACCGACAAGTTACTGCCATTGTAAACTTTAAGCCTCGACAAATTGCTAATTTTATGAGCGAATGTTTGGTATTGGGAGTTTATAATGAAAAAGGAAATGTTGTATTGCTAAAAGCCTCAAAGCAGATTAAAAACGGAGAAAAAATTTCTTAAAATACTACCTACCGAGTCATTTATTTGGATTGTTTAGAATAACCAAGGCAGCAATCACACCAGGAACCCATCCACATAAGGTCAACAAAAAGACAATAACAATAGATCCACAGCCTTTACCAATTACTGATAATGGTGGAAAAAAGATGGCCAATAAAACTCTAAGTAAACTCATAAAAACATTTAATAATAGGACGAGCTCAATACTGTTTTGTTACATGAAATTATTTTAAAAGTAAATTCCCGTCCTCGATAATTATCGAAAAACGGGAATGAACAGTTATAGGTTTTAGTCTTGATTCTAATACTGGCTACATTTTATCTCCAAAGAAAATTGCATTCATCAGCAACTTGTTGGTTCCATACCAAAAAGCTCTAAAGTTTGTATTGTCTGTAAATACAAGTACTCTACCTCTTCCCATTCGTTGTGCTTGAAACGGAACCGTATTTTTCAATTCCTTTAAATTTTCTTTCGAAATATATCCGCTTAACAATGGACTTGCAGTATATTGAATTGGATTGTTAAAGCTTTTCTTATTTGGCTTTATAAATACCGTGGTGTTTCTAAACAAGGCTAACTTCTCATTTTTGTATCCAAAATTAATGGGATGAGAACGATCTACCGTTGCTTCAAAAATAGCTCCACCAATATATTGTGCTCCAGATTGTTTTGATCTGTCTTCAAAAGATACATTTTCAATGGTGTCCATCTTTGTTTTGTTGAATTTTAGATCGATGAATTTTTTACTAGCCAACCATTTGATACTATTTCTATATCCAATTAAAATTCCTCCATTTTTAACCCACGTTTTCAGCTTCTCTTCTATTTGTTTATCAACACCTCTGCTATTCGGAACAATCAATGTTGTATATTTACTCAAATCTACACCACTCAAATAAGACATGTCTAGTTTTGTGATTTTCATGTCAAAACGTTGGTCAAACAAATGCCACATTTCTCCAGCATCATAACTTGTAATTCCGCTACCTACCAACATGGCAACTTTCTGTTTCTTTATTGCACTGAAGTTACTAGATCCTAAATCTATTCCTTCATTCAACCCTGTTGAAACTCCATTAATTTGCACATGACTTTCTTTCGCTTGCTGCACTAAAAACTGATACATTTCAGCCGCATTTAGTTGTTGATTTTGAACAGGGATAAAAATGGTTCCATAGTCATATGATTTTCCACCATTTGCGAAATTCTTCATAGACACTTTAGCTCTTAATCCTTTGTTTAATATAGCATTCAACACCTTTGGTGTATAATACTCATTCCAAGGCATTAGGTATCCTAAATTACTTTTAACACTTACATTTCCAGCGTTCATTTGCAAGTCAAAAATTTCTGCTCCCGCTTTATTCATGGAAACATTTTTAGAGAAATCTACCCCAAAAGAATGGTTAAATGTCCATGCAGAAACATCGTAAAACAAGCTGTCTGCAAACTGTGTTCTTACATCAAACATTGCTCTTACCAACCTGTGATTTTTTTGATTCATCGGCACTACATAGCTGTATCCTTTTTTAAATTTTTTTCCGTTGGATGAAAAATTAGCTTTTAGATCGTGAATTTTTATCTGGTGTCTTTTTAAAACTTCTGCCAAACGGTATGCTTTAGCAGCATCTTTTTCATCGCCAAAAACGACGGCTTTATTTACAAAGGTCCTTCTTGATTTCTTATAAAAATCTTGTTGGTATTTCAAAATTTTAACACGCATGCTTATAGCAGCAGACAAGGTTGATAACGCCGCTGTAAATTGATTTCGGATTGCAAAAGGAAAGGTTAACACACCATTTATAGTTTCTTGTGCATGCCCGCGTGCACTTGCTTGCTCAAATAAAATTCCGATACTTCCGTTGACATCAGGAAACGTTGATCCTTTTCCGTAATAAAAATCATCAAAACTTTCTTCAGAATAATACATTGAACCTATTTTATCCAAAGCTATTGCGTGGTAATTCGCAATTTCTTTGGTTAATTCTTGATTCATTTTTGGTGTCATAGGATGTGTTCTACTCTGGATTCCTGGTTGAAAGAAAAAAGTAGAATTGGTTCCCATTTCATGATGATCTGTCAAAATATTTGGCAACCATTTATGAAACGATGCAATTCGTGCTCTACTTTCAGGCAACTGTACAGGCAGCCAATCTCTATTCATATCAAACCAATAATGATTGGTTCTTCCACCAGGCCAAACTTCATGATACTCTCTGTCGTTTGGATCTGGATTGATATTACTTGCCTTATTTGTATTTGCCCAATACGCAAAACGCTGTAAGCCATCAGGATTAAAAGAAGGATCTAATAAGATCACGGTATTGTCTAATAAATCATCCATTTCACTCCCTTGTCCAGCTGCTAAATGATAGGCCAAAGCCAAACCAGCATTTGCCCCACTTGGTTCATTTCCATGTATAGAAAAACCCTGATAAACAACAATTGGAGCTCCAGAAACATCAACCGACGCATTGTTGGTTGCATCTATGTGTTGCTGTCTAATTTGATCTAAATTTTGATGATTTTTCGGCGATGTAATCGTCAGTAACAACAAAGGTCTACCTTCAAAAGTAGCACCTCTATTTTCAATAGAAATTCTATCCGAAGCCTTTGCCAACGCTTTCATATAAGTAACCAGCTTATCATGTGTTACATGCCACGCTCCTACTTCATGTCCAATAACAGACTTTGGCGTGGGCATGTTTTTATCATAGGTTACATGTTGGGGTAAATAATAAGATAAATCTACTTGTTGTGCAGAAACTGTAATAGTTGTCAACAAGAATAGTACGAGTATTTTTTTCATCAGAAATAATTTGGTTAATTCTATTTATCCTACAAGGTATAAAAAACAATACCTCGCTACTAATTCGCAACGAGGTATTTAACTTTTCTTTAACTAAAATAGGTTAAGATTCTTGCAGCTTCATATCGGTACTTTCAAAAATTTTATCTGCAGATCCAGCTATAAAGCCAGAATACAATTCACCATTTATCATTACATGACGAAAAGCAAATTCGTAATAACAAGAGGTGATTTCTTTGATTGTCTCTTTAAATTCAACTGGAATTCTATCTGCCAACACACTAGATTGTTCTAGTAATTCTTCGGGAGTTCCTTTAATCTCTCCTCCCGATGTATTCATTTTAAAGCCGTTTTCTTTTATAAACTCATTCACTTCTTGTAAAGAATCAAACGTCTCTAATTTATTTACATCCACCGTAAAATGATTAGAACAGAATCCATTTACATACAACCAAGCAGCATATTCAGTTTCTGCTTGTAATTTTTGATATACCTCAAAGCTTGGCTGCTCCCACAACCTTCCCTTAAAAACCAATGCTGATGGAACCAATGCATCGGTAGGAATCGCATCAATCATCTTTTTTACTGCTGCTTGTAATTCGTAAGAAAACTCCTTCGTTTTTAACTGACTGATAAACACTCTTGGAGCATTTTTATCCGTTGCATGTTCATAATGTTTGGCATACAATTTCTTTGCCTTAAAAGTGTATTCTCCACATTCCACATAACCCGCCTCAATAAAAGGAGTCGCTAATACCGCTATATTTACACGTTCATCATCAAAAGTTCTAAACGCAACATGGTCGTTAAAAACTTGGTTTCCTTTATCTGTAAATAACTCTTGGATTTTTTCTGCAGATGGAGTTCTTTGGATATATTCTTTCCAAAGTTTCTCGAAAATAGCTGTTGTTGTCATTTTTTGTATTGTTTTATGCTGCAAAAATAAATTTATTTGCTTTATTATTTGCTATAAAATAGGTAATTTTACACTTTAATAGATCATTTTAAGTCATTTTGACTTTACTTGATGTCGTTTTACACTATTTGACACAAATTCTTTTAAACACATCCTCATGGAAAATCAATTTGATTATATAGACAAACAGATTTTAATACAGTTACGAAAAGATGCTCGTAAAGCCTATTCGAAAATTGCCACTGAATTAAAAATTTCAAACTCCTTAGTACATCAACGGATTAAGAAACTAACAGAAATTGGTCTTATTAAAAATGCGGAATTCATATTGGATGAAAAAAAATTAGGATACAAGACCAAATCCTACACAGGAATTCGCTTACGTGAAGCCCGTTTCGCAAAAACTGTGATGAAAGAATTATCTAAAATCAAAGAAATTGTAGAATGCAATTATGTTTCTGGTAATTATGCCATATTTATTCTGATATTTGCAAAAGACAATGAACATTTGCGTGAAGTTTTATACGAACAGGTTCATTTAATTAATGGAGTTGCAGGTACAGACACATTTATTTGTTTTGATACTGGATTTAAAAGAAACATTCCTATTCAATAGTTTTCAATGATTGACAATACCACTTTAAAAACCTTAGGAGATTCTCTACAAGGAGAATTACTTTTTGATAATTTACACAAGAGTATGTATGCTACGGATGCTTCTGTGTATCGTAAGATTCCATTGGCGGTTGCTTTTCCAAAAGAAGTAAAAGACATTCAACTATTGATTGCTTTTGCTACTGATAAAAAAATAACCCTAATTCCCAGAACAGCAGGAACCTCATTAGCTGGACAATGTGTTGGAGACGGAATTGTTGTAGATACTTCCAACTACTTTACCAACATTCTATCGTTCGACGAAACGAAGAAAACAGTTACTGTTCAACCAGGAGTTATCCGAGATGAGCTGAATCATTTTCTATTACCGTACGGACTCTTTTTTGGGCCAAACACCTCAACATCTAACCGCTGTATGATTGGCGGTATGGTTGGGAACAATTCTTCTGGAAGCACATCCATTAGATATGGTGTTACACGCGACAAGGTACTTTCTATTGATGCCATTTTAAGTGATGGAACACTCGCTACATTTTCTGAAGTATCCTCCAAAGAATTCAAAGCAACATCCTCTGAAAATTCTTTAGAAGGAAAGATCTATGCAGCCATCTATTCTGAACTTATTTACGATGCTGTTCAGCAAGAAATAAAGGATGAATTTCCAAAAGAAAGCATCCACAGAAGAAATACAGGCTATGCCATTGATAAATTTTTAAAATCTGATTTGTTTGGAGGCACAGAGCCTACCATAAATGTTGCCAAGCTATTGTCTGGTAGCGAAGGAACCTTGGCTTTTTCTACAGCAATTACCATTCAACTAGATGACCTACCTCCTGCGAAAAGCATTATGGTAGCTTCGCATTTTGACAGCATCAATGAAAGCTTAAAGGCAACTGTAACCACTATGAATCACCATTTATTTACGTGTGAATTGATGGATAAAGTGATTTTAGATTGCACCAAAAAAAATCGTGAACAAGCCAAAAACAGGTTCTTTTTAAAAGGAGATCCAAAAGCGGTGTTAATTTTAGAAGTAAAAGCAACAACTATTGAAAAGGCAGAAATCTTAGCCGATGCGTTGATCAACGATCTAGAACAAAATGGCTTCGGATATCACCATCCTAAGATTTATGGAGACGATATCAAAAAAGTATTAGAATTGCGAAAAGCAGGTTTGGGATTGTTGGGAAATATGGTAGGCGATCGAAAGGCAGTGGCATGTATTGAAGATACTGCGGTTGACTTACAAGATCTACCCAATTATATTGATGAATTTTCTAAGATCATGGAGAAGTACCAACAAGAAGCCGTGTATTATGCACATGCTGGCGCTGGAGAACTCCATTTACGTCCAATTTTAAATCTAAAAAAACCCGAAGATGTAGTACTATTTAGAAAAATCACCACTGAAACAGCTCAATTGGTAAAGAAATACAAAGGTTCTTTTAGTGGAGAACACGGAGACGGAATTGTACGTGCAGAATTTATTCCTTTGATGATTGGCGAGAAAAACTACCAATTATTACGTCGCATTAAAAAAGCATTTGATCCAAACAATGTCTTTAACAAAGGGAAGATCACAGATGCTTTTGAAATGGATAAAAACCTGCGTTATAACGTAGGTAGAACCGAGCCAGAAATTAAAACCATTCAAGATTTTTCTGACAGCGAAGGCATTCTAAAACTTGCTGAAAAATGCAATGGTTCTGGAGATTGTAGAAAACCTGTTTCTGCAGGTGGCACCATGTGTCCAAGCTACCGAGCTACCAAAAACGAAAAGGACACCACACGCGCCAGAGCAAATGTGTTGCGTGAATTCTTGACCAATTCAACGGAAGAAAATAAATTTAATCATAAAGAATTAAAACAAGTTTTCGACTTGTGTTTGAGCTGTAAAGCCTGCGCAAGTGAATGCCCAAGTAATGTAGATGTTGCCGCATTGAAAGCAGAATTTTTATACCAATATCAAGAAACCAATGGCTATTCATTTAGAAGTAAATTGTTTGCCAACAATGTCAAATACAACAAACTAGGAAGCATTGCGCCTTCATTAACCAACTTTCTATTAAACACAACGTTGAGTAAAAAAATAATGGGTGTTGCTACAAAAAGACCCATTCCGAAGTTGGCACCAAAAACATTGCGAAAGTGGGCTCAGCGACGAACAATAGCTAATCAAGCAAAAAAAGTGTATTTATTTTGTGATGAGTTTACAAATTTCTACGATGTAGAAATTGGAAAAGACACCATCATATTGCTAGAAAAATTGGGCTATCAAGTGCTAATCATCAATCATGAAGAAAGTGGTAGAAGTTTTATTTCGAAAGGTTTTTTAAAAGAAGCGAAAGAAATTGCAACTAAAAATATTGACATTTTCAAAAAAATTATTTCTGATGAAACACCCTTAATCGGCATTGAGCCTTCTGCAATATTAACCTTTAGAGATGAGTACATCAGATTGGCAGACGACAGGACATCCGCAGAAAAAATCGCAAAAAACACGTTTACTATTGAGGAATTTTTACACAAGGAGCATCAAGAAGGAAACATTGACACTTCATTATTTACAAATGAAGCAAAAACACTTAAAATTCATGGGCACTGTCACCAAAAAGCACTGTCTAGCACAAGTGCTAGCTTTAGCATATTGAATATCCCAAGGCAGTATTCTGTAAGCATTATGACTACGGGCTGTTGTGGAATGGCAGGTTCATTCGGCTATGAAAAAGAGCATTATGACATTAGTATGCAAGTGGGAGAAGACACCTTGTTTCCGAAAGTAAGAAACACCGCTAAAGACACCGAAATTGTAGCTGCAGGAACCAGTTGTAGACATCAAATTTTTGACGGAACAACACGAATTGCAAAGCATCCAGTAACTATTTTAAGAGAAGCGCTTATATAGTTACTCTACTTGTTACCCTGAACTTGTTTCAGGGTCTTATTACCATAACTTTGTATGGATACTGAAACGCTAGATACTGAAATAAGCCTGCCGTTTAGTATGTCATAGAGGTTCAAATATGACAAGCACTTTTTACTAAAAACTGATAACTGCTAACTTATGACTTTCTTGGCTCTTGGTTCTAATTTCGCTTTTCAACTTTGAGTTTTTAACTGATAACTGTTCACTGACAATTTTGTACATTTAGGCATAAAACCAAACTACTTTGCTAAAACAACAAAAATTCACCTCAATGCTGGCTCTTATAATTGCTGGGGAAGCCGTTTTCTTATTGCCATTTGTATTGGTTCGTGTATTTAGACCCACCATTTTAGAAGTCTTTCAAATAAACAACTTTGAGTTGGGAACCATGTTCTCAATTTACGGAATTATCGCCATGGGTTCTTACTTCCTTGGAGGTCCGATTGCTGATAAATTTGAATCTAGAAAGCTAATGGCAGCTGCACTTGTTTTAACTGCTTTAGGAGGTGTATTCATCGCTACAATTCCGGATTTTGGTAATCTCAAAATAATTTACGGTTTTTGGGGAATGACAACAATATTATTATTCTGGGCAGCGTTGATAAAAGCAACCAGAGAATGGGGAACTAAAGAAACACAAGGAATGTCTTTTGGACTTTTAGAAGGAGGAAGAGGTGCTTTTGCTGCTATCATTGCCACTTTTAGTGTGTTGATCTTTAGCCTGTTTTTTACAAACGAAGCAGACTCCGTTTCTTATATTCAAAAAAAGGAAGCGCTTCAAATGATTATTTTATTTGTGGTGGGCATCGTTTTTATCGTGGCGATATTTGTGTGGTTTTTCTTACCGAAATCAGTAGAAAAAGAAGAACAAAAAACAGTAGAAACAGCCACTTTTTCAACGGTTATAAACATTCTAAAAAAACGAACAATTTGGCTGCAAGCCATTATCATTGTCTGCGCCTATGTTGCTTATAAAATAACAGACGATTTTTCTTTATACGCAAAAGAAGTGTTGCAATATAGCGATACCGAATCTGCAAGTGTCGGAACCTTGGCCTTATGGATGCGACCTATTGCTGCAGTTACCGCAGGATTGATCGCCGACAGAATATCATCATCAAAAATGATTGTGTATAGCTTTATCTGCATTGCCATAACTAGTATTGTCATTGGTTTTGGATTTTTTGAAGCAACTGCAGCATGGATCTCTGTACTGATTATCATCATTATGTGTGTGGGTATTTATGCACTTAGAGGGCTTTATTTTGCAATTATGGAAGAAGCTAAGATACCGTTATCACAAACAGGAACTGCTATCGGAATCATCTCTGTTGTAGGCTATACTCCCGATATTTTCATTGGACCAATTATGGGATACATTCTAGATAAAAACCCAGGTGCCATCGGACATCAAAACCTGTTTTTATTCTTGGCTGTTTTTTCTTGCATCGGAATTTTAGCGGCAATTTCTTTTGGAAAAGCGACACAAAATAAGACGATTTAACTTATTAATATCCAGTTAAAGACATAAGCCCGCTGCGCTGTAAGAATAAACCTGCCGGCAGGCAGGGAATCAAGACTGTTACATGGCCAGTTTATAATGCATCAGTATACTATTTAAAATTCGATAAATACCATTTATAACTTGTTAAAAAAAAACAAGGAGTACTTGTATCAAACTTTAAAAACACCAATAATATAATATTGTTCTCGGAAGAAGTAATCCTGAGTCTTCGCATGAACACGAATGATACACGGATCAAATCTTAGCTCCCTGCCTTCCGGCAGGCAAGTTGGTTCCGAAAGCGTAGCGGTCTTGGTTCTATTCAAGTTGGTCATAAATCTCAAATAAAAGTAAAATTTATCGTGCACCCAACAATATACAACACTCATTGTCAATTAATTATTTTGTAACTTAGATGCAAAATATTTCTTATGGGTACCAATCAAATCATTATCAAAAATGCCCTAAAAATAGCTGTAGGGATTGTGATCTATTTCTTTGCTATGAAACTTTTGGGTTTAGAAAATGTTGTTGAATTGCGGTTTTTAAATTTTCTTTTCGTCATCTGGGGAATCAATTCTTCCATAAAAAGCAACATTCATGAAAATCAGAATACTGCGTATGTACAAAATTTATTCCTTGGGGTTTCTACTGCTGCTTTAGCGGTTCTAATGACCATTGGATGCTTGATTATTTATGTAACCTTTTTATCTCCTCAATTTATCAAAGTTCTAGAAGAGTCCTTTCTTTGGGGTAATAATTTAAGTTTAGGTCTTGTTGTTTTCGCACTATTAATAGAAGGAATTGCCTCTTCAGTAATTTGTTCATTTATACTGATGCAATACTGGAAAAACCATAAAATAAAAAACCTTGTTACCTAATAGCTCTTTTCGTCAGACACTACCTGTCACCCTGAATTTAGTTCAGGGTCTTATGGTTAGATGCTCAAATAAATTCAGCATGACAATGTATGTTACTTTAATGATGCCAAACTATTTTTAATGGTTTCAATTTTAGCTAAAGTATCTGCTTCTTTTTTACGTTCTAACACAATCACCTGTTCTGGCGCATTGCTCACAAATCGCTCATTCGATAATTTTTTCTGAATTCCGAATAAGAATCCTTCTGCTCTTTTTAATTCGATAGACAATTTCTCTCTTTCTTCTTCTACATCAATCTCTTCTACAGAAACAGGAACAAAATATTCATTTGATTTTACTCTAAACGAAGCGCCTTCTACCTTCTCTGACACATAGGCAATTGAAGTGGTGTTCGTTAATTTTTTAATGACTGCGTCTAAATTTTCTGTAGCTGCATCCTTATTAACAACGAACAATTCTACGGATTCCTTAAAAGAAATATTCTTTTCTTTTCGGATGGTTCTAATTCCTGAAACCACTTCAGTAATTCTAGAAAAATCAGCAACCAACTGTGTATCAATAGATATTGATACGGGCCATTTTGCCACAATCAAGGCTTCTTCTGGTGTTCTTTCTGATAAATACTGCCAAATTTCTTCTGTTAAAAATGGCATAAACGGATGCAATAACTTTAAATTATTCTCAAAAGCATTGATGACTGCTTTGTATGTTTTCGCGTCCATTGGTTTTCCAAATTCTGGCTTTACCATTTCTAAAAACCAAGAAGCAAAATCATCCCAAACCAATTTATACACTGCCATCAACGCATCAGACAGTCTATATTTGCTAAAATGATCATCAATTTCTGCCAATACAGTTTGAAACTTTGCCTCATACCAATCAATGGCAATCTTGGCAACTTCTGGCTGCTCAGCGGTTTCGCTAATTTCCCAACCATGTATCAATCGGAAGGTATTCCAAATTTTATTTGCAAATCCTTTTCCTTGTTGACAAAGCGATTCATCAAACATCAAATCGTTTCCTGCGGCTGAACTTAATAGCAATCCAACACGCACGCCATCTGCTCCATATTCTTCAATCAACTTTAAAGCATTTGGAGAATTCCCTAATGATTTAGACATTTTCCTACGCTGTTTATCACGTACCAATCCTGTCAAATACACATTTTGAAAAGGTTTTTCATCTCTATATTCATATCCTGCAATAATCATACGAGCCACCCAAAAGAACAAAATATCTGGACCTGTCACTAAATCATTGGTTGGATAGTAATAATTGATTTCTTCATTCTCTGGATTTCGAATTCCGTCAAAAACAGCCATTGGCCATAGCCATGAAGAAAACCAGGTATCAACAACATCAGATTCTTGTGATAAATCACTACTTGTAAGTGCTGCGTTGTTTGTTTTTTCTTTTGCAAGCTCAAGTGCTTCTTCAATGGTTTCAGCAACCACAAAATCTTCTTTTCCATCGCCATAGAAATAGGCTGGTATTTGCTGTCCCCATATCAATTGACGGGAAATATTCCAATCTCTAATATTTTCTAGCCAATGACGGTAGGTGTTTTCAAACTTCTTAGGATATAGTTTTATATCGCCATCCTCTAACACCGATTTCATTGCTGGCTTTACCAATTCTTCCATGCTCAAAAACCACTGGTCAGATAATCTTGGTTCGATTACTGCTTTGGTTCTTTCTGAAGTTCCTACCTTATTTAAGTAAGGTTCTGTTTTTAGTAAGAATCCTTTTTCTTCTAATTCTTTGGTGATTTCTTTACGAACAACAAATCGATCTTTTCCCTGATAATGCAGTCCGAAAGAATTTAAACTTGCATCATCATTAAAAATATCAATGACTTCTAATTTATGTTTATCACCTAGAATTTTATCATTTTCATCATGAGCAGGAGTTACTTTTAAACAACCTGTTCCGAATTCAACATCTACATATTCATCCTCAATAATTGGAATTACACGATTACAGATAGGAACAATGGCTTTCTTTCCTTTTAAGTGACTAAAACGTGTGTCATTTGGATTGATACAAATTGCCGTATCTCCAAAAATAGTTTCTGGACGTGTGGTTGCAATGGTTAACGTATCATCACTTCCTTCAATTTTATAAGATAAGTAGTATAAATTCCCTTGTCTCTCTTCATGGATTACTTCTTCATCAGAAAGTGTTGTTTTTGCTTCAGGGTCCCAGTTTACCATTCGGTAACCTCTATAAATCAACCCTTTTCTGTACAAGTCAACAAATACTTTGATCACTGCTTCAGACAAGTCTGGATCCATTGTAAAGCTCGTTCGCTCCCAATCACAAGAACAGCCTAATTTTTTTAGTTGCTCTAAAATAATTCCGCCATATTCTTGTTTCCATTCCCAAGCATGTGCCAAAAACTCTTCACGAGTTAAGGAGTTTTTATCAATTCCTTGTTCTTTTAATTTGGCCACCACTTTTGCCTCTGTAGCAATAGAAGCGTGATCTGTTCCCGGAACCCAACAGGCATTTTTACCTTGTAAACGCGCACGACGAATCAATACGTCTTGAATGGTATTGTTTAACATATGTCCCATATGCAAAACTCCTGTTACATTTGGAGGTGGAATTACGATGGTATATGGCTCTCTTTCATCTGGTGTTGAATGAAAGTAATTGTGTTGCATCCAGTAGTCATACCATTTGTCTTCTACACTAGATGCTATATATTTAGATGGGATGTCCATTCTTTGGTTTAATTTTTGAGATATAAGTGGCAAATTTACAACTATATCTATTAATCGAAAAGTTGTATTGAAATTTTTAAATACTAAATTTTAATTCTATTTTTACATAAAAAAATTATCATGAAAAATATCGTTTTTTTCTTATCGGTTTGTTTTTTAACAACAAGTCTATTTTCTCAAGAAGAAAAAAAAACAGGCCCTGAATTTAAATTTGAAAAAGAAATTATTGATTACGGAAAAATTACTCAGAACTCAGAACGAATTCGTGTTTTTGAATTCACAAACATTGGCGCTACTCCGTTAATTATAACAAGCGTTCGGTCTTCTTGTGGATGTACAATCCCAAAAAAACCTACAGAACCTATTATGCCTGGGGAAAAAGGAAAAATAGAAGTTTCATATGACACTTCTAGACTTGGAGGGTTTTCTAAAATAATTACCATTTTTTCGAATGCTAAAAACGAAAGAAAAACGATACGAATTAAAGGCTATGTTTCTAAAAAAAACTCTGTAGTTATTAAAAAGAAAAGTATGCTTTCTAATCATTAGATTTTTTTTAGTAATCTAAATTCAAATTTTAATACTTGAAAACCTCTTTTAACAACCATTTTTATTCTTTTATTGTGCCTTTCTTGTAATTTTCCTAAAAGCTGTTTTAAGCTAAATTGATGTGTATGCTCCCCATTAATTTTTGAAATAATATCTCCTTTTTGTAAACCAGCAATACCTCCGGGAGAACCCTTTAAAACTTCATGAATGATATAAGAAGGCTTAAACCTAAATTGATAATTTGAAATAAAAGAAATGGTGTTAAAACGACTTTTACTTTGATTGGTGTAAAATTCTCCTACAAGTATATTTTCCAATTCTTTGACTAGAATTTTACCGTTATAAACCACATCTACCCCACTCATATTATAATCAAACCCACCTCTAAACGATCCGCTTTTTTTTAATGTAATTTGTTTATTTTGATAATCAATCCAAACTTTAAATCGCTTTAAAATATTCCCTCCAATGCTTCCATTTCTAGTTTTAAATTGGCGAGCATAATACGTAGAAGCAGAATCTAAAAATGAAACCGTAGGGTTTTTAATACTAAATCTACCTATAGAAAGTTCTTTTATTCTACTCCTGTTGCCATAAATAGTTCCACTAAAACCCTCTCCAAGTATGTCCCTAAAACTACGTTTCGGTGTTTTAATTGCTGCTTTTGTATTTTCAAACAACCATATCGCATCACCACCTCCAGTATCAATTAATAGTTTCACTGCTGTTTTTACATTTCCAATGGTGTCTAGCTGTACTTTCGCATTGATATACGGCTTATTTCTATAAAATTGCAAGGGGAAAACTTCACATTTCCTACATTTAGGACTCTTAAATGTCTTTGGATTGTGAAAGTAAATTTTTTTTGTATTGTAATTAATTTCAGTAATAGCATCCTTTAACAATCTGTAGCCTATCACTCCATGGATCGTTGTGCCCATTTTACTTGAAACATCAAATTTGTCTCGTAAAATCACATAAATATTTTCATTTGTGCTTATATAGCTCTTGATTTTTATGTTGTTCTTTTGAGATAAAAGAGCTTCTATAGGAGCTCCTCCTCCCAATCCTTGTAAGGTGATTTTTTTTACGTTATTTAAGCCAACACTATCAATCTGTGAAATATTGAATAAAATTGTTTTATCAACCCCAGTATCTAAAATAAAAGACAAATGACTTCCATTAACATCTACAGGAATCACAATTAAATTATTAATTAACTGAAAACGTATGCTTTGCACATTATTATTTGTGCCATAGAACTTAAATTCAGATTGTGCTTTTATTGAGAAAATAAAAAACAAAAACACCAGAACAAGGTATGAAGTATGTTTTTTAATCAACTTGGTACATTTTATAATCTTTGTTAAGATACGAAATCTCTATAAAGTTTTATCATTTTAAAGAATCTTTAACCTTTGATTTTTATTAAAAAAGAATTTAATTTAACAATACATTCTGAATTTAATTTCGCAAATTTGTTCCTTTAAAACAACTAAAGAAAAATAGTATGCCTTTAATTTCAAGGAAAGGAAATCAAATGCCAGAATCACCAATTCGTAAATTGGTTCCCTATGCAGAAGATGCAAAAAAAAGAGGCATAAAAGTATATCATTTAAACATTGGCCAACCAGACATCAAAACTCCTCAAGTAGCTTTAGATGCAATAAAGAACAACACTATTGAAGTACTTTCTTATGCAAGGTCTGAAGGTTCTGAAGTTTACAGAAACAAACTAGCAGATTATTACGCAACAAACAACATCAAGGTCACTGCAACGAATATTGTAGCAACAACGGGTGGGTCTGAAGCCTTGTTATTTACAATTGGTAGCATTACAGATCCGGGAGATGAAATTATCATTCCTGAACCTTTTTATGCAAATTACAATGGGTTTGCTACGGCATCTGGAATCAACGTGGTTCCTGTGATTTCTAAAATTGAAGATAATTTTGCATTGCCTAACATTGAAGATTTTGAACAACTAATAACCCCAAAAACCAAAGCAATACTAATCTGTAACCCTGGAAATCCAACTGGCTACTTATACAGCAAAGAAGAAATTGAAAAACTAAAGCAGCTTGTTTTAAAACACGACCTATTCTTAATTGCTGATGAAGTGTATCGTGAATTTGTGTATGACGGTTTGCAACACCACTCTATTATGAGTGAAAAAGGTTTAGATCAACATGCCATTATGATTGATTCTGTTTCTAAAAGATACAGTATGTGTGGCGCAAGAATTGGATGTATTGTTTCTAGAAATGATGAATTTATTGCAACAACAGTAAAATTTGCACAAGCAAGATTAAGCCCACCAACCTATGCATTATTGGCTAGTGAGGCAGCCTTAGAAACACCACAAAGCTATTTTGACGATGTTATTGAAGAGTATGTTGAACGAAGAAATACATTGATTTCTGAATTGCAAAAAATTGAAGGCGTAAAAGTTGCCAACCCTAAAGGAGCTTTTTATTGTGTGGTTGAGCTACCTGTAAAAGATGCAGATCATTTTTCGCAATGGATCTTAGAAAAATTTAATGACCAAAATGAAACGGTCATGATGGCACCTGCAAGCGGATTTTACTCAACAGAAGACGAAGGGAAAAATCAAGTTAGAATTGCATACGTCTTGAATAAAACGGATCTAAAACGGTCTGTACAAATTTTAAAATCTGCGCTTGCGGTATACAACCATTAATTGAAAATAGAAGAAAACATATCGCTAAAAAATCACAACACGTTTGGCGTAGAAACCTATGCCAAGCGCTTTGTTTCGGTCAGCTCTTTTTATGAGTTACAAGAACTTATAAAAACAGAAAAAGAACTCTTTCTTTTAAGTGGCGGAAGCAATATGTTACTGACAAAAGACATTGAAAAGCTCGTTGTTTTAATTGACATCAAAGGGATTTCTATTGACAGAGAAGATGAAAATTCGGTACACTTAACTGTTAATAGTGGCGAAAATTGGCATGAATTTGTGTTGTGGTGCATTTCTCAAAATTATGGCGGTTTAGAAAACTTATCTTTAATTCCCGGTAATGTAGGTACGTGTCCTATACAAAATATTGGTGCCTATGGCGTTGAAGTAAAAGAGACGATTACCCGTATTGAATGCTTAGAAATTGCCTCTGGAAAAAGAGTTGTTTTATCAAATAATGAGTGTGATTTTGCATACAGAAATTCTATCTTTAAGAATAAATCAAAAGGAAAATACATCATCACTTCTGTCAGTTTTCAACTGACAAAAAACAAGCACAAACTCAACACCACCTACGGAGCCATTGAAACTTCTTTACAAGAAAAAAATATTGTAAACCCGACCATTAAAAACATTTCTGATGCTGTAATTGTTATTCGAAAATCGAAGTTGCCCGATCCAAAAGAGATTGGAAACTGTGGAAGCTTTTTTAAAAACCCTGTAATTTCTACAACACAGCTCAATGCACTACAGAAAAAGCACTCAGCAGCTCCTTTTTATAAGACAAACACCCAAAACCTATGCAAAATTCCTGCAGGTTGGTTGATAGAACAAAGTGGATTTAAAGGGATGCGTTTTGGAGATGCAGGAGTCCATTCAAAACAAGCTTTGGTTTTAGTAAATCATGGTAATGCAACTGGGCTGGAAATCTATCAATTGGCACAAAAAATACAACAAACAGTTCTTGATAAATTTGGAATAGCCTTAGAAATAGAAGTAAACGTAATTTAATCTTCTTTTTTAAGCAACTTAATGTGTCTTAAAATCCTTTCCGTTTCTATCTCCAAAGTCCCATTATAAACACCTCTTATTCTCCCTTTTTTATCAATTAAAATAAAATTTTCCGTATGAATAAAAGCATTTTCATCTTGTGTCTTTACAAAATCTTCATCAGCAAAATAAGCTGTTCTTGCTATATCATAAATTTCATCTTTATCTCCGGTTACTAAATTCCATTTTTTAGCATCTATTCCATTTTCAATAGCATATTCCTTTAAAACAGGTACCGAGTCTTTCCAAGGCATTACCGTATGCGACAACAACAAAACATCAGGGTCATTTCTAAATACTTCTTGCAACCTATTCATGTTTTTAGTAAGTTTTGGACAAATACCAGCGCAGGTCGTAAAAAAGAAATCCGCAATGTAAATTTTGTCTTTGTAGGTTTCTTTAGTAATTTTTATTCCGTCTTGATTGACAAACTCAAAAGCGGGTATTGTATGTATTTTTTCATACTTTTTAGTGTCTTTAGAAATCCATTCTGGCGTAAAAATTGCCGAATTAAAAAATGGTAAAAAAATCTCTTTATCTACTTTTTCAGTGGCTGTTTTACAAGAAATCAAGAACAGTAATAGAAAAAAGAATTGACCCATTTTCTTCAACATCTTAAAACAACTGATCGTTTGTGATTTTCTCATTATTCTGTAGTTATTGTAGCGCACTTTTTCAACCCGATTAACCCAAATCGATCACCATTTACAACGCTATAATTTGCTCTTATTTTACCCGTTGATTGCCACATTTTTTGAATCCCTGATTCCTTTCCATTCTTATAATTAAAATATTTAAATGGATTTCCATTCTCATACCAATCTCTTACACTTCCATGATAAGCGCCATTATTGTTAAAATGATAGACAAATTTTTTATTTCCATTTTCCCACCAAGATTGATGAACACCAACTTTTAATCCTTTTTTATAATGACGAGACTCTGCTAAAGAATCATTTGAAAACCATTTTTTCTCTTCGCCTTCTTTTTTTCCATCCAAATAAAAAGAATGATTACTGGTTTTATTGATGGCGTCAAAATCTATGACAGTTCCAGAAAACGGGGTATTATCATGAAACAATATGCCATTTTTAAATGCTGTTTTTTCATTTTTTAAATTGATAGACACAACATCTCTCCTTTGATTTTCTCGACAAGAAGAAAAACACATCATTAAAAATAAACAAACAACAAATAGTGGTTTCATCTAATTACTAATAGTTCCTGGAGTTCCAAAAAAAGCGCTTCCATTGATATATGGATCTTGATTTGGAGTAATATGATAATGATAAATTCCATTTGGAAAATCTACCGTTGCACCGGTATGTCCATGGTATGCATCTAAGTCTGAATTTGTAATTGTACTTTCATTTTCAACAGGTCCATATACCGGAAAACCATCTGCCAACAATCCTAAAAAAGCAGCATTACCAAACTGGCTTGTTAAATAAGTTGGCTCTACATGATAATGATATTGTCCTGAATTTTGTGGGTGACCTAGGTATTGATCAAAAGAATTTATTTCATTTGTCAATGCTTGATTGTTTGGTCCTGCGTATTGATTATAAAACACAACTCCGTTTACAGAAATTCCTATTGGCCCCAATGAAGTGGCCTGTTTATTTGTTGCCTCAGAAGGATGTATAGGAACTGTAATTGAAATATTTTGTGTGCTAATCCTGTTTGGATTTAAGTGAAACGCTGAATTACTCCCGTTATAGGCTTCATATAAAGCATTATTTGTTGGCCAGTATGGACTTTTGTGATTTGGTAAATTTTGAGTCGTAAATATTACTGTATTTCCATTAATAGCAAGCATTAATCCTGTTCCTTCAAATTTTGACAAAATTGTAGTAATATCATAACTTGTTGCTTCTATATCTGTTTCATCCTCATCAGATGAGCTGCAGGAAATTAAATTGACACTCATCAAAACAACAACTATATATGCGAAAAATTGATTCTTTAACATAAATGTTCTTTTTAAGATTCTTCTCTATGACTATTGTAACGATAAAAGGTTTAATTATATACACTCTTTTGCTAGAATTTCGAACTTAAAGCTGTTATTTTATCCATATCTTTGCAGCACTTAAAGGAATTAAAATGGAACTTGTTTTACTTACCATTGGTTTATTAGGATTGGCTTTTGCTGGAATTGCCATTAAAATTTGGGCAAAAAAAAACGGAAAGTTTGCGGGTACTTGTGCAAGTCAAAACCCGGTACTAAATAAAGATGGAGAACCTTGTGGCTTTTGTGGAAAAACACCAGACCAGTTTGAAACCTGTTCTGAACCTGAGCATTAATCCTGTTTTTTATAAATTCTCATATTCTATTTCAATTCACTATCTTTATCTTTGATACAATTTCAAAACTCACGCATTGGAAATAAAAAGCGACGAATTACTTCAAACCATACAGAAAGCAAAAGAAGGCAGTCAAATAGCTTTCAATATACTCTTAGATAGCTTTTGGAATAGTGTGCACAACTACCAATTAAAAAAGAACCAGAATGATAATGATGCTGAAGACATCACCATCCAAACGTTCTCTAAAGCTTTTGATAAAATAGCCACTTTTGACGAAAAATACCAGTTTAAAACATGGCTAATTACCATTTCTAAAAATGTACATATTGATTCTTTACGCAAAAAGAAATCTTCTATTACTATTGATTCGTATAAAGACAAAGAACACGAAACCTTTGACGTTATTGATGACAATCCAACGCCTGAAGATAAAATTATCACCGAACAAAATTTAGCGAAATTGTTGCGAAATATCAAACAACTGAATCCAAAATATCAGGAGGTAATTACACTCAGGTATTTTCGGGAGTTGAGTTATAAAGAAATTTCTAAAGAAATTGATGAGCCCATGAACAATGTAAAAGTAAAATTGTTACGTGCTAAAAAATTGTTGGCAGAAATTATCAAGAAGTCATCATAAAACAAAAAGAAAGGACTCATAAAAGTATTTTTAAATTCACTTGTATTTACCAACTCATGTATCCTTATCAGCAAAGATATCTATGAGGTTGATTTTAATACTATTTCTTTCAACAGTTAACACTTTTACTTTGTAACTTTGTGGTTCAATTTTTTGAGTATGTCAAACGAATCAGTAGTTCTTCCAGAGAAAATTAAAAAACCGAAATGGTTGCGGGTAAAATTACCTGTTGGAAAAAAATATACCGAACTACGCGGATTGGTAGACAAGTACAAATTAAATACCATCTGTACGAGTGGAAGCTGTCCGAATATGGGAGAATGCTGGGGGGAAGGGACTGCTACATTTATGATTTTAGGAAATATATGTACACGCTCTTGTGGCTTTTGTGGCGTAAAAACGGGACGACCAGAAACAGTTGAATGGGATGAACCTGAAAAAGTAGCGCGCTCTATAAAATTGATGAGCATTAAGCACGCCGTTCTAACCTCTGTAGATCGTGATGACTTAAAAGATGGGGGTTCTATCATTTGGGCAGAAACTGTGAATGCTGTTCGTAGAGCAAACCCAAACACAACCTTAGAAACCTTAATCCCTGACTTTCAAGGAGAAGAAATACTCCTAGACCGCATTATCAATGTGGCTCCAGAAGTCGTTTCTCACAATGTAGAAACGGTTCGTAGATTGACTAGAGAAGTTCGGATCCAAGCAAAATATGATCGAAGTTTGGGGGTTTTAAAATACCTGAAAAAAAACGGAATGCGTACCAAATCTGGAATTATGCTAGGTTTAGGAGAAACGGCAGAGGAAGTAATTCAAACCATGAAAGATTTACGCGGAGTTGGGTTGGATGTCATTACCATTGGACAATACTTACAACCTAGTAAAAAGCATCTTCCTGTAAAAGAATTTATTACACCAGAGCAATTTAAAAAATACGAAACCCTAGGCTTAGAAATGGGCTTTATGTATGTAGAAAGCGGCCCTTTGGTACGCTCTTCATACAAAGCGCATAAACATGCAAAATAAAGTTTCGATAGAAAATTTTAATGCTATATACCTACAAGGTTTTAAAAACCTTGCAGGAGACATAAAATTAATTTAGTATTCTTCTAAATTCTTCGGATTAAATAAACATCCATAAAAAAGCGTGTATTTCAAGAGAAATACACGCTTTTTTATAGGTCATTTTTCACTTTTACAAAAATAACATCCGAAATATGTTTTATTCTCAGTCAAAACCGAATTTCTTTAAGCAATCATAAACAAACTGCTATAGCGTGTTAAAAAAAATAAAAATCGTACTTTTTTAACAATTTTATTGGTTAAAATTCAGTTTGGCACAATGCTTGCAAATGGATATTCTGAAAACAAATTAAGAGGCTGTTTTCATTGTGTAAATTATTTGAATTAGTTAAACACTAAAAAACCATCCTGATGATCAGGATGGTTTTTATTTATACATTCATTAATGCAAAAGAATTAAGTGCTTCTAATGTTGCTTATAAGCATTCTTAAATTGCACTGATAATGTCATACTTCGTAATAATATGGTAGCTTCCATTCTCTAAATCGACCAATACTGCTTGATTTTCTTTGGTAATTAATTTAGAAACGGCATCGATAGAAGCTCCCTTTTTAACCACAGGATACGCCGCTCCCATTACTTCTTTAATTGGTTTATCATTGATGTTTTTATCCAGTAAATAACTTCTTAACAAGGCTGTTTCATCTACAGATCCCACGAAACCATTCACATCTTCTACAGGAATTTGCGATATTTTATATTCTCGCATTCTTTCAATAGCGTGCGAAACTAGCTCTTCAGTTTTCACAGAAACCATTGGTTCGTCCATATGGTTTTTAATCAAGTCAGCAGCAGTGGTAATTTCTTCTTCTAAAAAACCACGATCACGCATCCAATCATCATTAAACATTTTACCAACATATCTACTTCCATGATCGTGAAACAGCACAACCACAACATCGTCTTTTTTGAACTGTTCTTTTAATTGCAATAGGCCTTTGATTGCTGAGCCTGCAGAATTCCCCACAAAAATCCCTTCTTCTTTTGCAATCTTACGGGTGTATACTGCAGCATCTTTATCAGTTACTTTGGTAAACCCATCAATGATAGAAAAATCTACATTTTTAGGTAAAATATCTTCTCCAATCCCTTCAGTGATATATGGATAAATTTCATTCTCATCAAAGATTCCTGTTTCATGGTATTTTTTAAATACAGATCCGTAAGTATCGATTCCCCAAATTTTAATGTTTGGATTTTTCTCTTTTAAGTATTTCCCAACCCCAGATATTGTTCCGCCTGTCCCTACTCCAACCACAAAGTGTGTGATTTTTCCATCGGTTTGTTTCCAGATTTCTGGTGCAGTTTGCTCATAATGCGCCAATGCGTTTGATGGATTGTCATATTGATTTACATACCAAGAATTTGGAGTTTCTTCTCCTAATCGTTTGGAAACCGAATAGTAAGAACGAGGATCTTCTGGCTCAACATTGGTTGGACAAACGATCACTTCTGCTCCAACGGCACGCAAAATATCCATTTTCTCTTTGGATTGTTTGTCTGAAATCACAAAAATACATTTGTACCCTTTTATGATCCCTACCAAAGCCAAACCCATTCCAGTATTTCCAGACGTTCCTTCTATAATAGTTCCGCCTGGTTTTAGACGTCCGTCTGCTTCAGCATCTTCAATCATTTTTACGGCCATTCTATCTTTTACAGAATTTCCAGGATTGAAGGTTTCTACCTTCGCCAACACCAAAGCATCTATTTCTTTTGTAACAGAATTTAGTCGCACCAAAGGCGTATTACCAATCGTTTCTAGTATATTTTTAGCGTAGTTCATTTATTAAATTTAGACTACAAATTTAAGAAAATTGAATGGATTTTGAGGGTAGTATTTTTGTGATAATAATTGAAGGTAGTAGCAACATCAAAAAGCACAATACAAGCGTTCCTAGGTTTAGCAAAAAAATACTGAAAAAATCAATATGAACAGGCATTACACTTACAGAATAGGTTTTCGGATCTAAGGTGATTACACCAAAATAATGCTGTATAAAAAGAAGAGACACCCCGATAAGATTCCCCCAAAACAAGCCTTTCAAAATTAGATATAATGCATTGTATAAAAAAATCTTTCGAATGCTCCAATTATTACTTCCCAGCGCTTTTAAAATTCCAACCATCTGAACACGTTCTAAAATCAACACCAATAGCGCAGTAATCATATTAATGCTTGCTACTAAAATCATGATTCCAATAATAACCCAAACGTTATTATCAAACAATTGAATCCAATCAAAAATAAACGGATACAAATCTACAATGGTATTGCTATTTAAAGTGGCTCCTATCGTAGTATAAATTTCATTCCCCTTTTCTTTTAAAGCATCAAAATCATCAATCAAAACTTCAAAACCACCCACCTGATTTTCTGTCCATTTATTTAAACGTTGAATTTCACGAATATCACCAATCATCATATTCTTGTCAAACTCATAAAATCCAGTATCATAAATTCCCGTAATGACTAATTTATAACGACTCGGAATACTCTTCTTCGTTGCTTTTAAAAAATGCACATTGATAGTGTCATTTAATTGCAAATGCAATCTGTTTACCAATGTTTGAGACAATAACACATCCCTTGTTCTTTGCTGATTAAAATTAGGAAAGGTTCCTTCTAGCAGATATTCTTTAAAAAATGTCCAGTCATAATCTGTAGAGACTCCTTTAAAAATAATTCCTTCAAAATCGGTCGGAGTCCTGATCAATCCCGCTTTATTCGCATAGATTTGAACATTTTTTATGCCTTGAATATTGGCAAACTTTGGATAAAAATTTTGATTTTTATCAATTGGCACTATTGATACTTCAGAATTATTATCGTCATAATTTGTAATCTGAACATGCCCCTTAAAACCAGACATTTTATCTCTAATCTTATGCTGAAAACCTGTACTTATAGCAATAGAAACCATCATAATAATAATTCCCAATGCAATTGCAGTGATTGCAATTTTTATTATTGGCGATGAAATACTATTTTTATACTCTTTACCAGCAATAATTCGTTTCGCAATAAATAATTCGTAATTCAAATCTATGATACAATTAGTTCGTTTCAAAAATACATATTTAATCTTGTTTTTATGCATTAGTTTTCAATGGACTTCATGCGGACAAAAAACACATGTACACAAAGAAAAAGTTGAGACTGCGGCACAACAAACCCATTTGTACGTTTCAAAATTAAAAGGAAAGAGCGTTGCCATTGTAGCCAATCAAACTTCTGTTATAGAGAAAAAAGAAAAAAGAAAAAAGAAAAAAAAATTTACGCATCTGGTAGATAGCTTATTATCTTTAGGAATTGAAGTTCAAAAGGTATTTGCTCCTGAACATGGTTTTAGAGGAAAAGCAGACGCTGGAGAAGCCATCGCTGACGGAAAAGATATCCAAACTGGGTTGCCTATTATTTCTTTGTACGGCAACAATAAAAAACCATCTAAAGAACAGTTGAAAGGAATTGATGTGGTTATTTTTGATATTCAAGATGTTGGCGCTCGATTTTACACCTATATTTCCACCTTGCATTATGTAATGGAAGCGTGTGCAGAAGCAGGAATTCCTGTGATTATTTTAGACAGACCCAATCCGAATGGACATTATATAGATGGACCTGTTTTAGAACTAGCACACAAAAGTTTTGTAGGCATGCATCCTGTTCCAGTTGTATACGGAATGACGATTGGCGAATACGGACAGATGATTAATGGAGAAAAATGGTTGAAAAATGGCATTCAATGTGACTTGACCGTGATTCCGTTAAAAAACTACACACACACTACAGAGTACAACTTACCGATAAAACCTTCTCCGAATTTACCCAATGCGAAGTCCATCAACCTCTACCCTAGTTTGTGTTTTTTTGAAGGCACTAATGTAAGTGCAGGACGAGGAACTGAACTGAAATTTCAAATCTACGGCTCTCCTTTTTTAGATAAAAGCAGCTTTTCTTTCACGCCAAAATCCAACGAAGGTGCCAAATATCCAAAACATAAAAACAAGCTAAGTTATGGAGAAAACTTAAGTAAGTCTCCTGACTTGAGTCAACTGAATTTATCTTGGTTACTAAAAGCCTACAAACAGAATACCAACGAAAAATTCTTCAATACTTTTTTTACCAAATTAGCAGGAACCTCAACACTTCAAGTACAAATTGAACAAGGTTTATCCGAAAAGAAAATCAGAAGAACATGGCAAAAAGAATTGAGAAAATTTAAAAAAGTGAGAGCCAACTATTTAATCTACAACTAACATGAAAAAAATCACTCCCTTATTAATTGCGCTTTTTATCGTCTTAACTGCCTGTAACCAAGCCACAAGCCAGCAGCAACAAAAAATAAACAGTGCTAAAATTGTTGCCGAACAATTTTTAAAAGACCAACAAATCCCGGGAATGGCAATTTCTGTTTCTCATAAAGGAAAGCTGATTTGGTCTGAAGGATTTGGCTTTTCTGATATAGAAGCTCAAAAAAAGGTAACTCCAAATACCACACAATTTAGAATAGCAAGCATCTCTAAAACAATCACAGCGGTTGCAATGGCTAGACTAGTGGATGAAAATAAATTAGATTTTGATTCAAGTGTATATGCATATGTTCCTGATTTCCCTAAGAAAAAATACCGTTTTACCGTAAGACAAATTGCTGGACATACGGCAGGAATTAGACATTACAGAGGAACTGAATTTCTACTCAATAAAAAAATGTCAATTGTAGAAGGCTTGGATATTTTCAAGAATGACAGCCTGCTCTTTCAGCCTGGAGCCAACTACAGCTATAGTACATATGGCTGGAATTTACTAAGTGTGGTGGTGCAAAATGTTTCGAAAATGGATTTTAACGTGTACATGTCGAAAAGAATCTTTACGCCCTTACAAATGAAGAACACATCCTTAGGTTTTTCTGATAAAGCCATGCCAAACAGAACCTTATTTTATGTAAAACAAAGCGGAAAAATTAAAATTGCTCCAACCGTTAACAATGAGTTTAAAGCTGCTGGTGGTGGATTTGTATCTACTTCTGAAGATTTGATTTTGTTCGGAAATGAAATTATCAATCCTAAAATAATTTCAAAAAATACAATTTCTGAATTGACAACACCATTAAAAACTTCTGCTGGTAAAAATACCAACTACGGGATTGGAATTGGTGTAGTTAAACTAAAAAACAACACGCTACGCTATGCTCATTCTGGTGGCGGAATGGGAGCTACTTCTTTTTTATCAATGTATCCTGAAAAAGAGCTAGTGATTACTATTTTGACAAATTTATCGGGTGTACATATTCAAAAATTGGCAGGTCAGCTAGAAGAAATTTTTATTGAATAATAAAACATTAAAATAACAAAAGTCAACACTTCTCCCATAGCTGTGGACTTCTGACTTCTAACTTTTAGTTTTTAACTCCTATCCTTCTCTCCCAACGGCAACTTCACCTTCAGCCTTTCTAGAATAGAATACACCGCTGGACAAACTTCTGTGTTTTGAATTGCTAAGTCAGTAGTTTTAATAAACTTCTTCCGGTTGGTATGTGGGTACTCTACACAAGCTTTCGGACGTACATCATAGATAAAACACGTATTATCGTTTTCATCAAAAAAGGTACATGGCGAAGACTTTAAGACATAAAAATCATCGTCATCACGATCAATGTATTGATCAATAAAATCAGGCTCTTTCATTCGCAAATGCTTCGAAATTCGCTGAATGTCTTTTTCTGTAAAAATTGGACTTGTCGTTTTGCAACAGTTTCCACAAGACAAGCAATCAGTTTTTTTAAACTCAGCATCATGAAGCTCTTGCATTAAATAGTCCAACCTTTTCTGCGGACGTTTCTTTAATCTTGCAAAATACTTCTGATTCTCTTTTTTAACTTCTTTTGCCAATTTAGGCAAATCTTCCAATCGTTTTTCCATGTCTTTCATACGTTGCAAAAATACTTATTTTAAATTCAAGAATCATTTTAAATATCAACCCTAAAAAGAACCGTTAAAAATCAAATTAATTATGTAATTTTGGGCTGAAATTTTGATTTTAAAAATGAGCATTCAACACCGCATAGAAACAACTGTTAAAAAAGGTTTTTTATCCTTATACAATACGGAAATTCCATCCGTAGAATTTCAAGCAACACGTAAAGAATTTGAAGGAGACATCACTGTGGTTGTGTTTCCAATGTTGCGCTACAAAAAAGGAAATCCCGTTCAGATTGGTGAAGACCTAGGAACATATATTATCAACTCTTTGGATGAAGTAATTCGTTTTAATGTGGTAAAAGGGTTTTTAAACCTGGTTATTGCTGATGCTATGTATCTGGATGCTTTCAAGACTATTTTTGCTGATAAGAATTTTGGTTTTGTAAAACCTTCTGAAAAGGACGATGCCGTTTTGGTAGAATACTCTTCTCCAAACACCAACAAACCGTTGCACTTAGGACACGTTCGAAACAACCTGTTAGGATATTCTGTTTCAGAAATCATTAAGGCTTCTGGAAAAAAAGTCTATAAAACACAAATTATCAACGATCGTGGAATTCATATTTGTAAGTCGATGTTGTCTTGGGGAAAATTTGGAAATGGAGAAACGCCAGCATCTACAGGTTTAAAAGGCGACAAACTGGTTGGAAACTACTATATAAAGTTTGACCAAGAATATAAAAAAGAAATTAGTGATTTAATCGCTTCTGGCACCTCAGAAGAAGACGCTAAAAAACAAGCTCCCATTCTGCTTGAAGCACAACAAATGCTCCAAAAATGGGAAGCTGGTGATGCAGAAGTCATTGCGCTCTGGAAAAAAATGAATGCTTGGGTATATGCTGGTTTTGAGGTTACCTATAAGAATCTAGGCGTTAATTTTGATTCCTATTATTATGAAAGTAACACCTATTTATTAGGGAAAGACAATATTACTGAAGGATTGAAAAAAGGCGTTTTCTTTCAAAAAGAAGATGGTTCTGTATGGATTGATTTGACAGAAGACGGATTGGATGAAAAGATTGTACTGCGTTCAGACGGAACAGCAGTATACATGACCCAAGATATTGGAACTGCTATTCAACGATCTAAAGACCATCCTGATGTGCGCGGAATGGTATATACGGTTGGTAATGAACAAGATTATCATTTTAAAGTATTGTTTTTAATTCTACAAAAACTAGGCTATACTTGGGCGGATCAATTGTTTCATTTGAGTTACGGAATGGTAGACTTACCTTCTGGAAAAATGAAATCTAGAGAAGGAACTGTGGTAGATGCTGATGAATTGATGGTTGAAATGACCAATACCGCAAGAACGTTATCTCAAGAATTAGGCAAGCTAGAAGGCTACTCTGATACAGAGAAAGAAGAATTATACACAACCATAGGATTAGGGGCTTTAAAATATTTTATTTTAAAAGTTGATCCTAAAAAACGAATCTTATTTGACCCTAAAGAATCGGTAGATTTTCAAGGAAATACAGGTCCGTTTATACAATATACCTATGCTCGGATTCAGTCTATTTTAAGAAAAGCAGATTTCGATTATACCGTGTTCAATGAAAATGAGGTCGCATTGCACCCGAAGGAAAAGGAACTGATCAAACAACTTCAAAATTATCCAGATATAATTCAGCTAGCGGCTAGTAATCATTCACCTGCTCTGCTTGCAAATTATACCTATGATTTGGTAAAGGAATTCAACTCTTTTTATCAAAATGTATCCATACTAGGAGAAGAAGATCAACAGAAAAAAATACGAAGAGTACAACTTTCTGAAAAAGTAAGTGCAGTCATAAAATCTGCTTTCACTTTATTGGGAATTCAAGTACCTGAAAGAATGTAAAATAGCTGGCAGTTGCAGTAAGCAGTTGGCAGTTGGCAGTAAAACAACAATTAATAAATTAGCATGCGTTAGGGATTGAAGTGACATCCTTTTTAGTTGTCAGTTCGAGCCTGCCTACGGTAGGCAGGTAAATTTGCGAAGAATGAGTAAATTTGTATCGAGAACAAAACTAAAAAGATAAAACGAAAAGCCCGCTCGAACGCCCAAACTAAAAAAAACAAACAACAACAAAAAACGAAATACAATGAAATACGACATCATTATTATTGGTAGTGGACCTGGAGGTTATGTTACCGCAATTAGAGCATCGCAATTAGGCTTTAAAGTTGCTGTGGTAGAGAAAGAAAATTTAGGAGGAATCTGTTTGAACTGGGGTTGTATTCCCACCAAAGCCTTATTGAAATCTGCTCAGGTATATGATTATTTAAAACATGTAGATCAATACGGTTTAAAAGCAGAGGCGATTGACAAAGATTTTGAAGCTGTTATTAAACGTAGTCGTAATGTTGCTGAAGGAATGAGCAAAGGGGTTCAGTTTTTAATGAAGAAAAATAAGATCGACATTATCAATGGTTTTGGAAAAATTCAAAATGGTAAAAAAGTAGCGGTAACTGCTGAAGATGGTTCGGTTACAGCATACAGCGCAGATCATATTATTATTGCAACAGGAGCGCGCTCTAGAGAATTGCCAAACTTACCACAAGATGGTACAAAGGTAATTGGATACAGAGAAGCCATGAGCTTACCAACACAGCCTAAATCTATGATTGTTGTTGGTTCTGGTGCTATTGGTGTTGAGTTTGCTCATTTTTACAATGCAATGGGAACTGATGTTACTATTGTAGAATTTTTACCAAATGTGGTTCCTTTAGAAGACAAGGATGTATCGAAACAATTTGAGCGTTCTATCAAAAAAGCAGGCATTAAAGTGATGACAAACTCTTCTGTAGAGTCTGTTGATATTTCTGGCGATGGTGTGAAAGCAACCGTAAAAACAAAAAAAGGAGAAGAGATTTTAGAAGCAGATATCGTATTGTCTGCCGTTGGAATTAAATCAAATATTGAAAACATTGGACTGGAAGATGTTGGTATTGTAACCGATAGAGATAAAATTTTAGTCAACGATTTTTACCAAACAAACCTTCCTGGATATTATGCCATTGGCGATGTAGTTCCTGGACCAGCACTGGCACATGTTGCTTCTGCAGAAGGAATTACCTGTGTTGAGAAAATTGCAGGCTTGCATACCGAAGCTATTGATTATGGAAACATTCCGGGTTGTACCTATGCAACACCAGAAATTGCTTCTGTAGGAATGACCGAAGCACAAGCAATAGAAAAAGGGTACGAGTTGAAAATTGGTAAGTTTCCGTTTTCTGCATCTGGAAAAGCAACTGCTGCTGGAACACCTGATGGCTTTGTAAAGGTTATTTTTGATGCAAAATATGGAGAATGGCTAGGATGTCATATGATTGGAGCTGGTGTAACCGATATGATTGCTGAAGCAGTGTTGGGACGTAAATTAGAAACCACTGGACACGAAGTATTGAAAACAATTCATCCGCATCCAACCATGAGTGAGGCCGTAATGGAAGCTGTTGCAGATGCATATGATGAAGTCATCCATTTGTAAAATTTATACACTCTAAAACTGTAAAAAATACACCATGAAAACAGTCTCTCTTTTTAAACTATTTTTTATTGTAATTATTTTTATTGGATGTAGCGATAGCGGTACAGATGATACTGAAACAAACCCTAATCCTCCAGTAACAGGAACTATTAATGGCACGCTTACATTTGATGGCATAGAACGTAATTTTATACTATATGTACCCGAATCCCATACAGGAGAAACGGCAGTGTCTTTGGTGTTAAATTTTCATGGCTATACTTCAGATGCTGCTACACAAATGCAATACTGTGATTTTAGATCACTTGCAGATGCTAAAGGCTTTATCATTGTACATCCGCAAGGAACCGTATACAATGGTGCTACACATTGGAATGTTGGCGGATGGACCGTAGGAAGTACTGTAAACGATGTGGGTTTTACCGAAGCACTTATCAATCATATTAGTGATACATACAAGATAAATGCTAAAAAAGTGTATGCTACAGGCATGTCTAACGGTGGTTATATGAGCTTTTTATTGGCCTGTGAACTCAGCACTAAAATAGCAGCCATTGCTTCTGTTACGGGATCTATGACCCCCGAAACGTATGAAAACTGTAATCCGCAACACCCCATGCCTATATTACAAATGCACGGAACGGCTGATACTGTTGTGCCTTATAACGGTGCTAGTTGGACAAAACCTATTGAAACCGTATTGCAGTACTGGGTACAGTATAACAACTGCGATACCACTCCTATTACTGTGAGTTTTGCCGATACAAATACTACGGATGGCAGCACTGTAGAAACCATCACGTACAACAACGGTAATAATGATGTAATGACCAAGCATTATAAAATTACTGGAGGCGCACATACGTGGCCTGGCTCTTGGGGAAATATGGACATCAATGCCTCGAATGAAATTTGGGAATTCTTTTCTCAGTATGATATCAATGGGTTGATTGAGTAATTACTGTAAAAACAGTTGCTTTTCCTGACGATTTCCAGCAACAAAAAAAAACCATACAAACCTACTTCTCTATTAATCAAATGGAACTTGTTGAATCTAAATTTGAAAGTTCGAAATAATAAAGCCTGTACCTAATAAAGTGATACATATTTATTTTTTGCCGACACAAAAGCCAACGCTAAAAAACCAAAAGAGCTATTTTTAGCCAACGCTAAAAAATAATAGAAAAATATTGCGATAATTACCAAAAAATGGTGTCTTTCGTAAAAATTTACTACGATTGACGGTATCCAATTACATAAAACAACTTCAATCCTATGAGGAATACTAAAACACCTGTCAACTGTGTCTTTCCGTAGTTTTTGAAATTTATAAAAGATTAAAAAAAACTGCTAAAAACACACTTAATCCTTATAAGCAAAGGGCTGTGGAATTTTTACAGAGAAAAGACAGCATTGTTAAAAATTTTGAAACGCGTTTTTAAAACGCTAAAAAGAAGGAAACTCAAATAAAATACCTTTACCGCCGCAAAGGTCAAATGAGGTGCTGAAATAAACCTGCCAAACCTGTCTGTCACCCTGAATTTATTTCAGGGTCTAATCCGTATAACCCTTGTGTAGATACTGAAACAAGTTCAGCATGACAATTTAATGGGGTTTATAAACAACTCAATGAAGTTAGCAAGTCAAGCAAAAGAACAATCTATTTAAAAGTCCACGCTACAATTCGTGTGACCTTATTTCCTTGGTGCATCGGAATTACTTTGAATGCTGTTACCCCTAATTTTTTCGAAGATTTCTGAAGGCTTTCAACATTCTCTTTTTTAGACACCAAGCTTGTAAACCAGGTACAATTTTTTTTAAATAAAGAACTTTGGTATAAATAATTGTGCAAAAAGGCTTTTTCGCCACCAATATACCACAGCTCGTCATTGTTTCCTGCAAAATTACGAACGGCATTGGTTCCTAAATTTCTTGTTTTACGCCTATTTGCTCCTCTCGCCTCTTCTGCAGATTTATAAAATGGGGGATTACACATCGCCACAGAGAAAGCATCCTCTTTTTCAATAATGCCTGTTAAAATATTATTTTCATCAAATTGTTGCCGCAATTTAATGTTGGAATCCAAGCCATTATCATCAATAATATCTTGTGCTGAATCCAACGAATCCAACGCTATATCTGTGCCAACAAAACTCCAATCATATATTGAAACACCTAATAAAGGGTACACACAGCTTGCTCCAGTGCCAATATCCAACACATTGATGTTCTCTTTGATAGATGCTTCCTGTAACAAATCATTCAAATAATGGATATAATCCGCTCTTCCTGGAATCGGCGGACACAAATTCTCATCTGGAAAATCCCAATGACGCAACCCGTAATATGCAAACAACAAAGCTTTGTTCAATTCTTTTACAGACGTTGGATCTGAAAAGTCGATGGTCAACGCAGCATAATCATTTTTAAAAACAAGCGCTTTTAAAGGAGGGTGTTTTTCTATCAACAAATTAAAATCATAGCCTTCATTATGTTTGCTATTCGGATGAAAATTTTTACTCAATGTTTTCATAGTCACAAAATTAATCAAAAAGCATTAATCCAACCCCTTTTTATCAATCCATTTCGAATCATAAATCTTTAGTATATTTGAATGGATAAAAAACAAAATGAAACGAAAACTGTTACTTTTTATAGCGATAATCTTTATTTGTTATCTCGGATACACAACTATTAGTGCTGATTTCACAAAAACAGAAGACACCATCTATATCAACGGGAACATCATTACCCTAGAGAGTGAACTGCCAATTGCAACTGCAATGTTTATAAAAAACGGACGCATTGAAGCGATCGGGAAACACACAGAAGTTATCCATTTTAAAAATAAGGATATCAAAATTGTAGATTTAAAAGGAGCTACTTTATTGCCTGGTTTTATCGATAGTCATTCGCATGTAGCACTGTCTGCTTTTTTAGAATCTATGATTGACTTATCGGGTTTTAAACATCAAACCAATGCTGAAGTTTGGGACTATTTAAAAGAGCAATTGGCCTCTAAAAAAGAAGGAGAATGGGTTGTCTGCAAAGGAATTGATCCAATTTTAATAGAAGATTTAAAAACCCCAAATATTGGTTTTCTAGATAGCATTTCACCAAAAAATCCGATTATTTTAATCTCGCAAAGCTTACATACCTACTGGGCAAATACTCAGGCATTTTCAAAATCGGGCATTACAAAAGACACAAAAAACCCTTCAAAAATGAGTTATTATGAAAGAGATGCTGCTGGAGAATTAACAGGGTTAATTGCAGAACAAGAGGCTTTTCTACCAATTTACGAACAACTAAAGAAAAAAATACTCTCTCCAAAATCGCTGATTAATTCTACCGTAAATGTATTACAGGCATATGCTAAAAACGGGAACACGACTGTTGTATCTGCAGGAATTTCAATTAGCGATGACAAACCGTTGCGTTTGTACGAGCATCTATCAACCAAAAGCCCTTCATTCACAAATCAATTGTTAACTGCTTTTGGAATGTTACCAAAACGAAGCCAATACCCAAGACATTTTATATACATACGACATGACAAAGCTTTTTTACTTCCTAAGGAAAGAGACATCAGCAATGATTTTTATAACATCTTAGGAATAAAACATTGGTATGATGGCTCTCCTTATACAGGATCTATGTTTATTGATAAGCCATATATGGTTTCAGAACTAACAAAAAACGGGTTGCACATTCCTGAAGGATATGCAGGAAAACCACTGATAAAAGAACCTGACTTACTCAATTTTATCAAAAAATATAGCAGTGACGGATGGCAAATTGCAATTCATTCTCAAGGAGATATTTCGAGTCAACATGTTTTGAAAGCTTTTAATGCTGTAAACAAAGAAATAAAGACCAACAGCTTAAGACATCGCATAGAACATTGTTTACTCTTATCAGAAAACAGTCTTTCAGAAATGAAACGCTTGCATATTACGCCTAGTTTTCACATCAATCATTTGTATTATTATGGAAATGCATTGGCTGATAATATTATTGGTAAAGAACGTGCTCAAAAAACTCTTCCTGTTGGCACTGCTCAAAAAATGGGTATTAAATATTCCATGCATGCAGATCAACCCATGTTTGAAAGCAAGCCTTTTCATTTAATTCAAACCGCAATTCTCAGACAAACCAAAGAAGGTGACACCTTGGGTATGCATCAAAAAATAACGCTACTAGAAGGATTAAAAGCAATGACGATTAATGCCGCTTGGCAACTTCATATGGAAGATAAAATCGGTTCTCTGAAAAAGGGGAAATATGGTGACTTTATCATCTTAAACCAAAACCCTTTTAAAATACAACTCACTGAATTACATACAATTAAAATAGAAAAAACCTTTATAAACGGAAATGAAGTAAAGTGATTTAAGCAAGGTCAAGGGTCTAATTTCTGTAACGTTCGATAGATGCTGAAACGAGTTCAGCATGACAATTTAATGGGGTTAGCATAACAACTTAATGGAGCTTGCATAACAAACAAGAAAGTACAACGCCTATCTGCCATACCACCTACCTATCAATACCACCTACCTGTCACCCTGAACTTGTTTCAGGGTCTAATTCCTATAACTCTGAATCAACTACATTTCCAAAATTGTAAACTCGAGTTGTAATGGCTTTAAAGACACTTTCAATGCCTTGATAAACGCATCGCCATATTCTAAATAGTAGCCAGAAAAATTACGTTGTCGCTCTTCCAAACTTTGATTTGGCAACAATTGATTTTGAATTTCTATAATTCTAGTTACCAATTCTTTTTGCCTTCGTTTTTCAGCTCGTAACAATCGTTTTTCTAAAGTATCTAACCCTTTTAGTTGTTTTTTCTCTTGTGCATTTACAGCACCGATAAAAGAAACATCTGTTTTTTTAGCAACCGCTTTTAACTTTTTAAATTGTGCAACCAACTGTTTTCTTTGCATTGAAAAATCCAAACTGATTTCTGCATTTTCTGTTACTTTCTTTGCTAGTAAATCATGTTGCTTTAAAAAGAGTTCTTCAACAGAAATGTTTAGATTATTCAATTTCTTTTGCTGATTTTCAGAAATCACCTGTACTGAGTTTCGCAATAATAAAATTGGAAACGAGATGTTTACTTCCTTAAAATACACTTTTAATTCGAGCCAATACGCCAATTCTCCACCTCCGCCGATATAACACAAGTTTGGCAACACCACTTCTTGATACAAAGGTCTCATCAATACATTCGGACTAAACCGCTCAGGATACTTAGTGGCTTCTTCAAGCACCTCATCCAAACTCCAAGAAATTTCGGTATTGTTTACGATATAATGTTCACCTTCTTTGATAATTCGCTCTCTGGAATTATCTCCCAAATAAAACAAATTAATTTCTCTTGGATTTACTTGAATTGCATACTCCTTTTGAAGTGTAGAAATGGTTATAGAAACCGCTTGAAAGGAAGTTCCGTTCAATAATTCCTCTTTTACAAAGGGTAAAAAAATTTGCTTTAGGATTGTATCATCTCCATCAATAATCACCAAACCGTAGTTGGAAAACAACTCATTTGCAATGCATCGTGTTGCACTTGCTAAATCTGCATGTTGCAAATACGCTTTTTTAAATAATTCTTTTAATGATGCTGCATTTCTAGTGGTGCCCAATTGCTCAGAGAACGCTTCAAAAACCGCTTGTAATCCCTCCGTAGAAAACCGTCCAACGGCACCGCCATCAGCTCTATTCCACTGTATTTTTTTTTCTTGAAAATTAAAGTAATTAATTTCGTCAAAATCATGATCTTCTGTTGCCATCCAATAGACAGGAACAAAATGTTGCTTCGGAAATTCCGCTTGCAACTCTTCGCATAAATTGATTGTAGAAATGATTTTATACAGAAAATACAAAGGTCCTGTAAACAAGTTGAGTTGGTGACCTGTGGTTACCGTAAAGGTGTTTTCCTTTAAAAGCAAGTCAATATTATGCTGTGTTTCTTCTGAAACATTCGTTTTCTTGTATTGTTTGTTTAAGGCTTCAACCAAGAGAGTTCTTGACGCTACTGAAAAGGATGCCTGTTTTTCGTTGATCTGTTTTTGAAAACCTTCAAGATCAGGAAAATTATGATAAAATGATTGTATAGATTCTTTCTGCTCTAAATAATCAGCCATTATTTTAGAGAAAAAGCCTGTTTTTTGAAAAGGAATCTGTGTAACTTTCATCTAGATATTTACTCTTTTAAATAAGGTATACACATAAGGCCTTGGATCTCCATTAGGGTTTGTAAATGTATAATCAAATGCCTCAAGCAACTCAAAACCGGTTCCTAAAGACGCTTGTAACATTTCTGCATTGTATCGATATACATACAATCCGCAGCACTTTTTTGCGCCCTCTTTAGCGAATGTAGCAATGATCACATAACCATTCTTTTTAACGATATTTTTCAACAAGTCAAAATAGGCCTTTCTTTCTTCTTCTGTTAAAAAGAAATGCAACACAGCTCTATCATTCCACAAATCAATATTTTTTATGTGCTGTAATCTTATTGGGTTGGTTAAGTCATCAACAATATACTGTACGCTATCAGCAGCAGCTTTTAAACGTTCTTTTAAAAGGTTCAGAGCTTCTAAAGATATATCACTCGCAATTACATTGCTGTATTTTAAGTCCAATAAATCATCAATCAATGTAGAAGAGCCTGAACCTACATTTAAAATAGTGGCATCTTTTGGCAATTGACACGCTTCAATAAGCTGCAATGTTGGTGTTGAATTTTCTTCGTACCAGCCTAAGGCATCGGTTTTCGTTTTTAAATAAGCGGAATCCCAATGAGTTGTATAATTGATCGCATTTAGTGATTGACAATCACTCTTTGTTTTAGAAGTCATTTTTCTTAAAATTTTTATAAAAATACAACTTTTTGATGGTTGCTAACTAGTTGGTTTTTAATCTAACAAAAATTTAACTTCTTTTAATTTATTTTATAAATAATATCAACTAGATTTGGTAACCTTAAATCTTAAACTAGCCACAACATGAAACACAAGTACGTCATTTTTATTTTAATTGCATTTTTTACTCTTCGGCTAAGTGCTCAAAAAATAATGAGTCCTGATGAATTTTTAGGATACAAACTAGGGTCACGTTTTACAATACATCATAAAGTAGTTGCCTATTTTAAATACGTTGCTAACAACTCCGATTTGGTGCAATTTCAACCCTATGGAAAAACCAATGAATTGCGAACTTTGTCTGTAGTCTTTGTTTCTTCCAAAACTAATATCGCTTCTTTAGAAGCCATTCGAAAACAACATTTAACAAATGCCGGAATAGAAAATTCAACAGGTTTAACTGACAAAGCTATTGTTTGGTTAAGTTATAATGTTCATGGCAATGAATCGTCTTCAACAGAAGCCTCTATGCTTACTCTGTACACATTGATCACCAAAAAAACGAATTACCTTGAAAACACAGTGGTCATTATGGATCCGTGTATCAATCCTGACGGAAGAGATCGGTATGTAAATTGGTACAATCAAGTGGTTAGTAATCCGTACAACAGCAACCCTGATGCTAGAGAGCACAAAGAGCCTTGGCCAGGAGGAAGAGCAAACCATTATTTGTTCGATTTGAATAGAGATTGGGTTTGGGCAACGCAAGTTGAAACACAACAACGATTAAAAATATACAATAAATGGCTACCTCATGTACATGTAGATTTTCATGAACAGGGAATTAACAATCCTTATTATTTTGCTCCGGCTGCTGAGCCTTTCCATGAAGTAATTACCGATTGGCAACGTGATTTCCAAACTCAAATAGGGAAAAATCACGCTACTTATTTTGATAAAGAAGGATGGCTTTATTTTACTCGAGAACGTTTTGACTTGCTCTATCCAAGTTATGGAGATACCTACCCTACCTATGTGGGCGGAATTGGAATGACCTATGAACAAGCTGGTGGCGGAAGAGCTGGATTGGGAATCATAAAAGCTGATGGAGAAGAATTGACCTTAGTAGACCGTTTAACACATCATACAACTAGCGGATTGTCAACCGTAGAAATTGCTTCTAAAAACACCGCATCCTTAAATTCTGAATTTAAAAAATACTTTTCCGATAGAAAACTCAAATACAAAAGTTATGTATTAAGAGGCAACCAAAGTAAAACCAATAAGTTGATTGGTCTTTTAAACAAACACGAAATAGCGTATGGTTATGCAAACGGAAAATCAGTATCTGGATTTGATTATGATGCAAACTCAAAAGGAAGTATGAAAACGTCTACCAATGATTTAGTCGTTTCTACAAATCAACCCAAAGGAAAACTGATCAAAGCATTGTTTGAACCTGTTGCCAAATTAAGTGATTCTATCACCTACGACATCACTGCTTGGTCGCTTCCGTATGCCTATGGATTCAAAACCATTGCTAGTCAAAAACTCGTGGCAAGCACCAAAAGACCTTTAAAATCAACACATTCAAAGGTTACTCCAAATGCTTTTGCGTATACGTTTTCTTGGAATCATATTTCTGACAGCAAAGTTTTAGCAGCCTTATTGCAACATAATATTAGAGTCCGGTTTACAAGAAGAGAAATCAATAATAGTGGACAACATTTACCAACAGGATCTATTATCGTACTACGTGGCGACAATAAACACATCGTTAATTTTGATCAAAAAGTGGCAAGCATTGCAAATCAAAACAACAAAAAAACCACGACATTGACTACTGGATTTTCTGATAACGGACCTGATTTAGGCTCTTCCTATGTTCGGGAAATCAAGAATCAAAAAATAGCCGTCTTAGCAGGAAAATATACTTCTTCGTTAAGTTTTGGAGAAGTACAATACTTCTTTGAGCAAGAAATTAAGTATCCATACACCGCTATCAATACCGATAACTTTTCAGTATCCTTACTTAAGAAGTATCACACATTGGTACTTCCAAATGGATATTACAGCGGTTTATTAAAAGAAAAGCAACTGAAAGACTTAGCATCTTGGATTCGAAGTGGTGGAAAAGTAATTGCTATTGGAAATGCCAATAGTTTGTTTGCTGACAAAAAAGGCTTTGGGTTAACATCTAAAGAGAAAGACAGTGATACAATAGCAGCAAACAAATCTGATAAAGAGCTGCATTTAGTTGCTTATGATCAACTAAAAAGAGAAGGTATCCAAAATAGTATTTCGGGAGCTATTTTTAAAACAAAAATAGACAACTCTCACCCATTGGCTTTTGGTTATGACGACAGTTATTTTACCTTAAAATTAAGTAGCAATTCGTATGCCTATTTAAAAGATGGCTATAATGTTGTTCGATTGGAAGACAATACAGCTATATCTGGATTTGCAGGTCATAAAACGTTTGAAAACCTCACAAAATCATTGATTTTTGGTGAAGAGCAAATTGGCAGCGGAAGCATTATTTATATGATTGACAATCCGTTGTTTAGAGGTTTTTGGGAAAACGGAAAATTGTTTTTTGCCAATGCGCTGTTTATGACCAACCCGAGTATGAAAAAATTATAAAAAAATAGCATATTCAATATTTGAACTAAAAAAGCATCCCGAGTATTCGGGATGCTTTTCTTATAAAATAGTTTTATTCAGAAACTACTGGAGTGCCATACAAATCAAAGTCGCCTGCTTCGTGAATTTTAATATCGATAAATTCTCCAATCTTGATATAATGCGCTGTGGCATCTACCAATACATCGTTATCAACATCTGGCGAGTCAAATTCTGTACGCCCATAGAAGTATTCTCCATCTTTACGATCAAATAGACAACGAAAGGTTTTTCCTATTTTTTCTTGATTCAACTCCCAAGAAATCTGACTTTGAATTTCCATAATCTCATTGACTCTTCGGAATTTTACTTCTGTGGGCACATCGTCTTCCAACACATAAGCTCCCGTGTTTTCTTCATGAGAATATTCAAAAGCACCCATGCGTTCAAAACGCATTTCCTCAATCCAATCTTTTAATTCTTGGAACATTTCTTCCGTCTCTCCTGGATATCCAACAATTAAGGTGGTTCGTATTGCCATTTTTGGGACTACTTCTCGAAATTTGTAAATCAATGCAGTGGTCTTCTCATGCGTGGTTCCACGCTTCATCGATTTCAGCAATTCTGTATTGATATGTTGTAAAGGAATGTCTAAATAATTACACACTTTAGGTTCCGATTTCATTACTTCCAATACATCCATCGGAAAGCCTGATGGAAAGGCGTAATGCATTCGAATCCATTCGATTCCTTCTACCTTAGCCAACGCCTTTAACAGCTCTGCCAAGGCACGTTTTTTATAGATGTCTAAGCCGTAATAAGTCAAATCTTGAGCAATCAACATGACTTCTTTGATGCCTTTTTCTGCCAATTTTGTAGCCTCAATAATAATCTCTTCAATGGGTGTTGAAATGTGTTTTCCACGCATTAGTGGAATGGCACAAAAGGAACAAGGTCTATCACAACCTTCTGCAATTTTTAAATAAGCATAATGTTTCGGAGTTGTGGTCAAACGTTCTCCTATCAATTCGTGCTTATAATCGGCTTCCAATACCTTTAACAAGTTCGGTAAATCATGTGTTCCAAAATACTGGTCTACATTGGTAATTTCCTTTTCTAAATCTGGTTTATAGCGTTCGCTCAAACAACCTGTCACGTAGACTTTATCAATTTCTCCAGCTTCTTTCCGTTGGGTATAATGCAAAATAGTTTCAATGGATTCTTCTTTGGCTTTTCCGATGAATCCACAGGTATTGATAACGACTATATTTCCTTCATCATTGACATCTTCATGAACAACCTCTTTTCCGTTGGCCTTTAATTGTCCCATCAACACTTCAGAATCATAGATGTTTTTAGAACAGCCTAAGGTGACTACGTTGATTTTATTTTTTTTGATTGTTTTTGTGCGCATTATATCATAAGTCTTATATAAATAGATTTCCGCTCCTGTTTGCCGATAGACAGGTTCGCGGGAATGACAAATTGTTTTACTTAAAAAAAGAATCTACAAACTCGTGCTTATTAAACACTTGTAGATCATCGATACCTTCTCCTACCCCGATGTATTTTACGGGGATTTGAAATTGATCTGAAATTCCGATCACAACACCGCCTTTTGCGGTACCGTCTAATTTGGTTACTGCCAATGATGTCACTTCGGTTGCCAAGGTAAACTGTTTGGCTTGCTCAAAGGCATTTTGTCCTGTAGAACCATCCAATATTAATAAAACCTCGTGAGGTGCGTCAGCAATCACTTTTTGCATGACCCGTTTTATTTTTACCAGTTCGTTCATTAAATTCACTTTATTGTGCAAACGTCCTGCGGTATCTATAATCACTACATCTGCTTTTTGAGTTACGGCAGATTGCAAGGTGTCAAAAGCAACAGAAGCAGGGTCAGAACCCATTTCTTGACGAACAATAGGCACTTCTACGCGATCTGCCCAAATTTGTAGTTGATCAATTGCTGCAGCTCTAAAAGTATCTCCAGCACCTAAAACAACTTTCAACCCTTTCTTTTTAAACTGTGCTGCAAGTTTTCCAATCGTGGTGGTTTTACCAACACCATTTACGCCAACCACCATAATTACATAAGGTTTCTTTTCTCCTGCCGAAGATACATCTGGTAGTACAAACTCGGTAGCTTCTCCTGCATTTGTTTCAGAAAGCAATCCTGCAATTTCTTCTCGTAAGATGTTGTTGAGCTCATCAGTTCCTACATATTTATCTTTTGCAACACGTGCTTCTATGCGATCAATAATTTTTAGGGTGGTTTGAACTCCTACATCTGAAGAGACTAATACCTCTTCTAAATTGTCTAAAACAGCAGCATCAACTTTCGATTTACCTACAACAGCTTTTGATAGCTTAGACAAAAAACTAGTATTGGTTTTTTCCAGCCCTTTGTCTAAGGTTTCTTTTTTTTCTTTTGAAAATATCTTTTTAAAAAAACTCATTTTTTTGTTTTTAGAATAGCTATTCAGATTCTTGTGGCAGGCAGGCGCCCCAAAAATACGGAATTATTAGACATAAAAAAAGCTACTCTCAAACTGAAAGTAGCTTTGTAATTTTATATAAGAAACGATTACTTTTTAGCTAAAAAGTCGTTTACTTTTTTAGGATCCATGATCGCTTCAACAAATGTGTATGCTCCTGTTTTTGGAGATTTTACCATTTTGATCACTTTTGATAATCTTTTTGAACCTGTCTGTAACGATGCTACTGATTTCTTTGCCATGATCTATAATGTATTATTTAATTTCTTTATGAACTGTCATTCTCTTTAAGATTGGGTTGAATTTTTTAATTTCCAATCTATCAGGAGTATTTTTCTTATTCTTTGTTGTAATATATCTAGAAGTTCCTCTTTGTCCAGAAGCTTTATGCTCTGTACATTCTAAGATTACTTGAACTCTATTTCCTCTTTTTGCCATCTCTCTATGTATTTTTTAAGGTTGGATTATTTTTTTAAAAAACCTTTTACTCTTGCTTCTTTCAAAACAGCAGAAATTCCTTTTCTATTAATGTTTTTTAACGCAGAAGCAGAAATTTTTAATGTAATCCATTTATCTTCTTCTGGAATATAAAAACGCTTCACCATTAAGTTAGCGTCAAATTTTCTTTTAGTTCTATTTAAAGCGTGAGAAACGTTGTTCCCAACCATTGCTTTTTTTCCTGTAAGTTCACAAACTCTAGACATCTTCTTGACAGTTTTTAGTATTATTTCTAAACGAGGTGCAAATTTATGAAAAAATTACACATTCAACCAAACAATTCTAATTATTTTTTAGAATCTTTTTTTGCAGTATTTCTAAGGCTTTGTTTACCGTTCTGTGAATGACTTTTTCTCGTGGTTGTCCAAAATTAAATTCTTCTGTAAACACCCCTTTTTCAGAGGCCAACGCAATGTAAACAATACCAAGCATTTTATCAGTATCATCTGTTGTTGGACCTGCATTTCCTGTTACTGCAATGGCATAATCTGTTCCCATTTTTGTTCGTGCAGATTGCGCCATTGCTTCAGCTACTTCTTTACTAACAACGGTGTATTTTTCAATCAAATCTGTTGACACATCTAACAAGCGTTGTTTTGTTTCTGCTGAATAAGTTACAAAACTACCTTTGAAATAGGCAGATGCTCCTGCAACCGAAACTAAGGTTGCTGCTATTTTCCCGCCGGTTATACTTTCGGCAGTACAAACCGTTTTATGGTGTTCTGTCAGCAACTCTCCTACTCTTTTTTCTATGGATGCATCGGCATCAAAACCAACAATAACATCAAAAATAAGTGCACTCAGTGCTGCTAATTGTTCTTTTAATACACGTTCTAACTCTTGTTTGTTTTCCCCTTTGGCGGATACACGCAAACGTACTTTTCCAAAAGAAGGCAAATAGGCCAATTTGATAAACGGAGGTAAATTATTTTCCCAATCTACAATCCGATCTGCAATCACACTTTCACCCTGACCGTGCGTCATAATTGTTTTATGAATGATGAATGGCAAGTGAAATTGTTGTTGAATTTTCGGTAAGACTTCGTTTCTCATTAAGCCTTTCATTTCATACGGAACTCCTGGAAGCGACACAAATACAGTCTTATTTTCATAAAACCACATACCAGGTGCTGTTCCGAATTCATTTTTAAGGTAGATTGCTTTTGAAGGCAATTGCGCTTGATACCGCTGTATCTCTTTAAAAGGGTGGTTGATTTTTTTAAACAAAGCTTTGATGTGCTCAATTACTTCTGGATACACAATCCATTCTGAATCGTTAAAATAAGTGGCCAAGGTTTTTTTGGTAATGTCATCATTTGTTGGCCCCAATCCACCCGTTACAATGACAAGATCTACTCTTGCTTCCGCCTCTTTTAAGGCATCTAAAATATGCTGCTTATCATCTTGAATAGAGGTGATTTGCATAACAGAAACTCCTATTTTATTCAATGCTATCGCAATCCATTGTGAATTGGTGTCTACAATTTGCCCGATGAGAATTTCGTCTCCAATGGTAATTATTTCTGCGTTCATATATTTTTTGATTGCTGACTCTTGTTTCTTTTGTCTTGGGTCTTGGGTCTTGAGTCTTTTTGTTATTCAATTTTCAAAATCTATTTCACTCGAATTTGAAACGCTTGCTTCCCGTCAAGAACCCCCGTTAACACATCATTTACAACAACTTTACCAACACCTGCTGGAGTTCCTGTAAACAAAATATCTCCCTTTTTCAAGGTAAAGTATTGCGAAACATAGGCAATCAACTCGTCGGTTTTCCACAACATGGCATTGGTATTTCCATCTTGAACCACAGCATCATTTTTAAGCAATTGAAATTTTAGGTTTTCTAAATCAAACGCTTCCTTCGGATAAAACGCACCAATAATAGCACTTCCATCAAAAGCTTTGGCTTTCTCCCAAGGCAAGCCTTTTTCTTTGCATTGAGCTTGTACATCACGTGCGGTAAAGTCGATTCCCAATCCGACTTCATCATAATATTTATGTGCGAATTTGGTTTCGATATGTTTGCCTACTTTGTTGATTTTTACCAACACCTCCACTTCATAATGTACATCATTTGAAAAGGCAGGAATAAAAAATGGATTTTTTCTAGGTAAAATAGCCGAATCTGGCTTTAAAAAAACAACTGGACTTTCTGGTCGTTCATTGGCCAATTCTTCTATGTGCTTGGCATAATTACGCCCGATGCATATTATTTTCATATAAAATAATTACGAATTATGAGTTTAGAATTACGAATTCAGCATTAAAAGAAAATTCGTAATTCATAATTAAAAATTATTAATTGATTATGGGATCCACTTTTTCACAAAATTAGGCTTCCGTTTTTCTAAAAAGGCATCACGTCCTTCTTTAGCTTCATCTGTCATATAAGCCAATCGAGTTGCTTCACCAGCAAATACTTGCTGCCCAACCATTCCGTCATCCGTTAAGTTCATCGCAAACTTTAGCATTTTAATGGACATTGGAGATTTTGCTAAAATTTCTTGTGCCCATTCATAGGCAGTCGCTTCCAGTTCATCATGTGGAATCACTGCATTGACCATTCCCATATCATAGGCTTCTTGTGCCGAGTAATTACGTCCTAAAAAGAAGATTTCACGAGCTCTTTTTTGCCCCACCATTTTTGCTAAATAGGCAGAACCGTAACCACCATCAAAACTTGTTACATCTGCATCTGTTTGCTTAAAAATAGCGTGTTCTTTAGACGCCAAAGTTAAATCACAAATCACATGCAAACTATGTCCGCCACCAACTGCCCAACCTGGTACTACTGCAATCACAGCTTTTGGCATAAAACGAATCAACCGTTGTACTTCTAAAATATTTAACCGATGATAGCCATCATCACCCACATAACCTTGATGACCACGTGCTTTTTGATCTCCACCAGAACAAAATGAATAAATGCCGTCTTTTGAAGACGGACCTTCTGCAGATAACAACACAACTCCAATAGAAGTATCTTCTCCTGCATCATAAAAAGCATCATACAACTCTTTGGTGGTTTTAGGACGAAAAGCATTGCGAACATCAGGCCGATTAAATGCTATTCTTGCCACTCCATTGCATTTTTTATAGGTAATGTCTTCGTATTCTTTTACCGTTTCCCAAACTGGTTGTATCATAAATTGTTTTTTTAAACGTTCTAATTACAAAAATAGGAAATAATACTAGTTATTGTTTGGATTTATTCTAAAAGAAAAAGAGTATTTTTCAGCATCAAAATCCCCATCAATGAAAAACCTGCTATCTATAGTGCTACTTTTATACTGTAACTGCCTTGTTTTTTGTCAAACAACCACCATAGAAGAATACGAATCAGAGGAATTACAAGATACAAGAACCCTACAAATTCACGTACCTACAGGATATGAAAGAGACAGCCTTGCCAATTACCCTCTAACGATTGTTTTAGATGGCGACTATCTTTTTGATTTGTATGTAGGCAATGCCAAATTATTAGAATATACCGACAGAGCTCCAAAACAAATTATCGTTGGAATACAAATGGCCAACACGCGAAATAAAGATGCGTCTATCCATAATATCAACAGTGGGCTGACAGCCGATAGTGAGCGTTTTTTATTTTTTATAAAAGATGAATTGGTTCCTTATCTTGAAGAAAACTACAAAACATCTCCTTTCATTAGCATTGTTGGAAGCGGCATCACCGCAAATTTAATTACACACTTTTTAAAAGATGAATACCCGCTATTCAATGCGTACATCTGCTTGAACCCAACATTCAATCCAGACATCAATCGGCAACTGCAATCCTACAATTTAGACAAACTAAAAGCAATTGACAATACCTACTATTTTTACCTGAACAGCACAGAACAAATAGGTAGTAAAAAGCATGCTAACATTACTGTTTTTAATCGCTTTCTTCAATCGTTAGAAATTCCAAATTTTAATATTCGCTATGATTATTTAGAGAACTCTCCCAATGCTGTATCTGCCATCGGAGAAGCCATTCCGAGAGCATTGAGCAAAGTTTTTGAATTGTATGCAAGCATCTCTAAAGAAGAATTTAAAACAAAAATAAAACCCCTATCTCCATTAGATGCTATTGGTTATTTAGAAAATAAATACATAGAAATTGAATACCTATTTGGTGCGAATATTGGTATTCGGGAGAATGATATTTTTGCGATTGAACAACTTATCATCGACAAAGAAAATGGAGATTACCTAAAGGTTTTTGGCAAAATGATCTTGAAGTTATACCCAAAATCTCCCTTAGGAAATTATTATCTTGGACTCTATTATGAAACGGGTAAAAAAAATAGAAAAGCCCTAAAACAATATCGAATTGGCTACGGAAAAATGGATCCCTCAGATCCAAATGCGGACAGGTTTTATGAAAACGTAGAACGAATGCTGCGGAAAGAATGAAAAGTGAAAAATTAAAAATATGTCATTGCGTTCCGATAACTACCGGAAGTAGAGAGGTGTCTCTGTAAAAAAACGTTGACACAAAGTTACACGAAGAAGCTCAAAGCTACACAAAGATTTATTTTTGACTTCCCGCATCCAACTTTTTACTTTTAGTTTTTAGCTTTTCACTTCTACCCCTTCACCAATTCCAATCCTTTATCAGTAATGACAATCGCTTTTTGTTTGTACAAGCTTCCAATAGCTCTCTTAAAGGCTTTTTTGCTCATCAATAATTGGCGCTTAATTTCTTCTGGATCACTTTTATCTGTCAATGCTAAAAAACCATCGTTGTCATAAATAGCTTCAATTACCTTATCAGTATCTTGGGTAATTGCATTTCTAAATCCTTGTGCTTGCAAAGAAACATCAATCTTGCCGTCTTCTCTTATATTCTTGATAAAACCGGCAATTCGCTGACGTTCTTTCAACTCTTGAAAAATTTCATTTTGGTACAACAAGCCTTCAAATTCTTCATCAATCAAAACCGTAAAACCCAAGTTGGTTTCTGTTCCTATAATTAACGATACTTTATCTCCTACCTCTAAATCCATACTATTCTTTTAAAAAGTTAAAATATTCTTTCAATACCTTTTCATTGATTTCTTTGTCCGTAAAAACTTCCAATATTTTTGGTTGTTCTGATGCCGAATAAAAAGTAGCCAATGCGGTTTGTAATTGTGTGCCATCTGAAACCGACGCATATTCAAAATGATACATCTCAGACAATTGTGCTGCTGTTAATTGATGTGGTGTTTCAAAATAATCTAAGGCATTGGTGCTTTTTGGCCCTGGAATAAATCTAAAAATCCCTCCTCCAAAATTATTGATAATAATGATTCTAAAATGCTTCGAAATATATGCATTCCACAGCGCATTGCTATCATAAAAGAAACTCAAATCTCCTGTGATAAAAACCGTTTGTTCTTCTGATGCCAAAGCAGCTCCAATCGCAGTACTTGTACTTCCGTCAATACCGCTCGTTCCGCGATTGCAAAAAACACGAAGTGATTGATCTACATCAAACAATTGCGCATACCGAACAACAGAACTATTGGCCAATTGCAATTGAGAATCCTTCGGAACACTTTCTAAAACGGACTCAAAAACCTTTAAATCTGAATGTGCAATCCCTTGTAAATAATGCTGATGTTTTTGCGCTCTTTTCTCTTTTTCTGACAACCATCTTTGTTGATAATCGCTATGAACTTCGTTGGCTTCTGAGTGTAATTGAAGTAAAAAATCTATGGGTTTTTGTTGCACAAATTCTGTTAAACAGTGATAAGTGTCCACTGCTTTCAATGCATCCACATGCCAATGGTGCTTTGGCGGGTGTTTTCGAAGCACTTGTTTGATTTTTTTAGAAACCACCATTCCGCCGAATGTAATTAAAACGTCTGGTTGAAATTCTTTCAGCTGCGCATCATCCAAAGAAAAAATAAGTTGATCAATAGCATTGATACATTTTTTACTGTGCAAATTAGAAGATGTTTCTGTCAGCAACAAAACAGATGCATCGTTGACAAAATCATTCAAAACAGCTTGCAACTCGGCATCCGGAAAATGACTACCAACCACAATCAGTTTTTTGCTTGATGCGTTCCAAATTTTTATCAATGCATCAACATCTACCTCATTACGAGGAGTCAACGACAAAATACTCTTTTGAAAAAATTGCTTCACGCTGTTCGCAATGACATCACTTAATGCATCCACCGTCTCATACAAAGGCTCCTCAAAAGGAACATTGATATGAACAGGTCCTTGTTTCAATAATGCGGTTTGCAAAGCCTCGCTAACTAGCATTAAATTCTGACTTTCAGACGCTGCCGTTTCCTGTAAATTAGCCGAAAATAAGATGTGATTTGCAAACACATTTTCTTGCCTAATTGTTTGTCCGTCACCAATATCAATCAAGTGTGCTGGCCGATCCGAAGAAATAACCACCAACGGAATATTGCTGTAAAACGCTTCTGCTATCGCAGGATAATAATTCAACAATGCAGAGCCAGATGTACATACAATTGCCACAGGTTTCTGTGTTTGCTGCGCAATTCCTAAGGCAAAAAAAGCAGCACAACGTTCATCAACAATACGCAATGTTTCTATTGCTGGATGGTTCAAAAAACCAACCGTTAACGGAGCATTACGAGAGCCTGGAGAAATAACGACCGTATCAATCCCATAGTGATCAACAGCCGAAATAACCAGTTGTGCGATGTCTTTTTTTGGAAACATATCCTAACCTTCCCTCAAGAGAAGGGGTCTTTAAGTTATTAGTTAATTTTCCCTTCGGGGAAATGTCCGAAGGACAATGGGGCAATTTCTACTTCAGTTATTGATTCTCCCGGAGATGGGACTTTCATTTCTAGAATCATAATATCTTATCTTTTATATAGAACTATTTGCAGTAACTA
>Ga0209554_1000091_pt1 | contig 68350 bp, 65 predicted proteins | sample MarorgKNORR_S2LV_5_FD_188221 | JGI IMG/M metagenome (GOLD analysis project Ga0209554, IMG submission 188221) | Marine microbial communities from the Southern Atlantic Ocean, analyzing organic carbon cycling - Bottom_A/KNORR_S2/LV (SPAdes) (version 2) | ecosystem: Environmental > Aquatic > Marine...
TTATCGATGCTCCTTATCGATAGCCCTCAGCAACTGGCCTGCGAGGCAACGACCACCAGGCAGCTTCACAGGCTTGCAGGAGTTCTTCGTCAAATTCAATTTCAAGCGCCGCGAGATTGGCATCGAGCTGATCCGCGCGGCTTGCGCCGATAATCGCAGAAGTAATACCTTTTTGCGCAAGTACCCAGGCGACAGCAACTGAAACCATATTCAATCCTTTGCCCTCGATGACGCTTTTCAGAGTATCGACCGCGTTGAACTGGCTGTCATGCCAATAGCGTGCCTGATAGCGATCGGCGGCAGTGCCCAGGGTAAATCGAGTGCCTTCCTCCGGATCCTGCCCGGTCTTGTATTTACCTGAAAGAAAGCCGCCGGCAAGTGGATTGTAAACCAGTACGCCAAGTCCTTCGTTGTTTATCAGCGGCAGTAATTCCGTTTCGATATCACGATATAGAATATTGTATCTTGGTTGTACGGATACGTATCCTTCAATGCCCATCTGTTTTGCAGCAGAGAGTGCTTCGCTGAGACGCCAGGCAGGATAGTTGGAACAACCTATATACCTGACCTTACCGGCCCGAACCAGATCATCGAAAGCGCGAAGCGTTTCTTCAATGGGTGTGTCGGGATCAAAGCCGTGAGATTGGTACAGATCAATGTAATCCGTGTTCAGGCGTTTCAGGTTTTCTTCTACAGCCTGCACAATATGCTGGCGTGAAAGGCCGCGATTATTCGGCCGCCTGCCTGTGGGTGCAAAACATTTGGTCGCGATGATGATGTCGTGGCGGTTACCGCGCTCAGTCATCCACCGGCCAAGTATACTTTCCGTATCACCGATAGTGTCCCTGGTGCCGCCAAGTGGGTAGGCATCTGACGTGTCAAGGAAGCACAGTCGCATTTCAATGGCGCGATCGAGGATTTCCCGGGAGGTTTTCTCATCGACCTGCAGCCCAAAGGTCATTGTTCCCAGGCAGAGTTCTGGCACTTCCAGGCCGTGTTTACCCAGACGTCTGTACTTCATTTGCGCTAATCCTGTTCTTGTTGAGGCTCGAGTCTACAGGAATCTGATACGTCTTTTCTCCGGCGTCAGAGCCTGCGATGATGGAGAACTATTCGATTAGGTATGGCGTATGAGTGATCCTGATTTCAGCAGCTTTCCGACATGGCGGCGGGGTCATCAGTTCGAAGACTTCGAAGTGGGCCAGGTGTTTGAGCACCACTGGGGTCGGACTCTGACGGCAGGGGACGCGACGCTCTTTTCATCCGTTGCACTCCGGTACTGTCCGCTGTACATCAACGCGGAATACGCAAAAGCCGAGGGTCATCCGGACCTGGTTGTTGATCCCATGCTGGTGTTGGCCACGGTCATCGGTTTGTCCGTTGAAGATTTGTCTGAAGTTGGCGGGCCTTTTCTTGGTGTCAACCAGGTTAAATTTTCTGCACCTGTCTATCCCAATGACACTATTACCTGTGTCAGCGAGGTGATCGACAAACGAGAATCAGCATCCCGCCCCGACACGGGTATTGTCACCTGGGCAACCAAAGCAACTAATCAGCGGGGTGAGCTTGTTGTCGATTACCAGAGAACGAATTTAGTCGCAAAAAGGAGGAAGCAAGATGGGCCTTACCAGCGCTAATAATTATTTTGAAGATTTTGAAGTCGGCCAGAAAATCCGACATGCTCGCGGCACGACCATCGGTGAAGTCGAGAATCAACTGTTGACGAAACTCGTGATGAATACCGCTCAGGGTCACTGGAATGAAGACGCAATGAGCAAGACGCCCTACGGTCAGCGGCTGGTATTTGGGTTTATTACTGCCTCCATGGTCATTGGATTGGCGACGCAAGATACCGCGGAAAACGCCATCAAAGAACTGGGACTGGATAACATCAAGTTCAAAAAGCCAGTGTTTCATGGTGATACTGTTTACGCCTATACAGAAGTCATAGGGAAAGAAGACGCAGAAAAAGGCGGCGTCGTCATCTTCAAACACTGGGGAGTCAATCAAAATGACGATGTGGTGTTTGAAGGGGAACGATCAGTCCTGATCAAACTGAGGCCTGTTTCATGAGTGAACGCACTGGTCCTCTCCATGACGTAACGATTATCGATTGCACCATGGCCCTGGCAGGGCCTTTTGGTACTGCATTGCTTGCTGATCTGGGTGCGAACATCATCAAGGTTGAGCCACCCCATGGAGATATGGCCCGGTCGGTGCCTCCGCTACCGCCTGATTATGCTAATGCCGGTGCCACTGAGCCTGCTGGTGTTGACTATGGCGGCTACTTCGCTTCGATTAATCGAAACAAGCGAAGTATTGTGCTTGATCTAAAAAAAGATGCAGACAGAGAAATACTTCTAAGTTTGTGCGAGAAGGCAGATGCCATAGTAGAAAACATGAGAGCAGGTGTCATGGATAAGCTCGGTGTCGGCTATGACGTCATCAAAAAGCGGAACCCGGCCATGGTATACGGTTGTATTCGCGGTTTTGGTGATCCCAGAACCGGCAAGAGCCCTTATGCCGAGTGGCCAGCCTACGACATAGTCGCGCAATCAATGAGCGGCCATGCACATATCACCGGCCCGGCAGATGGCCATCATGGTTACCCCAGCGGCGTGAGCGTTGGCGATATCTATCCGGGCACCCTGTTGGCACTGGGTGTCGTGTCAGCCATTGTCCACGCGAAAGCAACAGGAGAAGGGCAATTCCTGGATATCGCCATGTACGATGCCATGCTGGCATTTACGGAAACCGTTATTGCCAACTACGGATACACCGGCAAAGAACTTGATCCAAGAGGTCAGCACCATCCCAACCTGATGCCGTTCGGCCTCTTTCCGGCCAGCGATGGTGCAGTCGCAATAGCCGCGCCCAGCCCGAAGCACTGGAATGTGCTTTGCGGCGCAATGGACCGTGAAGATCTGATTGCCGATGAGCGAACAAAAAATGTCTTTCTCCGGAAACGGCACCAGGTATTCGTTGAAGCACAGATTTCAGCCTGGACTTCTTCGTTAACGAAACACGAAATCATCGAGGCCATTGGTGGGCGTGTGCCCTGCGGACCCGTTAACACCGCAGCGGACATCTTCCGGGACCCGCATGTCGCCGTTCGCGAGATGATTACCCGGTTTCAGCTGCCCGGTGACAATCCCGAGGTGGCTATCGTGGGTTCACCGATCAAATACACCAGGACCCCGGCGGGGTTTTATCAGAATCCTCCCATGCTGGGTGAACACACGGAAGAAATACTCAAAGAATTTGATCTCCGCAAAGACAGGACTGACCATGAGTAAAGGCTATATCGACGACGAACGAAAACTCATTCAGGAAACTGCACGGGAATTCACGACTCGTGAGGTTTTGCCTGTCGCCAACGAACTGGACCCGGTAAAAGGCGAAATACCGCAAGATCTCATTAAACAGATGGGCGAACTTGGTTACTTCGCGATTCTGATCCCCGAAGAACTGGGCGGCCTGGGCTTGGGCGTATTTGAATACTGTCTCGTTGCAGAAGAACTCGCCCGGGGCTGGATGAGTGTTGCCAGCCTGATCGCCCGGGGTAACAGTTTCTATCGGTCTATCCCCGGGTACGGCGCCGAAAGAGATGAAAAGATTGCTCGAATGGCAGTTGGTGATTACCTGGGCGCATTCGCGATGAGTGAGCCCAATGTAGGTTCCGACATGGCCTCGATAACTTGTCGAGCCACCCGAGAGGGCGATGAATGGGTGATAAACGGTAACAAGTACTGGTGTACCTTTGCCGATGGGGCAGATTTTATCAGCGTCATCTGCAGGGTTGAGTCGGACTCCGAAAGTCGGCAGGCCGGCATGAAGAGCATCCCGGTTGAGAAGCCGAAAGGTGAATTGCCGAAGGGGGTTCAGGGAAGCCCAATACCGAAGATAGGCTACCATGGCTGGAAAACCTGGGAGCTGCACTTTGATAATGTTCGAGTCCCGGCGTATGACCCGCCGCCAGATAGCTTCGACGGCGCTAAAGGTATGGATGGTGGGTTTGTGGGTATACAGCAAGGTCTGGAGGTCGCCCGCGCTCATACTGCGGCCAGGTCAATCGGCGCGGCTCAAGGTGCCCTCAATGTGGCGATCGATTATGCTAACGAACGGGTACAGTTCGGCCAGCCGATAGGAAAGTTCCAGGCCATTCGTTTCAAGGTGGCAACAGCAGCAACAGAAATTGAAGCCGCCAGGCAGTTCATGTATTACGTCTGCAATGAGATAGATTCCGGGCGTCGGTGCGACAAGGAAGCGGCCATGGTCAAGTATTTCGCGGCAGAAATGTCGGAACGGGTCACATCGGAATGCCTGCAGATTTTGGGCGGCGCAGGTTATACCACCCACTATCCTGTAGAGCGTTACTGGCGTGATGCAAGATTGACCAAAATCTTTGAAGGCACCTCCGAGATCATGCAGCGCATTATTTCGGATCGCATCATGGGTCATTAACGAGCTTGTTAGCGCAGGGTTGGAGAATTCATGGATCATTTTGAAGCATGGCAGAAGTTCAAAAATTTAACTTATCAGGATCTTCCCGACGATGTTGTTAAGGTGGCGAATCAATGCGTTCTCGATTGGTTTGGCTGCGCAGTTGCCGGCAGTGTCGAGCCTTTATCGGAAATACTAAGAGCAGAGTTCGGCCATAGGACTGGTCGATGTTCCCTGATTGGTTCAGATGTGAAAACGGATGCAGCAACTGCTGCGCTGCTCAATGGTGCCAGTGGTCATGCTCTGGATTTTGATGACACCAGTAATGCCATAGGCTGTCATGCAACTGCCCCGGTGTTGCCCGCTGTGCTGGCTGCTGCTGAAGAAATGGGTGCATCGGGCTCTCAGATGCTGACTGCCTTTGTGGTTGGTGTTGAAATCGAAGGGCGGGTTGGCAATGCCTTCGGACCTGAGCATTACGCAATGGGCTGGCATACGACTTCTACTTTTGGTGTATTTGGCGCCGCCGCTGCTGTCGCGTACCTGATGAAGCTCAACGATGAACAGTTTGGCATGGCAATTGGTCTTGCCGCATCCCAGGCCAGTGGGCTCAAAGCGAATTTTGGCACCATGACCAAACCCTTTCATGCGGGGCACGCCGCCGAGTGTGGCCTTGTCAGCGCGCGACTGGCCTCGAGAGGCTATACGGCGAATGCGGAAGCATTGGCGGGCAAGCAGGGGCTCATCAAGGCTGCATCTCACGGTGATGTCAGAACCGAACGGCTTGAAAAGATGGCGGACAGCTGGCTGATTCTCGATTCATTGTTTAAATATCACGCTTCCTGTTACCTCACACATGCGACCATCGATGGCGTGTTGAAGCTTCGAGGTCACCTTGATGTCAATGATTTATCCTCTCTGACCTTAACTGTCCACCCAAACCTGCTGGACATTTGTGGTATTGAGCAGCCAAAGACGGGCCTGGAAGGAAAATTCAGCCTGCGAGGCACTGCTTCACTGGCGTTGAACGGCATTGATACATCGGACCCACACACCTTTGTTGACGAAGTGATCAACGGGGAAGATGTGCAGGGACTTATGCGAAAGATTTCGATTGAGACCAGTGAATCACTCGGCTATATGCAGTCAAAAGTTGTGTGGGTTGATCAGTCCCAGAATGCCCATGAAGAATTTGTAGATACCGGTATTCCCGCTCGTGATCTGGAAGAGCAGGGTATCCGGCTGACTCAAAAGTTTCTCGGCTTGTGCGCTATTGGAGGCCTTGACGCTTCATCATTGCAACAACATTTATCTGATTTACCCGGTTCAGAACGTGTCTCACTGGGTTGAGGCGAAGAACTCTGGGTCAGGTGAATTCATCGTCCACACTGGACTCTGAATGAAGGTAGTCTAAACTGCGCGACTGTTCTCAAACAGAAATCAGAATATGAGCGAAATTGCTCCCGAAAATCGAGAGAAAGGGAAGTCTCTGAAACCCCTGGCAACCCTGGTGCCGTTTATTGCACCTTATAAAGGTGTGCTCTTCATCGCGATGGCCGCGCTATTGGTTTCCTCGGCTGCGCTTCTGGCGATGCCGATGGCAGTCCGCAATGTGATTGACCATGGTTTTTCGGTAGAAGATGCGGCGAACGTTGATCGTTACTTTTTTGTCTTGATGATATTTGCCCTGGTCATTGGATTCTTCGGTGCGGCAAGAGCCTATTTTGTGAACTGGTTGGGTGAACGTGTTGTCGCAGATCTGCGCAGCAGGGTGTTCGAGCATGTGATCTTCATGGACCCGACCTTTTTTGAAACGACTAAAATGGGTGAAGTCCTGTCTCGACTGACAGCCGATACGACATTGATACAATCCGTTTCTGGCGTGAGCATTTCCATTATCCTGCGCTCTTCCATTCAGTTCGTTGGTGGTTTGTTACTCCTTGCCTATACCAACATTAAACTGATGGGGATCCTGCTCCTCATATTTCCCCTGATCGTTCTGCCGATTTTGTTGGTTGGACGTTGGCTCAGGCGGTTATCCCGGGATACCCAGGATCGAATTGCAGATGCCAGCGGCCACGCGGCGGAAGCGCTCGGCAATGCACAGACAGTGCAGGCATTTACTGCTGAAAATTTGGAGATTGGGCGATTTACCGGCGCCATCGAGGTCAGTTTTCGAACCGCAGTCAGACGCATAAAAGTGCGAGCCTTATTGACGACAGTTGCCACAGCCAGTGTGTTTGGTGCCTTGATCTTTGTGCTTTGGCTGGGTGCCAAGGAAGTGCTGGCCGGAACGATTACCGGAGGTGAGTTAGGGCAATTTGTACTTTACGCGATGTTTGTCGGTGTCGCTGCAGGATCATTGAGCGAAGTGTGGGGCGAGGTACAACGAGCAGCGGGAGCCATGGAGCGCCTGACAGAGTTATTGCAGATGAAGCCACAGATTCAGGCCCCGGTTAATCCAATTGCACTTCGAAGACCGCCAAAAGGTCACGTGCGTTTTGACGACATCACCTTCAGCTATCCTTCACGGCGAAACGAATTTGCGATCAATCATTTCTCTTTGGCCATTACCCCCGGCGAACATATCGCTATTGTCGGGCCATCTGGCGCGGGGAAAAGCACCATCTTTCAACTGTTGCTGCGTTTCTATGATCCCCAGGGCGGATCGATCCTGATTGATGATGTCGATATCAGTCTGGCAGATCCACGTGATGTTCGTTCCCTGATTGCTATTGTTCCGCAGGATAGCGTAATTTTTGGTGATAGTGCTGCCGGTAATATTCGATTCGGTCGTCCAGATGCGACGGGTGAGCAGGTGATCAATGCAGCGAAAGCAGCCTCTGCACACGAATTTATCAATAATTTACCTGATGGCTATGACACTTATCTGGGTGAAAAGGGTGCGAGGCTGTCTGGCGGCCAAAAACAACGCATTGCTATTGCCCGGGCGATTCTTGCGGACCCGGTAATCCTGTTACTGGATGAAGCGACCAGCTCGCTGGATTCTGAAAGCGAACGATTGGTACAGGATGCTCTGCAGCTGCTGCAGGAAAACAGAACGACGATCGTCATCGCACATCGACTTGCCACGGTCCTGCAAGCCGACAAGATCGTGGTGATGAGCGAAGGTCAAATGGTGGATGCTGGCCGGCATGAAGAACTGGTGTCGCGCAATGCCATCTACGCCCAGATGGTGCAATTGCAGTTTGGTGAAAATGCGATCCACGTAAAATCTGTTTCAGTGGGCGGCTGATGGAAAGAGACATGCAAGAGAAACCCGTCGCCGTGATTATCGGCGCTACTTCCAAATGGCAAGCTGATGGCCGCAACACACGAATGATTCACGGGGGTGACGTCTCCGCGGACCTCGTACCCTTGTCTGCCCAATGGGGCATCGGCGGCGCTATTGCGCAAAAATTTGCAGTAGAAGGTTTTCATGTGGTGTTAACCACCCGCACTGCCAGTAATGCGCTAGGTCTGCAAACCGCCATCAGGGACCAGGGGCATGATTGCACGACCGTTGAACTGGACCTTGTATCAGAAGAATCCATCGAACAGGCGTTTAAGACTATTCGCTCGGAACTGGCCGATCCGGAAGTCGTTGTTCTAAATGCAGGCTACCTTGAAGGCAGAGATCTACCACCTGAAAAAGAATTGCTCGAACACATGCCCCTGGATATTTTTGAAACGGCGCAACATATCGCAAGTCGTGGACCCTTTCTGGTTGCCCGGGCGGTTCTGCCCGCCATGCGCGAGCGTGGTCATGGCTCTTTTCTAATCACGAACAACGCAGCCTCGCTTCGCGGCAGGAAACGCAGAACAGGCCAATCGCTGTATTACCCGAGAGTGATGATGCGCACCCTGGCGCAGGTGCTCACCGAGGAGTACTCAGAATTTGGCGTTCATGTTGCCAACGTGGTTGTTGATGGTTTGATCGATTCACCGGGCACGCGCGCATTACCTATGGCGCAGCAGCGACCGGAAATCATCATGAATCCAGCCAGCATTGCCGATGCATTTTACTATCTACACACACAGGACAAATCCTGCTGGACCCATGAACTTCAGCTGACTCCCTATCCTGTTCACCCCAGTTACTGATCTAGGCGAGCGAGACCGCATGCCAGTGTTCGGCAATACCGAAACCCTGACGACCATCCCATTCGAATTCTGCCAGCCCCTCGTTGATGAAGGTTGCGCCCTGCTGCATGGGGATTTTGGTAGGGCAAACTGAAGATATTCTACCGGTGATATGAATTGACTCGCCGTCTTCGGTGGTCGCCTGGAGAACGATTGATTCATGAATGATGGAGTCCGGCTTGTATTGGGTTTCAATGGTGACATTAGACAGCTCGAGGGATTTTCCATCCCGCTGTATCCATCCCTGACCCCGCATGAAGCCGTCGCTGCTTCGCTGGCAGGCGCCGCCAAGTGCAGCATAGTCTCCAAAATTCATTGAAAACCAGTTAACGAAAGGCGCCGGTCCTGAATGTTGTTCGCTCGGCTTTTCGGTTGTTGCCAGTGAAGCGCCCCAGTCTCTGGGTCCCCAGGATTTATCTCGAACCCCGAAACCATTGATGTCATAAGATTCAGCGCCGACCTGAATATTTCCTGTCACCTGTCCACTCTGTTCGAAATGTCCTCGCTCGCCGCTCGCCGCATAGTGAGGCTGGGTGGTGCAATCAAAAGTCAGGGCCATGTTCATTTCTGTCGGAGTAAACCAGTCTGGTTTTCTCAGTTTGCGGCGTTCCAGCAGTATTTCTGCGTCAGGGATGTCTTGCCCGGGTCCGTTGTAGATAATCTGCCATTTTTGATGGGGATTATCACAGCGTATCGTCAGATCACCGACGTTAAGGTCATCGTCGTATTGCGAAAGATCAGAGGTGATGTCACGCCGCCCGTAAGTAAAAATGACTCTTCTGCCTGCAAGATAAATAACATGCAGGGCATCCGCCCAGCCATTGCCGGGGCGAAAACCCACCCGGGTAAACATGCCAATTTTCTGGACGGGGTCAACAAAATTAAAGTAATAGCTTTCACTCCAGCTTGGGTCGTCGCCAGTGGCGTGCATGAGTTCATCGTTCACGGTGGTTTCCTTAATTCATTATTGTGGGGTTAGGTGACAGATAGGCCGCCGTCAACCGGCAGCGAGATGCCGGTGATATAGCCTGCCTTGTCTGAGGCAAGAAATACGGCCGCATGAGCAGTGTCCCAGGCAGTGCCCATGACTCGACCCAGGGGGACCTGTTTGTTTCGTTCGGCAATGACCTGCTCACGACTTTTCGAATCGCTGATACGGTTTTCAACAGCCATCGGGGTGTTCATCAAGCCAGGGAGTATCACATTGACGCGAATACCATAGCGGGCATTGGCGGCTGCCAACTGTTCTGTGAGCGCGATCACAGCGGCCTTTGTTGTCTTGTAGCCGACGAGAGGGTATGGCTTCCAGGCTGCCATGGAAGAGATGTTCAAAATGACCCCTGAACCGGCTTCTCTCATGTGCGGTAATACATACTTGGCGCTGAGCACCATGGCGCGCAGATTTACCTCAACGATAAGATCGAAAGCATCGGATGAAATACTTTCTGCCGGTCCATCGCCGCCAGCAATACTGATGCCGACGTTGTTGTGCAGGATGTCGATTTTTTGCCATTGCTCTTTGACGGAGTTAATAACCCTGGCTATTGACGGTTCGTCTCGCACATCCAGTTGATAGGCAATCGCCGTGTGACCTTCTTTTTCAATCATCTGCACAGTTTCTTCAGCAGAATCGAGATTAATGTCGGCTACTGCGACTTTTGCACCTTCCCGGGCGAAGGCAATGGCAACTGCACGGCCATTGCCAATGGTTTCACCTGGGGTCTGGCCGCCGCCGATCACAATGGCTGTCTTGTTTTCCAGTTCCATAACTCAATGCTTCGATAAAGTGACAGGGATACCATTGAGCGCACTGGTACCGCTGGGCACGTCAATGATCGATGAGGCCGCCAGACGATTGTAGTTGGCGCCGGAGGCGGCTGTACTTTGCAACAGGTTTTTGTGTTCGCTGAATCCGTGCGGCAGGCTGACGACACCCTTGCTGATTTTATCAGTAACCTCTGCAATCACGGTCAGGGTAGCCAGTCCGGAGGATAGATCAACGAGTTCGTCGGATGCCAGATTAAATGTTGCTGCGTCATCCGGGTGTAGTTCCAGCACGCAAAGGTTTTTGCCTTTGGCCAGCATCGGTAAATTGTGCAGCCAGCTATTGTTGGTTCGCGTGCTTCGGCGGCCGATCAATTGAAATTCACTCGATTCTGGTGCTTGCAGAATTCTATCGATATCCTGGAGAATGATGGAAGGTGCCAGGTCCATTTTTCCGTTCGGTCGGCCGATCATCTCGGACATTCTATTCGCCCGCAGGGCACCAAGATCGATGCCATCCGGATTGTCGATGAGCCGTTGGAGCGTGAGTCCGTCCGTGTCTTTAAAATGATTGTTTTCAAAATGATCACCCCAACGACCCGCGCGGATACCGAGATCCAATAGTCGTTCAACTCCGGTCTCGGGCCCAATCATCGCGACGAGTTCCTGGATATCTCTCTGGTAGAGCGGACTTTGTTGGTCATCCACGTATTGAGCGACGGTAGCGGCAACGATGTTGTCTTCAAATTCTCGCAATTGAGTGTCGGATGGTGTTGCCTGGTGCGCAATGATGTAAGCGAGAGTCAGTGCCAGGTCCCATTCGCTTTTATTGTCTGTAGCAAAAACAGGTGGCGAATAACGCGCGACATTCTTGTATCCCATCGAACCCAGGAAGCTATCGTAATGAGAATCCTCAAAAGGCGAAGTCCCGGGCAGGATAACGTCTGCGTGTTCCGTAGTTTCGTTGTGATAAATGTCGACACACACCATGAAATCGAGTGTCTCGAAGGCTCGCTTGAGACGGTCGCTATCGGGGTTGCTAACGATAGGGTTACCGGCGAAGCAGACCAGGGCGCGAATCTGTCCGTCCCCCGGTGTTTCTATTTCTTCTGCCATTACCGCGACAGGCATTTGTCCAAGGACTTCAGGGAAGCCCGAGGCCCGCGATTGGTAACGGTTGTATAAAGGTATTGGGCCGGGGCTGCCGGTTCCTTCGAAGGGCTGTTCTGGAAACATTGCGCCGCCTTCGGCGTCCAGTGCACCGAGCATCAGCAGATAGTCACATCGCTCGATATCAGGCACCGGCAGGGCCATTGCATTACCGAACATGAATTCGGAAGCCAGTTGTTTGGGTATTTGATCTACGCTGCCAGCACTATAGACATTAACTGAGCCAAGGGTTGACGCGAATACCCCGAGGCCTGTGGCCAATCCGATATTGTGTGCGGTCGGGTTCCCGATATAGGTCGCTACAGCATTTGCGCCATAGGTTTCTTTGATCTGATTCAGCTTCTGGTTAATTGTCGCAAAGGCTTCACGCCAGCTCGTTTCGATCAGGGTGCCGTTTTTTCGTGCCATCGGTTTGCGGAGTCGGTCTGGATCGGCATGCAATTGTTTAAGGGAGATTCCTTTCGCGCAGATATGACCGTTGGAAAAAACGTCGGACGGGTTGGCTTCGATCGCAATAACGTCCGGACCCTTTGTTTCAACGATAAGGCCACAACCCGCTTCGCAAATAGGACATATTCGTTTGTGCATCAGGGCGTCTTGCATCATCCAGTTATCTTAACTGATTCAGCCCGGTCGCATATTTGCGGTTGATAAATCGTTTAAATAAGTTACCATAGTCATGACTATGGTCATATATAGAGAGTTATGAAAACAATAAAAGCTTCGGAATTTAAAGCCAAATGTCTGAGCCTGATGGATGACGTTGCGCATTCGGGCGAGGAGATAGTCGTGACCAAGAATGGCAAGCCCGTTTCCAAACTGGTCCCGATCAGGAGCAGGCCCAAAGAAGTTTATGGATTGCATCGAGGTATGTGGCAACTACAGGACGATCTAATTGAGCCCGTCAACGAGAACTGGGATGCCGATTAGTGATTGTGCTCGATACACATATTCTGGTCTGGTTAGACCAGGGATCGGAATATCTTGGTCGGCGAGCTCGAAAAACAATAGAGGCAGCCCACCAGCGAGAAGAGGTCGCGATTGCCACAATTTCGTTTTTGGAAATAGGGATGTTGATTGAGCAGCAGCGGCTTGCATTTGATGGGAAATTATCTGAATGGCGAGTTTCACTGCTCAATAGCGGATTCATTGAACTGCCCGCAAGCGGCGCAGTCGCCCTTGCTGCTTCGAGTTTGAAAAATTTCGCGGGTGATCCGGTAGACAGGATGATTACCGCGACGACAATTGCTGAGCGAGCAAGGCTTGTGACAGCCGATGACCAGTTGCTCGGTCATCGCGGCCTGCGAACTATCAACGGAGTGAACTGATGCCTAGCAGAATCATGAAGATACCCGCATTGTTGTTTTGTCTAATATTGCCTGCGTCGGTTAACGCTGAAAGTTCGGTAAGACCTGTCGAACTGGTACGAGATGGTGACATTGAGGATGTCCAGAAACTGGGTGTGGAAGTTGACCGATTAACCGCCAAGGTTCGACAGTGCGCAGCAGCAGGTCTGGCATTACCATCGAAATGCCATTGTTATTATCCAACCAGGCTCGCCTCGGCCAAGGGCCTGTATCAACGTGTCCTGGCCAAGCACCCGGATTGGGAGAACAGAGCTGTGCTCTGGTGGAATCGTGAAAGAACCAACCCGTCCAATTTACATTTTGGTGGATTGAAAGTTCAATTCTCCCAGAATTGCCCTGAATCTACGTAATTCCGTCAAGACATCATTGCCGCCATCGCTTTGGCGCGTTCTGCGACAAAACTGTAAAACTCCGCAGGATCTTTCAAGCGCGTAATTTGCGGTGGCTCTCCTTCTCCTGGTGGATTGTCGACAATTAAACATTCGCCCGCTCTTTGCTCATCTCTGATGAGCGTCAAGATACCCTCGGCAATTTGTTCAACGGTAAGCATTGTCATTTGTGCTAACGCCGGGCCGAGCCACTCTGCTGGCTTTGTGCCATCACCGGTTCTGGCAATAAAGGCTGTCTGCGTCATGCCTGGCAGAATCGCGTTCACTCTGATGTTGTGAGAGGCTTTGAGCCCCGCTGATGCCTGAGTCAGGTTCACAACGGCGGTTTTAGTGCCTGAATACATCGGGTCAGCTGGCATTGGACCCAAGGCCGCGGTCGATGCGGTGTTGATAATGACGCCACCACCGCGCCGGGACAGGGCATCAATCGCCAGACGGTTCCCGTACATCACACCTATCAGGTTGACCGAGACCACCAGCTCAATTTTGTGCAGCGGCGTTTCCGGCCAGATGGGTTCGCCACAAATAGTGCCGGCGTTATTGTGGACGATATCCAGTCCGCCGAGCTCCTGCTCCGCTCTTGCGAAAAACCGGGTCTGTTGTTCGGCATCGGTTACATCGACCACACCTGTTAAAGCCTTTACTCCTTTCTGCTGAATGATGTCGGCAGTCTCAGTAAGACCTGCCTGGTTCAGGTCTGCAAGGGCGATGCCTGCCGCACCGGCGTCCGCCAGCGCGAATGCCGTCGCCTGGCCGATACCCGCTGCGGCGCCAGTGATCAGAGCGTTTTTTCCGTTGATTTCCATCGCGATTCCTTTACAGGTATTAGAAACTGGAACGTGTTATAAAAGTGTATCACTTCACTGGGTTTCTACCATGGCGCTTTATGACAACATTTTTGAGCCATTGAAAGTTGGCAGCATAGAACTCAGGAACCGCATCGTTCGTTCACCTCACGGTACGGGTCTGGCAGGTGAAGATCTGATTACCTACCACGAGGCGCGGGCCAAAGGTGGCGTTGGTATGTCCACCATCCAGGCGACGGGTGTGCACAGCAGCGCGCCCCAGGGTATCCCGCTTTATAACGATAAGTGCAAACCGTTTTTGACAGAAATTGCTGATCGTATTCGCCCTCACGGCATGAAATTGTTTATTCAGTTGTATCATCCCGGTGCCGGCTATTCGCCCCTTATGGGCATGCCGGAGAACTGGTCAGCCAGTGCCATACCTAATCCAATGGCCGGTGTGATTCCAATCGAAATGACCAAGGCGATGATTGATAGTGTGGTCGAAAGCTTTGCAACAGCCGCAGCCAGGGTGCGTGATTGTGGTCTCGACGGCATCGACATTCATGCCTCGAGTGGCTACCTGATACACGAATTTTTATCACCAGCATTGAACCATCGAAATGATGAATATGGCGGCAGCCTGGAAAATCGTATGCGTTTTATGTTTGAAGTTATCGATGCGGTGAAATCGGAAGTGGGTGACAGTGTCGTCGTGGGCGTGCGAATACCAAACGAGGATTACGTGCCTGGAGGATTAACAGCTGATATCAACGCTGAGATCGCTAAAGCCGTTGACCCGGTCGCTGACTATATTTCTTTACATATGGGCGCCTATTGGCGATTTCACAAGTTGATCGCGCCCTCTGATGAACCGCTGGGCGTGGAAATGAAAGCAAATGCAATCATCAAACCGGTGATCACCAAGCCAACAATGGTAACCGGACGAATTATGACGTTGGATCACGCCAGTTCAATATTGGCGAGTGGTGAAGCAGATATGGTGTCTATGGTGCGCGCACTCATTGCCGACCCTAATCTCGTCAACAAGGCGCGCAACAGGCAAGAGAGCACGATTCGACCTTGCATCGGTACCAATATGGGCTGTGTGGGGCAATTGATGACCGGCGGCCGGTTGGGATGTGTGGTCAATTCGAGTGCAGGTAAGGAACAGGTGCTCAGCTTCGAACCCCAGGACCGGGTGAGTCAGCCGAAAAAAATACTGGTTGTTGGCGGAGGACCCGCGGGCCTTGAGTTCGCCAGAACAGCTGCATTACGCGGTCATCAGGTCGAACTTCATGAAGCCATGAAAACGCTGGGCGGCCAGGTTGTCATGGCTGCATCTGCACCGAAAAGAGGGGACATTGGCACTATCGTTGATTGGTTAGCGGAAGAAATAGAGACGCTCGGTGTCGATGTGCATTTAAATTCTTATGTCGATGAAGAGGTGATAGCGCAGATTGCGCCGGATGAAGTTGTGCTGGCAACGGGTACCACACCGAGAATCGATGGCATGCAGCAATCTACCCCGGCTATATCGATTCCGGGTTTTGATCTTCCCCATGTTTATTCCTCCTGGGATTTGCTTGGCTTCGGCAGGATCACACAGTTGGAAGGCCCGGCTGTTGTGTATGACGATAGCGGCACTTTCGAAGCAATATCAGTGGCTGACATTCTGCTCAGTAAAGGGCTGCAGGTAACGATGGTGTCTCGCAACGATTCGGTTGGTGCCAAATTAAATTATCCGCCAGTGACAGCGGGTGCCGCGCGAGAAAGATTGTACTCGGGCGATTTTAATTTTATCGGTGCACATCATCTTCTAGAGATCAATTCAGATGAAGTCAGCATTGGGGTCTTGTTTACTGATCGGGTGCGAGTGCTTCCTGCCAGGACTGTAGTTTTCGTAGGTTTTAACGAGCCGAATCGGGCGTTATGGCAATCGCTGCAGGGAAACGGACCGGCATCACACATGATCGGAGATGTGCGCGGTATGAATAGCATCTTGTCAGCCATTCATGCAGGCAATGAGTTGGGCCGAAATATCTAGGGCTCAGATGGATATTCTGGAACACGTTACAGTAGTTCCGCATAGGGAGTGAGAGTTGCGATGAAAACGTTTACGCTAGTCCAGCAGCAGCGCCGTGACCGAATCCTGTCAGGCGCGCGGGAACACTTATCCAAATTTGGATATGAAGGGCTAAACATGAGAGACCTGGCTGCGGTTGCCGGAGTCTCCACGTCAACTTTGTACAATCTGTACCAGGGTAAGGACACGCTGATACTGGCGGCGCTGGAAGATTTGTTATTTGACCTTAACGCAAAGGTACTGGCGGCAGGGGTGTCGGGTTTAGATCGCAGCCTAAAAAGAATTGAAGTAACCGCAGACCAAATCGTTGATACCCCGGAATATGCGGAAGCCATGGGCAGGATGTTGTTTAATGCTGAACCTTCACATCCCATTGTGAGTGCGCTGATAGGCGCTGCACTGTCGCTAAATGGTGAAGAGATTGCTGAAATGCAACGCTCCAGTGAATTGAAATCCGGTACGGATGCAGGCTTTCTTGCGAGGTCCATGGCATCGACAGGTTGGGCGGTCATCCTGATGTGGATGAAAGGCTACATTGCCCTGCATGATTTCAAAAAAGAATACGTTCGAAATGCCATAGCCACGCTTTTGCCGTGGGTTACCTCTGACGCGGAACAGAAACTTCGAGACCGTTTCTAAATAATCACCTTCTTACTGCGGAGTTCGTCTAACTCACCTTCGGCCACATCGGCGAGCTCCATTAGAATCTGGTCGGTGTCAGCGCCCAGATCAGCAACGTCCGTCAACTCAGGCGGTTCCAGATTCCTGAATCGGATAGGCGTTTGAAATTGTGATATTTCGCCAATCCCGGGCTGTTGTCGCTTTTGCAGTGAGCCCCGGGCCAGCATATGTGGGTCTTCCAATGTCTCTGGAATGGTTTGTACCGGCGCACAGATAACACCGTGTTCCTGGGCTATTCGTGTGATTTCGCTTCTCGGTAGCGTTGATGTCCACTCATTGACGATTTCATCTACCTCGTCAATATGCTTACTGCGTAACTTCATATTTTCAAATCTCGGGTCATCCGCCAGTTCCGGTCTGCCCATGGCGGTGCACATCTTTCGCCAGTGCCCCTCGCGGATGCAGATGATCGCTACATGACCATCGGTTGCTTCATAAACATTGTAAGGGGCAATCGCCTTGGCGGGATGTCGGCTGCCTGCTCTTGGCAGTACATGGCCGACGCTGTAGTAAGAACCGATTACGGTTGAGAGGGTAGGGAAGACGCAATCCTGCATGGAAATATCAACGGTTGCACCTTCACCCGTCTGGGCAAGCCCCACCAGCGCGGTGACGATGCCGCTATACAGATGAGTCCCGGCGAGGAAATCGACAAAGGCTGCCGGTGTTTTTAGCGGTGGGCCTCCTTCTTCACCGGTTGAGCTCATGACGCCAGACATCGCCTGCAGGGTAAGGTCCATGCCGAGATAGTCTTTGTAGGGCCCGTCGGTCGAGCCGTAGCCTGTGCCCATGGCATAAATGAGTTTCGGGTTGATAGCGCGCAGTTCTTCCGGCCCGAGACCGTATTTTTCCATGGTGCCCGGGGCAAAGTTTTGCAGCAGCACGTCGGCTTTTGTGACCAGTGTTTTGATAATCTCTTGTGCTTCATCGGTCTTGATATTTAAGGTGATGCATTCCTTGTTGGTATTCAGATTGGCGAATGGATAGCTCGCCGCCGAGCCTTTGCCGCGTGCTCTAAGCGTTTCGCCCAGCAGCGATTCAATCTTGATGACTCGCGCGCCCGCCTGGGCGAGTAGAAATCCGCAGTAGGGTCCGTTGTACACCTGGCCAAAATCGAGAACGGTGATGCCGTTGAGAGGTTGTTGGTTCATTAGCGCTCTTTCAAATCTTTAAAGTAAAAGGCCCTGTCATACAGGGCCTTTTCGGGTTGCTTCAATACAGCCTTACAGTTGCATTGATTTGAGTTCAACATACTCCATCAAGCCATGAGCGCCGAGTTCACGTCCATTACCGGATTGTTTGTAGCCGCCGAAAGGCGCTGCGACATTGAAGGCGCCGCCATTGACCGAGACTTGACCCGTTCGGATCTTCCTGGCTACTGCCTTTGCTCGCTCTGGATCACCCGACCAGACAGCGCCGGACAGACCGAAAATGCTGTCATTAGCAATCTCGATCGCTTCTTCTTCAGTGTCGTAAGGAATGATAGCGAGTACGGGTCCGAAAATTTCTTCCTGGGCGATTGTCATATCGTTGGTCACGTCGGAAAAAACTGTGGGTTGAACGAAGTAACCGGTGTTTCTGCCGTCCGGGGGTGTGGTCCCGCCGGTGACCAGGGTTGCTCCTTCATCAATACCCTTCTGGATATACCCAACGACAGTATCGAGCTGTGATTTGGATGCGACAGGTCCCATGGTAACGCCTTCTTCGAAGGCACCACCAACTTTGGCTGCCTCTGCCGCAGCCTTGGCGGCCGCGACTGCTTCATCCTGTTTGGCGCGTGGAACAATCAATCGACTGAGCGCGGCACAAACCTGGCCGCTGTTCATGCAGATTCCGCCGCCAGCTGCACCTGCAGCTGCAGCAACATCAGCATCATCAAGAACAATGGAGGCTGACTTTCCGCCGAGTTCCAATCCGACTCGCTTGACAGATCGTGCGCCGAGTTCGCCGACTCTTTGACCCGCTTCTGTGGAGCCAGTGAGAGAAATCATATCGACATCCGGATGAGTGCACATGGCTTCACCGACGGTTCTGCCGGGACCGGTCACCAGGTTAAATACACCTGCTGGAAAGCCAACTTCGTCCATCAATTCGGCAAAATAGTAAGCGGTGAGCGGTGTGTCAGAGCTGGGTTTCAAGACCATGGTGCAGCCTGCGGCCAGCGCTGGCATAACCTTGGCCACGATCTGGTGTAACGGGAAATTCCAGGGAGTAATAAAGGCACAAACTCCAATGGGTTCCTTGATGACGATTGAATTACCGATCTGTTCCTCTTTTTCCATCTCATAGGGCACGTCCACATAAGAACTGACGACGCCAATCCCCATCCCGCCGTGAACGGCAATACTCAGCTGCAGCGGGGTGCCTAACTCCAGTGCGCAAAGTTCACCGATTTTTGCGGCATTTTCGGTAACTTTTTTTGCGAGTTTGCCGATCAATTCAGATCGCTCGGCGGCAGAGGAAACTGACCAGGTCTTGAAGGCTTCCTTTGCAGCTGCCACTGCGGCGTTGACGTCGTCGTCGTTGCCGCTGGGTACCTGGCCACAAATTTCTTCCGTGGAAGGATCAATGACTTCAAGAATGTCTTTGCTATTGGGCGTAACCCATTGGCCATTTATGTATAACTTATCGTGCGTGATCATAGTGCACCCTCTGTTTGCCGGTGATGGTGAAATTGAACCACGGATAGAATCACACCTGACGGTTTTCCGCAACGTGTTGCGGTGTTCAGCGCCCTAATGGGTGGCTAACCGAATGTTCGTACATTCTTGGGCGCAATATCCGTGTCGAAACCCCAACCATTTTTTGGGATCTATCACAGTCGTTATATTTATATTGATCAAATGTTAAATTAAATATATTATAATTGAATATATGGTATATATAATTGCTAGCTGTTTCTTGTAGAACGTTGAAAAACACTCATGAATGCTGTCGTTGATAAGAAGACACGAAAAGTACAACAGAGAACGCTGGATACCCGGGCAGCTATTACCAGGGCGGCGTTAAAAGAGTTCGCTGATGTAGGTTTTGCTGGTGCATCGACTCGAGGGATTGCCGAGGCGGCAGGGGTTAAGCACACGCTGATTGCGCATCATTTTGGTGGTAAAGAAGCCTTATGGAAGGCCACTGCCAAATTGGTATTCGGCGTCTACAATGAAAGACTGTTGAAACGCAGAGGAGGGCTGGTTGGCGTTGATGAACGCACAGTCCTGAAGTTGTTGTTGAAAGAATTCATTTTGTTTTCAGCAGAGGTACCAGAGTTCCACCGATTTATGATCCAGGCGAGCCAGGGTGAACCCGGTCGGTTGCAGTGGCTCGTCGATCGCTTTATCGCGCCAGGGTGTGTCGGTGAAATTGCGCTCTTGTCGGCAGCACAGGAAGCCGGGATTTTTGTGAAGGGCGATCCGTTGCATCTGCGCCACATTTTTATTGGTGCGGCTACATCGGTCTTCACTGTTGCTAATGAGTATAGACTTCTGTCCGGTTCCAGTGCATTTGATGAGTCTTTTGTCGATGAACATGTTGAACTTGTCCTCGGGCTTTTTTTGCAAAAAGGCGAGCAATGATAGACGGTAAAATACTGATTGTCGGCGGCGGCATTGGTGGTCTGGCAGCTGCGCTGTCTCTGGCCAGGCAGGGATTCGAAGTCTCTGTGTTCGAACAGGCGCCAGAGTTGACAGACATTGGCGCAGGCATTCAACTCGGTCCGAATTGCAATCGCGTTCTATTTGACCTGGATCTTGAGGACGCGTTGCGCGCCGTGGTGTTTCTTCCTGACGGTGGGGAAATGCGAGACTGGCAGAGCGGCAAGGTCATCATGAACACCACCCTGGGAGACCATATTGTGCACGAATATGGCTATCCCTATTTCCATATTCATCGCGCAGACCTCATTAGTCTGCTGGCGGCAGCCGTAGCCGAGACTAACAACATTGAATTGTTTACAGATGCAGCAGTAGCGACGATTGACCAGACCAGCGCCGGGGTCACGCTGGACACAGTTAGCGGTAACCATGTAACCGGCGCGGTGCTGATTGGTGCCGACGGAATTCGATCAGTAGTCAGGGAATATCTGTTTGGTCCAGCCGATCCGAGATTTACCGGTAATGTCGCCTGGCGGGCTCTGGTGCCTGTTGACCGTCTGCCGAGCGGACTAGTTCGGCCGATGGCGACGGCCTGGTGGGGTCCCGGGGGTCATTTTGTCCACTACTATGTAAGCCGGGGGCAACTGGTCAACTGTGTTTGTGTCATCGAGAAAGAAGGCTGGGAGATTGAATCCTGGAGTGAGCCGGGTGATTACGAGGAACTGAAATCCGATTTCTCAGGCTGGCACGAGAATATTCAACTGTTGATTGATCATGCCGACAAAGATTCATTGTTTAAGTGGGCCCTGTTCGACCGGGCTCCGATGAGGCAATGGGGGCGCGGCCTGATCACTCTACTCGGTGATGCCTGCCATCCGACCCTGCCGTTTATGGCACAGGGTGCTGCAATGGCGATTGAAGACGGCGCTGTGCTGTCCCGTTGCCTCACCATGGATGGTTCAATCGAGATTCGCCTGCGAAGTTATGAGCATCTTCGGCAAGCGCGAACCGCTCGCGTTCAAAAAGGTTCACGAAGGAATGCAACGGTATATCATCTGCGGGGGATCAAAGCCCTGTTAAGGAACATCGTGGCAAAAAGGGCGTCGGTTAGCGCCATGAAATGGTTGTTCAGTTATAACGCGTTGACGGCCCACCAGTAGGCGATTACTACAATTAGAGAGGGAGAGAGCATGACCGAGAAATTGATACCCAATGATTACCGCATTGTCCAGAAGGTCATTCACTGGCTTATGGCTTTGTTCGTCATTCTTGATCTGCTGGGTGCCCAGCAGTTTGGTGGTGTTATGGAAGAATCCGAACGGCTGGCCACGAGAATGGATCATGCCACGCTGGGCACTAGCCTGGGGATACTATTATTGCTGCGCCTATACTTCAGGATAAGAAGTGGCGTGCCGCTATTGCCTCCGACCACGCCAGGCTGGCAAGTCAGGTCAGCAAGAACAGTTCACATCCTACTGTACGTTGCGATGGTCTGTTTGATCAGTACCGGCGCGCTCACGGCAACTCAGGCGACTGACCCCATCTTCATCTTTAACAGCATCGAAGTGACTATTGGCAAACTTGATGATGAAAGCTTTAAGTTTGTGCGGCAGTTTCATGAGTTTATGACCTGGACGATGATCTCGCTCATTACCCTGCACGTGCTTGCGGCCATGTTTCACCAGTTCGTTCGCAAAGATCGCGTGCTGGTGAAGATGTTGAAGTTTTGGAAATCTGAGCAGCCTGAAGCAGCCCAGAGCCAGGGGAACTAGGGATGAGTTTCAATCTGGCAAACGTTGGCGGCCGAGCAGCTCTGGTAAAGGGCGAACATTATTACGATCTGGAATCATGGAGCGATGGTGTATTAACCAGTGATCCTATGCTCGCACTCGGCACGATAGAAAAGCTACACGAAATGAGTGCAGCGCTGGAAGATGCCAGCCCAACGGGGAAACTAGCCGACGTGCGACTGGATGCGCCGGTCCCAAGACCGCCACAGTGTTTTGGTATTGGATTAAATTACCGGAATCATGCGGCAGAAAGCAACATGCCTATCCCCAGTGTTCCCCTGACTTTTACCAAGTTTCCCGCCAGCATCTCCGGGCCAAATGACGACGTGCAAATGAGAAGTGATTTCGTCGACTATGAAGGCGAGTTGGTTGTGGTGATCGGCAAGGCCGGTAAGGACATTGCCCTGGCAAACGCCCTGGATCATGTTGCAGGTCTTTGTGTTGGCCAGGATTTTTCAGACAGGGCTGTGCAGTTCGCATCGCAGCCGCCGCAATTTAGCCTGGGTAAATCTTTTGAGACATTCAGTCCGATTGGACCTTACGTGGTATCCCTTGATGAGCTGCCAGAGGATTTCGCGTTGCGGTTAACCACAGATGTCAACGGCGAAGCCCGGCAGAATGACAGCACGGGCGATCTGATATTTGATATTCCTGGTTTAGTTTCCTACCTGTCGAATATATTGCCTTTGCAGGTCGGTGATGTGATTTTTACGGGAACACCTGGCGGCGTGGGAGTTGCTAAAATGAAATTCCTGGCGGACGGCGATATGGTCACCACGGCTATAGAAGGTCTGGGTACGCTTCACAATCGCTGTGTCAGGGCGAGTGATCATCCAAACGCCGATAAGATTCCGGAGTTTTTCAAAAAGGCAAAGGACAAGAAGTAACGACCTTAGCCGTGCTGAACAGGCGCAACCTTGCCGATAGTGATCAAAGACTCAACACAATCACGCAGCGACTCATCGAAGGAGCGAAAACGAATACCGGTTACTGCCTTGATGCGCTCGTTGCGCAGGTCACAAACTGCCCATGTGGACCGGTATTTCTGTTCCCTTGCCTGAAGTTTCTCGGGATGTACCTCGACAGGTTCTGTCACCTGAAATTGAAGTTCCGGCAAAACCCGGTCAATAGCTGCGCAGATATCGGCCACATCAACAGCCTCCGTTGACCAGGCAATATAGCGCTCACCGTTGTTAACCTGTGTGCTTTCCAGCAGGCCAATATGACAATCTGCATTATCGCGTACGTCAACCGGGAACCAGGGCCGATAAACCCAGTTCTGTTCGTAGTTTGCCAGCAACATGTTTTCAATATGATGTTGCCAGGGACCATAGTTCTTTTGGTGTAGTGAAAGAATCGGACCGACATTGTCTGCAGGGCAGCAGGTAATGGCATCCCAGCGGCCATTTTGTTCGGCGGCATCAGAAAATGCCTTCTCCGCAATAATTTTCCCCATGGAGTAACCCTGACTTTTTGCGGTTCGCCTGGGATTCGACTCATCGGGATAACGATCTTCATAGAGCACGGGTCGACGAACAATTTCATCAAGGTCCATCTCTGACATGACGGCTGCGACACTCGACGTCACGATCACTCGAGAAACACTTTCCGAGTTGTTAACTGAATGAATTATATGCCGACAAACACGCGCAATGTACTCGTGATCGGTGTAATCACTGATATGTGAGATGTGCGCGACCCCGTGGCAGCCTTTGAAAATTTCATCAAAACACCCGTCCTGATCGAGATCAGCCGAATGCAATGTTAAACGGCCCGACGCAAAGCCGCCCATTTTCTTCAGGAAACCGACTCTCTCCTCGTTGGCCGCATCCCGGACGCAGGCTTTTACCCGATAGCCCTTATCAAGCAGCCTTTGCGTCACCCAGCCACCGATAAACCCCGCCGAGCCGGTGACCGCGACTGTTGCTCCTGCAGGAATTGGTGCCATATCGACCTCTTTTCGTTTGTTAAATTTGACCGATGCAAATTACTTTGTAATAAAAGCTCACCCGCATCGTATAACTAACTAACCCAACAGGGAACCTGCTAATGGCATCGAGCGTGGCCTTCGAGATTCTCTACTAGGAGTATTACGTTCGTGTCTTCGGATTGTGTCGGCGTTTGTTGAATTCCGCACCCTTGGCAGAGGACGCGACCCAGGAAACGTTTATGCGTGCCTACAAGAATTTCGAGAAGTACGATACCGGGCAACCGTTCTGGCAGTGGATTGCCTCCATTGCGAATAACCACTGCGTTGATCTGCTGCGAAAGCGCAGTCGTTTGACCAGACTCTTTGGTGATGAAGAAACAGAACTGGATTTACTGGAAGCTCCAGACAAACAAGCGTTGGCTGTGTTAATTGAAGCAGAAGATTCCAGCGCATTGAATCGAGCAGTCGCCCAGCTACCGGACAAATACAGGGTTCCCCTGGTGCTGGCCTATTACAACGATTCGAGTTGCGACCATATTGCCGCGGATCTCTCGATTAGTCGAAATCATGTGGGAGTGCTGCTGCTTCGGGCAAAACAACGGCTCCGCTCAACCCTGGCTGCCCAGGCGGGTTCCCAGGCATGAATCACCTGACTGACTTGCAATGCTCAATGCACGCCGACGAGGCGCTTGATGGTATCGACGCTGACTCAATGGCCGGCCATCTGGAAGCCTGTTCTCGATGTCAGTCTCGTGTTGCTGAATTTGTCTATGAACGGAGATTGATTGAGGCGGCTCTCAACATAGAGGATTTAGTTTCCGTACCCGATATTGTCGCCCCTAAATTTACAAAGCCCGTTCGACTCCGGGACTTCACGGTTGCCAATGTGGCGCCCGGGCTGGTGATCTGGTTGACTCAGTTTTTTTGGAAGACATTGTTTGGCGAGTTGGTCGTCAATATGTTCAGCCGAATTACCTTGATCGATGTTCCTGATGTGTTCGGAACGCTTGTCAATACTGCACTTTATTTTTCCCAGGAAGGAGCCACCACGATGGATGCTTATCTCGCTCTTATTGCTTTATGTTTGTTGACCGCAACCCTTGCATGGTTTGCTTTTTCATACAGAAAAGGCCGAGCCAGCATGAGTTTGTGTCTGACTGTTGCTTTCGCCGGCTGCTTAATTTCACCACCATCGGCCATTGCGCTGGAGCACCGACACGGTGAAGGTATGGTGACGATAGATGCCAATGAAATCATTGATGACACCATGATCATTGTAGGAGATACCCTGATGATTGACGGTACGATTAATGGCGATCTTATTGCCCTGGGCCGTCGGGTTATCATCAGTGGATCGGTGAGTGGTAATCTTATTACGATTGGGGAGTCCATAACGGTCCAGGGACAAATTGGCGGTATGGTCGTGGGGGCCGCATCAGTCCTGCAACTTGATAATGCTGTTGTCGGGGGTGATTTCTGGGGGGCAGGTGGAGTCGTTAGCATTGGCCGAGAATCCCGGATAGACGGGAATGCAGCCGTGGCGACGGATGCGGCGTTGATTGCAGGCACAATTGGCCGTGACCTGGTTGCATTCGCTGAAAACATCGAATTGAGTGGCCATGTGGGTGAAGACTTCGAAGTGTTTGCAGACAGTGTCAGTCTGTTCGGAGATGCAAAGATCAACGGCGATCTTCGATTTCGGACGGATGATGAAGATCGCCTGCAATTGTCATCGACGGATATGGTGGGCGGCGAAATCGAATTTTTGTCGTCACACACTGAACGTCAATCAAGAAACAGGTACATGACAGGAATGTTTTATCTTCACCAGTTGCTTCATCTGGTGAGTGCATTCATTGCAGGCTTCGCACTCTTGTGGTTCGTGCCAGGCCTCCGGGATTTGACGCTAGCTGGTGGAAAAGCGGGGCTAAAAAGTGCGGGTATCGGCCTGGTTACTTTCATCAGCCTGCCTATCATTATGGTGCTTTTTGCGATTACCGTGATTGGGATCCCCTTTGCGGTGATCAGCCTTTTCTCGTGGTTGTTAGTGATCTATGCCTCGAAGATTATCCTGGCTTCGACGATCGGTCAGATGATGCTCAGCTCGACGGAAAAGTATGACAGTTTGCCACTGACGCTGCTGGCAGGACTCTTTGTCATTTATATCGCCACCAATCTTCCTGCGATCGGTGGAATCGTCAACATTATCCTAACGATTGTCGGGTTTGGAATGATTGTCCAGTTTGTACTGTCCTACGCATCTGACCTGGAGGCGGAGTCCGATACTGAATAATGCGGACGACATCCAGGGTTGCGTTTCCCAGGTTAGACCTTGAATCTGGCGGCTGCCTGGGGGATGAAAACGGCGCCTGTTTGCGTCTCCGCCTGAACAATGGCGTTGCCGTCTCCAGTCTTCCAGATCCTGGTGATGATGCTATCTTAGAGCCAGCTGTTGCCGCTTCACGGTAATAAGAAGATTAATTAATGTGTCTCGTTCATCGGGACTGAGGTCTCCCAAAGTTTGATCGATAAGCACTTTTCCAGTTTTGGTCATCTCATCGTCGATTTTCTCGGCCTTGGCAGTAAGGTAGATTCTATTTGCGCGACAAAAAAGGAGGCACTCATATGAATGAGTCCAGAGAATCGACAATGAAATGCGGACTGGTGTTGTCCGCAACCCGAATTAGTGATCAGGTTACTGCCGCCAAAAAAGCAGAAGCAGCGGGGTTTCATTCCGTGTGGACAACCGAGTTCTTTCACCAGCATGGACTTGTGAGAATGGCGGCAGTCGCTGGTGCCACCGAAAGCGTCCAGGTTGGCAGTGCAATTGCCTATGCGTTTATGAGGTCGCCCATGTTGGCCGCGTCAGGCGCGATGGACATTGATGAAATATCCAATGGGCGTTGCATTCTGGGTCTCGGCAGCGGCACCAAAACCATGAATGAAAAATGGTACTCGGTGCCTTTTGAATCGCCACCTGTGCCACGCATGCGAGAAGCCATCGAATTGATCAATGCCTACTTCCAGGCATGTAAGGGCGGCGGCCTGAGGTATGAAGGCGAGCATTATCAGATCGACATACCACAGTTTGCTCGAGCAAGACCCGCTCGTGAGAGAGTACCGATTTACCTTGCTGGTGTTAATAAGAAAATGGTGGCTTGCGCTGCGAGGCACGCTGATGGGCTGATTGGCCACCCGGTTTACACCAGAAAATACATTGAGGAAGTGGTGATGCCAATTCTGGATGGATCGAATTGTGAGCTGGCACCCTATGTATTGTGCTCCATTGCCGATGACCGGGAACAGGCGAGGAACGAAGTTCGTGCTCAAATTGCTTTCTACTATACGACTTCCCTGTATCACAGCATTCTTGATGTCAGTGGATGGCGAGAGATTGGTGAGACAATCTCCGCTGCTTTTAAGAGAGGTGACTTCAAGGCGATGGTCGCTGCAGTGACCGATGAAATGATCGATGCGATAGCTATTGCAGGCACCCCGGATGAAGTACGTGACCAGATCAGGCAATGGGATGGCCTGGCGGAACACATTTTGTTTTATTCCCCGAGCATCGGCATGAAACAAGAGAGAACGATGGAAAACCTGGTGGCGATTACCGAGTGCTTCGCAGTTCCAGGATCAAGAACATGACTAAAGGTAAGAACCTCCGGGTCGCCGTCATCGGCGCCGGGGCAGCCGGGATACTGGCAGCGATTAAATTACAGGAATATGGCGTTGAGGAAGTTCGTGTATTCGAGAAGGAAAGTGATCTCGGTGGCACCTGGCGGGACAATACTTATCCAGGGCTAATTTGCGATGTGCCTTCCCATCTTTATCGGTTCTCTTTTGCGCCGAACCCGGACTGGAGCCGTACTTTCTCTCCGGGGTCAGAGATCTATGCCTACATGCGAGAGGTGGCTGAATCCAATAATGTTGAACAGATGGTGAGTTATAACAGTGAAGTGACAAAACTGCATTATGAGGGCACACAGTGGAATCTTTGGACGACCCGCGGCGATGAGGGAAAATTTGATGTGGTCATCAGCGCAGTGGGTATTTTGCATCACCCGGTCTATCCCGATATTGAAGGTGTTGAAAACTTTGAAGGCGATTGCTTTCACAGCTCCCGCTGGAATCATGATGTGTCGCTCAAGGGTAAACGAATCGGTATTATAGGTACTGGTTCGACAGCTGTGCAAATTGTTGGCGCCGTCATCGACGATGTAGCTGAACTGTCGCTTTTCCAGCGTACACCACAGTGGGTACTAGCGGCGCCGAACGACTTTTACTCGGAAGAAAGTAAGGCGCTGTACCGAAGTGACCCAAAACAGATGGAGCAGGCCTACCAGGGCCTGGCGACAACGTTGAATCATGGCTTCGCTGCTGCGGTGGTTGGTGAAAATGAAGAGGCGCTGTTGATGCTACAAAATGGCTGCCAGCAAAACCTGGATGAGAACATTCATGATCCGGAATTAAGAAGCAAATTAACGCCGGATTATTCTGCGGGGTGCAAGCGGCTCATCGTATCGGATTTGTTCTATCCTGCAATTTCGAAACCCAATGCAGAGCTGGTTATTGAGGGCATCAGTCGGATTGAAGCGAAAGGTATTCGCACGTCAGATGGTCATCTGCATGAACTGGACGTGTTGGTTTTCGCAACGGGTTTTGATGCTCACCGTTTTCTGGCCGATGCAGAGGTTGTTGGGCTCAATGGTAAGACCCTGGAGCAATCCTGGTCCAGGGGTAATTACGCTTACAAGACCATTTGTGTCCCGGATTTTCCAAACCTCTTTTTTCTCGGTGGCCCCCACAGCCCGATTGGTAATTTTTCCTACCTGCTGACTGCAGAAACCCAGTATGCCTATGTAGAAAAACTTATTGGTCTGATCCGAGATGGCACAGTAAATGAAATCAATCCGAGGATGGATACCACTCAATTCTTCAATGAGCGTCTCAATGATGCCATGCCAAAAACTGTGTGGGCTTCGGGCTGTCAAAGCTGGTATTTTGACCATTTCGGCAGGGTTGCATCCTGGCCCTGGACCTTCGACAGATTTGAAGAAGAGTTGTCCGAGCCGGTGCTTGCCGATTTTCAGGTAGATTAAGAAAACTAACAGGGGCTTACAATGGACTTTAGAAAAACAATGGTTGCTTCGCTGGCACAGGATGTGGTCGCCAGGCGTGTATCGGCAAGAGAGTTGACGCAGGCAGCGCTCGATAACATTGATCGCCTGGATGGTGAGATCAATAGTTTTTGTGCACTGGACCACGAGCAGGCCCTGGTCGATGCAGACGAGATTGATGCCGCCGTCGCCAGAGGAATTTCAATGCCCCTGGCAGGGATTCCCATTGGTGTAAAAGACCTGGAAGATGCGAAAGGGTTTGTCACCACCTTCGGGTCCGCGCTGCATGTAGATGATGCCGTTGCCGAAGAAGACTCTGAACTTGTTCGTCGATTAAAGATTGCTGGCTGCGTTGTTGTCGGCAAGACCAACACACCGGAATTTGGTCACAAGGGTAAAACTGACAACGTTCCATTTGGTGCGACGCTTAACCCCTGGAACAGGCAATATACACCCGGCGGTTCGTCCGGTGGTTCCGCCGCGGCACTGGCTGCTGGCATTATTCCGCTCGCTACAGGATCTGATGGTGGTGGTTCGATCAGGGGACCGTCTGCCATCTGTGGCCTCTCCGGCATAAAAACGTCCCAGGGCAGAATCCCGAATGGTGGACCAAATCCTCCTGGCAGCGGAGTGCTTACCGTTAGAGGTCCGATGGCCCGAACAACGCTCGATACAGCACTTGTCCTGGATCACACCGTTGGGGATACAAAAACAGATATCTTTGCGCTTCCCGACAAACAGGAAAGCTGGTTCGAAGCGGTGCAAGGCGCAACGCTTCCGGAGGCTATCATTTGGTCACCAACCATGGGATTTGCGAATGTCGATGATGAAATACTTCGCCATAGTGAAGACGCGATCCAGAAATTGAGATCCGCAGGCGTCACGGTTATTGAGCAGGATAAAATCTGGTCAGAAGATCCTTTGCAACAGTGGCTGGTGTTCTGGTGTTCAGCCAGGGCCAGGGCGCAACAACATTTAATGGGCACCGACGACTGGGAGAAGATCGACCCGGTGCTGCGGGTAATGATCGAAATTGGTGCAGCCAAAATGACGGGCCCTGACTATGCCTCTGCCATAGATGCTGCGCATCGGTTGAATTATCAATTAGAGGCGGTATTTGAACGTGCCCCACTGATATTGACCCCTGCTGTCTGTGGGCATACGCCCAGGTTGGAGAGCGAGGGCATGGTCAATGGTACTGAAACGCCAAATTGGGTTGGATTTACCATGGGGCTGAACATGACCAGAAACCCTGCCGGTGTCGTGCCTATTGGTAGAAGCGATGCCGGTTTGCCTCTTGCACTACAGGTCATTGGTAGACAGCGGTCGGATCTAAGCGTGCTGATGGCCATGGCGGCCATGGAGAAAGTTTTCGAATTTAATGATGTGGCTGAAGTAGATCACCATGGGAACTAGCCTGCATATTTCATGAACCGTATCGAGTCACCAGGAATTGATCAATTGTTAGTTTGATCGACAGTGTCGGGACATGAGTTGAGAAATATTTCAGTGAGAACGGCCTATTCGGCAACAAAAGCAAGACTTTTGACTTATTTGTTAAATCCAGTGATAGCAATACAGGATAACCAGCATTATCTAACGACAGATCCTGGGTGCGTTGTCTTAACTGGTATCGAGTCGCTCAGCTACCCGACAAAACAATTGTTGATGCGGGTAGGCCGTTGATAATAAAAATTGAACACGTCTGGTGTTACGCAATATCACAGCACCGATCTTTAATAGCTTGAGTCTTATTGTTCCACACTGCGCCCTTGCCATCTCGGTACCTACAAGTCCGACACGCCGAATGGTTTCAAGCAAACAATAAGCCAGCGACGACAACAACAAATGAAACTGATTCGCCCGCCAACCGTGGCAACTGGTGCGATCTGCGAACAGATTGAGTTGTTGTTCTTTTAGCCGGTTCTCCATGTCCTCCCTGGCACAATACAGTTTTGTGTGGAGCCACCTGGGGGATTGCTGACGATATAGCGTGGATTACTGCCATGACTCGAGTGTTCTGCCTTGGCAATGACCCGGCGCGCATGGTCCCAAATACCAGCGGCATAATTAAACTCTGCGAACATTCCGCGGAACTTTCAACATTTCCGATTAGGCTGGGCGGTTGGTCTTGCGCTTGGACTTGTGGCGGTTTACCAGTCACCCCAGGACAGTTTTGCGGCCTGGGCGGTTGGCTTAGGTTTGTTGTTAGTCTACCTAATATCCACCGGTGCCCAAAAAGTCAGCATGCAGGCGATTAGCGTTGGGGACGACATGCCTTTGTTTTCAGCAACCGATGAAAACGGAGAAAATTTCGACAGTTCGAGTCTTGCTGGTAAGCGGGTTCTACTCAAATTTTTTAGGGGGCACCGGTGACCTTATTGTGTCGCCGAGTTACGGCGATGGGAAGAGTTACGTCCGCTGCTTGATGAGGCCGGCGTACAGATCGTCACGGTGTCAACCGACAAGCCTGGTGAAATACACGCCGGACATGGCATGCATGGACTCAAGGCAACGATGCTCGCCGATCCAAAACTGGAAATTATTGAACAGTTCGGCATACGCAACCAGAACCTCAATAATTTCAGAATGCCGGGAAGACCGGGATTGCCTGTTCCCACCTCGCTGCTAATAGATAGTGACGGTAAGGTGGTCTGGAAGGATCAATCGGAAAACTATACCCAGCGCTCTGATCCCGACTATGTTCGTGATGCTATCAGCAAAATTTGGGGTCGGAGCAAAGTGCTGGAGTAAAGTGGCTATAAACAATAGCTGAAAAAACCCCGGGTCTCGCCAGAGATGCCGGGGTTTTTGTGAGCCGATCTTGTTTTTATCTGGCTCCTCATCAAAGATGTTGTCGCTGCCAATGTTGACCCTAAGGCCTTCAGTAACTCCATACAGAACACGTAAAAATTCGGGTAACGAACAACCTTTATCAATTGTTGCATGAGGTGTTCGTTAGGTGTAGTGTCGATAAAAAGTGATGTTGACTACATTAATTCCTGCCGTCATTCATGCCTTCTGATAATAGTGAATGTGGAATTCCTAGAATAGGAACAATCGATTCTAAATGGGGATGAAAGGATGAAGATAATCAACGGCTACCTGCGCCAAATCTGTTCACTACCAATATTGTTTTTCGTTGCGGTTTCCTCCGTGTCCATCGGTATCCCCGTCTGGGCTGCCGGAGAGTCTGCGGTGTTGGAAGAAGTCGTGGTTACCGCCCGTAGGCGGGAAGAACGGCTGCTGGATGTTCCGGTTTCCGCAGCCGTATTGAGCGCAGAGGAGCTTGATCGCTATCGCACTCGCGATCTGGCAGAGCTGACGCATCGTATCCCCGGTGTTCAAATTAGTCATGCTGGCGGTGGTGGGCAGGGCGGTAATATGTCCATTCGTGGTGTAGGCGGCCTCGCATCTGACTACGGCACTGATCAACCTGTGTCGCTGCTACTCGATGGAATGCCGTTCTCGCGCAGTCACATTCTGGATGTTGGTTTCTTCGACGTGGCTTCTGTCGAGGTGCTCAAAGGTCCGCAAGCGCTTTATTTTGGTAAGAACAGCCCGGCTGGTGTGATCGGCGTTACCAGTGTATCTCCACGTGTTGGGGCTGCCCTGGAAGGCTTTGTCCGTGCCAGTTATGAATTCGAGGCAGAAGATCAGGTGCTCGAGGCTGGTATATCTTTCCCGGTCAGCGACACTATTGCGATGCGCATTGCCGGGCGCTTCCAGGACATGAAAGGGGGTTGGCTGGATAATTCTGCAGCCGTGGTGGATAACTCTTTGCCCGAACCCGTAGCCGGATTACCGTTCTACTTCACGGATCAACCAGTGCGCGGTGCTTCGTACGATGAGTGGCCCCAGCAGGAACAGACAGTCCTGCGTTTGACCACTGTGTGGGAACCCACTGATAATTTCAAAGCGAATCTAAAGCTTTTCTATTCAGAGTCGGAGCAAAATGATACGGCGAGAACTATTCTTTACGCCTGCGCCGATGGCGTCGGCAGCAATCCCTATTATGGCGCGGGTCCCTTCCTCTGGCCCGATCCTTCCCAGACCTGCACCAGTTCACCCAAGCTGAAACGTAATAGTGCCTTGCCACCCGCCGGTGTTATTAGCGGGCACCCGAACGTTGGTCCAGGTGATCGCTTTTTTAATCGTCTGGAAAACAATCTCTACACGTTGGAGTTGAACTGGGATTTGGGGGACTACACCATCACTTCGAACACCAGCTATTGGGACTACCGGCATCGTGAATACACCAACTACGACTACACCAGCTACGCTGTGGTAGTCTCAAAGCAGGGAGAATCGGGCGATTCCCTGACCCAGGAACTCAGAATCAGATCAGATTTTTCGGGCCCATTCAATTTCATGGCAGGGGTGTTTTTCGAGGACATGGAGCGCGACCTGGTGGCGCCGGTGCAGATTCTGCCTGGGAGCCTGTCCACTGTATTCGGGGCAACCGTGCCCTGGCCGGAACCGGGAAAATATGAAGGCAGCTACCTCAACTATCATCAGATCTGGGACAACAAGGTCGAAAGCTGGTCGGTGTTTGCGAGTATTGACTATGATTTCTCGGACCAGTGGTCGATTACCGCTGGTGCTCGCTACACCGAAGAAGATAGGGAGTCCACCGGTGGCAATGTTTTTGAAAATAGCGGTGGCATGGGTTTTGGTCCGGTCGGACTTGTCTATAACCCTTCGGATGATTCCGACAACATTTCACCTGAGGTCACGCTGAGTTGGCATCCGCAACCTGATCTGCTGGTATTCCTGGCTTACAAAACAGGATTCCAGTCTGCGGGTATCTCCAATCCCGGTACCGTTCCAAACTTGTCAGACCTGCCGGTAGATGTTGCCAACGACACGCTTGTATTCGATGAAACCACCGTCGAGGGTTTCGAGATAGGACTGAAAGGCAAGTTTATGGATGGTCGCCTGAGGGCGGAGGTAATCGGTTTCGCATTCGAATCGGAAGATCTGCAGGTAGGAATTTTCAACTCAAACACGACAACGTTCACCCTGCAGAACGCGGCAGTAGCAGATAACTATGGAGTCGAGGTGCAAGCTACATTCCAGGCTACCGACGCTTTGCAACTGCGTCTGGCGGCGCAATACAATAATCTTGAGTTCGACAAGTGGAAAGACGCCGGTTGTCATCCGGTGGACGGGGCGCTACCCGATCTGGACACCCGGACCGGACCAGGTTGTCACATCGGTCCCGACGGAGCGCCGATTCAGGATATGTCCGGGAAAGCTTACGGGGGTCCCCCATTTCAGGTAAATATAGGCGCGACCTATAGCATGGCGCTAAATTCGGGCTGGGGGCTCGAATTGAACTTCGACACCATCCACCATTCTGACGGCGAACGGGTGTTGAACCAGCCCTTTACGGATATTCCTGACCGCACGGTTACCCATCTCTCTGCTATGGTCTACCAGCAGAATGGACCCTGGCAAGCGGCACTTATCTGCAACAACTGTTTTGATGAGGTCTATGTGACGTTCATCGGCAACAAGCCGCTGGCCAAGATCAACCCCGGCGTAAATGGTGACATGACGGCCAGTATCGAACCGCCACGCCTGGTCACCCTGGAGATTAGCTACAACTTTAGATAATCCAGGCCCCGAAATATGAGGTCGGAGTAAAGTGCCGGAGTAACCTGATGCGAATCGGGGCGCTTTACTCTCGGCTCACTATTTACTAATGTTGTCATCGAATACATTAGTGTATCGGTGGTGCCAGTCATGAGTGAAGCGAAAGTCCAGGACAACCTGAACCCATATCTCGAAGGTAATTACGCACCTGTGGCAGAAGAGGTGACGGCCACCGATCTTCAGGTGATGGGCGAGCTGCCAAAGGAATTGAACGGCCGTTACCTTCGCATAGGACCTAATCCACTCAATCCTGATCCGAAGTCCCACCATTGGTTCAGTGGTGATGGGATGGTGCACGGTATTTGTTTAAAAGACGGCAATGCGCAGTGGTATCGCAATCGCTATGTTGGCTCAACCAATTTGTCTGAGTTTCGCGGAGCGTCAGATATTCCCGGGGTGAACTGGAACGATAGCCCTTCGGGACCGAATACCAACGTCGGCGGGTTTGCGGGAAAAACCTGGGCAGTGGTTGAAGCCGGTGGTTGCCCGGTTGAACTCAATTACGAACTTGAAACCGTTGGCAGAAACAATTTCGAGGGCACCTTGCCTGGCGCGTTCACTGCTCACCCGAAAATTGATCCGGTCAGCGGTGAAATGCACGCAATGACATATGCCTGGGCCGAGTGGCTCGATCATGTTCAGTATGTTGTTGTTGCCAAAGATGGCCGCGTCAGGAAGACAGTTGATATTCCTCTTCCTGGCATGAGCATGGTGCATGACATGTCGATAACGGAAAAATATGTTGTCATCTATGACCAGCCTGTGACTGTTGATATTGATGCGGCCATGGCCGGTTCATCATTTCCGCTTCGCTGGAATCCGGACTACGGTAATCGAGTGGGGTTTATGCCGAGAGAAGGTGAGGCGAAAGATATTACCTGGGTCGATGTGCCGCTCGGCTACTGCTTTCACCCAATGAATGCTTACGATCTGGCGAACGGTGATGTCATTCTGGATCTTTGTATTTATGACAAGATGTTTGACAGTGACCAGCTTGGTCCCTTTGGTGATGGTATGGCGAAGCTTGAACGCTGGACCGTGTCCGTGACTAACCGTTCAATAACGACTGCGGTCATCGATTCCAGACCCAATGAATTCCCCCGTATCCGGGGTGCGGTCAACGGTAAACCTTATCGCTACGGCTACTGTTCTTCCCCCTCTATGGATGATCCGTTAGCAGGGTGGCCGACGATAAAGCATGACTTGCAAACTGGCGACCAAACGACCTTCGATCATGGAATTGGTAAAGCTGCGGGTGAACCTGTATTTGTTGGAAAATCAGGCCGATCTGAGGAGGATGCTGGCTGGCTCATGACCTATGTGCATGACCTGTCCAGCGGGACCACAGAGTTCGTCATAATCGATGCGGAAGACTTTGGTCGAGGCTATGTTGCCAGGGTTCTCCTGCCACAGCGAGTGCCGTTCGGTTTTCATGGGAACTGGGCGAGAGATTAGTTTTCTTTGCCCACTTCGGGAGAGAATGCGATGAGGCCTCCCACATTGCTCGTATCTTGTTTGACATACTCCAAACAGCAAGTGTATGTGAACTATTTATAGAGCGAACGGCAATTTCCTGCAGGACTTCCTAGCCCGGTCTTTCATCCGGCCACCGGGGATGATGGTCATCAATAACGAATTCATGTGAGTGAGTTATGCCTGGATGACGATGTTCATGATTGTCTTCAACTGGCATGCCTGATTGATGATGCTGGTGGTGATCATCGTGCAGGTGTCGATGTGTGTGGCTGATTTCGTCGTGATGATGCATCAGCTCCAGGGGGTCAGTGTGGGGCCAGAGCCAGGCTCCGAGTAGTCCGGATATCACCACCATGGTGCCTAATATCAAACCGGTCACACTGATACCAAACGACAGGCCCAATTGCCCGGCCAGGGGATAAGCAATCATCCAGCAGGCATGAGTCAGTGAAAACTGTGCGGAAAAATATGAAGCTCTGTCTGATGGGTTGGATGAGCGATTAACTACTCGACCTGCAGGTGTCTGCACCAGAGACCAGCCTAAACCAATAAAAAACCAGATGAGTAACAACTCCCGGAACCCTGGATTGATAGTGACCGAGATGAGACCCATTGCCATTAGCGCAGAGCCGAGCAGCATCACGGTTCGATCCTGAACATATCCCAGAATCTTTGGCATTGATAAAGCTGCAATCATAGAGCCAGCGCCGGATGCTGCCAGTGCCAGCGCCACATCGGTTTCGGTACCCCCCAGTTGGTTTCTGACGTACACCACGGTGTTAACGATAATCATCGCGCTGGCACAGGCGACTCCGAAGTAAATGCATAGCATGGCGCGCAATCTTGGGGTCTTCAGGTAGGCTCGTACACCAAAACTGATTTCATGCCAGACACCGCCGGGGCGTTCAGCTGTGTCATACACTGGCAGCAGGGTTATCAATATCAGAAATGCAGAACAGACGAATGCCCCGGCGTTCGCCACGAATAAGGTATCGTAAGAAAAAAACAGTAAAGCCAGTCCAGCCAGCATTGGGCTCAGAAGGTTCTCGAGATCATAGGCCAGACGTGAATAGGTCAGTGCGCGGGTATAAGTCCGCTCATCGGGCATCAATTCTGGAATGATTGATTGGTAGACAGGCTTGAATCCGGCGGAAAATGTATTCAGGAGAAATATCAGCAGGTAGATCTGCCAGACTTCATCGACAAATGGCATCGCCAGTACAGTCGCGGCGCGCAATAAATCGAGACTTATCAGATAACGTTTACGATTGAACCGGTGCGCAATACCGCCGAATAGCGGCGCAAAGATCACATAGGCGAACATCTTGACGGCGAGTGCCTGACCCAACACAACACCGGCGTGACCTCCCGCTAGATCATAAGCCAATAGTGCCAGAGCCACCGAGGCAAGACCGGTACCCAGTAATGCGATGATTTGTGCAGCGAATAATTTTCTGAATGCCCGGTTGGTGAAGGGGGATTCTTCGATTGGTTTGTGGCTTGTATCAGACACTAGCATCTACGCAATATACCACTTGGGATGCGACCTTCGTGCCAGGTTTAAGCCTTCGGATTTTCAAATTCCCTGATGACCGCAGAAATTGTCTAATTCCCCGCAGGTGCTGTGCCTGGCATTCTAATCAAATAGGTCCGTACTTGATTTGTTTACCCAGAGCAATTCTGTAAAAAACCGGTACGGCAATCAACGTAAGCAGGGTTGCAAAGGCGAGGCCGCTCATGATGCTAACTGCCATTTCGCGGAAGAAGGCATCGGTGAGCAGCGGTGACATGCCAAAAATGGTCGTAATTGCGGCTAACATGACAGGCCTTAGCCGGCTGATGCTTGCGATCATCATGGTTTGTATTGTTTTCTCCCCCTCATTGAGCCGTTTGTCAATTTCATCCACCAGCACAATACAGTTTTTGATGAGCATTCCGGACAGGCTGAGAAGACCGAGGAATGATGGAAAGGTGAGTGGCAGATCCGTTGCGATAAGACCGAGGGCGACCCCACAAATGATCATTGGTACCGTCAACCAGATAACAATGGGCTGTTTTAGTGCACCAAACATCAATACGGTAATAAAAAACATCAAGGCGAACGCACTGGGTATTCTTTGCGTTAGCGCTTCATTAGCCATTTTGTTTGATTCGAATTCGCCGCCCCATTCCCGTGTGTAACCAGGCGGTAATGAGACTGCTTCAACATCGGCCCGGATGCGGGCGAACACCCGATTGACGTTTTCACCGACAGGCTGATTGGCCTGCACAGTAATCGTACGTAGTCTATCCCGACGATAAATGGTCGTGTTTTCTGATCTCAGTGAAAAATTGCTGACGATTTGCGAGATAGGCACATATTGTCGCTGAGTTGGGCTCCATACCTGCCGGCCGGATAATCCTGCGAGATCAGCACGTTCTGTTTCAGGGGCTCTTGCAATGATAGGGATGAGCTTGTCACCATCTCTGAGCAGTCCAATATTGATTCCCAGTGTGTTGTAGGCAAGTGAGCGCGCCAGATCATTTCTTGAAACTCCAGCCAGCCGTGCATTGGCTTCATTAAATTCGGGAACCAGCTGCAAAGACTGGGGGCGCCAATCGGTTTTTCGATCGATAAGATCATGTTGCAGATAAATGCCGAGTGTTTCTTTTGCAAGCGTTCGGAGCACTTCGGGATTCGGGCCAGAATATCGCATCTCGATTTTCGAGCTGCTGCCCGGTGAAAATTCTGTTTTGGTGACCTGGATGTCGGCGTCAGGTTTCGCCGCCTGGGCATAGGCAGAGACCTGTCGCATGAGATCATCAATCTGGGTGAAATCCTCGGCGCGGATGATGATGTTTGCATAAGCAGGATTGGGTTGCTCAGGTTGCATGGTCGCACTGAATCGAGGCGAACCTCTGCCAATGAAACTGGTCACTGACACGATCCCAGGTATTTTTTTTATTTCGGCTTCAAGCGGGATAATGTCGTTTGCTGTCGTAATAATATCTGTGCCCTCCGGCAGCAGATAGTCAACATAGAACAAGGGTGAATTAGTTGATGGAAAGAAGCCTTCTTTTACAAACTGCATCGAGTAAAGACAGGCAGATGTGATTGCCACAATAATAAAGGTGGTTGTCCAGGCGCGTCGCAGGCCGAAACTGATCATTATTGAGTAGGGTTTGAAATACCAGGCACTGTAGAGCTCGGACTCCGGGACAGCTTCCTCGGTTTTTAACAAATAACTGCCCAGTAGCGGCACGATGGTGATCGCGAGTAACCAGCTGAGCAGTAGCGAAATGGCGACAACCTGAAACAAGGATCGGAGGAAATGCCCGCTGTCGTCGTCGGAAAGACTGATAGGGGCAAACGCCAATATGCCGATGATGGTTGCGCCGAGAAGTGCGTATTGGGTGCGGGATACGGACTGGATCGCGGCTTCGGCTGGCGACATTCCACGCCGAACACCCACCACCATGCCTTCGGCAATAACGATGCCGTTGTCGACCAGCATGCCCATAGCAATCATCAGAGCGCCGAGGGAGATTCGTTGCAACTCAATACCGGCAAGATTCATGATTTCGATTGTGCCGAGCACGGTGAGCAACAGCACAACACCGACTACGGTTCCAGCGCGCCAACCCATAAACAAACAAAGCGCCAGGACAACGGTTAGTACGGAAAAACCAAGATTTCTGAGGAAGGTGGAAATAGCGTCATCTACAACCACGTGTTGCGCAAAGATTGACTCAATTGAGACGCCCAAAGGCAGATCACGCAATATCTCTTCTATTTTTTTATCGACTTCCCGGCCTACCGCGACCACATTCATTCCGGGCGTGACCGACACGGCAATCGTCATGACCGGTTTTCCGTTAACCCGGATTAATTCCGGTGGCACTTCGATCGCTCTTCGAGTGAGTGTTGCGATATCGCCCAGCCGCAACATTTCTGTCGAACCCGGTGTGCCGATTTTCATATCCTCGAGTGCCTGGACGCTTCCAATCGCACTGGGTTGTGCAATGCGAAGCCGGCGGCCATTGAACATTGCAGAACCTGCAGGTACGACCTGATTTTCGGCCCAGATCTTGTTGGCCAGGTCTTCGATCGATAAGCCGAGACTGGGTAACTGGACATGATCAAGTTCCAGATACACAGCCTCATAAGGCACCCCGCGAGTATCCACTTTGGCAACCGAGGGGACTTGCTTGAGTCGTTTTGAAATTGTCTTGGCAATATCGTGAATTTCAGCTTCAGTGTAATCTGGCGTGGAAACCGCGTAGAGAATGCCATACACATCGCCGAAATCATCTTCAACCAATGGTGTTCCGACACCTGGTGGTAGATACAATTGTGCTTCGGTTACGCGGCGACGTAGCTCATCAAAAATCTGCGGAGTCTCGGTCCCGTCATATTTATCCAGAAGTTTGATTTGGATTTCGGAACGTCCTGGTACTGATTTCGAGATGATTTCGTCTAGTTGAGGCAATTCCTGAAGGGCGGCTTCGATTCGGTCTGTAACTTCAAGTTCAACTTCTTCGGCTGTTGCGCCTGGGTAGCTTGTGATGACGTAGGCATAGTTAATCGGGAAATCCGGGTCTTCCAGGCGGCCCACATTTTCTATGCCATGGAGCCCACCAAAAAAACAGACAAAGATAAGCACCCATGCATATAAAGGTTTGTTGACAGCAAAACTGGCAAGGTTGTTCATTCCAACGGCCGAACCAGCATGCCTGGCTGAAGCTGGCTCGCCCCGGTCACAACAATCTGATCGCCACTTTTAAGACCGGCATAGACGGGAACACCTGATTGTTGGGGAGCGCCAGTTTCAATTTTTTGTCGGGTCACCCGATGTGACTGTGGATCGTAGAGCCAAATTGACAGAGACCCATCCGGTGAAGGTACCAATGCCGTAGCGGGTACCAACATCGCGCCATTCCCAGTGCCGCGTATTTTGACTTTGGCGGTCGCGGTCATTCCAGGCAGAACGTTCCACTGTTCGGGCTTCTCCATGGTAAAAGAAACCGAATAAGTTTGCGCTATGGGATCAGCTTCACCTCGATTTTCGCGATAGGTGATGACGAATTTCTCATCCGGCGCGAAAGAGAACTCAACCCAGGAAGTGATCACCTGATCGAGGCCTACAGTTGCTGCGAGGTTCTCCGGGACGCTGATAACAATGAGTAGTTGATGAAGATCGAGAAGACGAACAATGGGTTCTCCGGCTCGTACATTGACGAAATTATCAAAATAGCGACGGGACACGTAGGCCTCGAAAGGGGCGGCAATCTTTGTATCCTGTAATTGTTCCTTGGCCTTTCTCAGTCTGACTCGCTGCAGTTCGTAATTTGATTGAGCATCTTCTACCAGAGATTTCGCAATGCCGTTTTCAGCCAGTACCTTCTTCTTCCTGTTCAGGTCCTGACTGGCCAGCCTCAGCTGTAGTTCAGATTCGCGTACGGTCAGCTGAAAATCGGTAGGATCCAGTGCGGCGATCACGGCACCTTTTTTTATTGTCTGACCTTCGCGCACTGAGATGGACGCCAGGGGACCGCCAACCTCGAAAGAAACATCAATCGTCTGAAAGGCCTCCACCCGCGCACTGAATTCATAAATGACATCCGTGGTCTCATTCTTAACTGTCATCAGCTTTGCCGGGCGTATGTTCTGTGGCGTCGGCGTAAGTGGTGTCCTATCGCTGCAACCAGCCAGCAGAATGACGAGTAATGGATAGACCAGTATTTTCATTTTACAATTCTTCGGCTTTTTGGCTTAGGTACGCTACGACCTGTTTGTTTTGTTCAGTGTTCATGGGATTGAGTTCGAAGATATCCAGAAATCGCAATCCTTCGTTAGCAAGGTAATGAACAATCGCAGCGGTCGGATCATCGCTTTGCGAAGTAATTTGACCGACCAGGTCTTTGATATAGTCCCGGGCGGGAGATAGAAGTTCCGGATCTTCGGCGGCAGCAGCAACAATCGCCAGAGACGCTCGTCGTTCTGTATCGGTCATCCTGTTTTCAACCTGCAATAATGCTTTCAATGGCTGGTCGGACCCAAATTTTTCAGTGTGAGCATCTATTCTCTGTCGACTTGATTCGATCAGATATTCCAGCATCCCGCTGATCAGGGCCTTTTTGGTGGCAAAATGATATAAAACGCCGCCCTTTGAAAACCCTGACTGTGCCGCAACCGCATCGATGGTCAAATGACCAGCGCCGTGTTGTTCCACTACACTGAGTGCGGCCTGAAGGATGTCCGCTCGCTTATTGTTTTTTCGCATGCTGGATATTAACTTAACCGTCCGGATGGTACAGTAAACTAGTTCTACCGATTTGTAAAAGCAGAGGAATGATGATGACGACCAACCGACAATGGCTGATCAATGGCAATCCCAGGGGCCGGGCTCTGGAAATGACTGATTTTAAATATCACGAGTCTGAACTGGCCCCCCTGGCCGATGGCCAGGTGCGAGTTAAAGTTGAGCACTTGAGTTTTGAACCATCCCAAAAAGGACAACTGGAGGTGATTGCAGGTTATTCAAGCGGAGCGTCAGTGGGTGATGTAATGAGCGCAAGGGGCATAGGTGAGATTGTCGAAAGTCGCGCCGACGGTGCGGAAGTGGGTGCAAAGGTGCTGGGTCTGTTGGGATGGCAGGAATACGCCACAGTCTCAGCAAAATCACTCGAAATCGTGCCGGATGACAAGTTTCTAACTGCCAGACTCGGACCACTGGGTTCCCAGGGCCTGACTGCCTATTTCGGTTTGCTGCATGTGGGCAAACCCAGGCCGGGAGACATGGTGGTTGTCTCTGGGGCGGCGGGAGCGGTTGGCTCTGTCGTCGGGCAAATCGCGAAGATTAGCGGTTGCAAAACCGTGGGGACAGCAGGGGGTCCTGAAAAGTGCGCCTGGCTGAAGGCTGAGGCAGGCTATGATGCAGCGATTGACTATAAGACCGACAAGGTGAAGGCCAAATTGAAAGAACATTGCCCGGATGGCATCAATGTTTTTTTCGATAATGTCGGCGGGCCGGTCTTAAACGATGTGCTCGCAAGAATTGCGCCTCGCGCCCGCGTTGTTATCTGTGGCGGTATTTCCAGGTATGAGCAGGAAACTCTACCCGCCGGACCTGCCAATTATTTTAACGTCGTTTTCCGGCAGGCTATTATCGAAGGTTTTCTGTTGAGTGGTTATGAACGTGAGCATGCTGTCGCGCTTGATCGCCTGATGGGGTGGATTGAAAGTGGTCAGCTTATTTACAAAGAAGATATCCAGGAAGGCTTTGACAATATTCCAGCGACCCTGAAGAGATTATTTACCGGGGCAAACTTCGGTAAACAATTGCTTCGAATTTAACGATCCGTTACAACCCTTTACAACTTCGTGCTTGTTTGTTCCAGCGAGAAATGGTGCGCCTCATCTGAGATCTGTTGAATCTCAACAACGTTACCATCCGGATCACGGCCATAGGTTGCCCGGATGGGGCTGCCTTCGAAGTTTGGGGGCTCACAGTTAAACGTCATGCCATTTTTGCTTAGTCGTTCGTACTCTGCATCAATGTCTTTCACGTCCAGGCAGAAATGTGTGTAGCCATGATTGTTGACGCCATAGTTAGGGTCGATAGGTTCACCGGGAGGATTCACGTACTCGAAAAACTCAAGGTAAGCGTTGCCGAGTTTCAGCATCGCCTGTTTTGCATGTGAGTCTTGCAGGCCAACAATACGATCGATAACGTCAGATCCGCGTTCCCAACCGCCTTCATACACAACTTCAGCACCAATGACGTCACGGTAAAAAGCGACAATGCGCTCGAGATTAGGCGTGGATATAGCAAGGTGGTGAATACCTCGGATCATCGTGATTCCTGCAAGGTTACTTAAGGGCGCTAGACTACAGGGTGTCCGCCTATGTGAATAGCCTATAGCTCTCGATTCAGCAACAATCAACCCGTGGCGAAAAAGGCGCTATTTGCCTATCATGGCAGCCTCAAATTTATCAGGAATATCTAATATGGGCGATTTTCTGACAAGGATGAGGCAGTTGCTCGTGAAGGATTGGAAGAGTTCACTCAACTTAAAATTATCAATATGGCGAAAGCGTCATAACCAAGGGTTTAGTAATCATGGCAGACATAAATTTGGAAGATTTTCGGGCTGAGACAAGGTCCTGGCTGAAGGAAAATTTCCCTGCTTCTATAGTCGGTTCGGCGATGGGGCTGGGCGGCGAAGCCGAGGAGAGTACAAAAGCGGACTTTGAAACCTGGCGGCTGCGTCTGGCTGACAAAGGATGGGGAGCACCAACCTGGCCCACCGAATATGGCGGTGCAGGAGTAGGGCATCCGGAGGCAAGAATTATCAGCCAGGAAATGGGTAAGCTCGGTGCATTCAATCCGATTCCAATATTGGCTGGCATGGGCGTCACCATGGTCGGCCCAACGATTCTTGAATACGGCACCGATCAGCAAAAAGAAAAGCACTTACCGGGTATCGCCAGCGGTGAAATTCGCTGGTGTCTGGGCTTGTCGGAACCGAATGCGGGATCTGATCTGGCTTCACTGTCGATGAAAGCACAGGACGATGGTGATTTCTTTACCCTTAATGGCCAGAAAACCTGGACTTCCGGCGCTGACATTTCCCAGTGGTGTGGCGCGGTGGTTCGTACTGATCCCAGTGCGAAGAAACGCAACGGCATCAGTTTTGTCATGTTGCCAATGGATCAGGAGGGGGTGACCACCAGACCTATTCGACTCATTTCCGGTGCCTCTCCTTTCTGTGAAACCTTTTTTGATGATGCCCGGGCTGACAAAGCTGATTTGCTGGGACCATTAAATGAAGGTTGGAGTGTTGTGAAACGATTGTTGCAGCACGAACGTCAGAGCCAGACTCAGGCGCGTGGGCCCGGTGGCGGCAGTAAAAAGCCATCTTTGCCGGAATTGGCCAAGTCTTACATCGGCACCGACGAAAATGGCGTGCTGGCAGATGCCGATTTACGTGTCCGTCTTATCAATCACCTGATGGATTCGGAGGCACATAGCTTGACCGTAAATCGCATCACCGCAGAGGCAAAAGGTAAGGTAGAAGTCAGTGCCTCTGCCTCGATCCTGAAAAACTCTGCTACCAATATTGCGCAGGCAAAAGCCGAACTGACCATGGAACTAATGGGCAGCCAGGGTGTAGGTTGGGAAGGCGATAACTACAACCAGGAGGAGCTGGACAACGTACGTGAATGGTTGTGGGGCAAGGCAGTTTCCATTTACGGTGGGTCGTTTGAGATTCAGAACAATATTATTTCTAAAAATATCCTCGGTCTTCCCGAGACTACACAAAAAGGTTAGTACGAGATGGCAGCATTGACAGAAGAACAATCAATGATTCGGGATCAGGCGAAATCGTGGATCACGGAGCAGGCACCGGTTCAAAAATTTCGCGAAATGCGAGATAGCGGAGTCCCCGCCAGGTTCACACCTGAAACCTGGTCGGCAATGATCGAAATGGGCTGGACCGGGATTATCGTACCTGAGCAATATGGCGGCTCCGGACTTGGATACCTGACCTTCGGAGTCGTACTGGAGGAGGTGGGGCGTCAATTAACGGCATCGCCGCTGTTCGCCTCGGCGCTGGTCGGTGCCTCGGCGATATTACTCGGTGGTAACGAATCACAGAAACAGTCCTGGTTACCCAGGATTGTCGATGGCAGCGAGATCCTTACCCTGGCGGTGGACGAAGGTCCACGACACGCGCCTTCTAAAGTCGCATTAACAGCGGAGAAGACGGAATCCGGATTCAGATTGAGCGGCGACAAGACATTTGTGCCCGAGGGAATGACAGCAACGACATTGGTGGTGGCTGCTCGAACCAGCGGCGAAGGTGAGCAGGGCATTACCCTGTTTATTGTCGCAACAGATGCAGCAGGTGTATCCCGGAAGCAGGTTAATACGGTTGATAGTCGAGGTTACGCCAATGTTCACTTTGACGGAGTCGAAGTGAACCAGGACGCGATTCTTGGTGATCTGGATAATGGCTACGATTTACTGGATGCGATCCTTGATCGGGCCAGGGCTGGTCTTGCTGCTGAGATGTTAGGTACAGCGGCCCAGGCTTTTGATATGACCCTTGAATACCTGAAGACCCGCAAGCAGTTCGGGCAGGTCATCGGTTCGTTTCAGGCATTAGGGCACAGGGCAGCGGGTCTGTTTGGCCAACTGGAATTGTCACGTTCCTGTGTTGAGGCAGCGCTGCAGGCAATCGATGCAGAGGCAGAAAACATTCCCGAGATGACTTCTTTGTCGAAGGCAAAGGTTGGCGACTTTCTGCACGAGATGTCCAATCAGCTTATCCAGATTCACGGCGGGCTGGGTATGACCGATGAATTTGACGCTGGTTTCTATCTGAAACGAGCCCGGGTGTTGGAAGCCGCTTTTGGTAATCAGTCCTTCCACAAAAACAGATACGCAGTGCTAAAGGGATTTTAGGGGAGATGTGCCCTAAATGAATTGGCTGGAGCAGGAAGGCAATGCATTTTCCGATCTCCTGAAGTTGCGCCCGGCGCTACAAAAAAAGTATGTTGCCTTTCTGCAAGCAATCGAGGAAAACGATCGGGTAGGACCCAGGATTTTTTCACTGTGTCGTGCCAGGATCGAGCAAATCCATCTGGGTAGCAGCGATTATCTTAAAGCGGTAGAAGCGGAAGCACTTAACCAGGGAATACTTGACCAGTTTAGCGAAGACGAACAGGCCGCATTGCGCGTCGCCGGACGTATTCCGTATCAATATCATCAGTTGGAAGACGACGAAGTGGCGGCGTTGAAAACAGCCTTTGGGGACGCCGGATGTGTCTCGTTGCTGACCGCATTGGCATTCTTTGATGTAAGCTGTCGTCTGAATCTTACCTTTGGCAAGGAGCAAAACTGAATGTCGACCTCACCAAGAGTTGAGTCTGCAATTCCAGGACAGGATGCCAATTTCGGTACTGTGCTGAGCCACACGCCGGACGTGATGATTAAATTTGGTGAACTCTATGCAGAATTCTGGCAACAGGGTTTGATCAGCCAGGAAATCAAGGAAATGACACGTATTCGTAATGCACGCATTACGGATTGCGGCTACTGAAAAAACGTCAGATTTGACGCCGCTCGTGAAGCGGGTCTGGACGAAGATATGGTCTCAATGATCGAAGATGGTTACGAGGCTCACCTGGGTGACAAAGAATCATCAGCGCTTCAATTGACCGATGACATCATTGGTATACCCGGCCGGTTGGGTGAGTCCCAGATTGCTGAACTGCGGCAGCGCTACTCTGATGCAGAAATTGTTGAGCTGGCGCTGGGTGTTGGTTTGTTCATGGGTATGTCGAAGGTGCTCATTACTCTCGGGCTCGAACCCGAGGAAATGGCAACTGTCATCATCCCGACGCCAGGGAGTTAGGCGCCGGAGCTGGCCCATCGGCCCATCAGCTAGTTAATCGCGTCAATGGCTGCTTGCATGGTTGCGTCAGCGACAGCTCGACGGTCTTCTCCCCAGGGCAGGGGCATTAGAATGGGATGTTCGACACCAGCCTCAATGTAGGATTTAACGAACGCTGTGACTTCAGATTCACCGCCGATAAAGTCGATCGCCTGAATCATACGTTTTGAGACAGCCGCAAGTGCGCCGTCCCTGTCTTTTTCTGCCTGTCGGGCGCGCAGTTCGTCTATCTCTGCCTCGAATCCAGCCTGGCGGAACATTCGTGCATAGCCGTCTGCCATCGCGTAGTTAAACAGGTCTTTGCGTGCTGAGTGCGCGCTCTTCTCGAAGTCGCCAACCGCGGCATGGACATAGGCGTAGATCTTTGCGTTGCCGCCCCTGCGAACCTGCTCAATTGAAGCCGCTACATGGGAAACCGGGAGGTAGTTCAACAGGACGCCATCTGCAATTTCACCGGCGAGTTTTAACATTTGTGGATTGAGTGCGGCCATGACGATTTTGGGTTTGCGTTCGCCTAAACGAACACCCAGTCGAAAACGTTTCGCCTGAAAGTAATCGCCTTCGAAAGTCACCGATTCACCGGAAAGACATTCCCGTAGCAGGGCAACATACTCACGCATCATGCCGATTGGCTTGTCGCTAGCTTCCAGGCCGTGTTGCCTGAGAATTCCCGGCGCCGAGACGCCAATCCCCAGATGAACGTCCACCTCGGGATTCATCGCCTGTAGGGTAGCCGCAGACATGGCGGTCAGTGCTGGTGTGCGAAGTTGCACCGGGATGATGCCTGTCGCCAGGTCTAGCTTTGGCGCAGCGTGCGTAACCGCGCCGAGCAAAGTCATTGCGTCCGTTCCGGTTGCTTCAACCGACCAGAAGGAGCGATAGCCAAGTTTCTGTGCATTGATTGCGATGTCTGTAGCCGCTCCGGGACCCAGTACACCGAGACTGCCAAAGGTGACGCCCATTGGTGTGGTTGTCATCTGCTACTCCTTAAATGACGGTATAAAAGAAAGCGCGTTAGTGTACGTTATTGACCTGCTAGCCCATCAGATCCGCCATGGTTCTGGCTGGATTGGTGCCATCCCAGCTTTCGGCGGCTTGCCGGATCATGTCAAACAGACCAACGATACCCTCGTTTCTTTCAATGAGTTCCAGCATGGATCCATTTTGAGCGGATGTATCGAAGTAACAAATATTGGTGTTCACGCCCATATCCATCACCACTTCGAATCCCTGGCTGATCAGCAGTGATTTGTCTTTTTGGTAATCATCGGACCAGATGCCAATGTGGTGCAAGGCAGATTTGCCGGGATCTATGAGATCGTGATAGACATTGGGGTCCTTGCTGGTGACCTCGATCAGTTCTATCTGGCCTTCCTTACCCTGGGCCCAGGCGATGCGCATCTGCAGATTTCCATCGCCGCCCCGATAGGTAAACCCCTCCATGGTGTTGCTATCGACCTCGTTGATAAAAAAGGGGCCAACGCCAACGATGTTGGCCCAATAGTCGATGGCGGTTTCCAGATCAGGCACATGCCACGCGTATTGAAAGGGATGTCCTGGTGCGCTTAGTTGGGTCATAGTGATGTCCGTTTATTTTGCTGTGAATTCAATGTGGAGTTCTTTGAGTATTCGAAGACTGTAGTTGGGTAAATGCCGAAGATTATTCTTCTCGGGTATAACGCGAAACGATGCAATGCGATCGATAAACGCTTTAAAGCCCCAGTAGAGTTCCCTTCGCGCCAGAGGGGCGCCCAGGCAATAATGTGTGCCGGTACTGAACCCAAGATGAGAGGCAGCATTTTTTCGTTCCAGCTGAATATCATGGGGACAGCTGAACTGTCTGGGATCTCGATTGCCTGCGCCATATCGAATATCGACGACAGCACCCTTGGGTATGGTAACGCCGTTAACCTCGACATCGTTTAATGCGAGCCGAGTTAGCCCCTGCACTGGGCTTTCCAACCTGACGACTTCCTCCAGGAAGGTATTCAGATACCTGTCGGGGTCATTTTTTAGTTGGTCCCACACCAGAGGGTTCTTATCTAACAGCATAATGCCTGCGGACATGGCATTCGTTGTTGTCTCTGAGCCACCAACAAAGGTGTCCTGCATCATCTCGGCATGCAGTTCGTTATCAGTCAAAGGACGTCCCCAGCCGGGTACCTCGTTGTTAACCAGATCGGATAACAGGGTGTCGTCGGGCTGCAGACGCAGCTTCTCGAAGATTACCTGGAAATAGTGCTGCGCCTGAATCTCCATCTCGGTTGCCCAGATCACGCCTTCTTCATCGAGGCCGATGCTGCCGCCCTTTATCCAGGCATCGGTCCACTGCTTGATCTGCCATACGTCTTCATCTTTTGCGCCCATCTGTTTGCAGATAATGAACAGGGGCAGGGGCACTGCATATTGTTTAACGTATTCGCATTCGCCATCACTAATGAATTCATCGATCAGCTCGTAGGCGAGTTGTTCGACGTCATGTTCCATCTCCTTGATACGTTTTGGGCGAAATGCATCGTCGAATAACGAGCGCATCTGTTTGTGGTCAGGGTCATCCCTGGCAGCCAGGGATTTTCCGGGGACCCATCCCTTTTCCAGGAAAAGCTTGTGTGCAATTTTCTGATTGGGGGTGTGACGTTCCGGATCATTGGAGAATCGATGATTGCTGAAATTTTCATAATCCAGTGCGACCCGGCGCAGGTCTTCGTATCGGGATAAGACGTACATACCCGTCATTGGGTCCTTAAATACCGGCGCTTCTTCCCGGATGAGATCGTAGGTTGGGAAGGGACATTCCTGAATTTCCGGGTTGATCAATGTCACCTCTTCGAGCGAAGCCGGTATAACAGGATTTTCCATTCGGTTGATTTCAGACATCTAGTAACGCTGTATCAAAATAGAGTCGTCAACCTATCAATTTTTCAACGGTTTGCAAGTGCCTTACGCGAGTCGTTGCGCATGCCATCGAAGATGGTCTTCCATAAAGCTGGCGATAAAATAATAGCTATGATCAAAGCCGACCTGAATGCGAAGCGTGAGATCAATATCAGCATGCTTGCACGCATTGGTTAACAGGTCGGGCTTGAGTTGCTCCTCCAGGAATCCGTCGTCGCTACCCTGATCAACCAGTATGTCGGGGATACGAGCGCCATCTTCAATCAATGCACAGCTGTCGTATTCCCGCCAGCCGGATTGATCCTTGCCAATATAGCCGGTCAGGGCCTTCTGACCCCAGGGACAGTTAATAGGTGAACAGATAGGCGCGAAAGCAGAAACTGAACGATATTTTTCTGGCGAACGGAGCGCGATGGTCAGCGCCCCATGGCCACCCATGGAATGTCCGAAAATGCCGATTCGATTTTCGTCTATCGGTAATTCAGAGTTCAGCAATTGGTGCAATTCCTCTTCGATGTAGCTTCGCATCTGGTAGTGAGTTGACCAGGGATCTTGCGTCGCATCGACATAGAAACCAGCGCCCAACCCGAAATCGTATGCGTTTTCGGGATCATCGGGCACCATCTCGCCCCGGGGTGAAGTATCCGGCGCGATCAGAATAATCCCAAGTTCCGATGCGATTCTTTGTGCTCCGGCTTTGGCGATGAAGTTTTCTTCGGTACAGGTGAGTCCTGATAGCCAGATGAGTGCAGGTGCCTTCTTTGAATCAGGAATATTGTCGGGCAGATACACACCAATGTTCATTGAACCCTTTAGTACAGCAGACTGGTGTTGATAGACGAATTGAGTCCCGTTGAAACTGCGCGCCTCTGATAGGGATTCCATACTAGTTTTCCGCCCAATGTTCGGCGTTCTCCATCGATTTGGCATAGTGCTTTCTGCCGAACCAGAGTAGAACGACTCCGAGGGCTCCAAAGAAACTCGTCATGGTCATCATCGAATAACGCACGCCTTCTGCACCGGGAAAAATGAATTCGTTGAAGGCTCCCGCCAGGGGTGGGCCAAACATCATGCCGGTTGCCCCGACCAGCATGTACACGGCCGCGACACGAGCCCGAAGGTGTGGGGGGGTGATAACGGGTAGTGCACCGGCGGCGATACCGAATGGAGAATTAACTGCGAGCAGTGCAGGAGCATAGAATATATAGGCCCAGGTTACCGATGGAGCCAACTGGATCAGCAACACTGCAGGGACTGTCACAATCCCGCCGATCATACCGGCGGTGATATTGGCGTCATGATGCCCTTTGTCGGTAAGGTGCTTGGCGAGCCAGGCAACCAACAATGGGCCCATCGGGCCGAAGAACACGAATATCCATCCGAATGTTTGCGATGCTTCGGATGCCGGGACGCCGTGGACTCGAACAAAAAATGTCACGCTCCAGAAAACGAATGCGTAGCCGGTCAGTATCAGGGACACGAAACCCAGGTGATGGAAAATGAGGGCCTTCGAATTGGCCCGATAGAAATCGAGCAGTTCAGCGCTACCGCTTTGCGATTCATCCGCCCGGGTAAAGGGTCTTCGTGTAGGTTCACGTATCAGTAGAAAAAAAGCAGCCAAAAACAACCCAGGGGCGCCGACATAGATAAACGTCTGTTGCCAGGGTTTGAGTGAGCCAACAATCGGTAATATAAGAGGATCTGCCTGTTGCACCATATCCAGAACCAGGCCCCCGATGATAAAGGCAATGCCGGTACCGATAATGGGGCCAGTTTGAAAGATGCTTAAAGCAAGTGGTATCTCCTTTCTGGGGAAATAGTCACCAATCAAAGAGGTTGTTGATGGTGACAAGGTCGCTTCACCCACGCCGACACCGATTCTGGCAAAAAATATTTGCCAATAACTCCGGGTCAGGCCGCATGCCATGGTCATCAGAGACCACATAAATATGCCAATGGCGATAATGTGCTTCCGGCTTTTTTGGTCAGCCAATGTTGCGATGGGCAGGGCTGCGACCGCGTAAAATAAGGCGAATACGCCATAAAGCCAGCCAATTTCGGTGTCGCCAACACCAAGATCTTCCTTCATGGGATCCACCACAATCGCCACGACCTGCCGGTCTATAAACGCGATCAGTGAAGCGAGAATCAGGACAAAGACGACGAACCAGGCGTATTTTCTGTTCGGATAGGGGATAGTTTCGTTAATGAGGTACTGCTTGTGTATTTTTAATGGTGTGACTTTCGCAGTAAAAGTATTCGAAGTGCAACCCCTGATTCTGTTTTAATGACGCTTCAACAATAAGGAAGAACAACTATGGCAGGACGACTGGAAGGCAAGGTCGCAGCAATTACAGGTGCGGCCAGTGGATTTGGAGCGTGTGCAGCGAAGCGTTTTGTCGCTGAGGGTGCCCGGGTTGTTATGGGTGACATTCAGGATGAAGCTGGACAAAAACTAGCCGATGAACTGGGCGACGCCGCAATTTATGTGCATTGTGACGTAACCGTGGAAGACGAAGTCGCCAACATGGTTGACACGGCAGTTTCTCAATTTGGTCAGCTCGACATTATGTATAACAACGCGGGTGTAGTGGGTGCAGTAGGCCCTATCGCCACGACGCCAGCTGATGAGTGGAACAGAACGATGGATATCCACGTCAATGGTTGTTTCTATGGATGCAAGCATGCAGCCAGGGTCATGATTCCGCGGGAGACAGGCTCGATTGTCAGCATGTCGAGCACGGCAGGCATTCAGGGTGGTTTAGGCCCCCATGCTTACACGGCGGCAAAGCATGCCATTATTGGTATCACGAAAAGTGTGGCAGCTGAACTTGCCCAATATGGTATTCGGGCAAACTGCATTTCCCCGGCGGGTATGGCCACGCCCATGGTGGCGGCGCTCTCTGGAGATCCCACCGCTATTGAAGAAACCAAGAAAACCCTGGCTTTGGCCTCGCCGTTGAAAAATCGAGCGGGTACGGCGGAAGATGTTGTCAACGCAGCGCTATGGTTAGCCAGCGATGAAGCGGGATACACATCCGGGCTGACATTGACGACAGATGCAGGACTGACGATTGGTTCTGGCAACGCCACACCATTTGCAGAACACGAACCGTTTATTGCAGAAGCAGGTAAGCGCGGATTGTAGTTGCCACGTCGTGAGGGTCAGACTCCTGGGGGCCCATGTCTGACCCAATTGCTAAATAATGTCGATGGTCGATCGTTGGTAAACGAGATCTTGTTTGCCTCGTTTGCCCACCAGGGACTGATCTGGATTATCTCGCAGGTCGTTCACAGTAGGTTGCAGTCGTGACCAGGCAGAGAGGCAGGTGCGATGTTTGATGCGCCATTGTCCATCTCGTTTTTCGTACCTGTCGATATACCGACCCACGGCAAGGTTGTCGTGGGAGACCCCATCAATCTCTAACTGATAATAACCAGTCCAGTGAACTTCGCCTGTCGCCTTGTCTCCTTCGATGTCGATCAGGATATTGTTGTTGTCGTGATGTGTTGCGACCCATGTCTCAAGGAATGCGATGACCCAGTCGACATAGTCAGGCGCACTCCCTTTAAAGATGCCGTGATCATCTGAGCCATCAGGCCAATAGACGCTGGTTAACAATTCCTTGTCCAATCGATCACAGGCACGTGAGTATTGATAGCTCAGTTCCATGATTTCCTGTTTATCGATAAGTTCTTGCATTACATCAGATGACATCGTTGATTCTCCGTTTCGTTTCTTCATTGTTGGTGTTTTGTAAATCGAGATCAAGGGTGCGCACTGTGATATGTTCGGCTACCAGAGAGGGTTGTTGTGACACAATTAATCACCGTTGCGATCGTCGTTTTGTTAGTGATCGCAGTATTGGTTGCCGATGGATGGTTTGCGTTCGGTAAGCGTGCCGTTGGTGAACGGAAATTGAGAGTCGAATCAGCGACCGGTTGGTCGAATGGTAAGTTTCGAAATAAATTGCCACTGAAAAACAATTTGTGGCGATCGATTCGGGATTCGATTATCTCTGGTCGCCACAAGGTTCCCAGAGAAGATATCAAGATTTTTCAAAATGACGGGAGTATTTATTTAAATCCACCTTCTTCGGGCTTGCGCGTCAGTTGGTTAGGTCATTCATCGCTGCTGCTGGAACTCGATGATGTCACCCTGATCATTGACCCCCTGTGGGGGCGCCGGGTTTCTCCGTTTAGCTGGATAGGTCCCCGACGTTGGTATGAATCGCCTCTGGCGTTCGACGACTTACCAGAGATAGACGCGGTGCTCATTTCTCATGATCACTACGATCATCTTGATCGGGAAACGATTGAAGCACTAGCCGTAAAAGTGTCGACGTTTATTGTACCGCTTGGTGTGGGCGCCCATCTGGCTTACTGGGGCGTTCCGAACAGTGCCATCATCGAGCTTGAATGGTGGCAGCAATACGACATAGGCAGCATCCAGGTTGTGTCGACACCGGCTCGTCATGCGTCGGGTCGGTGGTGGCCAGATATACCCTGGCAGGGCCCCGCCGATCACGCGGTAAAGTCCACTCAACTGGAATCGTTGAATGAGCATGAAACAGATTTAATTAATGGTCGCTGAGCTGCCGCCGGGTGTATAGGCGGTTTTTAATTCATCACCGCGCAACCAGGCAACTATCATCAGTAGAATCATTACCGAGGACACGATCCACCATATTCCCTGGGCACCCATCTGTTGATACAAAATACCACCGGCTCCTGCGGTCACTGCACCCACTGCCATGCCAACCGCGCCAAATAACCCCTGGGCCGAAGCAATTGCGTCTTCGCCGCCTGCCTGTGCCACCGCGATTTGTGTGGCAGGCATTGTGTAAGCATCGGCAATGGCATGTATGGCAAGAGGAATACACATTAGCCAGAGCGAATCGATGAATCCATAGGTGATCATGCAGACGATCGCGACGCCAATACTGTAGATCGCGATGTTCAGGGCTCCCTTTTTTTGAGCGATCTCGCCAGCAATAGGTGAAATAAAGATCATTGGGATGCCAAACAGGCTCATGGTAAGACCGATGAATATTTGGCTCGCCCCTAGATCTGAAAGAAAGACAGCCCAGATTGCTTCGAAGGCGCCAATGGTCATCCAGAAGGCTGTACCCATCGCAATGCAGGATTGCATCGCAGGTCGTTTCATCAGATCGATAATAATAGATCTACCAGGCGGATTAAGTGCACCGGGAATTTCAATGTTGATGACAAGAGGTGAGAAGGCGATCAACAGCAGGGTGAGTACTGCGAATGTCGCAGGTAACCCAAGTGTTGTGTTAAATATTGCTGCGATCACTGGGCCAATAAGAAAACCCGCTGTCTCATAGGCTGTGAGTGTGCCTAGCGCTCTGCCTGCTGTTAACGGGTTTGTGACCAGGACCAGCCTTCGAATAGCGGGTCTAACGACACCGGCCCCAAAGCCGAGAGCGCCGCGGGAGGCGATCCACTCAAACAGGGAATCGGCGAAGATCATCCAGCCGGTGCTCAGGATACAGATGATCAAACCAGCCTGGAGCATCCTGCTGCCATGACCAGCATCGGCATATCGGGACAACCAGAGTTGAGCGACGAATCCGGAAGCAAATGCCGATGCGCCTATGAATCCAATACCAGCGGATGTGAAGCCGAACAGATCTCGAATTTCGGCAAGCAGCGAAAAAATTGCGCCGTAACTGACCATCAGGATTGCCGTAAGCGCATAGAGCCCGGTCATCTGTCGCTTTGAACTAGTCTGAGTTTTAGCCATTGGAGGTCGGTAGATTCAGGGGATCAAAAAAGTTAGAGGTCCGGGTATTCCCGGTGCAGAAGTTCACTGATCTTGGAGACGGCTTCAATTGATGCTTCTTCGGATGAGGCGCAGGGCATAATATTCAATGTCCGGGCGCCACTCTCAATATAGGGAACGAGAAATTCGGCAATCTGTTCGGGTGTGCCATAGGGACTATATTTTTCGAATCTCTCGAAGGGCATTCGGTAGAGGTTTTCCATGCCTTTTGCCACCAGGTCGCGTGCGGTAGCTTGGTCGGAATCTACACCTGTCCAGATCTGTAGCCCATGTTCCCAGATTGGGATTTTCTCCCGTGAATTTTCTGCAATGACGTTGATTTCCGAGATGACACTGGCGAACCTTTTTGCGGAGCACCAGACACCAAGCCAGCCATCGCCATATTTTGCAGCTCGCTGGATAGCCGCGTTGGATCTACCGCCAATGATAAAACGAATCTGGGGGGAGGGTGCAGGTTTGATGAGCGCATCTTCGAAACTGAAGAAACTACAATCGTATGTCGTTGGTTTTCCAGAGAGTAGTCCGCGCAGAGCCTGGAGGCTATGGTTGGTTTGTTTTCCTCTCGTTGCCGGATTAACGCCACAAATTTCCATTTCGTGTCGGTCTTCACCGCCAACACCCACGCCAAGTACGATGCGTCCGGGGGCCGAAAGGCTCAATGACGACAGTGCTCTGGCGACGGTGACTGGATGTCGCAACGCCAGTAAATAGACACCGATGAAGATGTTCAACCTGGGGATCATTGCTGCCAGGGTTGCTGCGTTTAGCATCCCATCCATACCCACACCGGTATGAAAACTGACGTGATCCGCAATGAACAGATGATCGATTTCCGAGTCAGCTATTTGTCTGGCAAGGCTTTGGCGATAATCAAGCTCACCAGCGAGAAGGCTGTTCGAGCCCACTGTGCCAATCGTCAGTTTAGGCATGGAACATTTTCTGCACACCTGCTATTTCGTCGCTGATGATCTGCGTTATCTCTGCTGGTATCTCCATTGGCAGGAAATGTGTCCTGTCTGGAAAATGAATCTCGCGCCCGTTTTTGAATTCGTGCACGAGTTGCGGCCAGGTTGGAGAGCTGGAAAAATCCATGGTGTCACGATCCGATGTTCGTTCTCTGGCTCTAAGAATCAGCACGGGAATGGTGAGTGAACGTATCGTCTCGTAAATAGCATGATTTGATCGGCTCGACATATAAACGCTGGCTTCAATCTCCGGAGGGCAGGCCAGTATGTACCCTTTGCCTTTTTCGTTTGGCAGCAGACCGTAAGTGCAATAATCCATAAATATCTCGGGATCGAATAGTCCAAATGAACCCTTGTCCCTGAGTCGGTCAGCCATCTCCTGTGGCGAGTCAAACTCACTTCTACGTTTTGCGGTTGGATGTTGTTCTGGCGTACCTTCAAATGATTGTTGATCCAGATAGGCACTTTCCTCCGGAATAACAGGATCAATGGCAATGATCTCTAGAAACCTGTGTTCACAATGACCTGCGGCGCCAATTAGTGCATGACCGCCCATACTATGGCCAATGGCGATAATGCTTTGTAAATCGAGTTGCTCGATGAAATCGGTGACATCTGTCGTCACTTCGTCCCAGTGCTCAATCTTTTTCTTTTCGCTTCGCCCGTGACCGCGCTGATCAATGCTGATGGAATGGAAATCACCCAGGCCATTGATGATCTTGTCCCATACCCTTGCGTGGAATCCCGTTGCGTGAACGAAAAGCAGGGTGGGTTTGATGCCGCGAAATGCCATCCCTCGTTCGAAATAGGTGATGCGGATGTTGTTGACCACCGCATTTTTTTCAGTGCATTCCAACTTATTGTCGACTTCGTTTACTGACATAACCTGATAGCTTCTAATTTCCTCTCACATCGTCTGGAAGTTCATTTACAGCCTGCTCGAGTTTGGTTATGTGTTGCGGTATCGACAAATTCCCACCGAGTGTTCTTAAACACAGATGGGATAGGCCCATTTTGTTCCAGCCTGAAACCCTGTTTTTCCATTCCAGTTCTCTTGGCCCGACCACTGCCACACCGGCTTCCTGGCCAAGTTCACCAGGTGATCTTCCTGCCGCTTGTGCTTCGGTAAACACCAAATCACGGACGCCGGGGAATTCTTCCGGAGAGCAAAGTACGAACCAGCCGTCGCTGTGCTGGCCGATGCGCTGTATGACGGCTTTTGATGGTACGCCGCGAGCTCCAATCCACATGGGAATCGGTTTTTGTATTGGCAGCGGATTGAGCCCTGCACCTTCGACCTGGTTGAATTCACCGGAGAAGTTTACTTCTGACTGAGTCCAGAGCTCTTTTAGCAGCGCCATTTGCTCACTACATCGCCTGCCCCGGTCGTGGAAGTTCATATCAAGGAATTGAAACTCTTCCTCGCTGTTACCGACGCCGATTCCCAGTCGGACTCGGCCGCCACTTAACACATCCAGTTGCGCTGCCTGCCTGGCGAAGTGCACCGTTTGTCTGGCAGGCAGAATAATGACAGAAGGAACCAGTTCAATGGTACCAGTGATGGCTGCGATGTAGGACAACAACATCATCGGTTCGTGAAGGTGTCCGTTGCCGGGACGCATGATTTGATCTGGAACTCGCAGGTGAGTTAGCCCGAGGTCTTCGGCTTGTTGTGCGAAATCCCTGATCGCCGTCAGGTCGTTTTCCATCTCACGAACGGGTAATGAAACACCGATTTTCATTGTTCTGTGGACGCCTCTATCGACAACAAATTTTTGTCAGGCGGAAGGTATCGATTCATGGTGTGATAATCAACTTGCCAATAGTCGCGGGTTATGAGGGATTTGGTAATTACGCAGAAAGAGGAGAGATGATTCAATGACTTCCGTCGTTATTCAGCAAAAAGATGATCAACTATTTGCGAACTCAAATCGTGGATAAAAATTGGTGGTCAATTTTCAACCGACTGCGATGATGTCCGGGCCATTGTTCCTCGGAATTGAGTCTTCACAATTGCGGACAGTTTCAGCAACTTGGTACATAGGCTTTTTTAGCATGGCCTTAAGTTCATCACTGGCATCAATTCTTATCAGGGCCTCATCCATACACGCTAGCCACTGATCGCGCTCTTTCGGACCGATACGAAACATTTCGTGGGGCTCGGTCAAACAGACCGTACCCTTGATGGCCTGATAGACAGGCGGGCCGCCCATCCAGCCGGTGAGATAGGCGCTCAGCATTCGCTTGATATGATCAAGGTTCTCAGCGTGCATCGCTCTGATATCAGCGGCGAGTGGCAGCTCATCCATGACTTCAAAGAATACGTTTGCGAGAGTCTTGATGCCCTGGTCACCCAAGATTTCATAGGGTGTTTGTGCTTCTGTCATCGGTTTCTACGGTTTATCGATCCATTCACTGAGCAGTTTATGAAAAAGCCCTGGTTTTGTCTCCCCGTAATTAGCGAAGATAACTTCCGGCATGTTCCCGAAGTGATTGTTTTGGGGCGTATGAGGTGGATATGTTAGATTGTGGGAAATAAAGGAGGCTAGTTGTGGCGGTATCGGTTGAGCCAGGATCATTTCAGGAGCGGGATGAAGCTGTCGCGCTTATTCAGGCACAGGGTTTGTTTGCCAGGGACGGAGCGATGGGAAAGGGCGACCTGGAGGATGTCCATTGGCACAAGACGAGTTTAAGGATCTACCTGTTGAGCGGTAAGTTTGAGACCCTGGACGTCTCCTCGGATCAGATGCTGATCGCTGGCCCCGGTGATTTAATCACCATCCCGAGTGAAACCCTGCACGCAGCAAGCTGTCCTGAACCTGCGGTTTATGTGGTTGGCTTCGAGTCTGAAGACGCAGCAAAGCGATTTCGGCCTGAGTCGCGGGATGACTACCCGGGCTAATCCCGATCCAGGGAGGCCATACCGGCGGGGACGTATCTCTCACCAGAGATATTGCCAGGATCAAACAGTTCGTCCAGCGTGTTAATTTCGGATTCCGCCAGCTCGAGTTCCACCGCGGCGGCATTCTCTTCCAGATACTGGGTTCGTTTAGTACCTGGAATAGGGACAATAAAATCACCTTTTGCCATTAGCCAGGCGAGACCAAGTTGACCACTGGAACATCCTTTGGAATTCGCCAGTTCGCCTAGCTGTTCAACCAGTTGAAGATTTTTCTCGAGATTGTCGCCCTGAAAGCGCGGCATGGCAGAACGCATGTCACCCTTGTCGCCGAGAGAACCACTGTCTTTGATGACACCGGTCAGTATTGCCCGCCCCATGGGGCTAAAGGGAACGAAACCGACCCCCAGTTCCTGGCAGGCGGGCAGCACATGATCTTCAGGGTCTCTTGTCCAGAGCGAATACTCTGATTGAACCGCTGTGATGGGGTGAATGCTGTGCGCCTTGCGCAGAGTCCTGGCCGAAACTTCGGATAATCCCAGATACCGGACTTTGCCAGCCTCAACCAGCCTGGACATGGCCCCGACCGTCTCTTCAATGGGTACATTCGGGTCCAATCTGTGCAGGTAGTAAAGGTCGATGACATCGGTCTGTAGCCTGGCAAGGCTTTCATCACAACGGTCAGCAACCTGGTCGGGATGGCCATCAATGCCGCGTACACCATCTTTCAGGGTAATGCCGAATTTGGTGGCCAGTTGAAATTCGCGGCGCCTGTCTTTCAACACATTGCCGAGCAGGGTTTCATTGTGACCCATTCCATAAACGTTGGCGGTATCGAGGAAGGTGACGCCAATATCAATGGCACGATAAAGCGTTTTTTTGGACTCTTCGGGATCGGCCTCGCCATAGGCCTGTGACATACCCATGCAGCCAAGGCCCATTGCGCTGACCTCCAGTTCGCCAAGTCTGGTTCTGTTCATTGTGCTAGTCTCCTCAACCAATTGGCAACTATAGCGAACATTGAGGATAGCGGTAACCATGAAAGATGAATCGATATTTATCACCGGTGCTGGCAGCGGAATGGGTCAGCTGGCGGCCAGAACTTTTGCCGAGCAGGGTTATGCCGTTGCAGCGTTAGATGTTAACGAAAAAGGCCTGTTGGAGACTGCAGAGAATCACCAGAATATTCGCACCTTTAATACGGATGTCACCAATTTTGAAGCCGTGGCAGAAGTGGTCGCCGAAACCGAAGAAAAGCTGGGGCCGATTAAACGCGTATACAACGCCGCTGCGATCATGCCTCTGGGTAGAGTGGTAGACCAGGACATTGAAATATTTCATCGCGTTATGGACATTAACTACAATGGCGTGGTCAATGTCAGCAAGGCTGTCATGCCAAAGCTGCTGGAGCGAAATGAGGGGGAACTGGTGAACTTTGCCTCGCTCGCAGGCTGGGTACCCATACTCTATATGGCGGCTTACAACGCCAGCAAGTTTGCTGTTGTTGCATTTACGGAAGTTCTGCACCACGAGCACAAGGACAGTAATGTCAAAGTGCTATGTGTCTGCCCGCCGCCGGTCAAAACTCCTTTGTTAGATCAGGCAAGGGACACCGTCTGGCCGAAAGTATTTGATCAGGGTGAGCCTATCGAGGCGCAGGATGTGCTTAATGCGATTGATCAGGCGATTAGCGATGATGAACTATTTGTCTTCCCTGGTAAGCAGACTCGGCTGGGGCAGCGGATGCGACGATGGTTTCCGAATCTTATCTGGAAAAATGTACATGCTACTGAGGGGTTTTGATTCCGCGCTAACGCGGAATCAGTCCTGAGCGCGGTCAACAGACCGAGCGAAGGATCCCTAATTAGGGCGTGCAGGGCATACGTTCGTTGCCAAGGCCTTTGATCTATCTTATGACGTTGATGCTCTTGCTTTGAAGAGCACTTTGTCATGGAGGTGAGATCCTTCGCTCGGTCTTATGACCGCTCTCAGGATAAATTCAGCTTAGGCTGAATTTAATCCCTAAGTGTTACCGGTAGTTCGCGGATGCCGTGAATGAAGCTCGAAGCCAGGTATTTCACTTCACCCGTTACTTCCACCTTCGAGAAGCGCTTCATGATTTCTTCCCAGATGACCCGCAATTGCATTTCGGCAAGTCTGTTACCAACACATCGATGAACCCCATAGCCGAACGCCGTGTGTTGTCTTGGGTTTTCCCGATCAATAATAAATTCGTTGGCATTTTCGATCGCGTCTTCGTCCCTGTTGCCTGAGATGTACCACATGCAAACACGGTCACCTTTTTTGATTTGCTTACCGCCGAGCTCTGTGTCTTCCAGGGCTGTACGAGCCATATGAGCAACCGGTGACTGCCAGCGAATAATTTCCGGGATCATTTTCGGTATGAGCCCCGGGTTTTGAAGTAGCTTTTCGTATTGTTCTGGATACTGGTTCAGTGCCAGTACGCCGCCAGAGATAGAGTTACGGGTTGTATCGTTTCCTCCAACGATGAGTAGCAGAACATTGCCCAATAATTCCTGTGGACTCATATTGTTCGTCGATTCGTCATGGGCCAGCATCGAGATCAAGTCAAATTTTGCTGGCTCCGTCTTTCTTCGTTCGTAGATTTCCTGAAAGTAGGTCAGACATTCAAACAATATCTTGAAGCCCTCTTCCGGCGTCTCAAAGAAATCAGGATCAGCTATATTTTGCGAAGTGTCTGACCACAAAATGAGTTTCAGTCGATCTTCCTGGGGAATATCGAATAGGGTGGCAAGCATCTGAGCGGTGAGTTCCATCGAGACTTCCTGCACCCAATTGAACTCTTTGTTGATGGGCAGACTGTTCAAAATCTGGGCTGCGCGTTCCCTGATCAGGGGTTCAAGGTCTGTGAGCTGCTTTGGCACAAACATTGGTGAGACCACCATGCGTTGTGCATCGTGCTTGGGTGGATCTTCCATAATGAACATCGGCAATGAAAATTCGTCATCGCGGTCAGGGATGCCGCCGAGGGTAATTCCACCCAGTGTTGCTTTTGACGAAAATAATTCGTGGTGCGTATCTACGTACATGATGTCTTTGTAGTTGGTGACTGACCAGTAGGGGCCCACCATGCTTTCTTTTGTGTAGTGAACCGGGTCTTCTTTGCGTAGTCGTTCGAAATGCGCCCAGAGGGTGTCATGGGTAAATAACGCCGGGTGTACGGGGTCCATTTTATCTAATGGGATTGAATAGGGATCGTAGTGTGGGTCTATGGCAAAAGCTTCAAGCACGTCCTTGTTAGAAACAGTCATGTCTCCACCTTGCATGCGGTCCATCAGTGCTTTTCGTGCTTCGTCGCTACTACCTGTATATTGCTCGCTCATTGTCGACCCATCCAGAACACTTAATGGCGTAGCGTAAACCGGCATCCACAAATTGGCAAACATTCAAAAGGGTCCAGAAAGGTTGATTTGTCCGTGATCATTCCGGCATGCTCGTTGTTTGACAAAATTCCGGAGTGAATAAATGGGTGATTTAAAGATCGGGCTGCAAATGGGCTACTGGGGTGCCGCCCCGAACCCCAAGATGGTGGACATTGCGCAGGAAGCCGAACGTCTGGGCTACGATGCAGTCTTTACCGCTGAAGCCTGGGGATCGGATGTTTTTACCCCGTTGGCGTGGATCGGCGCGCACACCGAAAAAATTCGATTGGGTACAGGTATTGCGCAGCTTTCGGCTCGTGCGCCCACGGCGACCGCGATGGCTGCCCTTACGTTGGATCACCTGTCCGGTGGCCGGGTCATCTTAGGCCTGGGGGTGTCGGGTCCACAGGTTGTCGAGGGTTGGTACGGCGAACCGTTTGGCAAACCGTTGGCTCGAACTCGCGAGTACGTCGATATTGTCAGGCAGGTGTTACAGCGCAAAGATCCTGTTGTTAATGAGGGTGAACATTATCCCCTACCTTACACCGGGGAGGGTGCCTGGGGCCTGGGCAAGCCGCTTAAATCGATTACTCATCCACTTCGTGATGATTTGCCAATATTCCTGGGCGCCGAGGGGCCAAAAAATGTCGCGATGACGGCTGAGATTGCAGATGGCTGGCTGCCGCTGTATTACTCCCCTTATCGCCAGGCGGTGTATGCGGACCAGATTGTTAATGCAAAACCTGGATTTGAAATCATGCAGGGCGTTGCGGTCATTATAAACGACAATGTAGAAGAGGCGCTGCGACCGTTGAAACAGAATCTTGCCCTCTATATAGGCGGTATGGGTGCCAAGTCTCGCAATTTCCATAATGAGCTCGTGAAGAGAATGGGCTTTGAGGAAGCCGCAGACAAAATTCAGGATCTGTTTCTTGCAGGTAAAAAAGATGAGGCTGCGGCTGCAGTGCCCACAGAGCTTGCCGATGAAATATCATTGGTAGGCTCGATCGACAGGATCAAAGATCGCCTGAACGCCTGGCAAGAGACGCCGGTTACTTCCTTGCTGGTTTCCACAAGAAGCATGGGCGAGTTACGGACCTTCGCAGAACTGGTCCTGGGTTAATTAATCATGCTGAAGATCTATCATGTGCCCGGCACACGTTCCACGCGGATTATCTGGCTTTGCGAGGAGTTGGGATTGCCGCTGCAAATCGAAACCGTGTCATTTTCACCAGATTTCCGCTTGAGTGAGGAATGGTTAAAGAAAAACCCCGTCGGTAAGGTGCCCGTCCTGGAGGATGGGGATCTGATGATGTTCGAGTCAGGTGCGATGATTCAGTACATCCTGGATCGTTATGCCCATGGTCGATTGCAACCGCCACCGGGTACACCCGAGCATGCGATATACCTGCAGTGGTCCTGGTTCGCTGAGGCCACTTTTGCAAGACCCCTGGGTGAGATAGTCAACCATCGCCGCAACTTTGACCCAGAAATTATGGAAGTCGTCCAGGAAATGAAAAACCGGGTCGAACTGTGCGTTTCCGCCGTCAATGATGCGATCCGGGATAAGGAATTCATCACTGGCGAATTCACAGCAGCCGACATTATGCTGGGATATAGCCTTATGTTGTGTACGCGCCTGGCGCCAGCCGATAAGTATCCGGACGCAATGCGCTATTGGGAACGGCTTGGCGAGAGGCCAGGCGCTCAAAAGGCCTTTGGCGATATCTCAACCGGACCCCTTGCCAGAAAGTAAAGACAGCAGGGAAAGTTTGGGAGAAAAGGGCGCGTAATCCCCGGTGCTGGCAGGTGAAGCAGTGAGATATAAAGTGCAGGGAAAGGCATCCTGGTGCTCGATATTAGATAGTTACTATTTTTAACATGTTAAAGAAAGTTGAACATGTTAAAAATCATCTTTATACTGCCTCGATGGACCTGGTAACCGAACACAAACTGGCGCGTCGCGCTGCGATTCTGAAAACAGCGCGGCAGATGATTGCTGAAAAGGGTTATGAAGCCATCACCGTGAGGGATTTGGCAGCCGCGTGCCGGGTCAGTGTACCGACTCTGTACAACCAATTTGGCGGCAAGGATCAGGTGCTGGCGGCAGCGATAGAGGATCATTTTGTTGGTGATCCGAATCAGGCTCAGATTCAATTGAATCTGGATGGTCTGGATCGCATTAACGCTATTTTCGACTTTATTACGGCACAATTTTTGGAGGCACCTGCATTTCATCGACGACTGCTGGAGGCATTCGGGTCCCTTGAATCAACGACCCGGGTGCAGGAACGTATTACCGAGAGCCTGGCAACTGAGATTGCAGGGGAATTGGCCACAATGAAAATGCGTGATGAATTGTGCAGCTGGGCCGATGTTAAATTATTGGCGTCTCAAATCACCACAGCATTTACTAGTTCCACCATCGTGTGGGGCAGTGGGGCAATTGACGATGATCAACTTGTATCTGCCGTCAGATATGCCACGGGTCTTGTTTTGCTTGGCGTCGCAATAAACAAAGCGCAGGCACAATTAGAACAACGACTTATGGAGGCGCAGCCGCGCCTGCAGAAGTCATTGAACCAATAAGAAACGCGCAGTTAAGGCGCATCAATCGTTAGATTTCACACAACCATACAAGGAACTGAACATGGCACAACCTTTCCCCAATCATCCGAACCTCGTAGATGGCTTCGCACCCATTCATATGGAATGTGATGCACCCGACCTGGTCGTAGAAGGAGAAATCCCCCAGGAACTTCGAGGTGCATTTTTCCGAAACGGCCCTAATCCACAATTTGCTCCTCGCGGCGATTACCACTGGTTTGGTGGTGACGGCATGATTCACGGCTTTTACATCAGCGATGGCAAGGTTTCCTACAAAAACCGTTACATAAAAACGGTCAAGTGGAATAAAGAAAATGAAGTCGGTAAATCTCTGTTCGCTGCCTTCAATCCCATGGACTCCGACGAAAGTGTCATGGGCATGGAAACTGATGGCCTGGCAAATACCAACGTCGTCTACCACGCAGGTAAGTTGTTGGCGCTGGAAGAAGCCCATGCGCCCTTCGAGCTTGATCCTCTGACACTCGAGTCAGTGGGCTCAAACACCTTTGGCGGCAAGCTGGTCGGCCCGATGACCGCTCATCCCAAGATTGATCCTGAAAACGGTGAGATGCTGTTCTTTGGCTATAACGCAGATGGCATGATTTCAAATGCCATGTCATTTCATGTGCTGGATAAGGATGGCAACCTGATTCGCTCTGAAACCTTCAAGGCGCCTTATGCGGCGATGGTTCATGATTTTATGGTGACGCGTGAGCACGTCATCTTCCCGATCATGCCGCTGACCGGTTCTATGGAACGTGCCATGTCGGGTGCTCCCGTCTATGCCTGGGAGCCAGAGAAGGGCGTGCATATTGGCATTATGCCAAGAAATGGCAGTGTTGATGACCTTCGCTGGTTCAAGGGTGACCCGGCCTTTGTATTTCATCTAATGAATGCGCACACCGATGGCGACATTGTGACCTGCGATGTGTGCGAGTTTGAGCAGGCGCCGCTTTTCCCATGGGCAGATGGTACGCCGGGTGATCCTTCCAAGGCGATCCCAAGGCTTACGCGCTGGACGTTCGATATGGGTCAAAACACCGATGATTTCAAATCAGAACGGCTCGATGATTTGGCCTGTGAATTTCCGCGTCTTGACGAGCGTTTTACAGCCACCAATTATCGCTATGGGTTCATGGCCTGTGATACGAATCCTGAATTTAAAGTCGGTGGGTTTAACGGCATTGGCCGAATTGATCATTCAACCGGTAAAATTGAAGTGCACGATGTAGGCGAGGCTTGCGCCACTAATGAGCCGATCTTCGTACCCCGGTCGGAAGATGCGCCTGAAGGCGATGGGTTTGTGCTTGCCAATGTCTATGATGCCAACAGGAAAGCCTCACATTTGCTTGTACTGGACGCACAAAACATTGCGGGTAAGCCTCTGGCGAAAGCCTATCTTGATCACCGGGTGCCTTTTGGGTTTCATGGCAACTGGGCACAGGACGTCGCCTGAATAAATCGGGACGCGGCTATTTATTGGTAATGTGCTGCTTCCCATATTCACCCCATTATCGAGAAGTAAAAAAAACCCGGCGATTGCCGGGTTTTTATTGAGTCGAGCCTGGATCTAGAACTCGTAGGAAAACTCAACGGCGTAAGCTCTGGGTCTGTTTGCAAGAGTACCTGCTCCAAACAGCGTCGCGATCGGGAAGAACAATTCGTTCTGTTCATCCGTCAGGTTTTTATCGTAAGCCTGAACTGACCAGTTTTCGGTGAAGTAGCCGATAGAAGCCGTGAGGTCTTTTCGTGAATCCAGCTTCCCGAGTGGCGTGTTCAGCAGGTCAGTTTCAACATCGCCGATCTCTGAATACTTCGCATACATCTCGAGTGTGCCATTACCCAGTGGGATGGTAACCGTCCCGCCCACGCCGAGAGTACTTTCCGGTGCCCTCCTTGGTGTGAAATGGGTGGCATCTTCAATAATGGTCTCGTTGTCGGTT